>Ga0326728_10018557_pt1 | contig 13686 bp, 6 predicted proteins | sample MB3enrmetagenome_FD_207602 | JGI IMG/M metagenome (GOLD analysis project Ga0326728, IMG submission 207602) | Lab enriched peat soil microbial communities from McLean, Ithaca, NY, United States - MB31MN | ecosystem: Environmental > Terrestrial > Soil > Wetlands > Peat | place: USA: New York... | reverse complement strand
GCTGAATTCGGAGCGTCATGGCGAGCCCGCAGAAAGCCCCCGCCAGCAGCATGCGCCTTTTCTCTTCCAGCGCTTCACCGTACATTCCCAGGAATAATCCCGGAAGGAGCGCGTTGGTGGCCATGGGTTCGCTCAGGGTTTTAGGGGAGAAATAGACCAACTCGTACCAGCAGGCGCAAGCGCCCGCGGCAATCAGGGCCGCCTCGTTCCCGCCGGCACGCTTGGCCCAAGCGTAGCCGAACCAGATGGAGGTGAGGGACATCAGGGAGAGCACAATGACGATCCCTCGCTCGTAACCCGTGGATCCGGTGCCCATCCAGGCAGTGGCCCGCATCACGCCGGCCAGGAAGGCGGGATATACCCAAGATCGAACTCCTCGTCTCCATTCCCAGGTGACGACGCCATAGCTATAGGCCAGGCGATGCGCCGGCTCCTGAGTCTGGAAAATCTCGTCAGCGTGAAACTGGGTCGGGAATCGTAGCGCTGCCCCGACTCGCAGGAATAAACCCAGAAGCAAAAAGGCAAGCAAGAGAAGGTGCAGGGAGGATGATTTCATTTCAAACCCATTACTATACATCTTTGCGCCTCGTTCAACATCTATCATGCCCCTCCATCACGCCGAAGGCACTGTCAACTGTCGACCTTTCCCGCGCTGCTTGACTTCTCTCCTTTCGGACTGTACTTTCGATTCCTCGAATGTCGTCCGTGAGGTTTCCCATGCTCGTCCCCTATTTCGATCTGAAAAAGCAGTTCTCGGGACTTCGCGATGAGATCATGCAGGCCCTGGAGCGCGCTTGCAGCAACGCGGCCTTTGTTCTGGGCGAAGAGGTCGCCGAATTCGAAAAAGAGTTTGCCGCTTATTGCGAAGTTGACTACTGCGTGGCCTTGAATTCCGGGACCAGCGCCCTGCACGTCGCATTGCTTGCTCTGGGAGTGAAGCCGGGCGATGAAGTGATTACCACGCCAAACACCTTCATCGCTACCGCTTCGGCAATTTCCTACGTGGGCGCAACGCCGGTGTTCGTTGACATCGACCCCCAGACGACCAATCTCGATCCTGCGCTCGTCGACTTGGCCGTCACGGAACGCACCAGGGCCATTGTCCCGGTTCACTTGTACGGCCGCCCTGCGGACATGGATCCAATCCTTGAGATCGCGCAAAAGTACAACCTGGCGGTCCTTGAGGATGCCTGCCAGGCGCACGGCGCGCGTTACCGAGGCAAGCGCGTGGGAAGCATCGGACACGCGGCAGCCTTCAGCTTTTATCCCAGCAAGAATCTGAGCGCCTACGGAGAAGGCGGAGCGCTCACGACCAATGACGCCGGCGTCGCCCAGTTGGCGCGATCGCTGCGCAGCCACGGCCAGAGCGGCCCGTACACGCATGAAAGAATCGGCTACAACTACCGCATGGAGGGATTCCAAGGCGCTGTGCTCCGGATCAAGCTGAAGCGGCTCGAGCAGTGGAACGCGCGTCGCAAGCAAATTGCCGATCTTTATCGCAGCGTCTTGCAGGGCGCCAACGTGGAGATACTTCCTGACGATCCTCGCGATGAACGCGTCTACCACTTGTTCACCGTTTACGTTGAGCGGCGCGACGCGGTGCGCGTGGGCCTCGAAGCTCGCGGCGTTCACACCGCGATCCATTATCCGTGCCCCCTCCATTTGCAGCCCGCTTTCGCAACGCTGGGCTTCGGACCCGGCCGGTTCCCGCATGCCGAGCGGGCCTGCGAGCGAGTTTTGAGTATGCCTTTCTTCCCCGAGATGTCCGACGAACAGGTGCGCTACGCCGGCGAACAGCTCGCCGAGGTGGTGGGTAACGCGGACCTGCGATTCTGAGGCCGGCAGCTTTGGGGCCTTGGGGAGTGGTGACCGGACGAAAACTGTAAGGTCACTCCATCGCTTGCAAGTACGATCTTCGTGGGGGCTTGCCAGCGGACCACGAGTTGTAGCGCTGACCTTCAGGTCAGCATCGATGCAAATCCCAAGGGTGTCTGGTACTAACTGACAAGAATCAGCGTCGTAAGACGGGTGCTTTGGAAGGGCGGGGCTTTAGCCCCGCCACCTCGTGGCAAGTTCTCGATGGGCCTTTAGGCCCTGAAGCGACCTCGCTTCAGGGGCTAAAGCCCCCAAAATGCTGTCCATTTCCGGCGGCGGGGCTGAAGCCCCACCCTTCCCTGGCGTCCATGATATGGCGCGGGATTTCGTCACCAAGGTCTAGCCGACTATTTGTCACTGTTACGGCTTGGTATCGGGACTCGGAAGTTTCGGTTCGTTTTCGCAAAACGTGGTGTTTTTGCTCCTTCTGGGGTCAAATTGCTGTTAATTTGTGCTCAAAACGCGCATAATTTGCAGCAATCAAAAAAGTGATATCCTTTGTTTTCAAGTACTTCTTAGCTTCGTTTCCACTATTCTGCATTTCTTGTACCGTCCTGCCTTCCCCCGATTGGTCTGAGCCATCCCGTTTCCCTTTGCGCCTCGGCGGCGGCGCCGCCTGCCAACGACAAACTGTCCATAGTATGAACACAATCATAGGCTATCATACGCATCTTGGCTTGTCAAGCGGAAAATGCGTAGTGCCTCAGTTCGAAGCAGGGGCGGCTTTACGCCGCCACTTGGCGAGGTAAACTCGCCCCTACGAATTTAAACTCAGACACCGCCGGAAAATCCGGAAAAGCTGGACAGCGCGGCGGAGCCGCAATAAGAAATTCAAGATTCCAGATTCAAGAGAAGATCTTTTCAGTGCAAGCAGATTCGACAGACTGGTGCTGCAGATGTTCCCGAATCTCTCTGCCCTGCCTGGCCGGCCACGCGACACGAAAGTCGGGGTCCCTGCGGGCGCTGGATTCCCGCCTGCGCGGGAATGACGGGTAGTGTTGGGGGAGCGGCGAAGTGTGAAGGATGACACTGCATTGAGCGACGTGGCCTTCGCGCCGGCGGGAGCCCATGCCAGCCGAACCATCGCGCAGTTTCCTTCTTGTTTCCTACGTACTTTGGTGCTAGAGAATGAGTTTTGAGGCTGATATAAGCTGTTTGGGCGGAGGGTTGTTGCAAGCAGCCTGGGTGGATTCGATGAACCGAGATCACCATCTGACACCGGCCGAGGCAAACCGTCGCCCTACACACCTCTGGTTGGCCGCGGGCGTATTCCTCGTGGTCCTCGCTTCTTACGTGCTTGCCAATCCCGGCCGCATCGACCTGATAGACGGGCAGATCCGATACGAAATCTCCCTAAACTGGTTGACCACGGGCCGGCCTATACTCATCGGTCCCACGCTCGTGGGGCAGGCGGGATCGACCGGCAATGGGGGGTTTAGATATTCCTACTACGGGGCTGGCGCATCGGTGGCCGCGATGCCGCTCGTGTGGCTTGGGACCTTTTACGACGACCCCCCAGGTGAAGCAACCCGCTTCATGTTCTCTCTTACATGCAGTCTTTTTGGTGGGCTCGCGGCCACCCTCCTATTTCTTTTCTACGTGGAGCTCGGGGTACGGGTTAAGGAGGCCCTAATCTGGACCGCCATCACTACCTTTGCCACGCTGATGTGGCCGGCTTCGGACTCGAGCTTTGATAACGCCCAACACGCCTGCCTCCTTTCGGCCTCAGTATTCGTTGGCTTTTTGAGCGCCAAGCGCCGATCCTCATACCTTGCGGTGCTTGGGGGGCTAGTGGCCGGCCTGCTGTTTACTTATCAGGAGTACTTCGCTCTGGTTTTCCCCGTGCTCGCGCTCTCCACTATTGACTGGAATTCCTGGCGCCAAGCGGATGGAGCCGACGGACCGGCAGTGCTTGCCCGGGCTTTGCGTTTGCTTAATAAGTTCGACGCGGGGGCAGCGTTCCGGGAGTTCAAGACTCCCACAGGGTTGTCGCCCGAGGGGGTCCGGGCATTCCATCACGCCTGCTTGCGCTACACACTTTTTTTGCTGGCAACCCTGGTGGGAGTGGCGCTAGCGCTCGATTACAACCACTTGCGGTTCGGTTCGGCGTTTGTAAACGGCGCGATCCGCTATGGAGTGCACCGGAGTTACCCACCCATGTTTGGTAACCCACTGGTAGGATTGCTGACGCTTGTGGCCAGTCCCGGCAAGAGCATCCTGTTCTACAGTCCGCCTATCATCTTGGGCTTCGTAGGATTGCGCCGGCTCTGGACGCGCGAACCCCAGGTCGGCTTCGTCATCGTGGGCTCGAGTGTGATCTTGCTGTTGTTCATTTCGACGATGGCCTTCCCGGGAGGGGATTGGTGCTGGGGCCCGCGCTACCTGGTTCCGCTTGTGCCGCTATGGGCTCTGGCCTTCCCCTTCGTGCCTTTCAAGGAGGGGAGCAGACGCTACCTCCTGGCGGGCATCGTGGGAATAGGACTGGTCGTGCAGTGCCTCGCTGTGAGCGTCGAGAACCAGCGGTTTTTTTTCGAGCGCGGGCTCCCGGATTTCTTCTGGGCCGATGACCCGTGGTTCTACTTCAAACACAGCGCGCTGGCGGCGCGCCCGGGCGAGGCACTGTCGCTCCTCAAGGGCCCGCCGCGGTCGGCGGTCTCCTTTAACACGGATAATAGTCCCCCGACGTATACGGTCCTAGGGACTCCGAAAGACGTGGCGCGTGCGCAGGCGCCTCGCTGGATGCGGCAATATCGAGTATTCTATGTCCCCAAGCCGTGGCCGCTTTGGATGTGGGACATCCCCCCAGATCAACGGGCTCTTAATCTGCCGGCCTGGCTAGTCGGCGTCCTGGGAGCTGGCCTGCTCGGATTCGCGCTGGTGTGCCGGGCGCTTCAGAAGTCGGTCATGGGTGGCACGGCGGATTATGTCCCGGCGGAGGAAAAGGCTGTTTCTCTCGGTCCCCGTTGACGGGTGGCGCTCGCGCCTCCCCGCACTGAAGAAGAAAATCTTGCCCCTGAGGTCGAAGGTCAAACTCCAAACAAAAGCTCCGAACCTCAACGGCGGAGGTCCGCGCCAGATCCAAGGCTCTTTAAACTCGCCGCTACAACATCAAACTGCAGTGCTACCAATTGGGACTGGAAACTGAACGTTGAAAGTTCGACAATGTAACCGCCAAACTGGGGGTGCAATGAATGGGCAGTAATTAGGAACCATACCCTCTGCCGACGCCGTTAGTGAAGGGACAAGCCGTGATATGACCAACGCGTTTGGACGCCCGACCGCTGAATCCAGGAACGATTGCTACGGATACGCCACAGACACGACTTTCATCCCTATGACCAACTCGCCCCCACATGAGCTCCAACACCCCCGCGCCTGGCTTCTGGGCGGATTGGCGGCGGTGCTTCTGCGGGGTCTTCCTGACCTGAGATATCCCATTGGTGTGGACCAAGGCATCTACTCGATCGTTGGCCAAGGTCTGCTGCACGGCCAGTTACCTTACCGTGATTTTTGGGACCTGAAGCCTCCGGGAATCTACTACATCTACGCGCTAATCGTAAAGATCTTTGGACCAGTAATGTGGTGTGTAGGAGTTGTCGATCTTCTCTGGCTGCTTGCGATATCCGTCTGTATCTTTTATTTTGCCCGCAGCTACGTGGGAACGCAGGCGGCGACGCTCGCGATGGTTTTCAACGCCTCGCGTCACTCCCGGATCGGCTACAACAGTGCAGCGCAAGCGGAGAGTTTCTTGATGCTCTGCGCCTTCGCCGCTTGGTTCTTGCTGCGTGAGGGTGACCACCCAACCGTCCCGCCCCGCGACCTTACTGCATCTCCCCCTCTGGAGAGCCGTCAGGGCTGGAGCTTGTTCCGTTGCTTCATGGCGGGCCTCGTCCTTGGCGTGGCGGTATGGTTGAAGTATAACGCCGTCATCTTCTTCCCATTCGTACTGTTGTTACCCTTCGTGGAATTCCATGAATCGGGCCAAGAATCGCTGGGGATGCGAATGACGATTTCGTGGAGGGACTGGCTTCTACGGATGTCCTTCGTCGCCTGTGGCCTCGCTCTCGCGATTGCAGCTGTGTTGGTGCATTTCTCCGCGTCCGGCGCATGGCCAGCCATGAAGGAGGCCCATTTTGAGCTAATGCTTCGCTATGGGGCCACGGGTTTCCAATGGCGCAGCGATTACCTGGCCCACGCTCTTCGCATGACCCAGTTCTACATCGGGTTTTGGACGGAGGTCATGGTGCTGCTCAGCCTGATCATCGCCTTGTGGCGGCGCGAGATAGCCTCCCTCGTCCCAACGTTGTCACTGGCGCTTGCCGGATTTCTCTGTGTAGCGACCCAGGGTCGTTTCCATATCTATCATTTCGAGACCTGCCATCCCTTCTTGTCCATCTTTTGGGGGTATATGTGCGTCAAGGCGTGGAAGGGCTCCTGCTTCCTTCGCGGGGTGTTCGCGGCGCGAAGATGGGCTTTGGCAGGCGCCTTAACCTGGATACTTCTCGCCAGTGTAGTTTTCGCTTTTCTCGCTGAAGAGTGCGTGCGGGCCGTACAGCAGTATGTGTTCTTTGCTGACTGGCTGAAAGATCCAGACGTTTCATACCGAAACTACTACCCTCAACTTTCGCTCGAGAAACTCTCCGACCAGTTACACATCATTGACTTCCTGAAGCAAAACTCAAAGCCTGAAGACGCGGTTTATGTGTGGGGTATGGCTCCCCTGATCAACCTTCTTTCGAGGCGGGCAAGCCCCACTCGATTCTTCTACAACTACCCGCTCATCTCAACCTGGGGGCTCGAGAAATGGCGCGTGGAGGTAGTCAGAGCTTTAGAGAGCAAGCGTCCACGCTATATAATCGTGGAGCGTGACGACGCGAATCCGATGTTCACCGGCAACATCATGACATCGCAACAATACCTGCGTCTTGGACAGTATCCCGGCCTGTCGAGCTTTCTCAGAGATAACTACGAACCCCTCCTGAATAACACGGATTTTGAGGTTTACGCGCTCGCCAGATGCGGGTGGCGGGTGTCAAAGAGGTAGCGGTCGTCTGGCTTCCTCCGCGGCTCTTCCTGGTTTCAACACGAGCCGCAGAGGAGGGCAAAATGCGCCGACTTCTGCGTTACCCACTCCGTTGACTAAGGCCACGGGCGTGTCGGAGAGAGCCCGCAAAACTCGCGCGGTGATATGACGATAGATCATGGTTGATTATCATCCGTCTGGTGGCTGATAATCAACCATGATCTGGACGCCTCTCTCCCCGGTTTGTAATCAGACCAGGGTTTCGTGCGTATACCCACACGAGAGCTACCAGCGTAATGAGACTGATGATTCCTCCAGCCAACAGACCCCGTTGGCGGAACTGAAAGATTATCAAGTGCCGGCCCGGCTCGGCGTACACGGCGCGGAAGAGTTGATTGGCGCGCAGCACGGGGACTTCGCGGCCATCGATGCTGGCGTGCCAGTTTGCATCGTAGCGGTCCAGCAGCACCACGTAGCCTGGGCGCGAAAGGTTGGCCTTCAGGGCTACTGAGTTGGGCTGGCGCTCGGTGATTTCAACCTGGCCTGCCGGGCCGTGGATTCCCGCCTTCGCGGGAATGACCGGGACTTTGGCGCTTCGAGGATCCGCGGCTAGGATAACGTTCTCCGCGGCGTCGAAATCCGGTGAAGCCATGCGACTCAGAGTAGCCAGCGGGTCGGCGGTGAAGATCGTCGTGCCCGCCACGTAGGCGCGTGGGCGAAGGTAAAGATCTTCGTAGAGATAACTTGGCTTGGATGACCCATTGAAAACTTCGCCGATCAGCTTGGAGCCCGTTGAGGTGCTGCGCCCGGAACGGACGATGTACTTGACATTCGTGCGGCCCAGCAGGCAGTCCAGGTGGAGGGTGTCGGGGGCCTGCTTAATTGTGTAAATCCACACGTCATAGAGAAAAGGAGGCAGAGAACGTTCTATATCCAGGTTCAGGCTTCCTTCCACGCCCTCCATCATGGAGCCGGCTCCCAACAACAGTCTCTGCTGAAAGCTCCCACGCGCGACTGCGGACAGCCCGGCAACTTCAGGGATGGCATCAAAGCTGACGAAGCTTTGGACGTCTTTGGTACTGACGGCAGAGGCGGAGTTGCGCGTTTGGGATTCTATTCGAAAGGTTCCCGGCGGACCGGACAAGCTCGAGAGCACCGGAGGCCGATAGCTGTAGAAGCCCTTGGGCACAGTGGGATTGGCGTCGTAGTTCGCCTGCACAAGCTGCGCGAGCCCGAGGAGAGCGAAGAGCGGTACGCCGATGCGCGCCCAGGCTTTGTTCCGGCTTAGTCCGAGCAGCAGCAGGAATGAAAACAGAGTAAAACCGGTGATTCCCGGAGCATAAATTCGAATCAGGCTGGTGAGAGCCTGCGCCATTTCGCTGGCTTCCGCGCCGGCACGCCCCTGCCGAATCAGCGCCCACCGGGTAGGCAGAGTAAGCAGCGACGGCGCCATCCATGCCGCAGCACAGATTGCCAAAAAACAAGCCAGCAGAAAGGCCAGCGGATAAACGGCGCGGTTGCGGCGTGCTTTCCATTGGACGGCGGGCGCGCGAAGCGCGTCCAGGCCCCACCCCGCCAGAAGGGCGATAATCATGACCCACGGAACCAGCAGTTTCACCGGAAATCGCACCAGAGTGAGCAGCGGTACGAGCAAGTAAGCGAGGGAAAAGACCGGCGTGAAGTGGCCGAAGGAGAGCACCAAGAAAGCGAGCGCCGCCGCCGCGACGAAATTGCGACGCCGGTCTTTGGACAACGCCCAGCCCGCCAGCGCAAAGAAGAGCGGAACAAATCCCACGAAAACCGAAAGGAAATAAGGGCTGTTTCCGTCTTCCACCAGGACATTCCATTTCGTGGGCGAAGTCAGTGCGGGCCCGTAGAAATCCGGCACCAACACTTCCATCAGCAGTAGAGGGTGGAACGACCAGTTCGATGTTTCGCCGTAGCGCAGGCCTTGGGCGCCGCGGCGCGAATGGCTGAAGAGTTCCGCGGAAGGCAGGAATTGCACCGCGCACAAGGCGATCATCAGGCATCCGGCCAGCACGAATCCGGTTATGATGCGCAGATTCGCAGCCGAGGCGAGAGGGTGCAGCGCTCCGCGCTGGTAGAGCGCGTACGCAAAGCAGAGGCTGAACGTGGCGATGAGAGTGAAAGGCTCGGCGGCGAGAAACTGCAAGGAAAAAACCAGAGTCAGAAGAATCCAAGCACGAACGCCGTCACCACCCCTTAATTGCCTCCTCAAAGAGGAGGGGAGTTCAGGCCTCTCTATCGCCGGCGGGACTTCGACCACCCTTGCGTCGGAGGAGACTTCAAGTCCCCTCTTCTCTGAGGAGGGGATTAAGGGGTGGTGCTGCCCCGATCTGCCCCTAACCGCTCGGTCTGTGGCGAGCAGAGCCCAAGGCATCCACGCCGCGCAGGCGGCGTGATTATACAAGTTGCCCAGCGACAGCAGGGGGCCACTGAAAGCAAAGATGAAGCCGGCGAAGAACGCAGCCTGCCGGCTCTGCCCCCAGCGCCGCGCCAGAAGGTATGCTCCGATGCCCGCCAGCGCCACGTGCACGACATAAAAAAAGGGGTAAGCGAAGTCGATAGGAAGAAGGATAATCAGCAGCGTGTAGGGATAAAAGAACAGGAGGTTGGGATTCTCCAGCAAGGGCTGACCGTAATTCAAATACGGGTTCCAATAGGGCAAGGCGCCGTGCCGGCAGATTTCCTGGATGAGGCGCGCCGACGGGTAGGTGTAATTGAAAACATCACGGATGAATAGCATGGAAGGCGTGAAGATCACCTTCCAGAACATCGCCAGCGCGCCCAGCGCCAGGACGGCGGCGAGCGCCAAATCAACGCAGTCGAGCGGCGGAACAACGGGCACGCGGGAATTCGAGGCGCCATCCGACTCGGCCTGCACTGGGAGCGAAGTGCTATCCATAACTAGCGACAATCCTGAGCAAGGCTGGTAAAAGATCCGCCACAGAGGAGACGGAGATCACGGAGAAATCCGATCACACCGCCGTATCATACATTGTTTGAGGCGCTGGGGAATGGTACTTTTGCGTAGTGTCCTGATTTGGAGGTAGCGCCGACCTTCAGGTCGGCACATGCTGGCCTGAAGGCCAGCGCCACGATGAAACCAGGACACTGCCAATTGGCGCTGGAAATTGAGGGCTGAAAGGCCGACAATGGAAGCCCGAAACTGGAACTTGACAGCCGGGGGGCACAGGTTCTGACTTCAAGTTACCAGTTTCTATTTTCCATTTTCGATTTTTGAAATTCGGTTGTGAAGAGGAGGAGAGGAAACCATGAGTACGGCGACGCAAAAAACGCTTCGTCTGGCCGAGTGTATGTCGCGGCTGGGCACCGAGACGGCGTTCGAGGTGCTGGTGCGCGCGCGAGCCCTGGAAGCGCAGGGCAGGGAAATCGTTCATTTGGAAATTGGGGAGCCGGATTTCGCGACGCCCGCCAACATCGTGGAGGCCGCTGCCCGCGCCTTGCGCGACGGTTGGACGCACTACGGTCCTTCGGCCGGCTTGCCCCAGCTCCGGGAAGCTGCGGCGGAGTACACTGCCAAGCATTCGGGGATTCCGGTTGACCCGAGCGAGGTCGTCATCACGCCGGGCGGCAAACCCATCATGTTCTTTGTCATTCTGGCCCTGGTGCAGCGCGGTGATGAAGTTCTTTATCCCAATCCCGGCTTTCCTATTTATGAATCCATGATTAACTTCGTTGGGGCGCAGGCCGTCCCTTACGGTTTGCATGAGGGCCGGGACTTCGACGTGGATGTGGAAGAAATCCTCGGCAAGATTACGGACCGCACGCGCTTGCTTATCCTCAATAGCCCGCAGAATCCCACCGGCGGCGTGATCAGCCGCGAGGGGCTGAAGGCGCTTGCGGATAAACTTGCAGGGCGCGACATCGCGGTGCTTTCCGACGAAATCTATCATCAGTTGATCTACGAAGGCGAGCACACGAGCATAGCCCAGTTCCCGGGCATGAAGGAGTCGACGATCATCCTGAACGGATTTTCGAAGACCTACGCCATGACCGGCTGGCGAATGGGCTGGGGAGTGATGCGGCCGGACTTGGCGAAGTGGATCGCTCAGTTGATGACCAATTGCAACTCCTGCACGGCCAGCTTCAGCCAGATTGCGGGCGTCGAGGCGCTGCGGGGCGATCAAAGCTCTGTTGGGGTCATGCGTGAAGAGTTCCGCCGGCGCCGGGGCGTGATCGTCGATGGCTTGAACCGCATTCCGGGCTTCAATTGCCGGCAGCCCCACGGAGCCTTTTATGTGTTTCCGAACATCAAAGGCACCAAGTGGAGTTCCGGCGCTCTGGCCGACGCGATATTGAAGGAAGCCGGCGTGGCATGCCTCTCCGGAACCGCTTTTGGGGCGTGGGGTGAGGGATATGTGCGGTTTTCTTTTGCTAATTCCGTGGAGAACATCCAAAAGGCGCTGGGTTGGATCGGCGACTGGGCGAAGAAGAAGCTGTGACCAAAGGGTGAATTGGAAAACGGAAGGGTAAAGGATGAAGGCTAAAGGTTAAAGTCTAAAGGCTAAAAGCTAAAATGCAGTCCGACTTTCATACTTTACCCTTTACCCTTTAACCTTCAACCTTCACCCCATGCTGTTTATTCCAGTCCCGCGCCTCATTTCGAACTCCATCTTTCCCCTTAATTTGACTGGATTCCGGTTGTATAATGCCTGCGCCTGATGGCGTCAGATTTTCGGTGAAGGGCGGGATGACAGGGCTCGATAGGCCGCAGGCCTGCGCAGGACGCAGGTCCGCGCTGCCCGGGAGGTCATGATGGAAGGCTTGAAAATGTCGCGTCGCGATTTTAATAAATCCGCCGTGTTGGGAACCGCAAGCTTGGCTCTTTCCGCAGGCCCGGCGGTGCGAAACGTAGCGGGAGCAAACAATCGCATCGGGGTGGGGCTGATTGGTGCGGGGAACCAGGGTCGTTATGACTTAGGCTCTTTTATCGCGACCGGCCAAGTGGATGTGGTGGCGCTGTGTGACGTGTGGGACATGCGCCTCCGGGAGACGCTGGTCGGCCTTGACCTTGCACCCGGAAAGGTGAAGACGTACGGGGACTTTCGCAAGCTCCTCGAGCACAAAGACATCGACGCGGTGATTGTGGCTACGCCCGAACACTGGCATGCCATTCCTACGATCGCGGCGTGTGAGGCCGGCAAAGACGTGTACGTGGAGAAGCCCATTTCGCACACGATTCTGGAAGGACGGCGGATGGTGGAGGCGGCCAACAAGCACAATCGAGTCGTTCAGTGCGGCACGCAGCAACGCTCCGGCGAGCATTTCAAGAAGGTCGCTGAACTGCTTCGCAACAAGCGCATCGGCCGGATTACGGAAGCCGATACCTGGGTCTTGCGCGGCACCTCGGTGCAGTCGAGGATGCATACGCCTTATCCCGACAGCGAGCCTCTCGAGGGCCTCAACTGGGACATGTGGCTGGGGCCGGCGCCCTATCACCCTTACAACCGCAATCGCCACATGGGGTGGGGCGGCTTCTGGGAGACGGGGGGCGGCGAGTTGACGAACTGGGCGCCGCACTTGATCGACATCGTTCATTGGGCCATCGACGCCGATGCGCCGCGCACCGTGGTGGCTTCCGGCGGGCAGCTTATTTCCTCCGGAGTCTTCGAAACTCCGGACACGATCGAGGCGACCTACGAATACCCGGGCACGGCTGTGAACGAGAACGGCTTCCTGGTGAAATTCTACAATCGCGCCGGGCGCGGCCCCGACGATCATCAATACGGCATGCAGTTCTACGGCACGGAAGGCACGCTGTTCGTGAATCGTGAGGGCTATACGATCTGGCCTATGGACCTGGTCCACGACGGCTGGGAAACCTTCGGCCCCAGCACCCTGACCAGGGGTGATGGCACGCCACAACATCAGCCGCACGTGGAGAACTTTCTCGAGTGCGTCCGCTCGCGCCAGAAGCCTAACTCCGATATCGAGACTACCCATCGGGCGACCAGCGCCTGCATCATCGGGAACATCTCTTATAAGTTGGGACGGAAGTTGCGTTGGGATCGGGACAAGGAGCAGTTTGTGGGCGACGCGGAGGCCAACAGAATGCTCACCAAGGAATACCGCAAGCCCTGGAACGTGTCGTAATCCCGCGAGAAGGTGAAAGGGATGCCAACGCGAATCACAGTACGATCGCAGATTCCGGAGGGGCGGCCATGAAATTCGGCGTCAACACAATGGTCTGGACGACGCGCGTTAACGAAACCCACGAAGCGTTATTCTCCCGCATCAAGGCGTGGGGTTTTGACGGAGCTGAGCTATTCCTCTCTCCGCAGGAACCGGCGAACATACCCGTGGTTCGGCGAATGTTGGAGGACAATTACCTGGAATGCACGACCTGTAGCGTCCTGCCCCGCGAATGCCATTTGGTGAGTCACGAGCCGGAAGTGCGGGCCAGGGGAATTGAGTTTTTGAAAACCTGCGTGGACCGCACGGCGGAGCTTGGGGCGCGGCTGGTTTGCGGTCCGCTGTATGCGGGATTGGGCGTAATGACGGGCAGGCGCCGCACCGCGGAGGAGTGGAACTGGGCCGTCGAGGGGTTGCAGGTGGTTGCCCGGCACGCTGAGATGCGGCAGGTGACGATCTGTTTGGAGCCGCTCAATCGCTTCGAGACCTACTTCCTTAATACCCTCCAGGACGCGGCCCGTTTGGTTCACGACATCGGCGCGCCCAACGTCAAAATCCACTTTGATACCTTCCACTCCAACATCGAAGAGAAGCATCCGGCGGAAGCGCTG
>Ga0326728_10018555_pt1 | contig 13687 bp, 11 predicted proteins | sample MB3enrmetagenome_FD_207602 | JGI IMG/M metagenome (GOLD analysis project Ga0326728, IMG submission 207602) | Lab enriched peat soil microbial communities from McLean, Ithaca, NY, United States - MB31MN | ecosystem: Environmental > Terrestrial > Soil > Wetlands > Peat | place: USA: New York... | reverse complement strand
CGAGATCCAGAGCATTCTTACCCGCGTACAGAGCACGGTGGAGGAAATTGCGGCGCAGGGCGCCAAGCTGCGCGAGGCGCTGGGGAAGTAAGCCGGCGGACGCGGGCTGAAGCCCACGTCTAAATAACGAGGCGGTTTTCGGCACGAGTAAACTCGTGCCCTTTTACAAAGCCCTGCGCATCGGGCGAGGATCGAAGAGTTTGCGGCAGTCGCAACCCATTCATGCGCCTGCCATGCCGCTGAATCGCGAGCCTCACTCCAGGCCCAGCTGCCGCCGCCCCGCTTCGCTGATGCGGTTCGGGGTCCACTTCGGCTCCCATGTCAGCTCCACTTCCACTTTTGAGATCTCCCGAATACCCGCGAGGCGGTTGTGTACCTGTTCGAGGATGAGGCCGCTGGCGGGACAGTGCGGAGTGGTGAGCGTCATGGTGACCGTGACCCATTGGCGCGGCCACGCGGGTGTCGAGTCCGGGTCGGGACCGGTTTCGATTCCGTAGTTGAGGCCGAGATCGACGAGGTTCAGCTTGACTTCGGGGTCGAAGCAGTCGCGGAGGGCGGTGAGGATTTCCGATTTTGTCAGCATGCAGGCTCGCACTTTGGTTTTCGTAGTCGAGGTATCACCGTTCTGCCCTAATTCACTGTCAGCTTGAACGAAGTGCTATGCGATAGCGAGCCTGACGTGGCTGTCACCGTGACCGTGGACGTGGAATAACCAGCTTCCAGGCGTGGGTCTGAGCAGCCGGTGAATATGCCCATCGCGGCGGCCGCGCAGAACGCGATCAGCAGAACTTGCATCCATCGGCGCTTCCTCCATCCAAAGAAGCACAGTGCGGCCGCGAGGAACGATCCCGAAATCAGCGGACCGCGAAGGGAGAGCTGGGCCGCGGTGCTTGCGGATGCCGACACCGTCAGCGTCGTGTAGGTGATGCCGACGAGAGTGGGCACGGTCTCGGGAGCGAAGCTGCACGTGACGCCTTGAGGCAAGCCGGAGCAAGCGAACGTGACGTTTGAATTGAAGCCTCCTTCATCCTGCACATTGAGGGTGGCAGTGGCGCTGCCTCCCCATTGAACTACGATGAACGTGGGGTTGATGGCGAGGGTAAAGTCGGCCGGTATGGTGAAGGTTGCGCTGGCAACCGCACTCTGGATGTCGTTGGGGGCCGTGGCGATGGCCTGGATGGTTTCAGTCGTTGCCACCTCGATAGGGCCGGTGTATTGAGTTGAGCCGGTGGTGGGGGTGGTCCCGTCAGTGGTGTAGTAGATTGTCGCGTTCGTGTCGGAATCGGTAATGGTGACCCACAGCAATGTCGAGTAGGTGCCGGAGCCGGGTGAAAAGACGGGAGTCGCGGTTGTTGTGGGCGGAACGGCGGAAGGCGGTTGATATCTCCAAAGATCGTTCTCATAGCCATATGCACCGGCCGAATCGATTCCGGCGCCACCCCACAACCAGAGATTGCCGTGCTTGTCGGTCCAGCTTGCCGCCCCGTTGCGGATTCCGGGCACGTTGACCGCCGATGGGACTCCCATGGCGCCGTATTTGCCGTTGACGGAACCCACCGATACGTTGCTGCTCCCACTCATCCACGTCCATTCGTTGGTGGTTGGGTTGAATTCCCACAGATCGTTCAGATAACTCCAGTTGGAATTGGAATCGAAGCCATCGCCGCCGAATAGCCAGAGATTCCCGCTTCTGTCCAGCCAACTCGAGGCCAGGTAACGGCTGCCGGGAATGTTTCCTGCCGACGGCTGGCCGAGCGTCCCGTAGACCCCGGGCTCATGGCAGTATTTCTGAGGGTAATCTGCGCAACTGAATGTGCTGCTGCCGCCCATCCATGTCCACTCGCTGGTTGCAGGGTTGTACTCCCAAAGGTCGTTGAGAATCCCCTCCAAAGTTCCGGTGGAATCGGCTCCCTCGCCCCCGAACAGCCACAGGTTTCCGCTCGCATCAACCCATGTCGCATCTTGCCAGCGTGTACCGGGAAAGTTACCGGGGGCGGGCGTCCCCAGGGCGCCGTAGGTTCCGGCGACTCTGCCGTCGATGCCGAAGTTGGGGCTACCGCCCACCCAGGTCCATTCGCCGGTAGAGGGACTGAACTCCCAAAGATCGTTTGCTACCGCTGCACTGCCGCCGGGAGCGTAACCCCATCCCGAAAACAGCCAGAAATTGCCTTCGTGATCGGTCCAGTTGGTGCCCAGCCACAGCCCCCCGGGCGTGTTGCCGGCCGCAGGCGTGCCTTCCGTTCCGGGCACCGGAGGCACACCCGAGATGCAGCCGCTGCAAGTTGAGGTCAACGGGACCGTGCTGTCTCCGGCCATCCATGTCCACTCACTGGTTGATATATCGAACTCCCAAAGATCGTCGAGGGCAACAAGGTTCCCGGCCTCGTCAAAGCCGAGTCCGCCATACAGCCAGAGATTGCCGCTCGCGTCTGTCCAGCTCTGTGCGCTCTCGCGTCCGCCGGGCGAATTCGCCGATGACGGGGTGCCCAGCGTTCCGTAGACTCCTGGCTGGCCGCAGTTTGCCAGGGTAGAGATGATGGGGCAATTGCTGCCGAGCGTGCTGTCGCCTGCCATCCACGCCCACTCGTTAGTGTCGGGATCGAACACCCACAGGTCATTGAAATAGTTCAATCCGGTTGTAAACGTGGATCCGCCAAAGAGCCAGAAGCGGCCGTCGCTGCCCGTCCAGCTCACCTCGGAGGTGCGGGTGGGTGGAATGTTTGCGGGCGCGGGCATGCCTTTGGCGCCGTAGACGCCGGGCCAGACCCCGAATTCGGCGGAGACCGTGCTGCTGCCGCCCATCCATGTCCACTGGCTTGCGCCGGATGTCTGTGCCCCTGCAGGCAGAGCGGAGATGGCGATACAGAACGCAACAGCAAGCAGAGATCGCAACGGCAAACGGGGTTGAGACATAGGGCATTCCTTCAGCCGGGACGTCTTGGCACGCTTGGACCTCTGGCCTCCAATGTACTCCAGACCGTTTCCCGGTTGTTGTATCCGCTCAATCCCGGCAGACGAGGGGGGTCGTTTCCGCGATCAGTGATCAGCAGAGCTGAAGGCTGATAGCTGTTCTTAGTTCTGCCGCTCCACCAGATACCGTGCCACCGACTTCAGCCCATCGGCCCGCTCGCCGTAAGGCGCGAGGGCCGCAAAGGCCTCGTCGATGAGCTGCGCGGCGTCGCGGCGGCTCTGCTCGATGCCGTAGACGGCAGGCCAGGTGGCTTTTTCGGTGGCCTGATCCTTGCCCGCGGTCTTGCCCAGGTGCGCGGAGTCGACGGTCATGTCGAGCACGTCGTCGACGATCTGGAAGGCGAGGCCGGCCTTGCGGCCGAAGCGGTCGAGGCGGACAACGTCGTCGTCGGTGGCCCCGGCAAAGACGCCCCCCGCAACCACGCTTACGCGAATGAGCGCGCCGGTCTTGGCGCGGTGGATGGCTTCGACCCGCTCGGGCGTGGGCTTAAGGTGTTCGCTCTCGAGATCGAGCACCTGGCCGCCGATCATGCCGTCGACGGTGCCGATGGCGTTGGCGACCAGGCCGATGATTTTGACGGTTGCGGCGGGCGGGCAGTCGAGGCCGGCCAGCACCTCAAAGGCGCGGGTCTGCAGCGCGTCCCCGGCAAGGATGGCGATGGCTTCGCCGAAGACGACGTGGCAGGTGGGCTTGCCACGGCGCAGATCGTCGTTGTCGAGGGCGGGCAGATCGTCGTGGATGAGCGAGTAGGTGTGCAGCATCTCGATAGCCGCGCCGAGCTTCTCGATGCCGCGGGGCATGGAGCCGGCGATGGTGACGGAGGCCTGGTAGGCGAGCAGCGGGCGCAGGCGTTTGCCGCCCGCAAAGGTGGAGTGGCGCATCGCGCCGTGGATAGAGGCAGGGACGGTCGTGGCGCTGGGGATGAGCTCTTCGAGCGCGCGATCGGTGAGATCGACGCCTTGCTGCCGCAGAGATTTTACGTCGACGGACATCATCTTCAATTTTAGACGAATACGCGGTCGAGTCAGTGTGGGCGCGCACAGCCCAGGCGTCGCTCGAACCACGCGAGGAGGAAGGCGAGCACGAGCGCGATGGCGCTGACCCAGCGGCCGAGGATGACGTCGGGCGTGGTGGCCCAGTCGAGGGTGAGGTTAACGGGGCCGCGCTGGACTTCGATCGCGATCAGGCCGTCGGGGCGGGTGTGGAGGGCGTTGGCGCGGTTACTGCCTAGAACCTGGCCGTTGAGTTCGGCGTGCCAGGCGGGGAACGCGAGCAGGCGCAGCACAAGCCATCCTGGCTGCGGAACCACGGCGTTGAGCCGCAGATGTTCCGGGTTAGAGCGATCGGCTGCGAACGTCGCCAGGCATGAGCCCTGATCCTGCGCCCAGATGGGGTTGGCGCTGGAGTCGTCGGGGTCGGGCTGGCCGAGTTCGGCATCGGGATCGGAGACGAGGCAGGCGTCGGGAAGTCCGCGGGCGATTGTGGTGAGATCGGCGTTGGGCGGCCCGTATTCAAACATGCCCTCGAAGCCCGCGCCTGCACGATAGGAGTCGAGCATGGCGGGGACGGCGTCTTCGGGGTAGCAGGCCTGGAAGTAGCTGCGGTTGGCGTAGGCGAGGGCGGCGATGAAGCCGAGAGCGCAAGCGGCAATCACGGCAATGCGGGCGCGGCGCGCTGCGGGCCAGATGGCGGCGGCGAAGAAGATGGCCATGGGCGCTTCAACCGCTTCGAGCCAGCGCCATGGGTATTGCAAATACTGCATCGCCGGCAGATGCCATGCGGGGCGCGAGATGGGCACGCACAGGAACGCGACCCAGACGGGGATGGCAGCGAGCGGGATCCACCAGCGGAGGGAGGAGGTTGGTGAGGGCAGCGCCCCGCGGCGCCACGCGAACAAGAACGCGGCGATGGCAACGGCGAGCATGGTGACGGCGATCCACGAGGCCTGGTGGTTGATGGTGTCGTGGAGCGCAAAGGTTGGTTCGGCGTGGTGGGCGAAGAGCCAGTTGTATTCGAAGTTGTAACCGGGGTCCTGCGTGGCTTGGCGAACGTCGACCAGGTTGTGCTCCAGCGCCGCGGGGAGCCAGTAGAGGGCGGCGAGGCCGAGACCGAGTGCGCCGCCGGCGGTTGCGCGCGGGATGGGCGCCCAGCTTTTGCCGGCGATAGCTGCGGCGAGGGCCAGTGAGGCAAGCAGGTAGGCGGCCATCACGCCGAGAGGGAGATTCGAGAGCCAGGCGCCGGCGAGGGCGATGGCGAGGGGAACGGTGGAGCGGTCGAAGGCGGAGCGAAGGAGGGATCGCAGAGGTTCCGTGGTGATTCGTGAATCCTTCCCAGGTCCCCAAATGCGAGGGACCTGGGGCACCCCATTTTGCGGCTCGGTCGAGATCTGGGGCACCTGCAGCGCGTAGAGCATCAGCAGCGGGAGCCAGAAGCCGCCGGCGAATTCGGGGAAGGCGGTGCGCTCGTAGCCGGTGAAGAGGGCGTAGCCCGAAAAAATGGCGACGCAGCCGGCGAGGGTGGATTGAACGTCAGTGAGTGCGAGCCGGGCGAGAGCACGGGTGGCAAGGCCAGTGGCGGCGAAGATGAGCCAGGTGAGCGCGATGGGAACGGCAGTCCAGGGAAGGAACGTGGCGAGGAGTGCGCCGAGCATCCAGGTGAAGGGCGGGTAGAAGACAAAACGCGGCTCGCCGGCGCTGTAGTTGGGGCTTGGCGCCCAGTGCGGATAAACGATGCCGTGACGCCACGCATTGAGGCAGTCGAACCAGGAGACGAGGTGGACGTCGAAATCGTGCCCGCACGAAGCTCCGCGAAAAAGCTCGGGAACTACGGCGACGAACGCGGCGAGGAGAATGATGAGCGGGCCGATGAATCTCCCAGGTCTCAAAAGCGAGACCTGGGGCACCCGGGTTTTTCTGTCTCCATCGTCCATCTTTGCTGATTATGCTTCCTATCTGATCCCTGATCCCTGATCCCTGATCCCTGATCCCTGACCCCTGTCCCCTGCCTTTAGGGCTCCAGCCTTAGCACGTGCCGGGTCTGCGCTGCGACCGCGCCCGATGTGAACGGCAGGGCAAAGGTGGTTCCGTTGTACCAGTCGCGCCACTGGTCGCGAAAGTAAGGACTGAGCGGGTTGCCGCTTTCGCCCAGCACGATGTTCTCAGTTGATCCGTCGATGTTGCTCCAGTCCATGGTGAAGCGCTGCGAGGGCGCGACGTCGGCGCCGATCTGTTTCACCGTGTCGCCGTCGCCGTCAATGGGCTGCGGACCGGTGCCGGCGATTGTGCCGAGGAAGGGCAGGAAGCGCGCAAGCGGATGCTCGATGTCGATCTTGTGCCAGCTTCCGTAGGTCCAGCGCGAGAGGTCGCCGGGCGCGTGTCCGTTGGTGAGGGCCTTGCGCACGGCCGCGGTCAGCAGCGCGTCCCAGTTCTTGTAATTGTGCGGCAGCCACTCGGGTTTGGCGTGCATCACGATCTCTTCGAGGGCAAAGTTGCGCTCGCCCCAGTGGTAGTCGTACATGGTTTTGCCGAGTTTGGGCTCCAGGATCATGGGCCAGATCTCGCGGCGGGTGCGGGTGACGATCGAAGCCGCGGGGGAATCGGTTGTGAGGCGACCGTCCCAGGTGCGCAAGAAGTCGGCGGCCTGGCGCATTCGCGGGTCGCCGTTGCCTTCGGGGCCGGCGGTGTGGTCGATGGCGTAGGCGAAGCGCTGGCCCATCTCCTGGTCGACTTCGCTGTAGACGTCGGTCTCGGCGGCCAGCATGTCTTTGGGCGTGAGGTGGTCGCGGCCGTTCAGCAACTTGTAGATGCGCTCCACGCGATAGGGATCGATCCACTCATCGGTGAGCTGGTAGGGCGATTGATCGGTGGTGACGCGCGCGTTGGCCGTGGCCAGAAAGCCCGAAGGAGGGTCGAAGGCGCTGGGCATCTGGTCGAAGGGGATGTAAATCGGGCAGATTCCAGCACAGGTTGTTTGGCCCCATTCAGTTCCAAGTGTCGATTTCCCATAAAGAATTGGCTTATCGAAGATTCCAACCGCGCGAATCGGCACTTTACCGATGGCGTGGTAGGCGATGTGGCCCTGGTCGTCGGAGTAGACGAGATTCTGCGCCGGGAACGGCCACTGGGCGAGCGCGGCAGAGAACTCCGTCCAGTTTGAGGCCGTGTTCATGGCGTAGAGCGGGATCGAGTTGAGTGCGGGATCGTAGATGGTCCACTTGAGGGCGATGGGCGGATCTCCCGGCGTGAGGATGCGATTCATGAGCGGACCGTGAGCGGTGGACTGCACATCGAGCGTCACATCCTTGCCCCAGCGCACATGGATGGTTTCGCGGTCGACCTGGAGCGGATGCCATTGCTCGTCGAGGCCTTCGTAATTGCCCTTGTTGTCGAGCTTCTCGATGTAGAGGTCCTGCACGTCGGCCATGAGCGCGGTAAATCCCCACGCGACGTGGTCGTTGTGACCGGCGAGGACGAAGGGAAAGCCGGGGAGCGTGACTCCGGCGGCGTGATAGCCAGGAGCGCGCAAGTCGGCCATGTACCAGACGTTGGGCACGGCAGGGGCCAGGTGCATATCGTTTGAGAGAAGCGGCTTGCCGCTGGCGGTGTGGCTGCCGGAAATGACCCAGTTGTTGGAGCCGTAGGCGCAGCCGTCGCAGGTGGGCAGGCCGAGGAGTTCAAGGAGAGAAGTGACCGTGGTGGATTGAGTTCCTTCCCAGGTCCCCAAAGGCGAGGGAGCTCCACCCCACGGACGAGAACCTGTCCGTGGGGACCCCGGACCTGGGGCGCCCGCAGAGGTTTGTGCTTTCCCACCCTTTCCGGCAAAGAACGCGGGAAAGGATGGGGCACGGGGAGTTTGTTGGGCACGTGGAGGCTGGGGGACGCCCGGAGCATTAAGTGTTCTGGCCGTCTCGTCGTCGTCGCCGGTGGGCTGCTGCAGTTCGGGGTGGGGCGCGGTCAGGTCGACGTCAATGCCGGTGGGGGGATGGTCGCGCCAGGAGCCGACGGGGTAGAGGTCGGACTCGAGTTTGGGGTCATTGAGCTTCGCGGCGATATGCATGCGGCCGTACTTGGCCCAGGCGTGGGTGTCGAGTTCCTGCACCATCGTCAGGCCCACGCCGATGGAGTCAACTACGGTCCAGGGGCGCGGCTTGTAGTGGAGGAGGCGGAACTCGATGGGCAGAGTGTTGTTTTGCTCGCACTGCACAATGTAGAGATTGACGCCGCGCGCATAGTCCTCAAGACGGCGTCGGTCGTCGGGGTTCATGTGCGCGGCGATGCGCTCGGCCACGGGGCGGATCAGGAGCAGGCGCTGGGTTTCATCGTGCCTGAGAAGCGAGGGCCCCATCACCTCGGCCAGTTCGCCCAGCGAGTTGCGGCGGTAGGCGTCCATCTGCCACAGACGGTCCTGCGCGGTCACATAGCCCTGCGCGGTAAAGAGGTCGTCCTGCGTGGCGGCATCGATGTGCGGCACACCGTGGGCGTCGCGGCGCACGGTGACGGGCGCGGAGAGACCGGCGAGGTGCACGTCGCCGTCGAGTTGGGGCAGGGCAGAGACGGTGGTCGAGTGCAGCCACCAGAGGAACGCGAGAAAGATGAGGACAAGAAGCGCCGCGAGGCTGATGAGGGTGAGAAAAATGATGCGGAGCCAACGCGGAAGAAGGCTGGGACCCGGCTGGAAGGCGCTGTCGAAGATTGGCATCGGTTATGAACAGGATAATGCGGCGAGGAGGTCCGCCGAGCCGGCTTGGGGGGACGGACGTGAGCGCAACTACACTATGCGCGACAAAAGCTCTCAGCGGAAGAGAAGGCGGTCGAGTTCCGGATCCTCGTAGATTTGAAGGCGCTCCCGTAATTCGCGGCAAGCGGCTCCTGGAGGCGCAGGTAAACTGGCCGTGGCTTCAGGAAGCTCACTTTGATCGACGCGTAGCGACGCCTTCGTCCAGAAATCGAAAATGACGCATGGGCGGAGAATTGCTTGTCGTCCACTGCCGGCGTCGGGTTTCGGTGCGCCATCTTCTCCCCATCCGTTGTTGCCGAGGTTTCTGAGGGCGATACACGGGACAAAGAACACGATGCACCAGGCTAGATCTCCCCCGGTACCCTCCCTGCCCACGTCCTGCCACGGACTCAGCGGCAAACGCAGTCCGCTGCCGATTCTCACTTCCTTCACATGAATTCTCAACTCGGCCCACCTGTGGAAAGCCACGCCGCGGTTGACCTTGGTCACGATTCCAGTAACGGGCGATCCATCAGCAATCACCGTGATCCCATCGAAGATGACATTGTTAACCACAGCAAAGCGGATCAAAGAGCCTTTCCTTGCAGTTTCAGAAGAGACGGTCTCCAGCGCCATCAATTCGATCTTCGTGTTTTTGGGAACCATGACCGTGCCCGTGACGGAGTTCCGCTGCGCAACGAGCAGCGGCGAAAGGCAAATGCAAAGTGCGGATTGGAGGAATCTGCGAATCATGGTGACTCCTTATCGAATGCGGAAGAGGTGTGGGAGTGGGTGATGCTGCGGAGTCCGCGCGCGGATTGGAGCGCCGGCCCGGTACGCGAAGCCGTCCTCTTGCGAATGCGGGAGGAATGAGAGCGGCGCGCCAATCACTCCGACGACGACGGCGCCGATGAGGCCGGCCCGGGCGGCATTGCCGTCGCTGGTGCTGCGCGTTGCGGCGATTCCTGTCAGAATGCCGCCGGCAAGGATCGATGCGATCCAGCCGGGATGGTAGTTTGGTTGCGGGCGGTCAAACTGCGCGTTCTTCTGCGGCGGCAGATCGAGGTCGACGCTGACGATGCTGGCGCGGTCGAAGCGGAAGCCGACCCCCGGCGGATTTCCCGGCGGGTTGCAGAACAGGTAAAGGTCAGTGGCTCCGGCAAAGAGGCAGTGCGCCGGAGGAGCGTTGTCACTTTGGACAACGATTGGCGCGCCATTCCTGAGACCCTTCACGCGATTCCAGTCTGCGGGGCCGGCAGGCGCGGGCGTTGGCGCGCTGGGCAGATTCTGCGCGGGCAGCGCGCCGGATATGCAACTGATAGAGATGAGTATGAGGCAGAGGCGTTTCATACCTGCCATCGTAGGCAGGGGTTAATTGCGCTGCTTGAGGGATTAGGACAGTTTGCAAGGTGTCACAACGGTGAGCGGAGCTAGCGGTGCTAGCGGAGTTAGGAAAGGCAGCAGATCGGCGAGTCAGCGGGTCAGCGAGTCAGCGGTGCTGGTGAGCGCGGCCTCGATCTGGCGGAGGTGCTTGAAGGCGGGCTCGCCGAGAAGGGTGAAGATGAGCGGGTGGCAGCCTTTGGGAAGTTCGGCAGCGGTGGCGGCGTCGCAGACCACGCCGATGGTGGCCTCCAGGCCGCGCTTCCAGCCGGGGCGCGCGGCGTCGCGAACCAGCAGACCCTCGGGCGGGAGACCGGCGGCGATGAGCATGGTGCGGGCGATGCGCTGAAAGTCGGCCCAGCGGGAGACGATGCCGACCAGATCTTTGGCGTGATCGGGCATGTAGCGGGCGAGGTGGGCGTAGAGCTCGGGCGCAACGGGATGGATCTCGAGGACGGTGAGCTCGGTTCCGGAGGGCAGCAGCCGGCGCACGTTGGCGGCCTTGCTGGGCAGCACGCAGGGCAGCGTGCGTTCGAGAATCCCGGGATTGGCGCAGTCGTCAGGCGAGCAGCCGGCGACCGGCAGCGCCAGCTCGGGTTCCATTTCGAAGAGCACGATGCGGCGCAGCTCGGGGTCGGGCTCAATCAGGAGCCAGCGCGCGGGCGGCTCGAAGCTGAGCCAGCGGCGCAGGCGCACGCGGAGCTGGGACTCGGAGATGCCGAGGCGCCGGGCCTTGGCGGCCATTTCGGCGATGAGCTGATCGAGAGCAAGCTCGGGAGTGAGCGCGGCGGTGGGGCGCGTGCTGCGAACGAAGACGCCACTGCCGCGGCGGAACTCGACCCAGCCCTCGGCCTCAAGCTGGCGATAGGCTGCGCTGGCGGTGTTGGAGTGGATCTGAAAACGGCGGGCGAGCTCGCGGGTGCTGGGCAGGCGATGGCCGGGCGGCAGCTCGCGGGCGAGGATGGCGAGGATGATCTGCGTGGTCAGCTGCTCGCGCAGCGAAACCTCGCCGGTGTGGTTGAGCCAGAGGCGCATGGATGCGGTGAGCGTAACTTCAGTGACAAGAATACGCCTGCGACATTCATCGGCTGGCGGTAAAAAGTTCGCCGCGGCGGCGGCCCTGGTAGTCGGCCGAGAGGCGGCAGCGTTGGAGTTTGCCGTCGGGGGCGAAATGGACGCCGGGATCGGGGCCGGTGAGCGAAGCCCAGAATCCGCCGTGACTGCAAGGGACGTCCTGGACAAGCTGGTCCCCGGCGAGATAGCAGACCTCGAGTTTGCTGCTTGGATACAAGGCCACGACGGAGCCCTCGCTGGGGCCCAGAAAGCTGCCGCCCTGGCAGGTGAGGCCGAGCACGGGTGCATCGTGGGGCATCTGGACGAATCTTGGTTTGCCCTCCTCGGTGAGCGTGATCCAGGAACCGGCGGGGATGGTGATTTCGCCGAAGGGGATCTCGCGTGTGACGGCGCATTTCTGAAGTTTTCCAGCGGGAAAGAACCACGCGTATCCCCGGCCGCAGGGATATCCCTGAATCACTGTGGGCTGTGCGAGTGTCTGGCGGTAAGCGTTTTTCTGCGCCTGGGCGGCTGAGGAAGCTGAAAGTGCGACGGCGGTAAAGGCGATGGCGAAGACGACGAAGACCGCGGCAGCTCTCATGGCTTGATCCTCACCTTATAGAACGCCGTGAGTGCGCCGGCTTGCACGCAAGACTCTGGCGGCGTCAGCGGGGAAGCTGAGACGCTGTGCAGAGAATCGAGTGTCAGGCGGTGTGCGGCGCCCTGTTGATGCGGAGAAGCAGGCTTCGGGCAGCAAAGGTGAAAGCAACCAGTAAAAGGATAGCGCCAGGGATGAGCAGGCTGCCCTCGGGGCCGTCGGCGCCGCCGCTGAATAGAGGATTTCCTGCGGGGGTGGTGGTGAAGAGGTGGCCTTGGGGGACGAGGCCGCTGTCGGCCGTTCCGTAGAAGAAGGTCTCGCCCCAGTCCCAGGCGGCATGGCAGCCGATGGCCCAGAATGCCGAGCCGGTGAGGCGAACGCTGGCGCACCATGCAAAGCCGATGGCCGCGGCAGCGAAAATGCCGATGGCATTTTCTCCGTGGTTGAAGGTGTGGATGAGGCCGAAGCCGGTTGAAGTGACCCATGCGGCCTGCCAGAAGGCGGCGCTCCGCGCTTTAACTCTTTGGTGGAGTATGAGGCAGGGGATCAGGCCCAGCGCCGCGATGAGGTAGACGCCCCAATCGTTTTGTCCAGCAGAGCCATTGAGCCAGGGCCAGGCGCACAAACCGGCAACCGCGGCAAGCGCCCACCAGAAGTTGAGGCCGCGAGTAAGGGTCGAGAGCAAATAGCAGCGGAAGATGCCTTCTTCGACGCATCCGACGAGGAGAAATGCGCAGCCCCAGATTGCGGCAAAACGAAGGCCAGCTAGCCCCATAAGCGCGCAGGGGCCGAAATGCAGCCATCCACCCAGGCCAAGTGTGCCGATGAGCGCCGAGAGAGCAATGAAACCCGATGCGGCGCCAAGGAGGGAACTGGCCAGGCGGCGCGGTCCGGCCAGGTTGTAGCTCAGAAGCGAACGGTGCTCAACGGCGGCGACGGCCGCACCCGCACCGAGCACGGACAGGAACGGGATGAGTTCGAGAATGAGGGTGGAGACGGCATTCTGGCCGCTATTTTCATCGACCAGATTGGCGGTGAAGAAGATGGTGCCGAAGACGATACGTAGAATGTAAAACACGCAGTATGCGAAGAGAACCGACCAGCCGGCGCGCAGGCCGTGAGGTCCAACGAAGACGCGCGTGAGGATCCTGAAGACGCGCGAGAGGATCGGCGGCGAGGGATCGAGTTGCCGGGGGCCGCTCTCAACTTCAAGTCCGCGATCGGACGGCGTCTTTCCGGCCGGTGAGTCGGTTGCCGGCTCCATATGGTCTCCCTGAGCGTGTTCAGGATGACTACAAGGATAAGGGAAGGAACTGCAGAGAGGGGATTGTCTGCGACAGATCGATGCGCCGGAAGGGGAACGACTGAAGGTCAGCGCCCAATTAAGAAGCACAGCCGACCCGGCTTTTAAGCGTGCGAAGACTCTTGTGGAATATGGTTTGGGAGGAGTTGGAACAACACCGAGTGGCTCAGGACGATGAAATATTCCTAGGCCAGTGTGTTGCTGACTTTGAGGAATGTGCTGCTGACAGCCGAAGCCACTTCCTTGACACCGCCAACGGCAGCCAGTGCAATCAGAGCAACCAGCAGAGCATATTCGACCAGATCCTGCCCGTCTTCGCGACTGAGGAGTAGTTGAAGCCGGACGTACAAGCTGAGAAAGAGCTTATTCACTTAATTCTCCGGGTGGTGGAATGTGTTACTGAAAAGATACTAATGCCATTGACGGGTAAAGTCCATGCCCCTATTGCATAAGGCCCATGCCCCTATTGCATAGAGCCCGTGCCCCTGTTGTGTGAATCAGTGGAGAGAAGGGTATTTACTATCTAGCTATTTTCACAGCAGGCCGCTCTGAGCGCGGCTGCGAGGAGTTATCGATAGCGGCGCGTGACTTTAATCACCATGGAAAAGACGCCCGACTCATCGCGCGCCACCACCAGCGAGACGTGGCGATTGATGGCGACCTCGGC
>Ga0326728_10018554_pt1 | contig 13689 bp, 6 predicted proteins | sample MB3enrmetagenome_FD_207602 | JGI IMG/M metagenome (GOLD analysis project Ga0326728, IMG submission 207602) | Lab enriched peat soil microbial communities from McLean, Ithaca, NY, United States - MB31MN | ecosystem: Environmental > Terrestrial > Soil > Wetlands > Peat | place: USA: New York... | reverse complement strand
ACGCGAGGCCGTGGCGAACCGCAATCGGGGCACACTTCCAAATCGCCCATCGCTGCCAATGGTTGCTTCACAGCCACGCCGCCAGCCCTCACCAGCCAACTTGACCGCGCCGCTTTGCGCCGAGCCGTTGCCGCCGCTTGCGACTGGATTACGGGCGTGGCGCAAATGCGGACGGACACGCTTTCCGGCGAGCATAATTCGCACCACCTGGAGCACCGCCATTGGCGTGGGGCGCTGCGCGGTGAATATCGCGCCTCCACCCGGCAGTGGGATTTCTTCTGCCCGGTGTGGCATACCGGGCAAGCCATCAAGGCGCTGGTCTGGGCCTCGCGGGCGCTCGACCGTCCGGACCTGCTGGATGCGGCGCGGCTTTCCGCCGAATTCATCGGGGCAGAGCGCGTCGCGGATCGGTCCAATCCGCATTATGGCCTGATTTTCGGCTTCGAAGATTTCGGCGACAAGGCCAGCACCTCCGCCGTCCTCGAGTCGGTGGATGGCCTTTGGCTGCTTGCCGACGCTACTGGCGATAACCGGTACGCCGAATGGGCCAATGCCGCCGCGGAGTGGGAGGCGCGAAACTCCTACCTGGGCGACGGGCTGTTTCGCGACCAGTTTGACGTAATGACTTGGCGGCACGCGCCGCCCACGCCCGGCGGCAGACCCGGCCGCCCCCTCAATGACGACGCCATTTTCCTGAAGGCATCCTCGCGCGGCGGTAATCCTGAATTGCGAAGCATCTTTTACGAAGTTGCGGGTCGCCTGTTGCGCGACGAAGATCCTCCCGGGAATTGGATCAACTATGGGCCCTGCAACGCCGCCACCGGCATGATTCATCCCCGTCAGGCGTTTTGGTGGGGGCGGCCGATGATCGACGCCTTTCGCGACAGCCACGACCCCCGCTATCTGGCGTGCGCCCGCCGCGCCGGGGAGTGGTATCAGAATGCCATGCGCCTGGACGGCGGCTTGTTTCGAGGCACGCGGCGCGATTTCAAAACGGATTCCTTCAGCCACGCCACGAGCGGCATCGCCTGCGCCGCACTTTTGTGGGAGGAACTCTGGAAGGAAACCCATGAGGATATTTGGATCGAGTCGATTCGCACCGCCCTGAGCTTCTGCATGATGATGCAGTTCCGCGATGTGCGCGATCCCAATCTTCAAGGCGCCGTCATGGAGAGTGTCGAGGCCCCCGATGGTTCCGATGCTTCCCCGTACTACTTGCGGGATCTAAGTGCGATCTTCTTCGTCCAGGCAGCATCACGCCTGCTCACCGAGCAAATTCCCGCTTAGATTCATTACCGGGGAATTATCTCCCAACCCCGATGGTTCTGTGGGGTATGGAAAGTGGCGATTCGCCCGAGAGCGAGCCTCCTGGAACCCCTGCACTCGACGCCACCGCTGCGGCCCCCAGAACTCCGGCCGAATATCCCAGGGCAGAGGGTTGAATTTGCAGGTGGCGCTGCGGCCATACCGTCACCCGCTTCGCCAACTCTTCGGTAAGCACCGTAAACAGAAGGGGATTATTCTGCGCGAGCCCGCCGCCCACAATCAGCATCTCGGGGTCGAGAAGGTTGATGATGGAAGCGCAGCCGATTGCCAGGTACTTCGCAAGCGTGCGCATGGCAATTTGCGCGGTTGAATCTCCCAAGTTGGCCGCGGCAACGATTTCCTCGCAGGACGCAAAGTTCCCGCCAGCGGCGTACCGCATGAGGGCGGAAGCATTGGCGTATAACTCCAGGCACCCAGACTTGCCGCATGTGCAGGACGCCCCATCGGGCACAATGGGGATGTGGCCCAGCGCATTCGCCATGTAATGACGGCCCCGATTGAGCCTCCCGCCGATATAACAGCCGCCTCCCACCCCCGTACCCAAGGTGATGCAAACAAAATCGGTGGCGTTTTTCGCCGCTCCAAAGTACTTTTCCGCAACCGCCAGGGCGTTGGCGTCATTTTCGACCGCGACGGGCAAGCCCAACGACTCGCGCAGATACAAACCCGGGTTGGCCCCGGTCCATCCCGGGAGGTTCTCCGTCGCGTACACAATTTCGCCCGATGCGGGGTCAACCCAGCCCGCCGTTGCCACCCCAATGGCCTCCGGTTCAAGTCCCCGATCCTGGGCAACCTGGAGGCATGTGGCGACGCAGTGTTCCAGGTGCTTCAGCAGAGCCTCCCGCCCACTATTCCAGGGAGTCGGGGTCACGGACTGCGAGAGCAATTCCCCCTGGATCGAGACCAGGCCGCATTTCGTGTTGGTGCCGCCCAAATCGATACCAATGAAGCTACGGTGGTTGTCATTGAGATGACGCCAGCCCTCAATGGCCGAAACAAATCTCTGAGTAATGACCTCAGGCCGGGTGATCGCCGTCCCAATGATGATGGCGAAAGCTCCCGCGCTGAAGGCGGCACGAATTTCTTCGGCAGTCTGAATATGCCCTTCGGCGATGACCGGAACGTCAACGGCGCGGACCAATTCCGCAATGAACGAAGGTTCAAAGCCCTCCACGTGCCGGGTCTCGGAAGTATACCCGCGGAGCGTGGATAGAACCGCATCGGCGCCCGCTTTGGTCGCTTGCACGGCCTCATCCACCGTGGCAATGTCGGCGAGAACGGGAACCCCGAGATCGTTCCTGATCTGCCGAAGCCGATCGAGCGCGCCATACCTTTGGCCACGAGCCGAGCAATCCAGTGCGACGGAGTCTGCCCCCGCCTCCACCAATTCCCGGGCGCATTCAAGGGAGGGCGTAATGAGAATCTCTCCATCGTCTTGCCGGACCTTGTAGATGCCCACAATCGGAACGCTCACAGCCTTCCGAATCGCCCGAATATCATCCGGCCCATCGGCACGAATGCCGCGCGCGCCACCTTCTAAGGCAGCTTGGGCGAACCGCGCCATAGAGGCCGGGTCTCGGAATGGACTTGTTTCGGAAGCCTGACAGGATACGATCAGGTTTCCACGGAGTTCAAGAGGTAATTTCACCAAGGTCTCCATGCCACCCCCCATGATAATGGGTAAAGAGAACGAATCATCGCTTCCCCGAACCACGGCATTCTCATGGCGCCCACCCCGCCGCCACCAGTGGTCTTGCTTCATAAAAGCTGTCGTCGAGCAGGTAGATCTCGAGCGCAATATCGATGATGGCGTTGTCCCATCCCGTTTCCAGGCAATAGGCCGTCCAGGATTGGTCCGCATTCGAGCCGTAGTATTCCCAGAGCGAGTAGTCAAACCCCCGCATCCAACCACCATTGATGGTCCGGTCAGGACTTTCAATCTGGATGCGGACCAGAAAATCCATAACGCGGAAAAAATTGTCCCGATAAAATGTGTCCCCGGTCGCCTTGTAGGCGATCCAGAAGTTCATGGCGGCAAAGCTGGTGGTGTAAAGCTGGTCGCTGATGGGCTCCGAGCTGTCGTGAATCAAGCTCAGATCCCCGCCCTGCACTTTGCTACCCGTGTAAATGCCCTCCTCCTGAATCGCGCCGCAGGGCACCATACGCGAAACCAAGTACTCCGTCTGTTTCCGCAGCTCCGCGGGAAACACTGGGTCGGCCGAGTATGCGCAGGCAAGCGCCAAGGGCAGCAGGAACCGGGTGGATTCGCCTGTATGCGCGGGCATGCGCGCAGCAACCTTGGGGAACGACTCCATGAGTTCGCGCAGTGCGGGCAGGGCCAGGGTAAGGAAGGACCGATCGCCGGTAACACCGTAGGCATAAAACCATGCGGCAATCATCTGGCCCCTATCGCTCGGTCGCGCGTGGGCCGGATCGGCGGCTTCCGCTTCGCGCGGAGCGCCTTGGGCAAACACTTTCGCGGCCGTATCCGCCACCAGCCGTCCCCGATGCAGAAACATCGGCTGGAGCGTATAGCGGTAGCCAGCAAGAGAGCCCATGATGGCCCAGGCTTCATCGTCCTGAAATATCGGCCCTTCGCGGCCGCGGGTGTACCAAAGGCCATAGTAGGAATCGTTGGCACTCAGCCTTTGGAAATCCATGACGTTTGCAAGCATGTTGTGGCCGATGGCCAGATACCGGTCGCTCTGATTGACTTTCCCATACAGCCAGAACGCCAGAGCGGATTCAAAGACGCAATCGGAGCGCTCCGGAGAGTATCCCTGGCGTTTTCCGAAGGGGATGCGGTTGCCCTCAAGATCAGGCCCGGAAATCCATTCCGCCACGCCCAGGCTTCCGTCCGGCCTCAGCAGGACGCCTGATTCCTCGAACCATCTCAGGTTGTTGTCAAGCGTGCGGCGATAGGCGGACTTGCGATCTTCCACGCGAAGTTCCACGGTGGAGGAGCGTATTGCCCTTCCCCGCGTGGCACGCAGGTTGAACCGCCTTGGGCCCGGGGCCGGCCCATCCAGTTGAGTCTCGAAGTTGCCCGGGGCCGTTTCCTTCAATTTCGAATTGCCTGGGGCGGTCAGGTTGATCGTCACACCGGTCATGGATTCGGCCACAAGGCGAACCGGCGTATTCGGAGGAACCCATCGGCGGGGCTCGGTGTGAATTTGCAGGGGAATGAAGTTTTCCAGCACCCGCGCCCGATCTGCATCGGGCAGCAGGGTCAACGTCAGATCACGAAGGAGGCGGGTCCAATGCGCCTGCGGCGCGTATTGCCGGCGGGTGAACTCGGAAATACTGGTAGCCGCAACGGCGAAGCGTCCCTTGCCGCGACTACCCAGAAGCACTCCCGGTATCAAATTCTTGGGAGGGATTGTGGCATCCATCTTCTCCACGCCCGCGATTTTGGCGATCTTCACAATGGCGCGCACCGGAGCGGTTTCCTCATAGGGCTGGCACACGGCGTCGTGGGGGTCCAGAATCGCTCCCTCGGGAAGTGCATGGGGAAATGACGCTGCCTCATTTACAAAGAGCCGCGCCACGTCGGCCCGGTGGATGGGACCGGCAGGAGGCACTCCCGGAAAGTCGGAAGCGAATTCGGCAAAGACACCCCTGCCCTCATCCAGGAACTTCTCAATCGCGCTCAGATCGGCGGCAGAAAATTCCGTTGGGTCAGGATAAGTGGGAGAGACAATCCACAGGAGCGAGGAACGGGCGGGATCAAGTTTTCCCAAGGCTGATGCGGGGAGCAAGTCAACTGTGAGGCCAAGCTCCTCAAATATGGACGCCACGTCGACGCGATGGGGGTGGTCGCCGGTCACCAGAGTGACCTTGATGACGGGTGAGCCCGAGGCTCTCACAAATTGGTAGGAAGGGATTGCGGCAACGGCCGCGCCTACCCCCGATGATAAAAAGGTCCGCCGGGTCACTTTCATTGAATTGACCCTTCCCAACCCTGCTTGGTTTCCTGCAAGCGTCCCAAATTACCGATCCTCATCAACCTAAACCGCACTGAATTTCCTAAGTGTTAAGCATATCGCGTATGGCTCTGATTTCATGATGCAAACAGCGAAAGTCACAAGGAGAAGCCGGGGGACCCTGGCCGCCCGCTCGCGTGGATGACCAGGGCCGAAGTGAAAACGAAGAAGCGGGTCAGAAGTTCAACCTCATGCCCAGTTGCACATTGCGAGCTGGCCACGTGCCGCTCATCTGTCCCACCCCGGCGTTGATGCGAGTGCCATTGAGCGTGGGCACGGCTGATAGAACCGCAGGGAAGGCGGCCAGAGTGTGGCGCTGAGAGCTTTCAGCGCGGCTCTCGGCGGCAAATGATTCCTGGTTTCAGCCGCCTTCCCCTCCCCAGGCAACTACATCCGGAATTCATTGCGCTGGGGCCTTCATCGTCGTTCTACATCAGAAGGCAAGTCGAAGTGAGAACTGGACGACTCGCGTGGGTCCTGATGCCCACGTAATCGTTCCCACGCTCTGCGGTTGGCTGATGTCATTGTTCGGATTCGCAAAGTTAGGATGGTTCAAAACATTCATGAGATCCGACCTGAACGTCAGCTTGAATCTCTCGGTGAGCGGGAATGTTTTGAAGGCCCCCATGTCCCAATCAAAATAACGCGGGCCGAAAAGTGAATTGGGAGCTGCGTTGCCGAAGGCATAATTCGCCGGCACGGCATACGCTGCTGGATTGAACCACTCGTTCAGTGACGGATTGCTCACATGAGGATTGCCAATCTTGTCGGCATAGTTGCTGGGCCAATTCGGCAGACTGCTGTCGAAATTCAGCGAGAAAGGAAGACCGCTTGCTATCGTCATAATCCCGCTGGTTTGCCAACCGCCAACAATTAGATCGAGTGGGCGACTGGCGGAGGCGAGGAAGTGACGTCCCTTCCCGAACGGCAATTCATACGTGTAGTTCCCCACAAAGTTCAAGGGACGGACGTAAGGGTCATTGCCGCGATCGAGACGGATATTGCGGTTGTCCGTAACCCAGGGACCCTCTGGATATGACCCAAGATCGAGCATCTTGGTCCAGCTAAACTCGCCCTCAAACGAAAGCCCTGACGCAAAGCGGCGACGGGCCGAGATCTGAAGTTGTTGGCTGTTTGCTGTCGCCTCATTCGCCCAAAGTGTGATCGGGCCAAAAGGCTGATAGGGCCGCACTTGGTTATACGATAACCCTTCCGGAAGAGGTGCCGGTACAGGGTCGTTCAGGTTGAACTGCTGCGTGACGTGTTCCGACTCAGCTCCCAGGTAGCTGATGCGCAAGGACGAATTGGGCGTAAGCTGGGATTCCACCGTGAAGTTCCATTGATGAGTCGCCGGATACCGGTAGTGCGTCGGCAGAGCATTCGCGCTGGGATTGACGGCGGCAGAGTTACTGCCCTCACCGGTCGGGAAAGGATCAGCAAAGGTAAGCGTTGGGTCCGACGGGTCTGCATTCGTGGGCACGTAGTTCAACTCGGCCGTGAAGGGGGCGTTGCGCACCATCTGGAACGAGCCCCAAACCCACGGTATGGACACATAGTAGAGGCCGTAGCCTCCCCGCAAAATCAGGCGGCTGGTGCCTAGCGGACGGTAGGCAAGACCAATGCGCGGAGAAAACATCGTATGATCGGTTCCGATGTAGTTTCCTGAGTTAAGGCCAACGCTTGATCCTGAAACTATGGGTACGCCAGGGAACAAGCTTGGCACCCCTGTTCCTTTGAGGGTAACCAGTTCATCCAGGTTGGGATAGAAGTTGGACATGTTCCCCGGTGAATTCTGATAGAGCGTGGGGAGGTCATAACGCAGTCCCAGGTTCAAGGTTAACTTGGACGTTGCCTTCCAATCGTCCGTAATAAAGAACCCGAACCGGTTATTGACGGGAGTGGCTGTCACGGGCAGAACCGCGTAGTTCGATGCGGACAAATCGCCGAGAAGGTAATCGGCAAACGCGTTGTAGTTCGGCGCGTTGGAATTGCCGCCACTGGTGTAGAATCCATTAAAGGTGAAAGAGCCGTTGTCATCAAGCCCGTAGTTGGTGAATTTCCAATGCATGTATGAGAAGCCGGCCTCGACAAGGTGCTTTCCCTTCGCCCAGGTTACAGTGTCAGATCCTTCATAAGTCTGCTCATTGTCTCCACCGCCTCCGCCCTCATAGAGTCCGGCGAACCCGGGAATGGCAAGGTTGGGAAGTCCACCCAACCCGGCCGGGGGTTGCGGCATCTGCGGAAAGATACTGTGCATATCAAACTGTCCGGCGTCTTGGTAGACACCCTGGTCCCAAACGCGATGGAATCCGAAGGTGGCCAGGTTCGTGAGGTTGGGTTTGAGGGTGCTGGTGAGGTTGAGGCCGACGTTCTGATAAGTAGCGGGGTTGAGAAAGGCGCCAAATTTGGGGCTAAATCCAGCGTAATCCCGGGGGACATAGCGCGCATCGAACCACATTGCCGACAATTGGTTCTTGCTATTGATGTTGTAGTCGCCCCGTCCTTCATACCTGAGTTCGTCCTGTTTAGTCCGCAGACTGGCGATAAAGTTTGTCCCCAAACCGCCGGGCGCGGTGGAGGGCAAGTTCGGCGTGTCAAAGTACTTAAAGAAATCCTGCGACACGGAACTGAATCGGGTCTGGGGAATTTGGTTCCCTTGGAACGGCTGGCCTGTCGAGGGATCGATGATCGCCGGCAAGCCGGAGAAATTCCCCTCAAGAAGCGCCGCCGTTGGCATGGCGGATTCGCTGACGTTTGGGGATCTGGCGGTGAGGCCCTCAAAACTACCAAAGAAAAATAGTTTGTCCTTTTTGATGGGCCCTCCAAAGGTTCCACCAAATTCATTCCGAACGTACTGGGACTTGGGTTGACTCGTGGCGAAGAAGTTTTGGGCCGTGAGGTTATCGACTTGATTGTACTCAAAAGCCGTGCCGTGGAACTGGTTCGTGCCAGACTTCGTAACCATGATCACGGACGCAGCGCCCGTCCCATATTTTGCTGAACCCATGCTGTCAATGACCTTGAATTCCGCGATCGCGTCGAGGGATGGGTCCCCAATGCCGATGTACTCGTTCTCGCTTTCCGACGAGTCCACGCCATCGATCCTTACGTTATAGCTGCCTTCAACTGTGTTCCCTCCGAATTTCGGAGTGTACATGCCCCAGGCTCCACCCTGCACGCCAGGAGCAAGAGCAAGCAAACCAAAGACGTTCTGTCGGCCGTTAAGCGGCATCGTTTCAATCTGTTTCGAGTCGATGACGCTTTCCACCGAGGAAGTGTCCGTTTGGACCAGCGGCGCGCTCGCTGTGACATTAACCGTAGTGCTAGTGGCCCCCACGGCTAGTTCGGCATCCTCACGGACAGTCTGGCTAACCAAGAGTTCGATATGACTAACGGTAAACAGCTTGAAGCCTTGCTTGCTTACCGTAATTTCATATGCGCCCGGGATCAAATTGGGGAACACATATTCTCCGTCCCCGTTAGCTTCCGTCACATTTGAGACGTTCGTGGCTTCGTTGCGCAAAGTGATTTTCGCGATGGGCACTACCGCGCCGGAGTTGTCCGTCACCCTGCCCAGGATCGTACCGAAACCAGTTTGAGCGCGCAGGGTAACCGGAGCAAAAACAACCAGTAGAAGCGCCGCTCCGAGCCAAGCGCTTATCAAATCTCTGCGGAATCGAAACAAAGGGTTCCTTCTCATCGATCCTCCTCATCGCTTATCTTCGTAATTCCGACTTGGGTAAAGAATGCTGGCCATGCTCGTGGAGCCAGTGCTCGCACCCGAGACCTAGGACCACTATCGTAGCTAGATAAGCAATTATGATACCACCGGTGTTATCTCTTTTCTTGACTGCAAGTGATTGAAATGATGTAAAAATTTAAAAACCGCACAAGCATAGTCCCTATGAAATTCCAGCATATATAGTTTTCTATATATTATAAATTGTATGGGCAACCTCGGATAATGACAATATGTCGCTTTCCGGCTGAGGGAATTGTGAGAGTCAAACTCTCACCACGCGCTCACATATTGCACATTCGCAGAGCGCAATTTGACTCACCTCTTCTCCCTTTGCGATATCCGGCAAGAACGGGACCAGTCCTCTTACCCGCAGGGCTTGTTGGCAGTGTGAAAGTGGAGTCGACCCAATCAAGCTGGGCCGGGGCTAGACACGCAGGAATATCTTCTGCTTATAAAGGTAGTAAAGGAACATCCAGCCGGTAACCACCGAGCCCAATTCGATGGTGAAGGGTTTCCATGCCCCCAGGTAATTGATGAACCCATGGGTGAAAATGAGTCCAACCGCTTTAAAATCAAAGAAGTGCCGCGCGAGGTAGATGGTGATGGAATTCGCCCCGATGATGGTGAAGAAAAATGCCCACTTGCGGTACCCCAGTACATCGATAATCCAGTAAAAGAGCGCCAACAGCAGAAGACTCCACCCGCCGGCAACCAAGACGAAGGAGCTGGACCACAGGTTCTTAACGATCGGGAAAGCCAGGCTCCACAGCCAGCCGACGCCAAGGCAGGCCACGCCCGCCAGTGCCAAACCAAGCAGTTTGCGTTTTTGAGAATAAATACTCCGCAGCCAGTGCCCGGCCAGCGCGCCAAGCATGCAGGTGGCGATGGCGGGGATGTTGGAGATAATCCCCTCATTGTCACCATTTTCATAGCAGCAGAAGGGACGTGGCAAGAAACGCCGGTCGAGGTAAGCCGCCAGGTTTCCCTGCATCGTATAATTGCCATGCCCAAACCCCGGAACCGGGACCCAAGCCATGAGGGCCCAATATCCCAACAGGATCAATCCCGTTGCCGCAACCTGGCCGCGCACCTTGAAGTTCATCACCAGCAGGGTGGCGAAGAAGTACGCAATGGCGATACGTTGCAGGACCCCCAGGATGCGGAGGTCGGGAAAGTTGAGATCCAGAAGACCGTTGGCAAGAAGGCCCAGGAAGAACAGGATGACCAGCCGGCGGCAAGCGTGCTTGTAAAGCTCCCTCCGATTGGCCCCCGACTCCAACCGGCGGGTTAGCGAGAAGGGGAGAACCAAGCCCACAATGAAAACAAAGAGCGGGAAAATAAGGTCGTAAAAATGAAAACCCTCCCAATCCACGTGTCGAAATTGCGTAGCGAGCATCAAGGTGAGGGGAACAGGAGCAGCCTTGGAGAGGTGATAGATCAGGGCGTCGCCGCCGGTGATCCAGAACATATCGAAACCCCGCAGGGCGTCGATCGAGGCCACGCGAATGGAGCCGGACGATGGCGGCGCGGGTTTCGGTGCGGCTTGCGAAGTGGTATTTTCATTCATAGGCATCTCGACCTCGGAGGCTTTAAACATATATAGCCACCTAGTTGAGTGTAGGAGTATATTTGACAGGCCATAAGAAAGCAAATGGCATGTTCAGACCGGGGGATTCCTTGCCATCCGAACTCAGCCCCCGGATGCGGGTCTGGAAAGCACGAGTTCGACCGAAAGGATGCCTATGTCCCTCCCAATCAGCCCTCGAACGAGGAGCCGAATAAGCCTTCTGCGAACCACCGTCATTATTCTTCCCATCGCGGGATTGATTTTTGTTTCCGCCATGCGACCCGGCGCCAATGAGGCGATTGCTCCCTATCGCAATCCATCTCTGCCGGTGGCAATGCGGGTTGACGATCTTGTTTCCCGCATGACTCTGGAAGAAAAGATGGCGCAACTCGTCTACAACTCGCCGGCCATTGATCGGCTCGGGATTCCCGCCTACAACTGGGGCAACGAGTGCCTGCACGGCGTTGCCCAGGCAGGCGTGGCGACCGTTTTCCCACAGGCCATCGGCTTGGGAGCGACGTGGGACGCGGGCTTGATCCATAGCGTTGCCGTGGCGATTTCCGACGAGGCAAGGGCCAAGTATCACGAAGCCCTCCGGCAGCACAAGCAGCGGAAATATTATGGCCTGACGTTCTGCAGTCCCAACGTCAACATCTTTCGCGATCCCCGCTGGGGACGCGGCCAGGAAACCTACGGAGAGGACCCGTACCTGACATCGCGGCTGGGCGTCGCCTATGTGCAGGGACTGCAGGGAGACGATCCGCAATACTTAAAGGTCGTCGCGACTCCTAAGCATCTTGCCGCCCACAGCGGACCCGAGCCGGAGCGCCATCGCTTCAACGCCCAGATTGATGAACGCGACCTGCGCGAGACTTATCTTCCCGCCTTCGAGGCCTGCCTGCGTGAGGGAAAAGCCTTCGCGGTGATGGGAGCATACTCGCGGCTGAATGGAGAAGCCTGCTGCGCCAGCCACAAGTTGCTGGATGAGATTCTGCGCCGGGAGTGGGGATTCCGCGGATACGTGATTTCCGATTGCCAGGGAATTCGCGACATCTTCGAAAGCCAGCACCTCGTCGGAAGTTTGGCAGAGGCTTCCGCCATGGCGCTCCGGGCGGGCTGTGACCTTAACTGCGGCACCGAGTACCTAACCCTGCCCGCGGCGTTGAAACAAGGCCTGGTGAGTGAAGCCGACATTGACAGGGCCGTGAAGCGTGTGCTGGAAGCGAGGTTCCGCCTGGGGATGTTCGATCCTCCGGACAAGGTCCCGTTTGCGCGAATCCCGTACTCGGTCGTGGACAGCCGCGAGCATCGTGAGTTGAGTTTGCAGGCGGCGAGGGAATCGATTGTGCTGCTCAAGAATGACCACCACCTCTTACCCCTGAGCAAGAATCTGAAGTCCATTGCCGTCGTGGGTCAGAATGCCAACGAGGTGAAAGCGTTGCTGGGTAACTATTATGGAACGCCGTCGCTCGCGACCACTCCGCTCGTGGGGATTCGCCAAAAGGTTTCTTCCTCAACCAACGTCGTTTACGCCAAGGGATGCGAAGCAGTTGAGCCTCCCACCATCGCGACGTCACTCGGCGAAGCAGTTCGAGCTGCCAGGTCTGCGGATGTTGTGGTGGTGGCATTAGGATTGTCAGGCGATCTGGAAAACGAGCAGTTCGAAATTGACATGGACGGCTTTTACTGGGGCGATCGCACCTCGCTCGACCTGCCTCGGTCGCAGGAGCAATTACTGCAAGCCGTGGCGGCCACCGGCAAACCCACGGTGGTTCTCCTCTTGAATGGAGGCCCCCTCACTACGGCCTGGGCCAGCGTGCACGCGGGCGCTATTGTCGAAGCCTGGTATCCGGGGGAGGAAGGCGGCACGGCGATCGCCGATGTGTTGTTCGGCGATTACAATCCGGGCGGCCGGCTGCCCGTCACGGTGTACAAGTCCGTCGATCAATTGCCTCCTTTCGGGGAGTACAAGATGGCGGGCAGAACTTACCGGTACTTTTCCGGCGAGCCTCTTTACCCCTTCGGCTTCGGGCTGAGTTTTTCGCATTTCGCGTATCGCCATCTTGAAGCCGGGGCGCAGCAAATCCGCCCGAACGAGAATCTCCGCGTCAGCGTGGAGGTGAAGAACTCCGGCTCCATGGGCGGCGACGAGGTGGTCGAGCTTTACCTCACGCACTTGAGCGCTCCCGTCCCCGTTCCGATTCGTTCGCTCGCGGGATTCAGCCGCGTTTACCTGAAGCCGGGCGAGAGCAAGGCTGTTAACTTTATTCTTACTCCCCGCATGATGTCCGTCATTGACGCGAACGGCAGGCGGGTGGTGCTTCCGGGAAGGTTCCGAATCGAGGTGGGAGGCAAGCAGCCGGGATTCCGGGGAATCGCCGACGCCGCCACCACCGGGGTATTGACCACGGAGTTTGAAATTGCGGGCTTCACCGTTCCTGTGGAATGATCCATGCCGTTCGTGGACCCGCGTCCATCCTACCTTATGGGGCAATCCCTCGTTTGGAGCGCGGGTGTCCCCACCCGCGAGCCGGGGCTCCAAATGCAGGCGGGCAGTGGTTCACCGCTGATATCGATTGCTTGTCCTCCGTGCGCCCCATCATCGCCTTCAAATGACGAGGAGATCGTATTCAGGTATGTAATGGGGATAGCGCAAAATCAATGCCAGCCTCCGTACCCAAACTGCACCGGTCCCTAGTCCTTGGGGGACCCCCGGCGCCGCCCACGCATCAAGCCGTCATAGGGGTTCGGTGGAACTCAGGGTGTTCATCTCTGACCGCCGCTTCGCCAGGTCCTGCAGGGCATTCGAGAAATGGCGGCATCGGATGAACTGAAAGACCGATGGGAAAAGGATGACCAGCATCGCATAGACAAAGAGGGAAAGAATAACCGGCGCCCAAACCCCGGACAGCGTGCTCGAAATCAGGTTTCCTACGTCATCGAGTGGGGACATAGAGCCTCCCGAAAGCCGGAATGAACAGCTCTAGCCCAAGTTCGTCACGGAAGGGGCAAGAAACAGGGTAAGTATTTTGGAATCAGTTCAGGCTATCTTCGAGTCTGCACTACATTCT
>Ga0326728_10018553_pt1 | contig 13689 bp, 11 predicted proteins | sample MB3enrmetagenome_FD_207602 | JGI IMG/M metagenome (GOLD analysis project Ga0326728, IMG submission 207602) | Lab enriched peat soil microbial communities from McLean, Ithaca, NY, United States - MB31MN | ecosystem: Environmental > Terrestrial > Soil > Wetlands > Peat | place: USA: New York... | reverse complement strand
GCACTCCGTGGCCGTTCTGCAGCCTCACTCTGACGATCTGTCCGCCGGAGACGTCGTGCGTGAGCTCCAAAGTGTCGTCGGTGTAAAACGTGAAAGTTCCCGAGGTCCCCCGCAGATCGGGCGTGCCCATGCCGGCCAGCGTTTTTGCCCTGCTCTTGAGCGGCGGGAAGTTGTTCGGAATGCGAATCACTGTCGCGGGCACGCCGCGATCTTCCAATATCTGCCAGAACGGGGTTCCCTGCCGCAGCAACCGTACGTGTCCGGACGAGAGCGGCAGCAGGTAAGGGCCAACCGAGAGATTGTGGGCCGGTTCCTCGGTCTCCGCCATCGAGGAGAACGGCTGCATGGTGGCGGGATTGCGATGGACGAAATCGAATACACCGTGGCCGCCGGGGTCCATTCCGGTGATGAAGGTCGACCAAGCCACGGGACTCTGGGGCGGAATGGTTGTCCCCAGGCGGTGGAAGTCCCCCTGCCGCCGCAACGCCGCCAGGTTCGGCAGGGCATCCCAATGCCGCTCGAGGAACCCCGGATCCATGCCGTCCACGCCGAGGACGATCAGGCGATGGGTTGTCGCCGAGTTGTGTCCGCACCCCTGGGGGAGAAAGAGCAGCACGACAAGCCCGGCGATGGCGGAGATTCGTCGCACGAATAGAGCAGTGTAACGCGGTTCGCGGTCCGCTTCGTCGCGCTTGGGGAGGCACGGGTGCTTAACCGATCCGAGGGGAGAGGCCTCGTAAAGTTTCCCGTACTGAAGCTGAGAATAGTTGGCCGCCGATGAACACCGATCAACGCAGATAAGCCATTGGCCTTCTTATCGGCGTTCATCGGCGGCCAATATTGCTTCCGATCGCCGGGAGCGGATTTTCGAGGCTAGCCCGTGGAATCCCCAAACGGTTAAGCACCCGGGAGGCACGCGCGCAGCAGGTCCAACCAGCGCCAAGTCTGCTACTCCAGCAACGGCGCGCCTGTATCCGCCTCGGCCGGTCTTTCCGAATCGAGTACCCGCTACGGTTTTACCTTTTCGACCTGTAGCAACAGATGCTTTTCGAAATCGACTCGCAACTTAGGGCGCCCGCCATCGATCATTCCCATGTCGATATTCCGCGAATAATCGACAACCTTATATTTCCCCGGGCCGAGCCCGCGCAACTCGATCTCGCCCTGCCAGCGGCCGGAGGTCTGCCAACGGACCACGTCGGGGGCGAAGAAGGCGTAGTACATGGCGCCGTTCTTGGCCACCGCGTAACCATCCGGTGTGTCGTAGCCGTGGACGTACAGGTTGCGGAAGATGCCGCTGCTCAACATCCTGGATTCGTACAGCTCAATCCACTTCCCGAAGAGGCGGCTCTTGTCGTCGTCCAAAAAGTAATTCTGGCTGCGCCCGACGCCTGGCCAGGTGAACCTGCTGCCGGGAATTCCTCCCAGCCCGATGGTAGAAGCGAAATCGGTTCCGGTGAAGGCCTCTCCGGTGTACTCCACGTGGTCGCCCGTAACCGCGGCGCTCGGTCCCAGCAGCGCCTTGTACATCTTGATCCGCTCGCGCACCTGCAGCGACCCGTGCGGATCCGCGGCCACCGCCTGGTTCTGGAAAGCCAGCCAGCCGATATTGGGAGTCGTGCCGCAGGGACAGATCTGGGTGACGCTTTCCGGCTTCAGCGCAAGGCTGGTCTCGTAAATCGTGCGATACACCTCCCCCATCGCCTCGATGGATTCTTCCGGCCGCTGGTGGTGGTGTTTCGGGTTGTAGCAGGCCGGAACCGAGTAGATCACGTCCAACTTGTGGCCATCGAAGTCCCAGTCGCGCAGGAACTTTTCGGTAAGGCTGCGGCAGTATTGCCGCACTTCGGGAAGCGCGGGGCAGAGCACCGCCAAGTCCCGTCCGAAACGGGCGTGCTTGCCGTCTTTGTCCAGGATGAGCCAGTCCCGATGCTGTTCGACGACCTGGGAGAGGCGGTACTGATGGGAGGTGTAGCGGCCGACTCCGTCCTCGGCCGCCAGCGGATACCACCAGAGCTGCACGCGGATCCCCTGGCGATGAAAATCGGCGACCATGTCCTGGATGCTCCGCCCGGGGAAAGTGGCGGGCTGAGGGTTCCAATCGCCGTAGGTCTGGAACCACCCGTCGTCGAGCGTCGCCCACCGGAGGTGAAATTCTTTGAGCTTGGGGATCGCGCCCAGCATCATGGCAGGCGTGACCCCAAAGCCGTAGCCCCATCCACACCAGGCGATTTGGTAGGCCTCCGATCCGGGATTCATGGGCCGTATGGGCACCGCCTTTGCATAGGCGCTCAAGGCCTCGTAATAATCGCCCTGATAGACCGCCAGAAAGCCGCGCGGCGTACGATAGCTCTCACCCGGTTGCAAGCTGGCGGACGGCTCGATCGCGGTCGAGGTTTCGATGCGGCCGTCTTCGGCGAGATGAACGGGCAGCGAGAGCACTTGCGGTATTGGCTCGACATGCCCTGTGGCCACACCCATCCGGCGAGTCCAGAACGCCACCACCGGGAGACCGCCGCCCTCGCCTTCGGGGCCCTGGAGCGCGCCCATCAGGTTGGCCCGCTCAAACTTGGCATCTACCGGCGCGATCTCGCCCTCGCCCCACTTGCGGCTGGCGCCCAGGAACGACCAGACGTCATAGGGCCGCGCGGCCCCGTCCACGAGCCCGGCATTCAGACGATGCCGCCCGTATTCCATCTTGTCGATGCGCAACTCACGGCTTCCGATATTCTTCAGGCTCACGGTGACGATCGCGAGATTGGGGAGATTCCGGCGGGTTTCCACGGTCAGAACCTTCTCGAGAGTGGCGCCGGGACCGAGTAGAACGGTGGCACGAACCTCCATTCGCTCGCCGCTAACGCCGTGGTCCTGGAAAGAGCTGCGCTTGGCGCTACGCGGATCGTAAGGCGTCGCCGGCGCCGGTTTGCCATCGATCCGGAGGAGTTCTCCCGGTTCGCCGTCGGGTTCGTCCAAAGTGAGCCTCTCTCCGTTCAGGAGCAGCGAGCCCACCACCCGGCCCGAGGGCAGAATGCGGAATTCCGCCATGGACGTCCGCAGGACAGCCTCCGGTGTCTGCGCGAGGCATCCTGCAATCAGAACCAGACCCACCGCAATTTTCATCTTGCGACTCCACCTTTATCACGGCGCTGCCGCCAGGGGTTACACCTAATGCCGCATAGTTTTCGATTTTCGATTAGCGGGCAGCGCGGTGGGGCGGACCCCCTGGTCGGCTGCTGGCCCCCTGGCCGGCCTTTTCCTATTGTGAAAGTCTCTTCGGTGACAGAAAAAGCGGCACGAGGGCGTGCCGGGCAGACCAGGGGGTCTGCCCCACCTCAACTGCGGAATTCCAGTTCGGCGAAAACTATGCGGCATTAGGGATTACAGCCCCTTCAGGCATTCGATTCACAGTCAAATCTATTCCGCCATCAGATAAATGGCGATGCAAGCCAGCACCATTCCCACCACCAGCACCGGATGGGGGACCGTATGGTAAATCGCCAGAGACAACACGATGGTCAGGACGGGCGCCAGCGACGTCATCGGGACCACAATGATGGCCTTCCCGAATCGCAAGGCGTAGACCAGTGTCAGCGCACCGATGGAGTTCAGGACCTGGATGAGAGCCGCCAGCCCCGGGCCGCGCCATCCCCATTCAATGTGCCGCGAGAAATCCGTCAGGTAGACGGCCGCCGGAATGAGCAGGAGCGCGGTGGCCATCATATAGAAGAAGATGCTCTCCGCGCGCATGCTCTGGTTGGAGAATTTCATGATGTATGCCTGGAGGCCCCAGGCCACCAGGACCGCGGTGGGGCCAAGCAGCCACAGATACCCCGCGGCAGTCCCGTCGCCGGGCGGCTGGTAGGCCAGCAGCGGCAATGCGATCAGCGCGATGACGATGCCGGCCCAGGCCCGGCGCGAGGCCCGCTCTTTGAGCAGAGTGACCGATAGAGCGACAGTCAGGACCGGATAGAGCGAGACGATGGGAAACACCAGGTAAGCCGGCGCGGCACGGAGCGCCTGAAACAGGACGATCTGACCGCCCGCGCCCAGCAGTCCGATGGCTGAGCCCAGGAGTATGGAGCGGCGGTCGCGTTCCAGCTTCCAGCCGATCAGACGGAGTGCCACCAGGGCGCACGGAATCATCGTCAAGGCCCAGACGGAATAACCTAGAGTGGCTGGAAAACCGGCCTTCTCGGGCGCCTCGATGAACGCGCCCCATACGCCCCAGAACAGGGTGGTGACTGCCGCGAACACGAGCCAGAGTCTTTTTTGCATGCGGTATGCCTAAAGCGCCGGCAGGCCGAGCATGCGCGCGGCATTGTCGTGGTAGACCTTGCGCAGGATACCCTCCGGAAGCCCCAGCCCATAGATCCGCCAGCGGCCTTGCGGAGGAACCGCCGCCGGCGCGTAATCGAAGTACTCGTCTTCAGTCTCGAGGAAGCGGTAGTAGATTTCGTAGAGCGCGCTTCCGAAGAACTGCTGCGGGAATTCGGCGCCGCGCGGGGTGGCGTCGGTGCCGAACAGAATGCGGTCCTGGTGGCGATCGAAGAAGCGGCGCGACGTTCTGGGCTGGCGTCCCAGTTCGCCGATGCGCGCAGCCAGATCGACGTGCATGTTCGGGAACTTGTCCAGGCACTCCGACACGTAGGGCAGGTTCTCGGCATCGTTGCCCACGTGCAGCGTGACGAACTGCGTCTTGGGGTGCCGCGCGAAAACGCGGTTGCGGGCTTCGAGCAATTCCGCATTACTCGGAAAATCGGCGCCGTAAAACGACCAATGATCGGCAGATAGAAGGCCTCGGGGTCGGAGACGTGAATCGCTACCGGCAGGCCGAGAGCCGCGCAGGCCTCCCACATGGGATCGAAACGGCGGTCGTCGACGGCGATCAAGCGTCCGCTGGTGACGCCATCGCGCAGGTACAGTCCGAGGGTCTTCAGCAGCTTCAATCCGCGGGCGCCGTCCCGTTTGGCGCGGGCCAGTTCATCGGCTTGAAACTGAGGGTAGCCCGGCTCGGCGATGCGCGACCACCAGGGTTCGGTAAACGATAGGAAGCGGCCGGGATGCGCCCGGTCATAGCGCGCGATGGCGTCCCGCAGGCCACTCCCCATGCCGCCGGTGACATTCACCATGACCCGGATGTTGCAGCGGTCCATCACCTCCACCAAGTCGCTGGTGGATGCCAAATGGGTTCGTTCCTCACTGAGCGGAACTCCATGTTCCTGGCGCGCCGCCCAGCACAGGTGGGTATGAAAGTCGATCACCGGGAACTTGGCGCGTGGCAAGCGCGTTTCGGGCACGTGGAGCATGCTCTTGGGCTGGAAATCCTTCAGCAGGAGGTCGGCGGCGGCCGGGGCTGGTGCAGGAGCGGCTTCCGCCGCGCGGACCGCGGCATGGCCGGCGAACAGGGCTGTGGCGGCGCGCGAAAACATCGTTCGGCGGTTCACTTTCTTTCTCCCGCAGGCCGGTGAATTCGAAAACTTTCCACCACCCGGCTGATCACACCGTCGACGGAGGGAGAATCCGGATGGAGTCCCTGCTGCATACATTGGAAAAAGGCGATCAACTGGCCGACCAGGACGTGCAGCGACGGCGCCGCATCGTCGCCGGCGGCAGCCATCCCTGGGCATCTCACCGCCAGATCTTGCGGGTTCAGAAGTTGCTCCGGGATGTCGTCCCCGACGATCACTTTCGCCAGTCCGAGTTCCTTCGAGTTCAGCTCCTCGATGACGTCCTGTTCGTACGCCCGCACCAGCCGGTCCGAGGACAGGAAACATACCAGCAGCGTCTCGCGGTGCACCGCCGCCATGGGGCCGTGCCGGAGGCCGAGATAGGTTTCGGCGAACGCCCGCACCCTTCCGCCGGTGCTCTCCAGCAGCTTCAGCGCCGATTCCCGGGCGGCGCCGATATTGGCTCCGCTCGCGAGGTACACCGCCGAAGCGAAGCTTCCGCGGGCCAGTTCCGCCAGGCATCCGGTATGCGAGAGCATGAGGCTGCGTGCGCTGGCAGCCAGCGCTTCCACTAACCGGCGATACTCGGCCGGGGCTCCGAGATAGGCCAGCGACAAGCCCGCCAATACCATGTTTGTGAAGCTGCTGGTCATCATCAGGCTGCGGTCGCAAGTGCGGTCGGCCAAAGTCAAAGTGGCGATCCGTGGGTTGCCGGCGTAGCTGGCGGCCAGTTTTCCATTGCGATTGCAGGTGATCACCAGGTGCCGGCAGGCCGGGTCTTCGTCCAGCAGAAGGTCCACCACTCCGCAGCTTTCCGGGCTGTTCCCCGAGCGGGCAAAAGAAACCAGGAGGCGGGGTTCCAGCGGCGGCAGCACGCGTTTGCCGTCGGTCAGCAGTTGTCCACCGGACAGGCTGACTACCGGAACCTGGAGAGAGCGTTGCAGCGGCAGCACGAGGCAATCGGCGGCGGAGAGCGAACTGCCCGAACCGGTCAGTGCGAGGGCCCCAGCCCGCTGCCCGTCGGGCGAGCCGTACACGGCGCGCTCGAGCAGTTCCCGGCGCTCTACCGCGATCTCAGACGTCTCCAGCCAAGTCAGCGGCTGTTGGCAAATCTCCCGCAGCGTGTGCCCGTACCCACGAGCGATTTGCTGCTCCGAAGAGACCTCCAGGAGGCTGGCGAGCACCGGAACGCGATCAGCCAATTCGCGTAGCCAGACGTTCGTCGCCGGCCGGCTGGACTGGCCGGCTTCATTGCCCAGTTTCACACTCATAAGCCCAAGTGTCCTCCACCTCGAGAAACCCTCAAAAAGCTAATTTTTGCAAGTAAACGAAATATTACGCAAGAATTCTATCATTAATCGAAACATGATGCCAATGTTTTTTCTGTTTTGGAAAACTCTGTTACGCGATGCTATCGTATGCTTGCTATTGGTTGCCGACTCCGGCTGGCAACCCGGCGTCATGCGCCCTACCGTGGCGGCCGGCGGAGTTCCATAGGGGAGAGATTCATGGTCACGCGAAGAGGGCTGATCGGCGCCGGTGCGGCGGTGTTCGCGGCCCAGCCATATCTGCGGGCCGATGTGCCCGACCACTTATGGCAAGGATACGACTTCGGCTCCGGCCCGAAGGCCGCCGACCGGTTGCATCAAGGCCCCTTCCCGGTGGAACAGGATGAGGGCTGGCGAACTCTGGCGACCACCACGCCATCGGACAAGCCGGTCCGGAATTTCGGGGTGGGGCTCTGCGGCTATACCTGGGAGGAGGGTGGACCGTCACTGTCGGCGCGTGCCGGCCGGCAGACGCTGGAGAATCACGTTGAGCGGCTCGCTACGCTTCCGTTCGTAGACGTGCTCTACATCCGGTGCGACTGGCGGGATGTCCAGAACCAGCCGGGCCGGCTCGATCTGAACCCCATCTGGAAGTTGACTTTCGACGCGGCCAAATCGTACGGCAAACGGGTGGCGTTCCGCGTGATGCTTTCCAACACCGTCTTCCAGCCGGGGAGGCTTGCCATGCCGGACTTTCTGAACGGAAAAGTCCCGGTAGTCGCCATCGGTCGGGCCCGCGATCTCGGGGGAGACGTCGAATTCCGCGAGCCTCGCTATGACCATCCGGAGTTTCAGCGGGCTTTTCGGGAGCTCAACGAGCTCCTGGCCGCCGAGTTCGATGGCCACGCGCAAGTGGAATTCGCGGATCTCATGATGTACGGTTTCTGGGGCGAGGCGCACACCAGCGATTTGCCGAGCCCGTTTCCGGATTACCTCACGGCCGAGCGAACCACGTCCGCGATGACCAGACTTCAACTGGAGTCCTGGAAGAAGACGCCGCTGGCGGTCAACACGGAACCCGACATCAGCAAAGTGGGGAACCGCGAAGTGCAGGATATGTGCGTTCGGGAAGGGTGCTGGCTGCGTTCCGATTCCATTTTGAACATCGAGGAGCCGCTGCAAGTGGAAATTCTGGCCAATCGGCCGCCGTGGCTGGCCGTGGCGATGGAAGATGGCGAGCACCGCGACTACAACGTGGACACCATTCCACGGGACGCGGCCGGCATCAACGAGCGCGAGAAAGCCATGCTGCACGTGCTGGATCTGGGCGCGAATTACTGGTCGCTTTGGACCGAGGGCGAGAATCTGCGGCGTTACCACGAGCGCTACCCGCGGGGTATCTCGAAATTGCAGCAGCGCATGGGCTACCGCGTGCGCCCCTCGTGGGTGTGGCAGCGCAAACGCTACGGCGCGAGCGAGGTGATTGTCGCCGTCGCCAATGACGGCGTTTCCGGTGTGCCCGGAGTGCTGCGCCTGTCGCTCGAAAGCATGGACGGCAAGTTCCGCATGAGCGGCGGCCTCGACGCCGGCCACCCCTACGGCGGCAGACTCCGCCAGGCAAGCTTCGTGGTGCCCCGCGAGATCTCCGGGCAGCGATTCCGGCTGCGCGCGGAAATCGAAACCAGGGGAGTGCGCCGGCCGGTACAGTGGACCTGCGAGCAACCGCTCGCAGCGGACGGCGCATTGGCGATCGAGCTGCAGCCGTACGACGCGCCGGGATGGCGAAAGGGTGTGTAGGCGCCGCGCCGTGGACGCGGGCGAAAGGCAAGCTCCCTCCCTTGGACAAGCTGAAACATGTCCCACGAAAAAGGCCAGACTCCATTAGATTAGGTGAGGTTCGCGCTATGCGACCATGACCTGCACGCCCATGCGCTCCAATTCCTGGACCGTCTCCGGGCTGATGCCGCTGTCGGTGATCACCCGGCGCACGGAGCGCATCGGGCAGATCACCGAAAGACTGCGGCGGCCGAACTTGGAGGCGTCGCTGACCACCGTAACCTCGTCGGCGGCCGCCACCATCAACGCGTTCAGCTGGGCTTCCAGGATGTCGGGGGTCGACGGGCCGGCGTCGAGGCTGATGCCGTCTACGCCCAGGAACAGGTGATCGGCATGGATCTGCCGCATCATCTGCTCGGCTTGCGGGCCAACAAAGGAGCGTGACACCTGGCGGAGCAGCCCCCCCACCATAATCACCGATACAAACGGTAATTCGGCCAGGTCCATCGAGATATCGAGCGAGTTGGTGATGACGGTGAAGGGCGCGGGACGTCCGTCCTTCAACTGCCGCGCCACTGCCAAAGTGGTGGAACCGGAGTCCAGGATCACGGTCTGGTTGGGCTTCACGAGGCTGGCCGCCGCCCGGCCGATGCGCGTCTTCTGCTCCTGGTGCAAGGCTTCCTTGAACCTCACCGGAAAGTCCGGTGTGGCCCCCTGCAGACGAACCGCTCCGCCGTGCGAGCGCTGTAAGGAACCCAATTTGGCTAGTGCGTCGAGATCGCTGCGAACGGTCACCGTCGTGACTCCGAACTCGTCTTCCAATTCGTGGACCGTCACCCGTCCCCGATCCTCCAGTAGCTGGAGAATCCGCCTCCGGCGCTCCTCCACCAGTAGTCCGCGTTCCGTTCCGGTTCCCATTTGGCCAAACCTTCGCTTCAGTTTAACATCCCAAAGCGCACAGTGCAGAATATTTCGCAAATAAAAGAAGCCAAACGATAGTTCATTCACAGAATCCACGACCTCTTGACCTCGCGATGAGCTCAGCTTCGGGGCAGAGGTAAGACGTTATGGGCCGCGGCTGAGTTTGTTTTTTTTGCGAAGCCGGGCTCAGCGCTATCCCCCTCACGGCCGCGAAATTGTGGCGGTCTCAAGAGGCCAGCATGTAGAAGCATTGACGGCGGACACCCTCGTACCCGGGTTGCGAAGTAACGCGAGGAAGTATCGCTAGGTTGTTTTTTCTTTCTTTTTATGCTACGATTCCACCTGAAACGGAATTGCATGCCGGGCACATCTGTGGCAGACAGCAGCGGCGCGTTGGGGAAGTGGCTGCAAACCTTGGCCCTGGTGCCCGAGATCGGGCAACTCCTGGCGCCCGATCCGGAAGACCGCGAAGCCGCCGGCTACGGCCACACGCTGGTGGAGATCTGCCAGCAGCCTCTTTTGTGGGCGGATACGGCGTGCCGTGTGACCCAAATCAACCAGCGGCTGGTCCAGCTGCTCGACGGCGTCAAGTGGCTGGCGATTACCGGCTCGGGAAGCTCGCTGTACGCGGGGGAGTGCGTTTACCCGGTGCTGCAGGCTGAAACCGGGATTCCGGCCTTGGCAGCGGATGGCGGATGGCTCCTGCTGGAAGGACTGAGGGGGATTCCGCCGCAGCGGCCCGGTTTGCTGGTTTCCCTGGCCCGATCGGGCGATAGTCCGGAGAGCGCCGCGGTGGTGGAACTCTACCTGGAAATCGCCCCGTGGGTGCGTCACCTGGCGATCACCTGCAACAGGGACGGACAACTGGCGACAAGATTTCGCGACAGCGCGGGCGTGACGGTGCTGGTGCTGGACGAACGCACGAACGACCGCGGCCTGGCGATGACCGGCAGTTTCACGAACATGGCGATCGCCGCCCGAGCCCTGGGTTGGCTCGGCCAGGCGGGGACGCTGGAGCGTACGGCAGAGAGCTTGGCCCAGGCCGGCCGCCACCTTTTGTTGCACCATACCTGCCAGATCGCGGCTGCGGCGCGAGAATCTTTCCGCCGCGCCGTCTTCCTGGGGAGCGGCTGCCGTTTCGGGGCGGCGCGGGAATCCGCCCTCAAGATGTTGGAGTTGACTGCCGGCGAAATACCCACCATGGCCGAGACCTACCTGGGATTGCGGCATGGACCCATGTGTTTCATCGACCGGCAGACGCTGGTATTGTGTTTTCTCTCGTCCGATCCGCTGGTGCGCACCTATGAAGAAGATCTGATTGCGGAACTGCGGCGCAAACGGATGGGCGCGCGAAAGCTGATCGTGGGAGAAAGAATTCCGCCGGCTCTGCTGGACGCCGGCGACGTGGCGGTGGAAATTCCCGGCATGGCCGCTCTGGGAGACGACAACGTAGCGGTTCTGGACGTCATGACGGGGCAGTTGCTGGCGTTTTTTCGTTGCCTGGCGTGCGGCTTGCGGCCGGATATGCCGTCCAGCGGAATTATCAGCCGGGTGGTCAACGGATTCACCATTCGCCGGCGCCAGAAGGAGACGGAATAAGATGCGTTTTCTGGTGGTCGGGGAACTGAATCCCGACCTGATTCTGAGCGATTACCGGAGCTTTCCGACGCTTGGCCAGGAGGTCCTGGTGGAAGGTCTGGATCTGATGCTGGGAAGCGCTTCCGCCATCTGTGCCGTCGGACTGGCGCGCCTCGGGGACACCGTGCGGATGGCCAGCAAGACCGGAGCCGACCAGTGGGGCGATTTCTGTATCGACGTGCTTGCCCGCGCCGGCGTCGACACATCCTTCGTCAAACGCGATCCGCAGTCCAAAACCGGCCTCACCGTCTCCATCACCGGTTCGAAAGACCGCGCGTTGGTGACCTATCTGGGCGCCATCGCCACATTTCGAGCCGCCGATGTCGATTCCGGCGCGATGGACGGCTGCCGGCACTTGCACGTGTCTTCCTATTTCCTGCAGCAGGGGCTCCAGAAAGACGTCCGCGCGCTGTTTGCCGCGGCCCACCTGCGTGGACTCACCACATCCCTGGATCCCGGATTCGATCCCTCGGAGAGGTGGCAGAGCGGTCTGCGCGAAACCCTCGAGGAGACCGACGTCTTTTTCCCCAACGAAGTGGAACTGCGCGGCCTTGGCGGCGACCCAGATCCGGCGGAATGCCTGCGCCGGCTCGAGAATCGGCGCACACTGATCGTCGCCAAGCTGGGGGCCGACGGCTGCATGGTCCTCGACCGCGGCAACCCCCTTCACGTTCCGGCGTTTCCGGTGAGGCCGGTGGACACCACCGGCGCCGGCGATTCGTTTAACTCCGGGTTTCTCCACACGTGGGTTTCCGGCAAGCCGGTGGAAGAGGCGCTACGATTCGGCGCCGCCTGCGGCGCGCTGTCCACCCGCGCTGCTGGAGGCACCGGCTGCCAGGCATCCCTCGAAGAAGCGGAGGCCATGATCCATGCAACCGCCGGCAATTGATTTTCACACCCACCCCCTGCTGGTCCGCGAAATGATCGCGCGCCATCCGGAACTGGCGCGGGCCGCGCGCGAGACCTTCTATATCGGCAACAACTTTCAGCCGCTGGAGACGTTTCTTCTCGAACTGGACGCGGCCGGTCTGGCGGAGGCAGTGGTGGTGCCGATCGACGCCACCACCTCGCGGGGCGCCACCATCTACACCAACGAGCAGATCGCCGAGTTGTGTTCCATGAGTTCACGGCTGATCGGATTTGCCAGCGTAGACCCGCACCAACCCGACGCGCCGGACAGGCTCGAGTATGCGATCGCCGGCCTGGGGCTCAGAGGGCTGAAACTTTCTCCCCCGACGCAACGATTCTTCGCCGACGATGAGTCGGTCTACCCGCTCTACGAGAGAGCGCGGAAACTGGGCATCCCGATTCTCTTCCACGCGGGAATGAGCTGGGAACCCGGCTGCCGGTTGGCGTACGGCCAGCCGCTGCGATTCGAGAATGTGGCGGCCGACTTTCCCGGCCTTCCCATGGTGCTGGCGCACCTGGCGTGGCCGTGGGTCACCGAGGCCGTGGCCCTCGCGCTCAAATATCCCAACGTACACCTGGACACTTCGGCGCTCTATTTCGACAACCCGCGCGACTTCCTGAGCTATGCCATGACCCACGTGGTGCCGCTCACGGTTTTCGAGCGCAGCCTGCGGCGCCAGATCGTGTTCGGCTCGAACTATCCAAGGGTCGAGATCAAGAACATGAGCCGCGCCGTGCGCTCGCTCGGCTTCTCGGAAGAGTGCCTGGCGCTGATCATGGGCGGGAATGCCGAGCGCCTGTTGCAAGCGGGTCGCGACACCTGCATCCCGGGCGCCGCGGAAGGCGCGAAAACCTCCCATGCCTGCGCGGAGGAGACCGCATGATTGTCAAGCTGGAACGCATCGAAGTGCAGTCCCGCAAGGATATGGAGATGATCGACATCACGCCGGAAGTCGATCGCGTGGTGGCGCAAAGCCGGCTGGAAAACGGCATGGTGATGGCCCTCACGACCCACACTTCGGCGGCGGTGCTGGTGACCGAGGGTATCGAATGCCTGGAACGCGACGTCCTGGCGCATCTCGAACGGCTGGCTCCCAAGGAGCCGCCCGACGGGGCATACGGCTACTGGCACAATCGCTACCTGGATTACGATGGGCGGCTCGGATTCAACGCGGGCGACCATCTGAAGAGCATCCTGGGGGGCGTCAACTGCGTGTTCCCCGTGGAGAACGGCAAAATGGTCCGGGGCAGCCGGCAACGCATCTATTTCGTGGAGTTCGACGGACCGCTGGCGCGCACCGTGCTGATCCAGGTGCTGGGGAATGGGGGCGCGCCCGACAAGCTTTCAGACGACGATTAGTTCCAGGCCTTTGGCGCGGATCGCCTGCGCCAGCTCGGGCGCGATGCGGTCGTCCGTAACCAGACGGTGGATGGTCGAAAGTTCGCCGATGGTGGAGAGGCTCCGCCTGCCGATTTTGCTGGAGTCGGCCACGATCGTCACTTCGTTCGAAACCGCAATCATGAGCCGGTTCAACTGCGCTTCGAGGATGTCCGGGGTGGTCGGCCCGATTTCCAGGTCGAGACCGTCAACCGCAAGAAACAGATGGTCGGCATGCAGGGCCGAGAGCATTCGCTCCGCCTGAGGACCGACGAACGAGTTCGAAACCTGCCGCAGAATCCCGCCAATCATAATCAGCGACAGATTCGGAGCGTCGGCCAATTCGTTGGCG
>Ga0326728_10018552_pt1 | contig 13689 bp, 14 predicted proteins | sample MB3enrmetagenome_FD_207602 | JGI IMG/M metagenome (GOLD analysis project Ga0326728, IMG submission 207602) | Lab enriched peat soil microbial communities from McLean, Ithaca, NY, United States - MB31MN | ecosystem: Environmental > Terrestrial > Soil > Wetlands > Peat | place: USA: New York... | reverse complement strand
GCCGGAACTCCCAGTCGTTCCGCCGGAACCGCAAGCTGGCAAACGCCTTAGTCCCGTCGGCGGGCAGGGAGACACGAAGCCCGCTTGATCCTCAAGACTCGCCTTGCCTTGCCGATACGGCAGTTGTACCAAGCTATGATCCGGCTTACGCGCATCAATCGCATTCCGCTCGTCGTCAACTCCGATCTCATCGAGCATGTCGAGGTGACGCCGGATACCGTTGTCAGCCTTACCACCGGTCAGAAGTTCATCGTACTCGAAAGCGCGGACGAGGTGATCGATCGGGTGATCCGCTTTCGGCAGGCGATTTTCCAGCACGAGCCGGAGAAAAGAGTGGCCCAGTAGACAATGGCGGACAACAAGGACAAGCCGGTCGAGAAGAAGAAGGCGGAGAAAAAAAAGGGTGGCAGCAAGCCGGATCTCGCCAGCATCGGCGGCGTCGTTATCGCCCTCGGGGGCATTTTGGGCGGTCTGATGATGGAGGGCGGCAAAGTCTCCGACGTCGCGCAGATCACTGCCGCGTTCATTGTGTTAGGCGGGACCTTTGGCGCGGTGATGATCAGCTCGCCGATGCCACTTGTGGTGCGCGCGCTGAAACGGTTCAAGGACGTCTTTCTGGACGCCGCCGTCGATCCCGGTGGAGCGGTGGAAGAAATCATCGGCTACGCCACCAAGGCGCGCAAGGGCGGCATCGTGTCGCTGGAAGCCGAAGCCGAACATATCAAAGATCCGTTTCTCCGGAAAGCCCTGAACCTCGCCGTTGACGGAACCGATCTGCAGGAGCTGCGCAAGATGATGGAGCTGGAAACCTCCATCGAGTATGAGCGCTCGGAAGCCGAAGCGAAGGTGTATGAATCGGCCGGAGGCTACTCGCCCACCATCGGCATCATCGGCGCCGTGCTGGGGCTGATTCAGGTGATGAAGCACCTGTCCAACATCGAGGAGGTGGGCCACGGCATCGCGGTGGCGTTCGTAGCGACGGTCTACGGCGTGGGCGTGGCCAATATTGTGCTGCTGCCCGCCGCTACCAAAATCAAAGCGCGCGCCAAACGCGAACTGGAGATGCGCGAGCTGGTGGTGGAAGGAGTGGTGGGGATCGTGGAGGGACTCAATCCCAAGCTTATCCGCAGCAAACTGGAGGCGTGGACCGGCGGGCCGGAAACAAAGAAGCCCGCGAAGGAAGCCGCCAGGAAAAAGAAAGAGCAAAAGGTGACGGGCAAAGCGCCGGCAGCGCCGGCCCCGGCCTGAACCGGTCATGGCCCGCCGCAACAAAACTCCCGAGCATGAGAACCACGAGCGCTGGCTGGTCTCCTACGCCGATTTCATTACCCTGCTCTTCGCGTTCTTCGTGGTGATGTTCGCCACCTCGCAGACGGACAAGACCAAGGCCAAGGCAGTGGAGGATTCCGTGAAGAAGGCCCTGGCCGAGGGCGAGCTCTCCTCCATTGTCATGACCATGTTCGGGGGCTCGCCGGCCGACAAAGGCAAAGGGAACGCGCAGATGCACGGGCCGGGCGGCGCCCAGAAAGTGGTCGAAAAATCGCCCGGGCAGGCCGTCGAGCTGCTGCCCTCGCTGAAGGTGCTCACGCGGGATCTGCAGGATGAGATCAAATCGGGCAAAATCCAGGTGACCATGGAGCCGCGCGGGCTGGTGATCAGCTTTCGCCAGGCCGCTCTGTTCCCCTCCGGCACCGCGGAAGTGCTGCAGGATGCGCGGCAACCCGTGTCCAAAATAGCCATGGCGTTGCGCGAAGTGCCCAACCCGGTGCGGCTGGAGGGGCACACCGATTCGGTGCCCATTCACAACGCGCAGTATCAAAGCAACTGGGAGCTCTCGGCCGCGCGCAGCATCGCGCTGATGCGCCTGCTCACCGAAGACGAAGTTCCGGTGGACAAGCTGTCCATCGCCGGGTACGCGGACAACGCGCCGGCCGACAGCAACGACACCGAGGAAGGACGCGCCCGCAACCGGCGAGTGGATATCGTGGTCCTCAATGCGACCGGCCTGATGGCCGAGCCGCAGCGCGCCGGCTCCGCCGCCTCTCCCGCCGCTCCCGGAAGCAGCGAAAAGGCGCATCCAGGCGGTCCGGTCACCGCCCCCAGTCGGTGAGTTGCTGGAGAACGCGGCGCGCGGCTTCCTGTCCGGCGCTCTTCTTGGAGTTCCCCTCGGCGCTTCCGCTCCATTCCTGACCAACGCGTACCTCGACACAAAATGTCTTGGCGTGCTCGGGCCCGCGTTCTTCGACGATGGAATATTTCGGCAGCGGCAGCTTCAGCGCGCGCGCCATGTCCTGAAGAGCGCTCTTGTAGTCGGTTACGGCTTCTATTTCGGAATCGAGCAGGGCGAGGCGGGAGAGTATGTGGCGGCGGACAAAGCCGCGGGCGGCCTCCATTCCGCCGTCCAGATAAAGCGCGGCAATGAGCGCCTCGAGGGCGTCGGCGAGCAGGGCCCGTTTCTCGCGGCCCCCGCTCATCTCCTCGCCCCGCCCCAGCAGGAGATGCTCTCCCAGCCCCAGCGCCTGCGCCACTTCATGGAGATGGACGGAACTCACCAGATACGCCTTGACCCGCGACAATCGGCCCTCGGGCCATTCCGGATGCTGCGCCACCAGGGTGTCGGTCACGAAGAAGCCGAGGATGGAATCGCCCAGAAACTCGAGTTGCTCGTTGTCGCCGTGGCCGGGCTCGACGGCATTTTCGCGCACGCGGCTTTTGTGGGTGAGGGCGCGCAGCAGCAGTTCTCGACTGGCAAACGTGTGGCCGAGGATTTGTTCCAGCTTTTCCGGTTCGGCGCTCACCTTGCGGAGACCCCGCCGCTATTTCGCCGGCTCGCCGCTCGCCGCGGGCTTGTCGCCCGATGGGGCTGGCTGGGCGGGCGCTGGTTGCGCGGACGCCGGTTGCGCTTGCGCCGGTTGCGCTGGAGCCGCCGTCGCCGGACCACCCTTACGCCGAACCGCATCCGCCTTCTCGCGCTCGGCCACTCCCTTAATAACGGGATTCAGGTTCGCCGTGGCCAGCACCTTGTCGTAAGTTGCGATCGCCGCGTCGTACTTGCCGCCCTTGAGCTGCGCCTCGCCCAGCCGAATCAGGTACGCCGGTTCGGGCGTGATGTCGAAGGCGGTTTGAAACTCGGCGGCGGCGGCGTCGTACTTCTTGCGGTCAACCGCGATGGTGCCCAGCGCCAGATGACACTGCGCCTGATAGTATTTCTGAGCCAAAGGCCAGCGGTCTTCGGGGAACTGTGGCGGCCGCTGCGCCGTCTTCAGCTCCTCCAGCGCAGTATTGGCCCATTTCTCCGCCTGGCTGAGTTTCTGCTCCTTGTCGAGATCGAACTCCCTGGTGTTGTTCGCGGTGACCATGGCAAGAGCCTGCATGGCCACGTAGCTGTGGGGGTTCGCGTCCAGGTCACGCTGTCCCCACGCCATCGCCAGCGGGTAGTTGTTCTTGTCCGCGGCCATGGCGACCGCCTGATCGAGCAGAATCAGTTTGTAATCGCTGTCGGCATACGCGGCCAGAAAATCGTCGATCTTCCTGAGTCTGGTTTCCAGACTCGGGGCCGAGTCGATCGCCCTCAGCGCATCGAGCTCCGGCTGGGACTTTGGCCGGGGCGGGTTCTGAGCCCACGTCGCAAGGCTCGCCAGCAAGGCCAGTCCGGTTATCGTCTGTAGTAATGCGTTTCTCGTCCTCATGATCGTCACCTGTTCTCGTTCTTCGGGCGACTTTCGTCGTCTCCCGTTTTTTCGGTCGCGTCCAACGCTTTCCGGGCTGAGTCGATGGCCTTCAGCGAACCGCCCGCTGTATTCACCGCCAGCCGATAATACTTCTGCGCCTCATCGCGAAGGTCCGCGGCTTCCTCGAGGCGCCCCAGATAGTAGTATGCCCACGATTTTGTTTCGGCATCGGGCCCGGCATCGAGGGAGTGCACAAACAGCTTCTCGGCGTTCTCCGGGTCCTTCTGCAGCACGGCAATGCGCGCCAGCCCGAAATACGCGCGAGCATGCACGGTGGGTTCCGGCGGTTCCGCGAGCACTTTCTGGAAACTCGCCCGGGCCAGATCGAGCTGCCGCCGTCCGGAGAGTTCTTCCGCTTCGCCAAGCATCTTCTCGGCCTTGCTGAGTTGGGGCTGGGCCTGCACCCGGTCGGGACCGCGCCGGTTGCGGGCGGTGGCAAACTGAATGCCGGCCAGGCGCTGCTTCTCCGCCTTCACGTTGATCGTTTTCACGAGGTCGGGATAGTACATGCGCATGGCGCGTTCCTGGCTTTCGTAATTGCCCAGGCCCTCGTAGAAAGCGGCGGTGAGAATGAATCCCTCGTGCGTCGCTTCGGTGATCATGGCGTCGCGTTTCGCTTTGGGCGCGAGCCGCGCTTCCACGGCCTTGATGAGCGACTCGGTGGCCAGCATCGCAAAGTCTTCCTTGTAGATGTCGTCCAGGGCGGGCGCGGGTTTGGCGAGCTCCAGCAGATCGATCTTCGTGTCCAGGTCGGTGTAATAACGAACGGCCAGCGGGTCCAGCACGGAGTGCAGCCACGCATGGCGGACATCGGCGATCTGCTCGGTGGCCAGCTCCTCGGTGCGCTCCCGCGTCGGCCCAATCGACGGGGTCATCACCACGAAAGTGTCGGTGCGGTAATTCCGCGACTGTATCTCGCCCGGCGCGGCAAGCAGGTCGACGTACACCTGAAAACGATGACCGAGCACGCCGCTGGTTTCGCTGCGCAGATAGGCGTTGGCCTCGAGGATCGCGCGGGCCAGCGGCGCATGGTAGAAGCCGACGATCTGATCGAAGGCCGGCTGCGACTGCTTCCACAGGTCCTCGATGTTCGCCTCGTCGTAAAAACGCGTGAGCAGCTCGGGAAGCTCCGAGAACTGGCGGACGTCGGGGGGCAGCGCGCTGGTGCCGTAGCGGAACTCGAAAGCCGGCGGAGGGCCCACCGATAACGCGAACGAAATGTACTGCGCCAGCTCCTCCGACGGATCCTGGTGATGATGGGACTGGTAATAATACTTCAGGTCCCGCAGCGACGGGATGTCCTTCGCCGCAAGCTGCTGCCGGATGAAAGCGCGCAGAGGGTGTGCCGCGCTGGAATTCGCTCCCGTGTCGTAGCCGGCGGCGTTGAGCGCCGCCATGACGGTGAACAGCGTCTTGTCGGCGTCGAGCTGATTCTCGGTCTGCGCTTTCTCCAGATGGGCGCCTGGCGCGGGAGCGGAGTCGGCGCCCTGCTCCGGCGTCTGCGCGGTAGCGAAGATGATGGTGAAAACGGCCAGTGCCGCGGTCTGCAGACGGTTCAAGATTGCATTCCCAGCGATCCGGAATTCAACCTCAGTGTATCAATTGGACGGTGTTGGGGCCGCGGCGGTCTTAGCGACCTCGCCGGTATCCGCCACCTTGAAGTCCAACATCCGGGTTACGATGCTCTTCCCCTGTTGAACGGTGACCTTCGCCTGGCAATCGCACGGGCTCATCTTGTCCACGTTCATGGAGGCGACGTAATCGAAGCCGTGCTGGAGCTCGCCGACCAAACCCTCGCTGCTTCCCACTCCTTTGCCGCCCACGGCGTCGTTTCGGAGCTTGGTTTTGAAGGGCATCTGGGCCGCGGCCACCACCTTGCCGTCGCGGATGATCTCCATGGTGATTGTCGGCTGCGGTCCGTAAACATCCGGATAGAGGATCAGGAATGCGTCTACCTTGAACGGCGTGTTGGCGGGGAACACGGGGTCGAGCAACGGCGTGAATCCGTTTCCTTCGTAATTCAGAACCGTGTCGGATTCGAACTTATCGGCGTTGCCTTTGAACCACCGTACGAACAGCGGATCGCTCACCATCAGTCCGGGCACGCCGTAACCTGTTTTCAGCGGTTCGCTGATCGAACCCGTCTTCTTTGCCAGCAGGTCTTCGACAGTCGATTCCAATGTGTACTTGCCGGCCGGCAGCGACACTTCGCGCAGGTACAAGAGGTTGCTGATCTCCCGTTCGTGAAACTTCGCCAGAGTGCCATTGATTTTGACATCCTTGCTCTGGCTCCACGCGATCTCGCCGTTCTTCTTGCCGGAAGCGTAGCGCGCGGCCATGGTCACCTTCGCGTGGGCCGAGTACGACCCGGTTCGGTCGTCTTTATCGAAGTGCAAAGCGTTCAGCGGTGCCTGCGCGATCAGGTAACCGTGCAGCGGACCGCCTACGCCTTCGGCGCGCGATGCCGACTCTCCGACGTTGCCACCGTATCCGCTGCCGCTCGAGTCGATGCCGAGTTGCGCGGTGATGGACTGGCTCCCACCCGGCCGGTTTGAGATTTGAATGAAGCGCACGTGCACGGGCAAATCGGTGGCCAGGTTCGCTGGCAGTGGGGAGGCTGGCCGAGGAGGCGGAGCGGGCTCGGCATCCGCGGCGGTCGTCTTCACGCCGGATACGGACAGCATGGCCGTGGCCAGATTCCTGGAATCCTGAAGGAACTGCCCGCCAGTGGCCGCGCCCGCCTCTTTCCAGATCTCTCCCGCGGTCTCCAGCGAGGCTTTCGACGGATCGAGCAGCACGATGTGCACACCATTGTCGGAGGCGTACTGAACGATCACTTTCAGCGATTCGCCGGCCTCGCTCGACAGCGGCGCCGCATCGGCAATGGCTACGGCAACTTTCAGGCCCGGACGATTGGCCAGAGTGTGAACGGCATCGTCGAGGGTGGAAATGAGATCCGCCGGATCGAGATCGGCCGCATCCTTCGCGGCGGCCTGAAAGGCGTTGTCGAGCTCCTTGCCGGTTGCTTTCAGAGGCGTGCTCTCCGAGCTTCCCGCCCGCAGTAACTCCGCGGTAGCGCCGGGATCCTTCAACCATCGGCGGCAGGCAAATGCCGCGGAGCGGGCGGCCTGCGTTCCGCCATCGCCGGCGGATGGACCCACCACGAAGATCGCCGAGCGCGTGTTTTCCGGACTCTCGACGGCCAGGGCACAGGCGGCCGCCAGGAGAATGCAAACGCCACGGAGCGCAATGCGAACACAGGGCATCAGAGCCTCCATTTACCTTACTTATTGTAGGCGCACCTGGCGGCCGGCGCCGCAGGTTTATTGCAAGGCGCAGTTGGCGATCGGCGCGGCCTCATTGCAGCCGCACCCTGGCAACCGGCGCGGCGGGCCGCCGGTTACTTCTTCTTGGTGGTCTTCTTGGCCGCGTTCGGATTCGTGTAAGTGGTCTGAATGCTGGCCGACAACGACGTCAACATGTCCCTGGCGTTCTGAGCGTTGGGACCGTTGGGAGCCAGGTCGAGGTATTTCTGCAGGGCTCCGGTGACCTCCGGCGGCGCCACGATCTTTCCGTCGGGTCCCGGAGGCGGCAGTTTCCCGATGAGATAAATCGCGTACTGATACTCCGCCTCGGCGTAGTTCGGATCGGTGTCGATGGCCTTCTTGAAGGCGGCGCCAGCGGCGTCCGGCTGATTGATGTTGGTCAGAACGGCGCCGAGATTGTAGTAGTACTTCGCCGCCGTGGACGGGTCCAGCTCCGCCGCTTTCTGCAGTTCCTTCTGCGCCTCGTCAATCTTCTTCTCGCGCACCAGCGCAAGCGCGTAGTTATTATGCAGCGCGCCGTCCTCGGGAGAGATCGCGAGGGCCTTCTGGTAGGCGTCGAAGGCCTTGTCGTAGATGGCGTTCTTTTCTTCCACGGTGGTCTTCGAGTCGCCCAGCCCGACATAGCATTCCGCCATGTTGCTCCAGATCGCCGCCTGATTGGGGTCCATTTCGGCCGCCTTCTGGAACTGCGCAATCGCTTCGTCCCACTGCTTGGGGTCCTTTGCCGCCGCGTCCCTTGCCGCGCGGCCGGCGTTGAAGGCGTCGTTCAGGGCTTTGTTCTTCGAAGCCAGCTTCTCGCGCTCCTTCATCTGTTCTTCGATCTGTTGTTTCTGCTCGGCGGTAAGTCCGCGCGTCATGTCCTTCGAGAGCGTACCGGTTTCGGCGGCTTTGTTCAGCGCCGCCGTCTGTTGCGCTCTGGCGTGCAGATCGAAATCGACGGTGGTGGTATCGCCGAACTTGTTCTTCGCCCTGTCGACAAAGTCCACTTCCTTGCCGTCCAACTCCACCGAGACCCGATACGTGCCGAGCGGCAAGCCAACATACAGATAATGGCCCTTCTTGTCGGTGTTGACTTTGTAGTTCCCCTTGATATCCTCGCGCTGGAACTTGATCGTCGCGCCTTTGACGGGTTGGCCGTCCGCGCCGACTACCTTACCTTCGATTCCGCCGGTCTGAGCCCATGCGGCGCATGCCGCAACCATCAGGCCGGCTATGAACAGGCCCTGCAAACGCAACCTGGCGAACATCATCAGCTGCCTCCGTAAGACGTCAGAAATATAAGACCGATACCTTCAGCATAGCCTGTTTCTCCATGGGCCAGCGAGACAAGATACTCAGTCCAAAAGCTCGACGCGGTATTCTTCGATCACCGGATTGGCCAGCACATCGCGGGCGATCTGCTCCATCTCCGCGGCCGCTTTCTCGCGATCCGCGCCCGGCGCAAGCTCGATCTCGAAGTACTTGCCCTGGCGGACCGACGCGATGGCTGCGTGCCCCATGCCGACCAGCGCGGAACGGATGGTCTGACCCTGCGGATCGAGAACCGTCTTCTTGAAGGAAACGTGTACGAGTGCTTTCATGATCTCTGTTGCGTTCAGTGTATCGAAGCTGGCCGGCACCGGGCGGAGCCGCCCACAGTGCCAGCCGATGAAAGCCGGCGGTCCGCTCCGTTGTGCCGGCGTTTACTCAGGAATGATCTCTGTTGCGTTCAGTGTATCGAATCGGCGGACGGCTCCCTGCGGTCGCGGCTCGGTAAGTGCCTCAACGGCGGGTCCCAGGCGCTTTTCAACAAGCTTCAGTGGCCCAGGGCCACCAGCACGCGTTCGGTGATTTCGCGAATCATCGCCGGCAGGGACGCGTCGAGGGCCACGGTGATGGCCGCGCGGACCCGTTCGGGATCCACTTCCGGCGCCACCTGAGGCCCCTCGACAATCTCCGGCGACGGCGTTTCCGGCACGCGGGCCTGCACCACGGTCTCGGCGAAGAGCCCGCGCGCGAATTCCGCTTCGTGCAGCAGCGGCCGAATCGTCTCCATCACCACCGAGGCTTCGAAAGGTTTCTTCAGGATCGCGTCGCAGCCCGCGCGCCGCGCTTCTTCTTCATCGAATGGCTCCAGCATCCCCGCGGTCAGCACAACGCGGGCGTGGCGATGCCGCGGGCTGCTCCGCACATGACGGCAAATATCGAACCCGGAACGGCCGGGCAGGAAGACATCCGCCAGAATCAGGTCGGGATCGACGTCCGCGAGGCGCGCGATGGCGGTTTCGCCGTCGGTAATGCTGACTACTTCGAGGCCTTCTTCCCGCAGAATCCGTTCGCCCATCCGCTGCGCGTGCGGACTGTCGTCGGCCAGCAGGATGCGGCTCATCACTGATTGGAGGACGAGGAAGCCGGAGTGGCCGGGGCCGCCGCCGCGGGAGCCGTGGTGGACGCCGGAGCGGACTGCTGCTTCTTTGCGGCCTTCTTCTGCTGCTGTTTGTACTTCTTCTCCAGCCTCTTGCGGTCCTTCTCGCTCATGGTGTGATTCTGCGGAAGCGCGGCGATCCGTTCCATGGCGGTGCTGTTCGGGCTGCCCAGCGCGGCGGTGTTGCTTTGCTGTGAGGGAGGATTCAGGCGTGCGTCGGGTTTCTTGTCCAGTTCGGTAGATCCTGTAGGCACCGTGCTCACGGAAACATCGCTGACGCCGCCCGTCGATTCCGCCACCGCGGGCACGCTCACCGGCACCGTAGCGCGCAAAGTGGTCATGGCCGGCGTACCGGATTTCGCCGCGCTGTGCACGTCCGGGCCGCGTGAGATGACGTTCATGGCGCGGCTTCTCATGCTCTCCCGGGTGCGGTGTTCCAGCTCGTATTTCATGCGCGCGTAGGCCACCGGATCGGCCTGCGGAATGGGCATCTCCAATTCCTTCAGCCTCTGCTTCGCGCTTTCCGCGTAAGGGCTGAGCGGATAGTCCCGAACAATGCGCGTGTAGGCGTCGCCAGCCTGGCGGCGGTAGTTGTTGCCCATCCGCGAGTAGGAATCGCCCAGCTCCCACAGCGCCTCGTCAGCCCGGCTGTAGAGAGGGTACTGATCCGCCAGGCGAGCGAGCCGGTTCGCCGCCGCCGGATTGCTGCCCTTGCCGTGATAAAACGTGCCCACGCGCATCTCGCCTTCGGCCAGCGTCTCCTGGATATCGCGGAGACGTTGCTGCACGTCGGGAATGTACTTGCTGTTCGGATACTGCACCACCATGGTGCGGCACTCGTCTTCGGCGCGCAGAGCCTGGGAAGGATCGCGGTCCGGCTTATCCATCTGCTTGTAATGGATCATGCAGACTTTGTACTGTGCCTCGGATGCCTCCGGCATGGTCGGATAAAAGAGCTCGAAGTCCTTGTATTCGGCTTCCGCCTCGGCCAGTCCGTGCACGCCACCCTCGCGATACCAGGAGTCCGCGATGGCCAGCTTGGCCTTGGCCAGATACTCGCTCTGATCGTACGTGTTGATCAGCGTGTTGAGCGTGATGCGCGCGATCTCGAAGCGGCCGTGCGTGATGTCTTCGATGGCCCGGTCAAACAGCACCTTGTCGGGCTGGCGGGTGTCCTTGGTGATGGGGTTCTCATACTTCTTGTGGTGGAAGATGCTCGCCGATGCGGCAAGCTCCACTCCCACAAGCACGATGAGCACGCGAGCTGCAAACGATTGAGTACGAATCATACTGGACTTCCCCCGTACAATACCACAGGCGCCGCCTTTCATCGCACTGCCCGTTCAGGCCGCAGCCGTGGCGGCCCGTAACATCTCCGTAACGGCCTGCGCCGGGTCGGGGGTGTGAAAGATGGACGACCCTGTCACGATCCATTCACAGCCCGCCCGGACGGCGTCTCCGACATTCTCCAGCGTGATCCCGCCATCGATTTCGATGCGGAATCGCCATCCCATTTCCTTCCTGCGCGCGGCCAGGGCACGAACCTTGTCGAGCGCATGCGCGATGAACTTCTGCCCGCCAAACCCGGGGTTCACGCTCATCACCAGCACGTAGTCGGCCAGGTAGAGCACGTCGTCCAGCATGGCCACCGGGGTGGATGGGTTGATTACCACGCCGGCCAGCGCCCCCTCGCCCTGAATCATGCGCAATGTCCGATCCAGATGCGGACACACTTCCTGCTGGACCGATACCGAGTCGGCGCCCGCTTCGATAAATACGGGCGCATATTTGTTCGGATCGGTGATCATCAGGTGGGTGTCGAGCTTCGCTTTGGTGATCTTTCGGATGGACTGGACCACCGGCGGCCCGATGGTGAAGTTCGGCACGAAGTGGCCATCCATCACGTCCAGGTGGAAACGCCCCGCTCCGCCCCTCTCCGCGGCGGCGATTTGCTCACCCAGCCGCGCAAAGTCGGCCGCCAGAATCGAAGGAAGAATCTCAACCATTTGCGGGCAAACCCGATGTTAGCACGGCGGCGAAGAAGCCATCCCCGGCGTCGCGGCCGGGAATTCGCCGGTGAATCCGCCAGTTCGCGCCGACCTCGGCAATCACTGCCTCGTTTTCCTCGCGCTCGAGTGAGCAGGTGGAGTAGACCAGCGTGCCGCCGGGCGCGAGCGAGCTCAGCGCATTGCGAAGAATAGCCACCTGCCGGGCGTGAAGGTCCGGTAAATCCGCTGCCTTGAGGCGCCATTTGATTTCCGGGTTGCGGCTGAGCGTGCCCGTTCCCGAACACGGGGCGTCCACCAGAATACGGTCGAAGCGGGTGGAGAAAGGGAGGGGCACGGTGGCGTCGAGAGCGACGCGCTGGCAGGTGAGGTCGGCGAGCCCGCGCAGCCGGTGGAGGTGAAGGTCGCAGGCAACGGTCTGTGCGCCGGCTTCGATGGCCTGGGCGGTTTTGTTTCCCGGCGCGGCGCAGACATCCAGAAAAGACTGGCCGGGCGCAATCCGCAGCAACGGGATGATGGACTGCGCGCCGATGTCCTGCGTGCGGCCGGTGGAAGCGAAATGCGTTTCCGGCGGCGAGAGCGCGGCTTCGGCGATGTCCGTGGCCGTCTCGCGCCCGAACTGCCGCTCCCAGCTTTCCAGCAGCCACGCGGGACAGGAGAGGGCGGTGGCGCGGTCGGGCCACTCCACTTCCCCACGCGGCGCGCGCCGCAGAACGGCGTTGACCAGGCCCGCAGCCGAACGCTTGCCGGCAGCTTTCACGAGTTCCACCGACTCGGTAACCGCGGCGTGCGCCGGCACGCGATCCAGATGGCGCAACTGATACAGCCCCAGACGCAACGCGACGCGAACCTCAGTATCCAGCCTGCGCGCTACCAGCGTGGAGACGACGAAATCCAGTTGTGCCTGCCGGCGAAGCGTGCCGAAGACCAGTTCCCAGGCAAGACCGGCGTCGCGCGCATCGAGGCCGTGAGTGTGCGCCAGCAGCAGTTCCGAGGCCCACGCGCCCTCTTCCACGCGGAGAAGGATTTGAAACGCGATGCGCCGGGCCTCGGTGAGAGCGGTCACCGGATCGTCCACGCCTTCGGGGTGGTCCCCATGGTTTTCCGAAACATCTGGACGAAGGCGCTCGGTTGTCGATAGCCGACCTCGGAGGCGACCTCCTTCACCGAGCGGCCTTCCACCAGAAGCTCGATGCCCTTCATCAGGCGGACCTGCCGCCGCCACGATTCGAAGTCGATGCCCGCTTCTTTTCGAAAGGCCCGCTCGATGGTTCGGACGCTGGCGCCGGCCTTTGCGCATAGTGCGTGGAGCGCCGTGCCACGGGCAGGGTTTGCCAGCAACGCCTGAGCGACCGCGAGCGCGCGATTATCGCGGGGAAGAGTGACGCCGGTGGGAATGGGGGTGGCGGCTCGCAGGTGCTCCACCAGCATGTCGCGTAACGCGCGGTGGGCGCGGCTGGTGTTCAGAAGCTTTCCGCTGCGCACGGCCTCCACGATCAACTCGCGCAACAGCGGCGTCACGTGCAACACCGTGCATGCCGCGGGCAGGCCGGTGGCGAGTCGCGGTCGCAGGTACAACGTGCGCATGGCTACGGCGGAGGGCATGCGGATCCGATGCACGGTCCGCGCGGGAATCCACAAAGCGAAATGCGGCGGGATCAGCCAGAAGCCCTTTCCGACTGAGAGCTCCATCACGCCGCGCGTCGCGTAGATGAGCTGGTCCGAGCCGTGGGCATGTTCGGGAACCAGGTAGCCAGCGGGGTAGTCGTAGGCGAGCGTGGAGATGGAGACGCCGGGCCTTGGATCGAAACCGGTGACCAGACGTGCTTGTCGCATCAGAGATATAGTATGGCGTATCGGCGCCCCGGCGACAGCGGCACAATTGCCTCATGCTCGCTTCACAAAATCTCATCGCGTTCCTGGCGGTCCGCAACGCCGACAACGCCCGCGCGTTTTATCGCGACAAACTCGGCCTGCCCCTGGTCAGCGAAGATCGCTTCGCATTGGTCTTCGACGCCAACGGCACCATGCTGCGCGTAACGCCGGTGGGCGAGATCCCAACCGTTCGCTGGACGGTGCTCGGCTGGGAGGTACCTGACATAGAAGCCGCCGTACGTGAACTGAGAGACAGTGGCATTCAGTTTGAGCAGTTCGGCGGGATGGGCCAGGATGAGCAGGGCATCTGGACCGCGCCGACCGGCGACAAAGTGGCGTGGTTCAAG
>Ga0326728_10018551_pt1 | contig 13689 bp, 12 predicted proteins | sample MB3enrmetagenome_FD_207602 | JGI IMG/M metagenome (GOLD analysis project Ga0326728, IMG submission 207602) | Lab enriched peat soil microbial communities from McLean, Ithaca, NY, United States - MB31MN | ecosystem: Environmental > Terrestrial > Soil > Wetlands > Peat | place: USA: New York... | reverse complement strand
CCAGAATGTCGTTCACGCGCGACAAATTGATTTTCGAGGATTCCAGCTTCGCTTCCGAGAGGCGCCGCTTCGTCTTGAATTTCGTGATGCCCGCGGCCTCTTCGATGATGGCGCGGCGGTCGGAGGGCTTTGTGCTCAGGATCTGCCCGATTCGCCCCTGCTCGATGATGGCGTAGGTGTCAGGGCCAAGGCCGATGCCCATGAAAAGCTCTTGGATGTCACGCAGGCGCGCGGGCCGCCCGTTCAGGAGATATTCGCTTTGCCCCGAGCGGTACAGCCGCCGCCCAATCACGACCTCGCCAGGCTTGAGGTGCATCGCGGGCTTCTCCGCGGCGCGCTTCTTCTTCAGGAACTTGACGGGAGCAGAGCCTTGTTCGGCATCCGCTGACGAAACTTCCGCCGCGTCATCCGCAGGCTCCGGCGATGATTCCGGTGAAAAGTCCGCGTCCGCCGCGGAGGCAGCCGGCCCTTCCCCAACTTGCGTCGCTTCTTCCCCCTGCGCCGGGTCGTTCTCCGCGCTTTCGAGGACCAGCCGCGCCGCTTCGGCCAAATCCGGATCCACGAGCGTGAGCGTCACTTCGGCCAGGCCAAGCGGGGGCCGCTTTGCGGTGCCGTTGAAGATGCAATCGGACATCCGCTCGGCGCGCAGGGACTTGTGGCTTTGCTCGCCCAGGACCCAGGAAATCGCGTCCACGATGTTGGACTTGCCGCAGCCGTTGGGCCCGATGATGCACGTCAGGCCGCTGCCGCTGAAGGCGATGTGCGTCCGCTCGCAAAATGACTTGAATCCGATCAGTTCGACTTTGCGCAGTTTGAGCAAGACTTACCTCATATCCGGATTCCCGGCCGCCGCCCAGACGCGCGTATAACGGCAGTTATTCCGGTTCCTCGAGAGGGGGTAACTTGCCCGACGCGTCGCATCGGGTCCTGCGACAAAGAGATTGGAAGGGTCGCTGACAGTGGCCCAACCGCCTGGCGCTTCGGATCGGCGGTAACAAACGCAAGATAGCACAGCACGCTAGCGCTGTAAAGAAAGTATCTGCTGCCTATTTATTGAGTTACTCCTCGAATTGAGCGTGTGCGCGCGGGCCGGGATTCGGATAGAAGAATCATGGCGCCGTTTAGACCGTATCGATGGTTGGTGAAACGATTGGTTCCACCGAGAAATGATTCACCGTGAGACTTCCAGAGTTCTTCGTCCCTGCCTAGCGGCAGGCAGGCCCCAACCTCTGGCAACGACGCGGTGCGAAAAACACTGCACGGGAAAAGTGCGCCTCGACAACGCTTTCGTTCTTATCGATGACCCACCCGCCAAACAGAGGCACTTCGCCCGGATTTTGGTAGCTTCCTGAGCTACAAGCGTCCTTAGCTGCACGCCTGATTTGACGTTCAGGCTGCCCCCAAAACGTCATGCCTTTAAGAATGTCTCCATTTCCTAGAATTCCAATACTGAGAACTTCAAAGCCCACTCACGAGCAGGGGCTTACGAGGAATTCGTCTTGCTGGTTATTTCGCGGATTCCCCAAACCAAGAAAGCAATCCCTGGCCAAAAGAGAACACTGGCGGGAAAGATAAAGAGGATCATGAAAAACTCTATCCAATCGAACGCTGTTCGCCCGTTCATGGGGCGAAAAGCGTTTTCAAAGTAGCGGGCCATGAGGAACGCCCACCGAAGAAGCACGGCCGCGAGGAGCGACAGAAGAATGCCTATCGCCTTACGTTGTCCCGGATCCATAGGCTTTGACGGAGAAGAGTAGTAGTCCCAACTCCCACCACCGCTGCCATAATTGTTGTCCTGGCCGCCCTGGTGAATCCGATCAGCAAGGTCTTGATTCCTAAGAAAGTCCCTATAGCCGGTTTCTTGGGCCCGGTGACCTTCTTCGTCTAGAACGAACCAGCCCGGTTTATTCCCGGACAGTCCCTCTTTGTACCGGCGCGTTTTGTAGCTCATATTCACCTCCCAAAATTCCGGCGAGTGGCGCAGCCTTTCCAGAAGTTTTGTGTTCTGCATTCCGCACGTGCGGATGATACCACTGGCAGTCTTCACCGTGGAGTAACAGGTCGCTGCTGAACGGCTGCGCGAAGCGCAGCACGGCGTGGCCCATCCTTTGGCCGCTCCGGCGGGCAAAGCGTGGGGCCGTCTATTGTGCTCTAAGAGTTTGTCGAAGAACTCCCCGAACCTGTCATTCCGAGGAGCGAAGCGACGAGGAATCTGCTTTCTTTCTTGGCAATTGGGGAAAAGCAGATTCCTCGCTTCGCCTGCCTGCCGGCAGGCAGGCTCGGAATGACAACCAAAGGCACTTTTTCAACAAACTCCTAAAGTGAGTATCTGCTGTCAGAAAAACCAATTGAGCAATCCCGAAGGGAGCCTATTTCGCGGGGAGAATGCCCTGCTTCGCCAAAGCGACCGCGTCGCGCGTCGAATTCTTCACGTTGTACATGGCTTCGTCGGCCAAGTGCAAAAGATCTATCTTGGTCTTCGCGTCCGTGGGATAGGCGGCGACGCCGAGGCTGGCCGTGATGTGAATGTTGAGATTGTCTTCCTTGAGCCAGACCATCTCGCGAATCATCTTGTGCAGGCGGCGAGCCACGATGGCGGCGTTGTCCTTCGAGGCCTGCGGCAGGACGATCACGAATTCATCCCCGCCGTACCGGAACGCAAAATCAATGAGCCGGCAATTTCCCCGCAGCATCTGCCCGATTTCGGCCAATAACCTTGAACCGACCAGGTGGCCGTGCGTGTCGTTGACGTTTTTGAAGTGATCGAGGTCCAAGAAGACCAGCGAGAATTCGTAGCCGTACCGTTGACTGCGGTAAATCTCCGTCTCGAGAATGAAATTCATGTGGCGGGCGTTGTAGAGCGCCGTGCAATCGTCGGTGATGGTCAGCTCGTGGATGCGCTTCACGTGCCGCGCGTTTTCGAGCGCGATGGCGGCGAAATCGGCCAGGGCTTCCAGCAGCGCGAGGTCGCGCTCGTGGAATCCGTCGGCGCCGACGCAATTGATCAGCTCGATGACGCCGAGGCAGTGATCGCGGTAGCGCACCGGCACGGCGACGATCGAGTGCGTTTCCATCTTGGTCTTCTCGTCCACTTGAGAGAAGAACCGCGTGTCCTTGCTCACATCGGGGACGACGAGCGCCTTCTCGTTCTCCGCAACCCAGCCCGCGATGCCCTGCCCCATCTTGATGCGGATATCCTTCAATAGCTGGGTGTTCTTCCCAACGGCAAGCTCGAAGTAGAGCTCGTGCTTCTCCTCGTCCACCAGCAGCAGCGACCACGTATCCGGCCGCAGAAACTCATCAATCTTCTCCATGATGGTGCGAAGAACCTGATCGAGCTGCAGGGACGACGTGAGCGCCTTGCCCAACTCGTGGAAGACGGCGACCTCGCCCGCCTCGCGCTGTTCGCGGGCAATCGTTGGGTTGCGGCGGCGTTCCACGCCGCCAAATTGGTCTGTCTCAGACACGGCCCGGCTCAACTCCGACAAGACATGCGGGGCACCCAGATGGGCTGGGCGCAGGGGCATTTGGCATTATAAGACGCGGCTTTTTCTTCACGCAACGCTGAGTTCACGCCCGGTTTCCGAACCGTAAGGCCGGCGCCCTGGAAGCGCTTCGAAGCCTCTCCCGGCTCCGCCGGGCGGCTGCAGGACAGGCGGCTTTCAATTCGTCTTGCCGGCCGCAGCGATCCACGCGGCAATGTCTCCGATGACATCACCGGAAACGTGGCCTGGCTGCCCATATTCCGCCGGGGTAGAGGCTCCCGAGCCAGCCATGAAGAGATGGTTCAGCGCGGGATAGGATTTGAGGGTCACATTTACGTGTCCCGCCAATCCCTTTTTCCAACCGTCGAAGTCCGTCATCGTTACCTGATAATCCCGCTCCCCCTGCAGAATGAACATCGGAATCGTAGAGTGAGCGGCGACGGCGACGGGGTCGTAGCCCCGCAGATCGAGCCAGTACGCCCCGTATTCCTGCGAGCCGAGAAACGACACTTGGTCCGACGGTTTCAGATCCGGGCGTTCGATGCCTTTTGCCTCCGCCTCGACCTCTGCGATCTGCTTCTGCGCATCATCCGAAGGCAGATGCCCCGCGCCCACGAGGTAGCGAACCATCTCCACGGCCATTTGCTCGATCGGCCGCGTATTTCCCGCGAGCAAGATCAGGCCGGCCACTTGAGTGTCCCCCGCCGCGATGCGCGGTGCAAGGTACGCGCCCAGGCTGTGCCCCAAAACATAGATGTGGTGGGGATCAATTCCCGGCTGGCGCGCCAGCAGCGACACCGCCGCGCGCGCGTCATTGATGGTTTCGTCGTCCACGGTCATTTTTGTGAAATCGTCCGCACTCGCGGTGCCGTACTGTTTCGTGCGCTTGACGTATCGCAACACGGCGATGCCGTGACTCGCGAGGCCCCACGCCAAATCCTTGAATGGCTTGTTCGGCCCAAGTGATTCGTCCTGATCCTGCGGACCCGACCCTTGCACGAGCACGACGGCGGGAAACGGCCCCGCGCCCACGGGCATGGTCAGTGTGCCGGGCAATTGCCAATGCGAGAACGACACGGTGACGGCCTGCTCCTTGAATGCGGCGGGGCTCGCGTACGACGGCTGCACCCATACGCCTCCGGATTCGTGCGCGGCAAAATGGATACCCGCCAACCTGCCGCCGTGGTCAAACGCAAATGAGGTGTCGACCACGGCCTTCTCGAAGGTGCACGTCAGCGTCACCAACTGCATGCCCTGCGTCGGCCTAACATTGGAATCCGCGATGCCCTTGAAGGCGCCCGCTTGCGCTATCAAGCCGTTCCAGGCTTCGGCCAGCTTTCCTTTGGGTAGCGCGAACGCCATCTGGGTGGAGTATTGCTCTTCGACCACGTCGAAGTGTCCCGCCACCATGGCCGCGATGTCCTGCTTCGCAAGCGCCTCGGGACTCGGCGCCGGAGTTTCCGGCGCTTGCGCGCGGAGAGCCGGCGGCGCAAGAACGCTCGAGCACGCGAAAACCAACAAGACGGAGCGAACCGTATTTCTCACGAGTCCCCCTTTGGAATCAGAACGTCTGGCGAAAATCCGCCGCGGCGCAGCGGGCCTGCACAAAGCGTCCGACAACACTACACGGCAGGCCGCACGCTTTGTCAACTCTCGCAGACTCCTTCCCCGCATTGACACGCTCTTGCGGCCCGCCTATATTGCCAATAGGCCTCTTTTCAGATGGACGAACAGCGCACTCCTGCAACGACCAAGGACAGCTTCGGCGAGCATCTCCGGCGCGAGCGAGAACTGCGCGGCGTGACCCTGGACGAAATCACCGCCGCTACCCGCATCGGGACTCGCTACCTCGAAGCTTTCGAAAATGAACAGTGGGACCGCTTGCCCGGAGGCGTATTCAATCGCGGGTTCGTTCGCTCGATCGCACATTTCCTCGGCCTCGACGAGGAAAACCTCCTGGCCGAATACATGCACGCAACCAGCGGGCTTCTCAAACCGAGTTCCTGGGCCTCGCAAACGCATTCTGCCGTTGAACCGGACCGCCGTTGGATGCAGTTGGTCGTCCTCCTGCTCGTTGTAATCGTTCTGGCCGCTGGCGGGGGATGGCTGGGTTGGCAGCACTATCGCGCCGTGAAGCGCGCGCGCGCCGCCGCCCCATCCGCATTCAGCGCCGGCATGCAGGCTCCGGCGGAACCTGCGGCCCTGCTTCCCGCCCCATCCGCCGCAACGCCTGCGACGGGTGTGCCGGCCGGAACTCCCTCTGGACCGGCCGGCCCTGGAGCCGCAGTCACGCCCGCCCGTGTTCCGGCTTCCGATCCGACCGCGCCGCTGAAGTTGAAGATCGAAGCGGGAAAGACCACGAGCGTGCGCGTGCTCGCCGATGGAGTACAACTCTTTGACGGAATGATCTTCGCCGGCAGCTCGCAGAGGTTTGAAGCGATCGACAATTTTCAAGTCTCCGCGCGCGACGCGGGTGCGCTGATGCTCCAGCTGAACGGTCAAACCCTTCCGCCGATCGGCCCCCCGGACCAACCGGGGACGATCACGCTCACTTACGATTCTCTGACGAAGACGACGGGAGGGAGCCATTAGCACGCCGGTGCGTGACGAAATTCGCTCCGGCCACGCGACCCGGGAGCGAAAGCTTGCGGTTTGTGCGGGTACGGCATCGCTTCCCGCAGTCGAGCGCATCGAGCTTCTCGCGATTCTTGCCCGCGACTCCGACGAACTGATCCGGGAGCGCTCCGCCAACGCGCTGATCGAGCAGCCGGTCGAAAACATCCTTGCCACCCTGGCCGTCCCCGACCTTGCGCCCCAATTGTTCGCATTCTGCGCGGACTACTTCATTGAGAAGCCGGGCGTCGCGGACGCACTGGCAAAACATACGCTCTGTCCGCCCGAGTTGCTGCACGTCCTCGCGCCGCGCCTTTCGACGAGCGGCGTGCAGTTCTTGTTCGACCACTTGGACCTGCTGGCCGGCGCCCCGGGCCTGGCGGCCGCGCTCAGCCATTCCACCTCTCTCAATGCCGAACAGCGCATGCAACTCCAGGAAATCCAAAAGGACTCTCTCGAACCGGAAGCGGCATTCGCCGAAGGCGCCACGGATGCTGAACCTGATCCCGAAAAGCGAATGACACTTATGCAGCGGCTGGCCCGGATGAACGTTGTCGCGCGCGTGCAACTCGCGCTGAAGGGCGACAAACAGGAACGATCGTTGCTGATTCGCGATCCCTGCAAGGTCGTGCAGCGGGCCGTGCTCCAATCCCCGCGAATCTCCGAGCAGGAAATCGAGGCGTTCGCGGCCATGAGCACGCTCAGCGAAGAGGTGCTCCGCCAGATTGCGAACAACAAATATCTACGGAAGAACTACACCATTTCACACAATCTGGTGTTCAACGCGAAAACGCCGCTCGATATCACGCTGCACCTTCTGCCGAACATGACGCTCCCGGATCTGAAAACGCTGGGTATGAATCGCAATGTTCCCGAGACGCTGCGAAAGATGGCGGCGCGGCTTCTCATTCAGCGGGGCGTGAAGAAGAACACATACGAGGACTGACTGAATCTGCCGCCGGCGCCTGGGGGCTCAACCGCTCGCGCGAGTTCCCGCGTCACAGGAACGACGAATCGAACGGCTTCGGGAACAACTGCGACATCCGGTACGTTTCCACCTTCCCCTTCAGATTCGCCAGGATGATCTCCGCATCGCCGCAAAATTCCCAGATGATTTGCCGGCACGCCCCGCACGGCGGGGTGAGCATTTCCGTGTCGGCGGCGACGGCAACCGCGTCGAACCCCCGCTCGCCCTCGGAGATGGCTTTGAAGATCGCGACGCGCTCGGCGCAAATCGTGAGCCCGTAGGTCGCGTTCTCGACGTTGCACCCGGTGAACACTCTCCCCGACGTTGCGCGCACCGCCGCTCCTACGCGAAAGCTCGAGAATGGCGCGTGCGCGTTTGCCCGCGCCGCGCATGCCGCTGCGATCAAGGCGTCGTGCTCGCTCACGTTGCGTCTCCTATGGCCTTGTTCGGCGCAACCGGCGCGGAAAGCTCCGCCGCGATGCGCGGAATTACGGCGTTCAGCAGCGCGACGAACTGGCCTTTCACGCGCTCGCCGGTCTCCAGCACTTCCTCGGCGGTGATCGGCTGATCGAGAATCCCCGCCGCCATGTTCGTCACGCAGGAAATCCCCAGCACGCGAATTCCGAGATGCGCCGCCGCGATCACTTCCGGCACGGTGGACATTCCCACCAGATCCGCGCCGATCGAGCGCAGGTAGCGGATCTCGGCGGGCGTCTCGTAGCTCGGCCCGGTCAGCGCCGCATAAACGCCTTGCGAAATCTCCGCGCCGAGCCGCTTCCCCTCCTCGAGCGCAAACCGCTGGTACGTTTTCGAGTACACCTGCGTGAGATCGGGGAATCGGACGCCGAATCGCGAATCGTTCGCGCCGATCAGCGGGTTGGTGCCCTGCAAATTGATGTGGTCGCGCAGCACGACGAGGCATCCCTGCTTGTATTCGCGATTGATTCCTCCGGCCGCGTTCGTGAGGATCACCGCTCCGATTCCGAGCCGCGCCAGAACGCGCATCGGAAAAATCACTTCGCGCTGCGAATATCCCTCGTAGAAATGCACGCGCCCTTGCAGTACGGCGACCGGCACGGCGCCGGCCTTGCCCATCACCAGCCGCCCGGCGTGCCCGATGGCCGTCGAACGCGGAAAATGCGGGATTTTCGCGTAGTCCAGCCGCACGGCCGCGCGCATTCCGTCGGCAAAGCCGCCCAGCCCGCTGCCCAGCACGACCGCGATTTTAGGCCGCAGCTTCGTCCGCGCGCGAATGAATTGCGCCGCGCGTTCGGCGCGCGCGAACTCCTCGCCGGATTCTGCCGCCGCCGTGCACTTTGCGCTCATCTCAAGAACATTCCCACAATCGAAGCGGACATCAGATTGGCCATCGTGCCCGCCAGCATCGCGCGGATGCCGAGTCTGGCCAGATCGCCGCGCCGGTTGGGCGCAAGCGCGCCGATGCCGCCGATCTGAATGCCGATCGAACTGAAATTCGCGAAACCGCAAAGCGCGAACGTCGCGATTGTGAACGAACGCGGATCGATCGCGGCTTTCATCGGCCCCAAATACGAAAACGCCACAAGCTCGTTCAGCACCATGCGGATTCCCAGAAGATTGCCGATATTCATGCAGTCGTGCCACGGAATACCGATGATCCACGCCACCGGCGCGAACACCCAGCCGAAAATCTGCTGCAAGCTCGACGGAAACCACGCCATGCCGTGAAGCGCGAGAAAATTGTGACTGCCGCCCATGATTCCGTTCGCCAGCGCAATGAGCGCCAGAAATGCGATCAGCATCGCAGCCACATTGATGGCCAGGTGCAAGCCGTCGCCCGTCCCTCGCGCGATGGCCGCCAGGAAATTGGTGTCCTTTTCCATCTCGGGCAGCTTGACGCTGCCGGCGGTCCTAGGCTGCCCGGTCTCCGGCACCAGCATTTTCGCCATCAACAACGTCCCCGGCGCCGTCAAGATCACCGCCGTGAGGATGTTCTTGGCGACCGTCTGCCGCGCCACCAAATCATTGCCCGCCAGCACCGCGATGTACGCCGCCATGATCCCGCCCGAGACGTGCGCCATCCCGCTCGTCATCACCGTCATCAGCTCCGATTGCGTCAGGTCCGGCAGAAATGGACGGATCGTCAGCGGCGCTTCCGTCTGTCCCATGAAAATGCTCGCCGCGACGTTCAGCGATTCCGCCCCGCTCGCGCCCATCACGCGCTGCATGATCCACGCCGCTCCCTTGATGATCACCTGCATGATCCCCAGGTAGTACAGCAGCGCGAAAAGCGAAGCGATGAAGATGATCGTCGGCAACACTTGAAACGCAAAGATCGTCCCCAGCGACGATCCATTCTTCCCGAGTTCGCCGAACACAAACTGCGATCCCGCAAACGAATAGCCGAGTAGCTTATTGACTCCCTTGCCCGCCTCTTGAAAGAGCCACTGCCCCCAATTCACCCGCAAGACAAAAATCGCGAGCGCGAACTGCAGCCCGAGCCCCCACAGCACCGTCTTCAGCTTGATCGCGTGCCGATTGGTCGAGAACAGCCACGCCAGTCCCAGCATGGTCGCCAAGCCGAGGATGCCGGTGAATCGCCCCATCGCTTGCCTCCTTGGAATCCCCCCGGTGCAGCAATCGCAGCATTCTATGCCAACCTTCGCCGCGCAACAATTTTCCTGTCATTCAGGTAACGGGTCAGTCCGATTTTCGCAGATGCCTGAGGTTGTGGTTGACTCAAGTTTGGGACGGGTGATAGGTTCCAAGTTTATGCTGGGGAGGTTAATGCCATGACTCTTCAACTCGTGTTCGGAATAAGCCTATTCTTTACCTTTGTCAACCTCTCATGTGTAGCGGTGATCCACAAGTTTGGGTCTAAGATGGGCAAACCCCTGCGTATCTTGATGTTCGCTGCTGTAGTCCTTACAGCGGCCCCAGCGTTAGCGTGGCTTGAAATGTTCCCATGGGGCCCGGGTATTGGTGTGATCCTAGTGCTCGCTTGGATACTCAACGTGTGGTATCGCGTGATGAGCCAATTCAAGGAACCAGACCGGAATCCAGACCCGGCACACGGTACTTGGTTAAAGCTATGACCCGCTCAACATTCTTCTAACAGGCCGTCCCCGAGCGCCTTCAGGATAAGCCCCTTTGAATCCGCTTCGTGGGGGACGGCGCTCAGAGCATAATGGCGCACATTTCTTCGGTGCCCCCACCCCACTACTGACGCGCGGCGTGGAATCAAATTGACCCATGACGGCAATTCCGCACAAACGATTCTCCTGTCATTCCGGACAATGTGAGCAATCTAGCGGTTCGGCACAGCCGTCAACCCTTGCTCTCGCGACCGCCTTCAAACGCCAATGACTCGGCTCACCAGAACCGGCAAGGTCGCAGGCGGCCGCGGGCCAATCCGATACGCGGTCTCCACCAATCGCCGCGCCTCCTCGAGCCGCGCTTCGGAGTTGTAGCAGATCGTGCACAGCGGCTCGCCGCGATGCACCGGCGCCCCGACTCTCTTGTGGAACTCGAGCCCCACGCCAGGATCCACCGAATCTTCTTTCTTTTCGCGCCCGCCGCCCAGCACGACGCACGCGATCCCCAGTTGCTCGCACTGCGTCGCCTCGACGTACCCCTCCGATGGACTCACGATCTCCATGCGGCGGGCGGCTTGCGGTAATCGCCGCGGATCGTCCACCACTCTCGCGTCGCCGCCTTGCAAGCGCACGATTTCGCGGAACTTGTCTTTGGCCTTCCCGGACGCGATCAGCCCCGCCGCAATCTTCTTCCCTTCCTCGACGCTTTTCGCCCGCCCGCCGAGCGCAAACATCCACGCCGCCAGCACGAGACACAATTCGCGCAAGTCTTCCGGCCCGCCGTCGCTCAACACCTCGATGGACTCCGCGATCTCATTCGCGTTCCCCGCCATGCGGCCAAGCGGTTGGTCCATGTTCGTCAACAGCGCCACGACCTGCTTCCCCATCCGGCGGCCCGTTTCCACCATCAGTTCCGCCAGAAAAGCCGCGTCTTCTTCCTTCTTCATGAACGCGCCCGAACCGGTCTTGACGTCCAGCACGAGCGCGTCAATCCCCTCGGCCATTTTCTTGCTCATGATCGAAGCGCAGATCAGCGAGGGATGCTCCACTGTTCCCGTAACGTCCCGCAGCGCGTAGATTTTCTTGTCCGCCGGCGCAATCTCTGCCGTCTGACCGATCAGCGCGCAGCCGCACTCGTCCAGCACGCGGCGGAATTCCGCCAGCGACAAATTGACGTTGAATCCGGGAATGGAATCCAGTTTGTCCAGCGTACCGCCCGTATGCCCCAGCCCGCGCCCGCTGATCATGGGTACGCGCAGGCCGCCCGCCGCCGCAATCGGCGCGATGATGATCGAGGTTTTGTCCCCGACTCCGCCGGTCGAGTGCTTGTCCACCTTCCGCCCGGGCATGTCCGAAAAATCCAGCACCTGCCCGGAGTGCAGCATGGCCTCGGTCAGGGCCGCCGTCTCGGCGCGGTTCAACCCGCGCAGAAACGCCGCCATCAGGAACGCGGACATCTGGTAATCGGGGATATCGCCGCGCGTGTAGCCTTCGATGAGCGCGCCGATCTCTTCGCGGGAAAGCTCCTGCGAATCCCTCTTCCGCCGAATCAGGTCAACGACGCGCATTTGTCTTGGGAATCAGTTTGCCGCCAGAGAAGGGCCGCTGGGCAACAATTCAATGTGCGGAATCTCCGCCGGGCAGCGCAGACGCCAGGGCAGCACAATCGTCCCCAGACCCCGGCTCACGTAAATCTGCGTGTCCGCCAGGCGGTCCCAGCCGATCTTGTAACGCAGCCGCTCGGGCGAGCACCCATAGGCGAAGCTGCCGATCAGCGGAAAATTGAGCTGTCCGCCGTGCGTGTGGCCCGAGAGCACCAGGTCCGCGCCATAGCGCGCCGCGCCCCGGATGATGCTCGGATTGTGCGCCAGGAGGATTTTCGGCGTCTTCGCCGGAATTCCGTCCAACGCACGCCGCAGGTCCGCCCCATAACCGTGATCGTCCACCCCAGCCAGCGCCAATTCCTCGCCGCGGAAGCACAGCCGCAAATTCCGGTTTCGCAGGACTTCGATGCCCTGCCGGTCCAGCGCCTTGGTTATCCCATCCGCGCCGACCCTGAAATCGTGGTTCCCCAGCACCGCCAGCACGCCATATCGCGCGCGCAGCATCCCCAGAACTTCAGCGACCGGCTCGACGCACGCCCTCGAGTAGCTGACAAAATCGCCCGTCAGCGCCACCAGATCGGGCTTCAGCGCGTTCGCAAGCGCGACAGCCCTCGCCGCCGCCTCCAGTGGGTAGTACTTCCCGTGGTGAATGTCGCTCAGTTGGACGATGCGAAGCCCAGAAAAAACCTCCGGGAGGCCATCCAGCCAAATACGTTGTTCGCTGATCTCGATTCGCGAACCCAGCGTCCAGATGGACCGCTTGGCCTTCGTGGCCCGCAAAGCGTAGTTTTCGATCCCGCCCTGCTGCCAGCGGCTTCGCCAGCGGCTGAAGCGCACGCTCAGCCCCGCGTCATCGGGGGTCGGGAATGTCCAGGTATGGCTCATTCGGCCTCAGGCAATGCAAAGGGCAGGCTAGCACCCGCCCATAGGCCCGTCAATCAAACCCTCACCACAGGTTCCCTTCCGTCATTCCCGCTCGGGCATTCGGTCCCCGCCCGTCCGCACTCCTCCTTGGGAGGCTGGCGCTTCAGCGTCGACGTCAAGCCGGCGCCCCCTCAGGTGTTTTAACCCCTGAGCCAAGGCTGCGAGTCATTCCCGACGCCCCGCCGCGGGCGCCCCAGGTGCCGAACCTGCGCCTGGGCATTTTCTCCCCTCCCGACCTCAGTCGTCCCAAACGCGGCGTCTGCCCGCCGCAGTGGGCGGCGGACGAAGGCAGGCCTCCGCCCGTCTCCCGCTCGGTTCTTCGTAGCGGCGACATTCATGCCATCTTCATTCCTCATCTAATCCCGAATGCGGTGTCTGCCCCCCGTGGCAGGAGGGACCTCTCCGCCCCTTATCGTCGCCCCTCCCAACGATTGTCATTCTGAGGGCCGCGCCTTGCGCGGCCCGAAGAATCTAGCGGTTCCGCGGCTCCCGCCCCCTGTCATTCGTGACGCGCGGGCTCCACCTTCACTTTCGTTTGTAAAGGTGGGGATCCTTCTCGACTTTTCCCGGTCCTCAATTCGAAATAATTTCCACAGAAGTTACCGTTGACACACTAGATACTCCCTGCTATCCTGCTCCGTGTTGGTCGCCCCCCATCCCGAAGTTCTCGCCCGCTCGCACCCGGCAAAGGGTGTGCGCCTTCTGCATCCCGGATGTCTTTGCGGGGCGCGCTCTTTGCGTTCCGGATGCCGTCGCGGGACACGCCTCTTGCGTCCCGGATGCCGTCGCGGGACGAGTCCTGCCTGCCCCGGCCATGCCGGGGAGCGAACCCCGCAAGGGGGGAGCCGCCTGCCCGCCGTGGCGGGAAGGACCCCTCCGCACGACTCGTCCCACACCTCCGCCTACAATGATCCTCAACCCCCTCGAAACTCATACACACGAAAGGACTTTAAGTCCTTTAGATTCAGCACTTACAAGCAATTTCTTATGATGTTGAAAACAAAGGACTTTAAACCCTTTAG
>Ga0326728_10018549_pt1 | contig 13689 bp, 2 predicted proteins | sample MB3enrmetagenome_FD_207602 | JGI IMG/M metagenome (GOLD analysis project Ga0326728, IMG submission 207602) | Lab enriched peat soil microbial communities from McLean, Ithaca, NY, United States - MB31MN | ecosystem: Environmental > Terrestrial > Soil > Wetlands > Peat | place: USA: New York... | reverse complement strand
TGGGGATATCATTTCGAAGGGTATGCGCGAGCCGTGGACACCCAGATTCTGCACCTCAGAAGAAAGCTGCCTTCATGCGCCGACTCGATCGAGACGGTACGGGGCATTGGATATCGGTTTCGAAGTGCGTGAGAAAAGGACTTTTTGAGATATCGTTATGCTTTTTCAAGCATAACGATTTGCGCTTTCTTTTCTGCTGCGGTGTTGAGCTCCTCGTTCGAGGAGGTGATAAAGAGGCAAGGTTGTGTAGGTACTGGGAGTGTGAATATGGGATATCGGAAATCGGGTATCGGAAATTCGTGAGAAACGCGTTTAGAAATCCGACCTCCTGGCCATCGAGCAATCCGGCGCCATTTTTTTCTGTCACCCATTATGGCTAAAGTGGCGAGCAGTTAAAAAATGATTTGTGGCTCCGCTTTTTTACTTTTCAGAATATTCGAAACCGCTCGTCACAATGCGTCTTAGACGGCAAGTGGACGACTTTGTGGTTTTATGTAAACCGCAAACCGTTGCCATTCCCCAAATACACCTGTTGGATCTGCCCCTGCAGGAATGGAACAAAAATGAGACCGGAAAAGAGATTTTTGCATGGCTTCGTTATCGGTATTTCGGTCTTTATCTGCGTCATGGCCGGCGCGCTTGCGAACCCATCTGCTTCGCATGCTGCGTACTCCATCCTGCACAGCTTCCATGGCGGAAGCGGTGGGGCTAATCCTAACGGCTCCCTCACCCTCTCCGGGTCAACGTTCTACGGGATGACTTCTGGGGGAGGCCGCAACGCATACGGCAACACATACGGCACTATCTTCCGGATAAACACGGACGGCGCCGGGTACCAGGTGCTGCACCGTTTCGGCAGTGTCGCAAACGACGGGATTAGCCCTTACCCGTTCGACTCCGTAACGCTCTCCGGCTCCAGGCTCTACGGGATGACTTATAATGGAGGCGACAACGCAAACGGCACGATTTTCAGGATAAATACGAACGGCATTGGGTACAAGGTGCTGTACAGCTTCGGCGATAATGGCGCAAATGATGGGGCGAACCCTAATGGCTCCCTCACCCTCTCCGGGTCCACGCTCTACGGGATGACTTCTTTGGGAGGCGACAACGGCGCCGGCACGATTTTCCAGATAAACACGGACGGTACCGGGTACCAGGTGCTGTACAGCTTCGGCGATAATGGCGCAAATGATGGGGCGAATCCTAATGGCTCCCTCACCCTCTCGGGAACAACTCTTTACGGAACGACAGCTAACGGAGGCACGAACCCCGGCATCAGCGGCAACGGCGCCGGCACGATTTTCCAGATAAACACGGACGGCACTGGGTACAATGTGCTGTACAGCTTCGGCAGTGTCACAAACGATGGGACTGTGCCTTGCGGCAACATCACCCTTTCAGCGGACGGGTCCACGCTCTACGGGATGACTTCTTCGGGAGGCAACAACGGCGCCGGAACGATTTTCCAGATAAGCACGGACGGCACCGTGTACAATGTGCTGTACAGCCTCGGCGGTTTCACAAACGATGGCCTTGATCCTTCCGGCAACTCACTCACGCTCTCCGGGGCCACGCTCTATGGGATGACCTTTTACGGAGGCGCCTACGGCTCCCAGTCCGAAGGCTACGGGACGATTTTCTCCCTGCGCCCCTCGATTCCGGCCGCTCCGACGAACGTATTGGCAGTGGCCGGCAGCGAACAGGCAGCGGTCAGCTTCACGCTTCCCCCATCTGACGGGGGCAGCCTTATAACGAACTATACCGTGACCCCCAGACCCGGCGGCATCGCGGCCTCAGCCACAGGCTCGGCCAGCCCGATAATTGTGCCGGGCCTGAACAACGGAACTGCATATACATTCACTGTGACGGCTACCAACTCGATCGGGACCAGCCGGCCCTCAGCCGCTTCCAACAGCGTAAGACTTTCAGCGACCCCGATCTCATCCGGGACTGTAGGCACGTGGAACTTTAACGGCGTTGTTTCAGGTTCTGACGCGCCCTGGTGGACAATATTCACAATGATTGTGAACCCGGATGGAACCTTCACGATGTCCGGTGAAGCAAGCGATGGCTCTACTTATAGTGGCTTAGCCGGTGTTTTGTGGGTCTTTCCCTACGGGATTGTGCCGATTATTCCCGGCGTAAGCAACAGCAACATCGTGTGCCAGACAGATTCGGACCAGACCGTGCTTGCATGCACGCAGACCTGGAGCGATGGCACTACCGAGTTCGACATAGGCACGAAACAGGCCGCTTCGTATTCTTTGGCTGATTTGGCGACCGGCACCTGGGAAGGTAGTTATTTGGATTCGGGACAAGGGTCCAGCTTTTGGGCAAGAGTGCAAGATATGGTGTTCGATTCGTATGGAAATTTTACAGGGTCATATAGCGACAGTACCGGTTTATATACCACCACAACCGGGCAAGTTGCTATTTCATCGGCCGGGGCGATAACATGTGTTTCCGGTGATTGTCTGAATAGTTCAAGCTACAGCGGTTTTATGGACGCAGCTAAGACTGTCATGGTTGCTACAGCCGGAGCGAGCAGCAGCGCTGAAGATGCCGTGCTCTATGTTTTCACCAGGGAAGCCGCTTCATATTCGCAGGCTGATTTGGCTGGTGCGTGGAAAGGCAATAGTTTGACTTCGGGTATTGACGGGCCTGAGTGGACAAGGTTTTCTGCTGCGATAAGCTCGAGCGGAACATTTACATCATCATCCGCCAATAGTGACGCGCCATCAAGTAGTGGAACCGGGGAGTTTTCGATTTCATCAACCGGGGTTGTAAGCTGTGTTTCAGGTGGTTGTAATAATTCCGTTGGAGACTGGAGCGCTGTTATGGACGCGGCCAAAACGGTCTGGGTCTCAACGCAATCGACGCCGGATGGGTCCGACAAACTTGCGATCTTCACGAAAAGTTCTCCATCTGTTCCGCAGGCGCCGACAATAGGAACGGCAACGGCGGGAGCGGAATCGGCAACGGTCACTTTTACGCCGCCGACGTCAAACGGCGGCAGCGCCATTACCTCCTACATCGTGACATCCAGTGGAGGACAGAAAGCCTCAGGGCCGGCCACAGCCACTTCGATAACCGTTAAAGGCCTTACCAACGGCGATTCCTATACATTCACGGTAGCGGCGGAAAACGCGATTGGGACCGGTCCGGCCTCAAGTCCCTCCAACTCCGTAACTCCCGACCCACTCCGGCCGCGCCGACAATAGGAACCGCGACGGCCCTATCCTCTCCCAACCTTCATAAATAACTATTTGACAATTATAACATCCTGACATAGCTTCTAAACCGTACATAATCTCGTGTATAAACGACGTCTTCGAGGCTTCGGGGTTAGTGAACGACCTTATAGCGAATGAGTTGGCGAGCTGCTTGAGCCTGCACATCCCCTGAACGTTATAGGAAACGTGCGTCAGGCATTTCGTTGTGTTGAATTTGACATAGCGTGAGAATCGTGCTGACACATAGGCAGACAAACGCGTGCGGTGAGAATGTTGGACGAAATCGCGACGGAGGCAAGTTAAGGCGCGTTTTTTCGTTAAATAGGGGTTGGTAACATGCCGTAAGAGCAGAAACGGTTTTGCAGGGGATGTCCGCTCTGTTGCGGCAAGGAGGCTACGGTTGAGAAGCAACTCGTGCGAGTGTGACGAGGGCTTTTTGTTTTGGAGGCGCGGACCGGGGAGGGAAGGAGGTGAGAGAGGAATACCACGTATTATAAGCAATTGGAAAGTGGGTGCAGGGCTTGAGAACGGCCCGGACTTCGGCGCAGTGAATTGTGAACAGTGAACGAATTAAACGAATAGTGATGGGCGCGGTCCGAAAAGCGAGGCGATGGGGCCATGAGTGCACATCCGCACAATTAAGCGTGCTTTATCGTACTCGGGTCATTCCGTCTCTGGCTCCCGGCTCAAAAACACTTGAACACGGGACTGCCGGAATGACGACCACCGGTTGCAAAGACCTCCGACTTTAGATACTTAATTTCAATTACACAGGAGAATGCGAATGAAATCCAGCTTATTCAAACTGATCCTCAGGGGCCTTATCCTGGGGGGGGGCGTTTTGGCATTTGCCTGCGTGGCAAATGCAGCTACATTTTTGAACACCTATGGCACGGGTGAGGAGTTTAACTTATGGCAGAACGCGGGCCCGGTAATTCTTACCGAACTTGGTTGCAGCTCGACGGCCACCTTTTTCACGACCGACGGCAATAGCGGGGTAGCGGTAGGCACAGGTTGTCCGGCTGCCATTTCGAAGGATAACGGCGTTTCCGATGGCTTTATCTATTTCAGCTTCACCGACCTGGCGTCCTGGGATGGAATCGATGCCGTCAATAACTTCTATGACGAGGACAACTGGGGCACTTATCACGGACCGTTTTCCGATCCGGTGCTCAATACGAGTACCACTGGGGATCCCACAGTCGTAAATCCCTGCGCCACCAAGACCAGTCCCAACGCCAATCAGCGCCTGGTGGCGACTTGTGCCCAACCGGGCTGCACTACCGGCCTCGTCACGACCAATTCCGCCAAACTCGGCTACGCGTGTCAGGCGATTCATATCGGCGTCTCGAATCTCGAGGCCAGTTCCCTTGTTCAGGAGACCATCGGGACACTGCAGGGCCCCATAGACGGCCAGGATGCCGGTACAGGCTATACACGCAGGAAATTTCCGAAAACCGGCGTAAGTACGTCCCATCTTCCCAAGACTGTAAGTGTAACGGTGAACGGCACTTTGAATTCTAGATATCCGAATCCTTCAAGTCCAATAGTTTACCCCTATGGTTTTTATGTAAACCCGGGGGTAACGGCCACAACGTGCAGCAGCGAGGCCAGTAATGCTGCATTGGTCGGTTCGTACTGCCTCGCGGACACCGACTGCGGCAGCACCAGTCCTTCAGGCACATGCACGTCTCAAACCATTAACAACCTCACGAGGCTGCAGGTGGTGGCGCTTTTCAGTGGCGCTATCAAGAACTGGAGCGATTTCGGGGGCTATTATGCCAATAACATTCTGCCGGTCACGCTTTGCCTTCGCCACTCAGGGGCCGGCACCCTTGCCGTGCTGGACCTTGGGGTTATGCAGGGGTCCGACGGGAAGGGCTGGGGAGCTAACCTCGTTACGGAAGAGAATCGCGTGGCCAGTGGAGAACCTCCCTACATCTATTTTAACAACACGCAGGGCGACGAAAAGAATTGCCTCACCTGGGCCAACGGCGGGACCCTTAGCACCAGCACGAATCCGGATACCGGGCACACCAATGTTCCAGATACGCTTCCTTCAGACGTGAAGGGCGGCGCCGTGGGCTTCCTTGACGCCGACAATGGCAATACGGCAAACTATGTGCAGGTCAAATACAACGGCACATTTGGCACCAGGGTCACCATGCGTGACGGCATCTTCGACGATTTCTGGATCATGGACCGTCTGTATGCGGCTCCCGGTCTTCTTGCGGGCCAGTTGGCGGTCTATGGTCAGATGCTTACCTTCGCCAGCAAACCCGACAACTTCACCAACGCCAACCTTGGCGGCTCCAGAGGGAGTTACTACGGGTCATCGACCGAGCTCAATTTCCCAAAGGCTAACGCCGGCGTTTATCCCTACTTGTACAAGGGGGGGGGACTCCCCTGATCCCTTAGCGTCGCGGCTCTCTCTTTCCGGGTGAGGTTTGCTTGACGGGCTTCCTTGCCGGGTAAAAAGATACCGCTGATTGAAAAAAGAGGGCCTGGCGTTTTGCGCCAGGCCCTCTTTGGGCTGTACGTTTGTTGAGTGGACATGTAATACCAAGTTGCGTTCAAGATTGGGCGGGGATAAACCTCGCCCCTACGTAGGGGAGGGCTTCAAGCCCTCCAGATCACATCGACCTTGAACGCAACTCGGTATAAGACGGGTGGAGCGAAGTGGGACCCATCACGTTGAATGCCTCTTGAGAGTGCGCCTTCGGGAAAGTGATGGGTTTCGTCCCGCGCGGCGCGACCCCAACCCCTGCTGCCTTTATACAGTCGCATGGGAAACCAATTAAAAGTGTTTCCCCCACTTCTTCCAAAAGGGGCGCAGGAATTTTGCCGCATCTGTTTCACCGGGCGAGTCACCTCCATCCCCCGTATCTGCTTTCTCTCCTTACTGTAAATTGTCCGTCTTCTCCCACGTCCCGTCGTCCGGCTCGATATCGAACACGCTCAACGCTTTGACATCGACCGACGGGACGGTGAAGGACTCTGCGATCGAAAGGGTTTCGGAAGGCTTGCTGTTTGCATCGGCGCTCGTTACCGTGGCCTGCACAGTTTGCATTTGCTGGGTGATCGACCCCGTCCCGAACAAGGCAGCCAGTCCGGAGAGACCTGTTGCAGACGTGGGCACCCCGATCTCACCCTGCGAAAAGACGATATTGTTCGCATTCAGCACCTGCACGGCCCCAAGGATGACATTTCGCCCGGCGATGCCGGCCTCTCCTGCATTGATGTCTCCCTGCGGCGCGAACAGGTAGACGTTGCCCTCGAGAGGGGCCTCGAGTCCTGCTTCAGGGTCGGGATTGTATGTGAGCGTGCGAATCCCGCTTCCAACGGAAGGCTGACTAAACGTAATCGTATATTCTCCGGTAAAGGGGTCATACGTCAGCGCAGGCGGGGACGTATCTACAGCGGTTTTGGAGCCTCGGCCCGCGTTGATGCTCCCGGTATCGCTCCACGCGGTGATGTCTCCGCCCAGATAAGTCATTACCCGCGCCTCATTCACGTTGACGTTCTTGTTTGCGAAAATGTTTATGGCCCCGCCCTCGGAGGTTATGATCCCCGTGCTCTGCAGCAGTGCTGCGGTCGTGAAAGCGGTGCCGCCCACGTTAAGGTTGCCGTTCGTGAAGATGAAAACGCCGGAGGTAGTAGTGGTGATCTGCGAGAAGGTCATATCGATGTCGCCGGACCCTGTAGTAGCCGACCCTGCAAAGAAAGGGGAGATGACCTTGGTCCTGGCGCCGGCCACGATCTGCTGAGCCTGCGCGATGTTGCCCGCGGCCAGATCTTTGCTGTAGTCGACGCCGTCGCTTTGAAGAGAAGTGAAGAACTGCGCATCGCTCGCGGTATTGGAGAAGTCTTTTGAATACCCGGCTGCTACGACAAGCGTGGCGGCGGCATTGGGCAACTGCGAAGCGTCGTAGAGATTTCCCACGACCTGGATCCCCGCCGACGTTCCCAAATTGATTGAGTTGCCCGCCTCCACGACCAGCGCCCCTGGTCCGCCCACCAGTATTCCGGTGTCGGTATTTGCGCCCGGATTAGAATAATTTGGAATGTAGCTGAACAAAATATTGCCGGCAGCCCGGATTTTCGTGACATCCGTGGAGTTGCAGTTGTATCCTTGATAATAGATATTGTTTATGTCCCCCCCGGCGGTTATCTGCGCCGCTTTTGACAGGAAAAACATCAGGTTGCTGATATCGCCGCCCGCGCTCACCACAACGGGGGCCGTATCGCCGGCGTGCAGGATGCCGGCAGGATCGTCAGGAACGGGGGAATATTGCGCTCCTCCAGTAAGAGTGACGGAAACCGCTTGAGGTCCGTAGACCAGATTATTGGGTTGCCCCGGGAGCGCATCGGGCTGGTCCGACATCAGGATCTGGGCGTTCAAGGGGTTAGCGGGTGTTGACCCTGGAAGCTGCCCGTTGATGTCTCCGCCGGCTACCAGGCTAAGGTTTCCGTGCGAGTATGGGGCAAGGGAGAAGTCATTGAGGATGTCGATGTCCCCGCCGGCGGCAATGGCGACGGTGGCGGGGAGAATAGTCAGGTTCGAGGCTGAGGAGGGGTAATAAGCGTCCTCGCCGTACAGCGTTACGCTTCCGGTTGCTGAAGTGAGGCTGACCGAGGTATGGGGTGCATATTCGAGGTCCCAGTAGCCGGCATTGTTGCCATAGGAGGGCCGGGCTATAGTGGGGTTGATGATCGCCCCGATATTGATATCGCCTTGGGCGCTCACATTGACGACGGCGTTGAACAGTTCGAGGGCAGGGGGCAGGTCGGCGGTCCCGAAGTTACCCATGGAGTGCAGTTCCCCGATGCCGTATGTGACGAGGAACCTGCCTTGCATGTCGCTGCCCGAAAAGATTGTCAGGTTGCCCGGATCGTTCATGGGGACGGAGGAAATGAGGGTTTGGTTCGACCATGTATAGGCGTAGGGTGAGAAGGTCCCGGCCTGGCAATTAAAGCTGCCGCCGGCGTAGACCGTGAGGTTTCCTCCCGCCATTGTCGCCAGTCCCTGGGTGACGCTGGAGCCAAATTCGCTGGTGTAGCTTGCCGACCAACCCAGAGAGACACCATTCACCACGTTGAAGGAGTCCCAGGCTTCGTCATCGGCGGAATCACTTATGATAGCCTGGCTGTTCACATTGCCCTTGACATTAATTGCGATATTGCCTCCCCCGCTCCAATAAGTAAAATATTGACCGGTTGAGGATGTACCCGTAGTAACGATGGACCCGAGGTTATCCTGGTCATCGAAAGCCAGGTTGAGATCGCCTCCCACATTGATGGAGATGTTCCCCGTGGCCGACAGGATGGCGCCTCCGATGATAGTCAGATCGTGCCCTGTATTGACGCTTATCGGCCCGCTGTAAGTGGCTACGCTGTAAGGAACAATGCCGTAGAACGTCTGCGTGTCCACGGTATTGAGGATAAGATCGCCGCCGGCGGCGAGTATAAGGGGACCGCTCTGGCTGTATACTTGTACACCGCTCGCAATGGTGAGGTCGTTGACGCCTTGCTGGAACACGCCGGTTTGTTTAACGATTGCAGTGGGGTTGGCGCTGTTGAAGTCTGCTCCCGAAACCAGGGTCATTCCCCAGGAGTTATTCGAGACCGTTGGGTTGTCCGTCAGGTCCTGATTGATCGTCAGGTTGCCGGCGGCGCGAAGCGTCAGGAAACCGGGACCGAAGCCGTCCCAGGACCCGTAGCTCGAACCGCCGTTGGTGAAGTCCCAGGTGCTTGCGAGTGTAAGATCGCTGGAGGACCGCACCTCGATGCCCGGCACGAACTGGGCGGCGGAGTTGCAGTTCTTAAGCGTGAGACCGGCAAATAGCGTGCTCTGGATTGTCTGGCCCGGCCCACTCGTGAAACTTTGGATTCCGTTGTACCAATTTCCGATATTCTGGTCGAAGATAGTGCCGCCGTTTGCCGTATAAATAACCTGTTGTGCGGAAACACCCGTATTGCCCCCAAACAGCACACCCTCAGCCAGCACCTGGTTCGCCCCTGTGACGGTGCCGTTTAGGCTCATGTTGGCCTGCACGTTGCTGAGGTCCTGTGAAGGGGACAGGTCCGAAAGGGACCCGCGGAAATGGACGACCCCGTCAGCCTGACCGGACCCGCCGGTAACATCGATCGTGCCGGCGAAACTCAGGTACCCGGTTTGGCCTGGGGCGGAGTCCGCTGAGTTTAGAAACACCGTCGCCCCGGGACTTATAATTTTGCTGGCAGCCTCCAGCGTTAGGTTCCCCCCGCTGTTGAACTGGATAGTCCCGCCTCCCCCGACGGAACTCGAATCGATTGTCCCCGAGAAGTCTATGGCCCAGTTGTCGGCCGTCAGGTTGAAATTATTTGCAACGATGGTGTCCCCTATGGTCAGGGTCTGGCCCGGAGTGGTCGTTCCCCGCAGCGTTATATCGATCTCCTGCGTAAAGCCCCCGTTTTTGAGAATTGTGTTCAGGGAGGAAAACCCCTTGTCAGGCGCGGAGTTGTCGGAGAGATCCTGGGCGTCCAGAACGAAAGAACCGCCAGTGCCGTAAGTGACGGAAGACCCGTTATAGGATTTCCAATATCCGGCCGCTCCGTTCAGTGTCCCTTCCAATGTGGTCGAAGCGTTTGGCGAATAAATTGAAATGAGGCCCGCATTTACTCCGATGTCGTTCGGGTCGGTCAAGGTGTTTTGTACGGAGCTGTACTTTGTGTTGTCCTCCTTCGCTCCCGATACATCGACGACCGCTCCGGATTCGATATTTACGGGCCCATTATCGGCATTCAAATAGACGCTTCCGCCCGGGCTGCATACATATGTCGCGGGAGTTGTCCCCTGGACCAACTGGATACTTGCATTATCCAGGATTTGTGCTGTACCGCCCAACGTAACGCCGTTAGTCCCGTTAAGCGTGAGCGTCCCGGCGGACATTTGAATCACACCGGAAACGGTGATGTTGTTAGCATCGATTTCGAGGGTCCCGCCGGGCGTGACCGTGGACCCTGGAACGGCGGCTCCCCCGCTGGGCGGGCTGATATTCACGGCCCCGGTCGTGCTGACGATGAAGTTCGCGGCGGAGTAAGGAGTGTTTGCATCAAGATAGTACGAAGTCGTAACGCGGGCCGATGAGAAGTTAAGGTCAGCCGCGGTGGCCAATGTGAAGGGAAGGGGCACAGCGGCGGCGCCGTTGGGGGGAAGTGGGCTCCCCCCGTTCCCAATGAAAGTAATATCTTTATTCGAATTGAAATTGACAGATGAAAATCCGTCAATCAGCAATCCGTTAGCGTTGTTATTGCTGACGGTAAATCCATTAAGCAGTGGGCCCTCTCCAACAGAAATCCCTCCGGACGCGTTAAGAGTTAATGATCCCGTGTCGGTCAGACTGGGGATCAGATCCGGAAGCCCTGTGTTCTGATCCAGGGCCCAACCACCGCAGTTCTGAAGGCTGATGATTGGAGCTGTGATAGATACGCTGCCGTTGCCAGACGCATTGAGCCCTTCTATGGCGGCAGCATTGATGGTGAAGGAATTTTTTGCAGAAAGATCCATGCCGCCCAGGAATGCTACAGTGCCTTGAGTAGAGCCGTCAGAAGCGCCTCCGGCAGCAGAGATGTTTACGGCACTGAAACTCCGGAAATTGTTGTAGAAAGCGTAAGTGAGAACGAGGCCCGTTGGAGCGGTCTGCGAGAAACCCTGAGGCTCGAAGTAGACATTATTCTGTCCGATCACGTCGAGTGTGCCGTTATCGATTTGCAGAGCGCCCCAAAAGCCATTCTCAAAATTGCCCTGGGAGTCCAGGCGCCCCAGTTGATTGATTGCCATTGTCACCTGGTTTGAGGCGTGGACAAGAGAATTCGGCTCCATGTCGAGCACACCGGCAGTCAGGCTCACCGAGTTCGCGGTTATCGACGTCAGTTGCGAGGCCGCGGGCCCTGATCCGGATGAAAGAATTATTTCTCCGCTTGCGGTAAAGTTAACTTCCGTCGCCTTTAGCTGGGCGCCCGGATCCATTGTGATATTCCCGTTGGTTGCTCCGATGTCGATCTCGTTGAATCCAATTAGGACACCGTCAGAAACATAGAGTGAAGCCGAGGTGACATTTTGACCGTTTGGCCCTCCGATCTCGGCTGTTGCCCCGCTCAGAGAAATGGTCCCGCCCTGGTACCCTTTCAAAGCGCTCGCCAGGATATTCCCATTCACCACCGTGTAGTTGCTCCCTGCAATGCTGATGTTACCGGCATCTCCGGCAGTGAGGCCCGTTTTAATAAAATCCGCCTGCTGTAAAACAGCGGCGGCCGGCTGCACTTCGAAAGCATCCATGAGAGAAGGCTGAATGGATGTCCCCCCATACGTGAGGTAACCGGCGACAACGGGGTAACCGTCACCGGAAAGTTGCTTCGTTCCCGACGCAACGGCTATGCCCGTATCCGTCACAACCATGGCCCCCGGCAAAAAGGCGTACTGCTCGGGAAGCAGGGTGTACACACCGGCCTTCAACCCCGGGGCCGCTTGCAGGTAGACTGCCTCTCCGACCTGCAAGCCTGCCTCGGCAGCAGTACTCGCGGGCACTGAATAATTGCTGCCGGGAACGATGACGTATCTGCCCACGAAAGTATCAGAGGACGTGGCAAGCCGAAAGGAATCTATTTTCCAGTCATATATAAGGAGATTTACATTTTGCTCGGACGCAACGCCATTATACACGACCTGATATTGGGCCTGCGACGTTAGCGGGTTTTGAAGCGGATCGACGGAGCCTTCTATATCGGCCTGGAACTCGTAGGCGAATATGCCGCCGCCCCCCGAGACGTTAATTTTCGATCCGGACGCGATAGTCACATTGGTTCCGGAAATTGCAACCGATCCTTGCGGAGCGCTGGTTACCGGAATGCCAAAAACGCCGGTGTTCGAGGTGTTGGTAGGGTCCGTAATGGTCCAGAATATATTGTCGTTCAGTGAGCCGTAACTCACCGGAATCGATCCGGCGGTAGTGATTACGCTCCCACCGGCAATGGTGACACTCCCGGTTGCGGCAAGAGAAATTCCCCCCATTGGAGCTGCCAGCATGCCCCCTTCCATGTATATATTGGCTCCACTGATGGCAAGGTAGCCGTCTGACGAATAGATGGGAGACGAATTATGCGGAGCAGTACTCCCCAGGATAGTGATGTTGCCTGGGGAGGTTATCGTGAAAGGCGACGCGGGCGTTCCAGTGAGCGTGGTGGGATAAATGCGGTCGGCCTGCAGGGTCAAATTGCCGGAGGTCTGCATGGACCCCTGCAATGTATTGCCATTATTGTAATCGTTCAATGTGATGTCATGCGCCGCAGATAACGTGACGCTGTTAAACCCGGAAAGGGAAACGGTGCCCTCCACGTCTATCCATTGGCCTGCCAAGGTCAGTTGGGCAGAGCCGCCGGGCTGCGGCGCCTGCGCCGGGGCGCCAATGTCATTCCGCAGTTGTATCCAGGGCGCCTCGAAATTGACGTTGCCGGTCCCGGCAGTAACGGAAAAATTGGGCGCATCCAAGGTCAGACACCTTCCGGCCACAATATTCATGCCGACCGAAAAAACCAGGCCCGTGGGGCTTGCGAAAGTCAACACATCGAAGCCGACCCAGTTTGCGAAATCCGCACCTGACAGGGTGTAACCGGTATTTGTGCTCTGTTGTGTTATGGATAACGTCCCGCCTTGCAGCCCGGCCAGTTGGGCCTGCCCCTTGAGTGTTCCGCTCAGGTTGAGTGTTCCGTCCGAGCCTGAGGGGAGTGTGTATGCGGAAATAGTTATGCTCCCCGGATTGCTTGCAACCGTCTGGGCTATGGGGCCCCCGCTGGCGTTCAGGAGATACGTCGTGACCGGAGATGATCCGGAAACATCCACCAGGGAGCCGACGCCCGTGGTCAGAGTCCCACCGGCAGAGAGTGTGACGCTACCCCCCGGAAGGGGGGTGTAACTCACGGGCAGGGCCGGCAGCAGGGGCGTCAGGGCAGGCAGGTTAAAGCCTGCGGCGGATATTGTTCCGTTCAATGTGATATCGCCGGCAGAGGTGACATTGACCGTGCCTGCCGGGGCCTCCAGGGACGCGCCTGCTTCAATTGTGATTAGGCTGATATTATTGACGAGCGAGATCGTTCCCTGCGGCGCGACACTGACTCCGGCGCCATCGAGGACATCGATCGTAGCGTTGCCGGGGGGAGTGTTGCGCCCCTGTCCCGCTTGGCCTTGGTTCGGTAACGTCAGATAATCCAAAGAGGTGATTGCCAGAGTATAGGGACTTCCCGCCGTGACGGAGATAGACGAGTTGCCGATAAAGTAAGTTGGAACAGTGATCAGGCCTACAGCACCGGGATTTTCTCCTGGAAAGGGCATGGCGAGTTTTACCAGCGAGGGAGAAAAAGCTCCGGCGCCAATAGTCGTGTCTGCGAAGCTTTGCAGATTGATCGTGGTAATACC
>Ga0326728_10018546_pt1 | contig 13694 bp, 13 predicted proteins | sample MB3enrmetagenome_FD_207602 | JGI IMG/M metagenome (GOLD analysis project Ga0326728, IMG submission 207602) | Lab enriched peat soil microbial communities from McLean, Ithaca, NY, United States - MB31MN | ecosystem: Environmental > Terrestrial > Soil > Wetlands > Peat | place: USA: New York... | reverse complement strand
TGCCCCGCCAGTTCTGGCTGATAAAGGAAAACAACCGGTGCTCGATCTTGTTCCACTTGCTGGTTCCGGGTGGCAGATGACTGACCGCGATCCGCAAGCCGGTTTCGTCTGCCAGCTTTTGCAGTTCCACTTTCCAAAGGCGCACTCGTGCTCCGTTGCTCCCGCCGGAATCTGCCGTAATCAGCAATCGAGTGGCTCGCGGATAGACCGCCTGCCCCATCGAGTTCCACCAGAAAACATTTCAATATGGAAAGGTTATTTTGTTACGAGTCCCTAGGGCAAAAACTGGAAAGGCTTGGCCGCGATATTTCCCCCTGGGGCTATCGAGTCCCCGAAGCGTGGGCCTGGCAGCGCGTGGCGGGTCTTTAGCTTTGCGCTGCATGCCGTACAACAAGCCATCGAACCAGCAATTCCACTCCAGAACACACTCCATGGGTGGAACCAACTGGAGATGGACTTGCGAGAACGAAAGCGGCGACGGGCCCCACGAGTTAATATTCTCTAATCCTTAAGTTAGCGCCTATGGGGAGTGACCGTTCCCGGGAGAAACCGGCGATGGTTGGGCGCGGTCTTCGATTGGTTGCCTCCCGATCCGCGCGAGCAGGTCATTATGGCATTTCTGGCGAAAACACTGGCGAGCAGCAGTCAGCATCGCATGACCCTGATGGGCTATGGCGGTTTTGCGTTGGCGGCCCTTCTCAGCGGGATGCTGGGTATGCGAGGGGTCGTCGAGCCCGCCAGGGTGGCTGCATCGAACTTCATTTACGCCCATGTGATCCTGCTGGTTTTCCTGCTGATCGGTATGCGCCATCTGTTTTCGATTCCCATCGAGCTCCAGGCCGACTGGGTGTTCCAGATCACGGAAGGGGAGGGCCGGCGGCACTGGTTGCGCGCGATGGACCGGTTGCTGCTGTTTTCCGGAGCCGCGGCCATGCTGATCGTTCCGTTTCCGCTGGAGGTCAGGTTGCTCGGCTGGCGCGCCGTCGGCGAGGCGGTTCTGTTCGCGGCATTCGGCCTGCTCTGTTACGAATGGATCTTTCCCTCGTGGGAGAAGCTTCCCTTCGCCTGTTCGCTTCTGCCGGGAAAGACGCCGGCGTGGATCCGGGCGATCCAACTGCTGGGTCTGCTGGCGGCGCTGCCCATGGTGAGCGGGTTGCTGCTGGCGTGCTTATACAATTCGGCCGTGTTCGTGGTGGTGCTGATCGTTCTGGTGGCCCCCTGGGCGCGTACCCATGCCACCCGGAAAGAAGGCTACGGGGACTTGCGATTGAAGTACGAGGAAATGCCCGACCCCGCGGTTCAACGTTTGAATCTAAAGGGGACAGCCTGATCTGCGCCGCTTTTTTCGGAGCCCGATCGAGCGATGGCGCTACGGGGCAACAGCATGTTGCCGGGCTCTATGCCCTGCCGCTCGCACCACTCCAGATAGAGCCGGCCGTAACTGGCGGTGATGTAATCGCCCTCGCTGAAGCCCAGGGCGCGCGCCGTACGGTCGATCCACCGCGGCGACCCTTCCAGTTCCAGAAACACGCCCAGCGGAGTCTCGTCCACCATGGCCACGCCCGCGCTGGCGGGCTGGCGGTACTCGGTGCGGAATTTCTCGTAGCGGAACGTCGGCCGAAGACCGAGCCGGTCGAAGATGGCGGCCATGCGCGCCGCGCCGGATACTTCCAGCTCCAGCTCTTCCCGGCTCTTGTGGCGCGCCACCGCGGGCGGCCCTTTGTACGTCACCGTGGCCACGCCGCCCGCCTCGCGCACGCGCAAGAGTTTCTGCGACGCGCGCAGCGTCAGCTCCGGCGTATCGAACACGGTGTTGGCTTCGAAGACCCGGCGGCGCGACACGCGAAAGCCCGCCCGCCGCAACAGACGCCGGGCGGTGGCGGCATCGGCGGCCGGCAGTTTGATTTCGATCTCGCGCTCGCCCGACGCCATGGGGTTTACTGTTCCGGATCGCCGCGATGCTGGTCGCGGAAGTCCTGGTCGATGGGCTTGCGGCCGCGGAAACCTTCGTCCACGCCGTGCCAATACTCGATGGCCGGCTCGCCGAGCTTCCAGCACAGGCAGACTTCCACCCCGCGGTACATGGTAAGGAAATCCACCAGGCCGGTATCGAGGTCCTTCACCAGGCCACCGGTTTCCTGCACTTGTTCCAACGCGCGCCGCAACCGCGTGCCCGACACCTCGCGCCGTCCCCGTGCTTCGACGGCCTGCTTGCGATTCACGATCAAGCCGCCCATCATGGCCACGCGCTGATGGATGGCTTGCAGAATCCGCTCGGCCTCTTCGTATTCCGCCTTCATCGAGACCGCCTCCCGCAACAGGCGTTCCAGCAGCGGGATGAGGCGTTCGGCCTCGGCGAGCGTGAAGCGCTGGGACATGAGGTGCACCGATTATAGCGTGCCCGGACTACGCGGTGTAGTGCGTCGTCACGTAGTCGTTCAGGATATCGATGAATTCGGCGACGATGCGATCGCCCTTGAGCGTGAGCATGAGCCGGCCGTCCACGTACACGGGAGCTTTGGGCTCCTCGAACGTGCCAGGCAGCGAGATTCCGATGTTGGAGTGCTTGGATTCGCCCGGTCCGTTCACTACGCAGCCCATCACCGCGACCTTCATGGTCTCGACGCCGGGATGCAGCGGTTTCCACCGGGGCATCTGTTCGCGCAGATACGTCTGGATTTGGTCGGCCATCTCTTGGAAAAACGTGCTGGTGGTGCGGCCGCAGCCGGGGCACGCCGTCACCTGCGGCGTGAAGTTACGGATGCCCAGCGATTGCAGAATCTGCTGCGACACGATCACCTCTTCGGTGCGGTCGCCGTTGGGTGGCGGCGTAAGCGAAGTGCGAATGGTATCGCCGATGCCCTCTTGCAGCACCGGCGCGAGGGCCGCGGTGGTGGCCACGATTCCCTTGCTGCCCATGCCCGCTTCGGTGAGCCCCAGGTGGAGCGGATAGTCGCAGGCCGCGGCCAGCGCGCGATAGACGTCGATGAGGTCCTGCACACCGCTCACCTTGGCGCTGAGAATGATTTGGTCGTGGCCCAGGCCGTGGCGTTCGGCCGCGCGCGCCGATTCCACGGCGCTGATCACCATGGCGTCGAGCGTCACTTCGCGCGCATCCTTGGGTTGCGGCAGCTTGGAGTTCTGGTCCATCAAGCGCGTCAGCAGCACGGCGTCCAGCGAACCCCAGTTGACGCCGATGCGCACGGGCTTGCGGTTCTCGATGGCCACTTCGATCATGGTCCGGAAATTGTCGTCGGTCTTGCGGCCGATGTCGGAGTTGCCGGGGTTGATGCGGTATTTGGCCAGGGCGCGGGCGCAGTCCGGATACTTCTTGAGAAGGATGTGGCCGTTATAGTGAAAATCGCCGACGATGGGCACGCGCACGCCGAACTTCTCCAGCGTATCGACGATCCTCGGTACCGCGGCGGCGGCCTGCTCGGTGTTGACGGTGACGCGCACCAGCTCCGAGCCGGCTTGCGCCAGCGCCATCACCTGGTTGACTGTGGACGCCGCGTCGGCGGTATCCGTGTTGGTCATGGACTGCACCACAATGGGATGGTTGCCCCCGACCTTCACGCCACCAACGTCCACCACGACCGCCTGCCGGCGGGGTTTTACGGCCATTCGTTCCCCTCCACTGGAAACTTCAATTCTAGCAGGGGGCCGGAGCGGTGCTCGCGGAGACGGGCTATCGAAGCCCATACAGCCGGATGCCGGGCACGTCCCGGAAGTCGGCGCGGTTCAGCGTCCAAAGGTGCGCTCCACGCAGGATCGCACAGGCGGCGATGCCCAGATCGATTTCGCGGCCGCGCGGCCGCCCAACGGCGCGATAGAGATTGGCGCTGACGGTAGCCTCTGCGGGACCGAAGGGGATCGCCGACCTCGCCGGGAATAGCCCTTCCTGCGCCGCAAGCTCCTCGGGCAGGCGTGGTCCTCGCAGCCACTCATAGAGGACCAACGCGGGCAGCAGAATCACCTCGCCTTCGGCGATCGCCCCGCGAATCGCCGGCCCCGACCGCTTCAATCCAGTCAGGCCGTCGATGAGCACGGAAGTGTCCAGGACGATCACTTGCGCTTCCCGGACACCGGCGCCCGCCCGCCGGACCGCCGCGCCCGGCGGACTTCCCTCAACTCGTCCTCGACTTCGTGCGGCGGGCGGGCCGGTATCCGAGGCACCAGGGTGTCGAAGACCTTCAGCATCCTCTGGCGTTCGCTCTCGCTCAGCTTGCCAATCCGGCTATGATAGTCCGCCACGGCGTCCCGGACGACCTGGCTTTTCGGCTTAGCCATGCGTTCGGCTGCATCGTCGATTCGGTGAACGGTTTCCTCGTCCAATGTAAACGTGACTTTGCTTGCCATATCTATACCATACCACTGCCATATATACCAGGCAAGGCCGCCACCCTCCACCCACCCGCGCCGCACGCGCCGCGCGTTATCATGAATCCGATCCGGGTATCCAAGAACATGAAATCGCTATCGTTAATCATCGGCTTTTTCTGCGCCTCGCTCGGCTGGGCGCAACCGGCGAACCAGAGCGGGATCGCTCACGTCGCCTTCCGCGTCGCGGACCTGGATGCCGCGCGCGCCTTCTATAACAAGCTCGGCTTCGAGCAGTTCTTCGAGATCAAGCAGGGAGATCGCACCACCCAAGCCTTCATCAAGATCAACGACCATCAGTTCATCGAGTTGTACCCGCAATCCGACCCGCCCCAACCTCTCGGGCTGATGCACGTCTGCTATGAATCGGGCGACCTGGAGGCGCTGCACGCGGAATTGGTCAAGCGCGGGCTCGCGGTTTCCGACGTGCGCACAGCCGCGGCCGGCAACCTGCTGATGACCATGAAGGACCCCGAGGGCCAGACCATCGAATACACGCAGTACATGCCCGGGTCGCGGCATTTCGTGGACCGCGGCCGGCATCTCGGAGCGAAACGCGTGGCCCAAATTATGGTGGGCGCGACCTCGCCGGCACGCGATGCCGCGGCCATCCGCGCCTTCTACCTCGAAAAGATGGGCTTCACACCCATCAACCATGGCATTCCCGCGCGCCTGCGCATGCCGGGCGACTCCGGACAGGAAGTGGATATCGCGGCCGCCGGCCCGGAGGTCAAATCGGGCATCCAGTTTGGCGTCGCCGACGTCAAGCTCGCCGCCGAAACCTTGAAGAACCTCGGGTTGACCGTCACCACTACCGGACCGGCCACCTCCACGGCCCCTAGCACCTCCATCTCGCTCAGCGTGGCCGATCCCGATGGAAACGTGATCTCTTTCGTCAAGGCCGCTCTGCCCGACGCCGCCGCCCAGAACTACTTCACCAACTGGCCGGCCGGAATGTCGCCCGCGGAAGTGGGCAAGCGCGTAGCGGCGCATTTTGTCGCCAGCCCGCACCAGGATGCGCGGCGCATCATCTATCCGGAAGTGTGCGCCTGGTACGGCGCCCTGACTTTCGCGCACCTCTCCGGCGACAAAGAACTGCTGGATTCCGCGATCAAGCGTTTCGACCCGCTGCTGCTGCCCGAGAATGACCACCTGATCAATCGGTCGACGAACCAGAACAACACCGTGGACTACTCGGTGTTCGGCACGGTGCCGCTGCAGATCTACATCGAGAACAAGGACGCCAAGTACCTCGACATGGGCAAGTGGTTCGCCGACCGGCAGTGGGAGAATCCGCGGCCGGACGGCTTGTCCCCGGAAACGCGCTTTTGGATCGACGACATGTACATGGTCACCATGATTCAGGTGCAGGCTTTCCGCGCCACCGGCGACGCCAAGTACCTGGACCGTGCGTCGCTCGAAATGGTCGCGTACCTCGACAAACTGCAGCAGCCCGGCGGCCTGTTCTATCACGAGACCGAAGTGAAATTCTACTGGGGCCGCGGCAACGGCTGGGTGGCCGCCGGAATGGCCGAACTGTTGAGTTCGCTGCCCCAGGACCATCCCCGCCGCGCGCGCATCCTGGAGGGTTATCGGAAGATGATGAAGTCGCTCGTCGACGCCCAGGACACCGATGGCATGTGGCGCCAGTTGATCGACCGTCCCGATTCCTGGCCGGAAACCTCCGGCACCGGAATGTTCACGTTCGCCATGGTCACCGGCGTGAAGAACGGCTGGCTCGACGCGCCCACCTACGGGCCGGCGGCTCGCAAGGCGTGGCTGGCGTTGGCGGGCTACGTCGACCAGAACGCCGACGTCACCTCCATCTGCGAAGGGACCAACAAGCTGGACGATCTGGACTACTATATGGCTCGCAAGCGCAAGACCGGCGATTTCCACGGCCAGGCGCCGGTGCTGTGGACGGCGTCGGCGCTGTTGCGGTAAGCGCGATACGGCGGCTGGTGACTGAATTCCGGTGCCTCCGGGCCGCCTCCCGGTCAGCCCGCCACACCATCTACGGGCGGGCAGAAGTCAGGAGCACCCTATGAACGTGAACCAACATCCAACAATTGCGAGCGTCGGGCCGAGCCGAGGGTCCGAACATTGTGACGCTCCGGAGAGTCACATTCCCAAGCGCCCCCGCTCGACATGCCCTGTGGTATAGTGTGGCTGAACCTGTTTCCGATGAAGAACGGACAGCCCGAGCGACACGAAAACCCAAGGTGGGCAGGCTCATATTCTCAGGCGCGGTTTGGTGTCCGTTTTGGCGCCCGGTTTTCAACCAAACGCGGTGGATTTGGTGGATTTCAGAGGGGTTAGAGGCTGTAGTTGTCTCGTGTAAGTGATTGGGAATCAGCGAAGTAGCTGGTTCAAAGGCAAGCGGGAGTAATTCAGTGGTAGAATGCCAGCTTCCCAAGCTGGACGTCGCGGGTTCGAGCCCCGTCTCCCGCTCCATGTTTTCAATGAGTTACGAGCCTCACCCAAAATCATCTACCTCGATTAACCTTGTTTGTGTAGCACACCGCTAAAATCAGCGTACAGTTTTGCCGCCTCCGCCTTCCGTTCGGCGATCCCGCTTTGGACGTACTTGTCCAGGTGCGTCCGCATTCCGTGGCCCTGCTGATCCGCAATAATCTTCAGGTCCGAGTTGCGCTGCTTGTGCAGCGTCGAATGCGACCGCCGGAGCACGGCGAAATTGATCCATCCCAGTTCCGCCGGACGGAGTTTCGGACGAACGTAGTTGCGCAGCACGCTCTCAGGCCAGATGGGCGTGACCAACGTTGTGGACGGGAAAACGCAGTCCGTTGGCCCATGGACCGGCAGCCTGGCGATCCAGGATTTCAGCCGCTCCATGATCTCGTCGGGCACTCCGACGGTCCTCTGGCTCTTCTCCGTTTTCGGCGGTTCGTAACGGCCCTTGTACCAGGACCGCTCGATCTCAATTCCCTCCTCTCCGATGTTGCCGCACCACAACGCGAAGACCTCCGACTCGCGCATTCCGGCGAACATCACCAAATCGAAACACAGCCGTTCGCGCTCATCGAGCAGTTGCCATGCCGCCGCGTATTGTTCCAAACTGACGGTCAACTTCTCCGCCGACGGCCTGGCCAGCTTCACTGGCGCCTTCAGCCCCTCGCTGATGTTGTTCTGTAGGTAGCCTTCGGCGACGGCGCGCTTGCTGATTTCCGTCAGGTACCCCTTCAGGTGATTGAGCGTCTCTCGGCGGAGGCCCTGTTCGGCCTTCTTCTTCAGCAGCGCCCGAAGAAGCGCCGGCGTCAGTTCGCAGAACTGCACATCGCCCAATTCGGGGATGAGATGGAGGCGGATCTCACGGCTGCTTTCCTTCTCCGTGTTCTCGCGCCATTCCCCGGACTCCCGTTTCATCGGCAAGAACACGTCCTCGACAAAACTCTGGAACGTGTCGTCTCCCAAGCTCCGGAAGGGACTCTGGTTCAGCGGCTTGACCAACTCTTCCCGCATCATTTCAGCTTGCTTGCGGCTGATCTGCGATTTCGATCCGAGCGTCTTCGTGGTCTGTTTACCGGGAGCGTAGTAGAACTTGACGATCCACCGCTTCCCGTCTGGCGACTCGCATAACGAGCCATGTTGAAACCTCCGTGATCTTCGTTTTCTGACCATTGGCGCACTCCTGTGGTGCGCCTCTGGTGCGCTTTCTCGACTCAAATCGAAGATACCATTAGGCGGCTGAGGCTTGCTCATTCTCGTGTTGCCAGCGCTCCAGAGATTCCTTCAACACAACCCACTTCCGCTTTCCAACCTGTACGGCCGGCAGCCGAGGAACGCCGTCTATCTCCCCCTTCCGCAATCTGCGAATGGTGGCCGGGCTGCATCCAATTTGAATCGCCGCTTCCACGAGCAACAGCCAGGAACGTTGCTCAGGTGGCGGGAGTGGTTTGCGGGGTCGCTTCGTTCGCATACATTTGCTCCAGATCGGTGCGGATAGTCGGATTGGCTCGGACGGCGTCAGTGTGCGGCCCGCAGCGGCGCGTAAGGCGCGTCGAACAGGATGTCGCGGTTCACGCGGACGTTGAACTTGTAGCCGACCGGGATCTTGATGGTGGGCTGCGTGTTGAGATTGCGGCGCGTGATCTGCTCGCCGAGTTGCGAGACTTCCTGGCCGACGGCGCTACCGGCGACCTGGCCGACGCTTGGGTACTGGAGGGTCGATTGCCCGCGGCTTTGCGATAATTCAAACGCGGCGGAGAAGACGCTGGTAAGCACCGCGAACCCGACCAGGCGCTTGTAGTGGTGATCGACGTCATACCGCAGCCCGGCGTTGCCGTGAGAATCGAGGCCCATCATGCCGTTGAGGTCGAGTGAAGAGCCGTCGGGGTAGATGATGCGATTCCACACGACCTGCACGCCATCCTGAGCGTATTCGACGTGCGAGTCATAGAGGCCGATCAGACGCGAACCTTGCGGGATGAGCAGGAAGCGGCCGGTGGGCGTGTCGTATACGTTCGACATGACCAGCGCTTTGAGTTCTCCGGGCAGATCCGAGTTGATGGCCTGTTCCAGCACTGCCGGGATTTCCCAACCCGCTTGGATTGCGTATTGCGTGAGCGGAGCGGTGCGGGTTGACGGCAGGTAGTCGCCTGATTGAGGATTGCGGGCGCTCGACAGGAACGACTCCTTGTGAGCCTGCATGTTCTGCTCTTCGTATTCCGACTGCGGCTTGGCGGCATTTTGCGCCGGCGCGGCAGTGTTGCGACCGGCGACGGAGTTCGCGAGAGCGGCCAGGCTGGCTGCGGCATCAGAACCCGTGCTGGGAGCGGCGGTCTGGGCGCCTGGAGTCCAGCCTGATGCGGAGCTTTGCCGGGTGGAGGTCGGGGCAACCATCGCCTGCTGTTCACGGGCGTAGGCCGCGGCGCGCTCCTGTTCCGCGGGCGATGGCGTGCGGGGTTGTTCATACGGCGGGCCGTACGCGGGAGCGCCATAAGGCATGGCCGGCTGACGAACGATCACATGCTCGCCAGTTGGCGGCATGGGCATGTTCGCGAGGGCCTTTAGCTCCTCGGGCGGCACGAGATTGTTTCCCGGCGTGGGAGGCGGAGCCGCGGCGGTCCGAGACAAAGGCACGCTCCCGGAGGGGATCTCTTTTGCGATCTCGGCACCGGCGGAAGTGGCCGGGGCGACGCTCTTCGACCCGAAATCGGCCACGGCGGCCCGTTGGAGCTTCTGCCGCAGGTAACCGCCGAACACAAACAGTCCCAGGATCAAGATCCCGATGATGAAAATGAGCGCGCCCGCCCGCTTGCTGACGCGTACCGGGTTTGGCGGCTTCGGATGCAGATCGACGCCGGAAGGCGACTCGATTGGGGTAGCGCTCTTATTTTCGCTCACGGGTGATCTCCACTTTCTGGGCCTTCTTTCCGGCGCCGAGAATGAGCTGCGCGCGATCGAACAGCCGGTCGACGACATACAACTGATCCTTCACGCGGTAGTTGACCATCTCGCCCTTGCCATCCTGGCCCATCACAACGAGCACAGGTGCTTGGCGGTTCTGAACGCCGGGCGGCATCTGGATGTACGTCTTTGCGCCGTCATCGAAGACACGCACAGGGCGAAGATTCTCGTCGCCGCCCTTCACCGCGTAGTCGAAGCACAGGTTCCCAACGGCGACGGCGGCCGGTGTCAGTTCGCGATTGCGGTTCGCCTCCTTTTCCTCGATCTGCTGTTGGGCCAGATGGACCTGCCACTTTCGCTCATCGCCGTCTGGATAAGCGAAGGCCGCGCGTGCAACGTAGTCTTCGGGCTTGGAGATCAAGCGGAGGTAATACGCGCGGCGATCCGTGGTGATGAGGAGATTCGTGTCGAGCCCGGCCGACTGCGGCTTCAATACGATGACCGACGTTGCTTCATCGCCCTTGCCGTAAAGGGCTGGCGCCAGGTTCCAGCGAACGGAATCGCCAATCTGCGGCTCTCCGATGATCTTTTCGCCCGACTGCAATTCGATGATGCAGACACGCAGCGGCGCGCACACCACCGTCGGCAGACCGGCACCGTACGAGAAGACAACCTTTCCGTCGGGACCAGCAGCCGGTGCGTTCTTCGATGCCATCCATTGCTCGCTCACACGGACGGCTTCCTCCGCATTGGGCGTGAGCGGTACGTCGCCTTTACCCTGGACAGCCTTCGGCGCAGGGCCGCCTTGCAGAGTTTGGGAGGCGGACTGATTCTCTGCGGCCGGTTTCGCTGGCGCGGCGCCGCGAGCGCCCCCGACTTTTGGCTTGGCCTGAGTCTGGCTATCTTGTGCGAACACTGCCCCGGCCAACACCAGGGCCACAACTAAGAATCGATGATGTATCATTGTCTCTCTCCTGTCTTCAAAGCACTTTGGTCCAACTCGCGTTCGTGATGTAGACGCCCAGCGGGTTCATGCGCGCCAGGCGCTCGTCGCTGGGCGGGCTCGCCGTGATGGTGAACGCGCCCTTCCATCGCTCCTGGCTTTGGACGGCGCCGTAGAGATCGCGCGCGGTTTCGATCCACTCGACTTCGACGGTGCGATCACTGGTGGCCAGGACGGACTTCACGTCCACGCTAGTGGTCCCGGTCTGCGCGCGCTTCTGCGGCGGATCGTTGCGGTAGAACTCGCTCACGAACGGCTGGGCTTCGCTGCCGCTGGCAATGTGAGTGTACACGCGGTCGATGGCGCGGCGTTGCGCGATGCCATCCGTCGTGACCGTCCGGAGATCCTCAATCCAACTGAGGACCGTGGCCCGCTTCAGACGGTCATCCGCTGAGGTTGCCTGTTCCGCGAGTCCGGTGGCGACCGGCCGGCCGAGGGAATCGATGGCAACGACGAAAGGTATGATCCGGGAGCGGCTGGACAGGAACGCCATGCCAGCCACGGCGGCAAGCGCCACGAGCGAACTCGTGAGCGCCATCAGGCGCCAGTTCCGGGCACGGGTAATCAGGTCGCCGTATCGCTCATCCCATTCCCGGCGCGCGGCCAGATACGGATTGTACGGCTTCGAATCGGGTACGGGTGTGGCTTGTGAGTCAGCAGAACTCAAGTTAGTTTCCTCCTATTCGTGGTGATCGAGGTTCATGCGCGGCGGCGGCGTGTGCGGGGCCGCGTCGGACGGGATGGCGCCGCCGAGGCGACGCCCCATGCCTTTGAGGCTTCGGGCGGCGTCCATAACAGGCGATACCGAGCTTTGGCTGGGCGGATCGGGCTGGCTCGCGACGCTGGCTCCGCCTCCGCTGCTCGCGGCAGAAGGCGGCGGCACACTCGCGCCAGAACCCGCCGACATCATGGTCATGCCGGAACCGCCACCAGCTCCCGCTCCGGCGCTAGCACCGCCGCCTCCACCCGCGCCCGCCCCTACACCGGCTCCAGCGGCCCCGGCAACTGCGCCTGCAGCCGCGACGGCGGCCGTGCCGAGAACGATTGCCCCCGTCGCGACCGTGCCTCCGGCTGCGACCAGGTCGCCGCCCGATAGCGCGGGAGAACCGCCGAGGACCGCGGCGAACAGTTTCGGAATCTGCCAGCACAGCATCATGAAGATCAGCGACGCGCCCATGATTTCGAATGCCGACATGGCGGGCTTGGAAGACGTCCCCACGGCTTGGGCGGCATCTGCCCAGTCGAGAGACAGACTCATGCCGCTCCCGATCAGCAGATACAGCAGCATGATCTTTACGCCGATGGCTACGCCGAGTCCGATATACCGCTCGACGTACGGCGCCGTCCAACGCGATCCCCCGAAGCCGACGAAGATGATGCCCGCGGCAACGACGATGTAGCTCTCCACCATAGCGACCACGAACTGAATGGTGATCGCGGTGAAGGACAGGACCGTCAGTGCAGCGGCAAAGACGAGCGACAGACAGACTCCGGTGTTCGTGAAAAACGCCGAGGAACTTGCGGAATCCATCAACGCGCCGGCTACGTTGAGACCGCGGACAAAGACATCGCTCGGGGCCAACGGCCCGGTGCCAGACGCGGTCTGGCCGATTTGCTCAAAGCTGCTGACAATAGCCGGAATCCACCAGCGGCCATAGATCAGCAACGCGTAGAACGCGCCGAGCCACATGATCTTGCGGATGAGCGCAGCCGTCCAGGACTGCATGTCCGCCTTTTCGAGCAACATCACCGCAGCGCTCCAGGCGAACTCGATGATGGCGAGGAGGCCGAAGAGCGTATTGGCGAACGGCCAGACGTTGGTGAACCAGGTGGTGCGCTGGTTGCGATACTGGTCGAGAATCTGGCTTGGGGCGCTCACCGTCTGCGCGAATGCAATGCCCGCCAGACAGAGCAGAATCACAACCAGCTTCAACACGCCGGTTCGTTTCGCCATGCTACTTCCACCCCGATTCGTAGGTGTTGTGGTCGGACTCCAGCGGCTTGAAGGTGGACATCGTCACATTTCGAGCCGCTGTGCAGAGCCGGCCTTCGGTCGAGTCTGCCCATTTCGAGGGCGCCTGGGCGCGAACGGGCGCGCACATACTGTCGAGATCGGCGGCAACGTCGCGGCGCGATTCGAGCCACGATTGCATGGCCAAGGCGGAGGCCGCGGAGAGATCGCCCGCACCGGCCGCCTCGGCCTTCTTGACGATGGCGGTGGGCCGCTCGGATACCGAGCAGCCCGCCATCACGATCACCAGTAATACAAGCAGAGTTCGCATGGTCTCCTCAATTCCACCCCGCCATGTAAGTCTTGCCGTCGGACACCTCGGGCGTCCAGGTGAAGAACCACTGCGTTGCCGCTACGCTGTTAGCGTCGCGTTGAATCATGTAGCCCTGATAAGCGGCCTTGCTGGTCATGTCTTCGAGCTGGAGTTCGCGCAACTTCTGCAGTTGAGAGACTTGCTCGCCAGCGAGTTGGCTGTTGAGGTTGATCGCATCATTCCTGTTCAGGAGGTTGGATGCGCTGATCGTTCGCAGTATTCCCAGCACGCCCTGTTCGGTGGCCAGCAGCTTGCCCTGAACTCCAGCGCCCCGGAGGATGCCCTGTGTCGTAGCAAGGCTCGTTTGAGCCCACAAGGCGTACTTGCTTGCATACGTGCCGGCCGCGGGCGTGTAGCCGCCGGGGCCAAGCGGTTGATATCCAGGATAAGTCTGGTGAAAGAGGACGTCCTGGTTTCCCAGCGAGTACGCCAGCGCCTGGCCGCCCTGCACCACGTTGGCAAGCATGCCGAGATCCGCCGCGACGTTGGTCAGCGTGGCCGGACCGCCGTGGGTTGTGTTCTTGATGGCATCGGCCAGTTGCTCCACTTGGATGGCGTACTGCAGGAGCTGCTTGGCGTATTCCAGATCGTGCATGAGCTTGATCGACCACTGTGTCGGC
>Ga0326728_10018544_pt1 | contig 13694 bp, 12 predicted proteins | sample MB3enrmetagenome_FD_207602 | JGI IMG/M metagenome (GOLD analysis project Ga0326728, IMG submission 207602) | Lab enriched peat soil microbial communities from McLean, Ithaca, NY, United States - MB31MN | ecosystem: Environmental > Terrestrial > Soil > Wetlands > Peat | place: USA: New York... | reverse complement strand
GGCTCGAGGCGGCGCGCGCCGAAGCCGAACTCGCCAATTCCTGGAAAGATCGGCTCCTGGCCAACGTCAGCCACGAATTGCGCACGCCGCTCAACGCGATCCTCGGCTTCTCGGAAATGCTCGGCGACGCCGAGCTGACGCCGCGCGACGGCGCTAAGCAACGCGAATACGCCAAGATCATCCACGCCTCCGCCGAACACCTTCTGTCGATGGTCAATCTCGTCCTCGACACGTCGAAAATCGCGGCGGGCAAGTTTCGCATCCTGCCCGAAGCCTTCGACATCGCGCCGCTGATCGCCGATTGCTGCGACATGATTCGGCTGAGGGCCGAAGCCGGCAAAGTCGAACTCGTCAAGGCGCCGATCGCCGGCGCCGGCGAATTGATCGCCGACAAGCGCGCCTGCCGACAGATCGTGCTCAATCTGCTATCGAACGCGGTGAAATTCACCGATCCGGGCGGCCGCGTGACCGTCGGCGCCGAAATCGTCGGCGACGCGATGCATATTCATGTCACCGACACCGGGATCGGAATCCCGGCCGAAAGCCTGCCGCGGCTCGGCGATCCGTTCTTCCAGGTTCGCGCCGACTATGATCGCGATTTCGAGGGGGCCGGACTGGGGCTATCGCTGGTGCGCGGTCTGATCGGCCTGCACGGCGGCGCCTTGCGGCTCGAAAGCGTCGCCGGCGTCGGCACGCGCGTCACCGCGCGCCTGCCCCTCGTCTGCCGCCCCGAACAGAAGCCCGGCCGCGCCGCGGCGGCGCGCCTGGAGACCGCGTCGGATTTCGGCCATGGCGCCGCGCCGCTCGGGTCCGGCTCGATCGAGGAGAGAAAGATTGCCTGAGGCGTCGGCGCGCATGCGTCATGATGCGGTTCTCTCCGAGCCCCGGCGCGCGGGGCGCAAGGCGGAACGGGCGGGCTTCTTGGCCGCGACGTTGCGGCGCCTGCGCGCCATGCCGGCGCGCGGCTACGCCGGCGCCGCGCTGGCGGCCGTGCTGACCGGAATCGTGGTCAACGCCTTGATCCTCCAGCATGAACGCCATCCCGCCCCGTTCTTCGCCGCGCGTGCGCCGGCTGTCGCGGCGCCGCCGTCCGCCGCCGCGCCGCCGAAGTCGGCGAGGCCCGACGATCCGACGATCGGCGTGGCGCTGCCTCCGGCGCGGCCGGCCGATCTCGGCGGCGTCGACGCGATCGGCGACGTCCTACGCGCCGATTCGGCCAAGGACGCGATCGGCGAAATCTTGCGCGCCGATTCGGCCAAGGACGCGGAAAAACAACTGCTGGCGGCGCAGAACGCGCTGATCAAGCTCGGTTATTCCCTCAAGGCGGACGGTTCTCCCGGCGCGGCGACGTCGGCGGCGCTGCGCGATTTCGAGCGCGTCCATTCGCTTCCCCTGTCGAGCGACCTCACGCCGCGCCTCATCAAGCAACTGACCACGGCCGCCAACGCCTCGCCGAGATAGGACGATGCGCCTGCGGTCGGACATTTGGGTCGCCGCGTATCTCCGGCGCGTAGCGCTCGAAGGCGCCTATGCGGCGTTGCGCCGTCGCGGCGCGGCCGAGGCGGGCGCGATCTTCGTCAAGATCGATCGCCTCGACGGGCGCGCCGCCCTGTTCGAGCCGGCGCCCCAGTCGGAGTTTGGCGATCGAGGCGTGGAGCGGCTGTGGGCCCGCGCGCACAAGGAGGAATGGGTCGGCGACGATCTCGTCGAGGCGCGAATGGCGCGCGAGATCGGCTTCGATCCCGACCTGTGGCTGATCGAGGTCGAAGATCGCGCCGGCCGCTGCTGGCTCGACCTCGCGACATTGTGAACTGCCGGTGGCCGCCGCGCGCGAATTGCGGCGCCGCGGCTTTCTCGACGCTTGGCCGGAAATCGAGGACGTGCCGATGGGGAATGCCCCCGTTTTCCGCGATCGCTTTAACCCCGCCGAAATAGATTGCTAATAGAGAGTAGTTGCCCCCCAGCGTCGCCATTGACGCGCAGCAGTGCAACCATCGTCCTCAACCGGGTGTAACGTCATGATCAAGTCCATGCAAATCTTCGTCGCCGACGAATCGGGTGTGACCGCAATCGAATACGCGCTCATCGCCTCGTTGATCGCCGTCTTCATCATCGGCGCCCTGTCCGCCCTTGGCACCAGCATCAGCAGCGAGTTCACCGAAGTCGGCGGCGCGATCCACTAAGCGCAGCAGCGTTTGAGGGACCCTGCGAAGGCGGCGGCGCGGCCCGTCTCGCGCCGCCGGCTTTTCCTGTCGCCGCGGCCCTGCGCGGCCCAGGTAACCCCGGAGCAACGTTTCGCCGTTAGACTCGAAGGCTGCGACCTCTCGATCACGACTGGCGGACCATGGCTGCTTCGATCCTCATCCCGGCGATCATCGTTTTCTTTCCCGCCGCCATGGCGTTGGCGGCGTCGATGGATCTGATCACGATGACGATCCCCAACCGCGTTTGCGCGGCGGTGGCGATCGGCTATTTGATCCTGGCCGTCGCGGTCGGCGTTCCGTTCGGCGTCATCTTGATCCATCTTTCCTGCGCCGCCACGGTGCTGGCGGCGATGTTCGCGATGTTCGCGCTCGGCTGGATCGGCGGCGGCGACGCCAAACTGGCGGCGGCGACTGCGCTCTGGCTCGGCTGGGGCATGCTGTTCGACTACGGCGCGACCGCCGCCGTCTATGGCGGCGCGCTGACCCTCGTCATTCTGCTGGCGCGCCGCTTCGTCTTGCCGACCTGGCTTTCCCGCCATGAATGGATTGCGCGCCTGCACGATCGCAAGACCGGCGTCCCCTACGGCATCGCGCTCGCCGCGGCGGGACTGATGCTCTATCCCCATACGCAGATCTGGCAGGCCGCGGCGAGCCTTTAGAAAGTTTCGGTCCGCGCGGACGGCGGGCCGAAGTCCGTTAGGCGGGCAAGGGCCGGCGGCGGCGCGGGCCGCCTTCGCCCTCGTCCGAGCTTTTCATCTTTCGCTAATCGGTTAGATACGCCTGATTAACCGTAATTTGACGATTGGCTGCTCTTATTGCCCTCGCGTAGCGTCTCGAGGCACGGGAAGGGTTTTCGGTACATGAACAAAGTGCAAATCGCGGTTGTCGGCGTGACCGTCGTCGCCTTCGGCGCCGCCTATTTCCTGTTCAACAGCGCGCCGGCGCCGCCGCCGGTCGCCCATGCCGTCCAGGCCCCCAAGCTCGAAACCGACGAAGTCCTGGTGGCCGCGCAGGACATACCGATGGGAACGCAACTCGGCGAGGCCTCGGTCGCTTGGCAGGTATGGCCGAAGGCGGCGATCTCCGAATACATGATCGCCAAATCGAGTGGTCCGCACGTCATGGACGACGTCAAGGGCTCGTTGACCCGCGACGCGTTCTTGCGCGGCGAGCCGATGCGCCGGGACAAGCTCGTCAAGGGCGGCGCCAGCGGCTTCATGTCGGCGATCCTGCCGCCGGGGATGCGCGCGGTCGCGATCAAGATCGACAGCGGCGGCGATTCTGACGCCGGCGGCTTCATCCTCCCCAACGACCGCGTCGACGTCATCAGCGTTTATCACGACGATGAGGCGACGAAAGCCCGCGGCGTCACCGTCATGGGCGCGCGAATCATCCTGGCTAACGTTCGCGTTCTCGCGATCGGACAGAACGTCCAGGAGGAAAACGGCAAGAAAGTCGTCGTCGGGGCCAATGCGACCTTGGAGCTCGATCCGGCTCAGGCCGAGTTAATCATCCTCGCCCAGCAAGCCGGCAACGCCAACCTGCATCTGGCCTTGCGCAGCCTCGCCGACAGCGCCGGCCAAGCCGCGACGGTCGGCGACGCCAGCGGCGGCGGCTCCGACAATTTGACGATCGTGCGCTACGGCGCCCCGCAGACAGCGACGCGATGAGGGAGGAGGGCGCCATGGCAAAGTTCGAGGTTGAGGCTCGCCGGATGAAAAATCACCGCTTCGCGCGCGCGTCGGCGCTTTCGATCGGCGCTTTGATCGCGTTTCTCGCGCTGGGGCCGCAGGCGCCGGCGCTGTCCGGCGAGGCGACGACGGCCTCCTCGTTGTCCGTCGCGGAAGGCGCGGTCAAGACCTTGCAGCTCGGCGTCGGCCGGTCGGTGATCGTCGATCTTCCCGAGGACGCGGCGGAAATCTATGTCGGGGAGCCCAAGGTCGCGAACGCCATCGTGCGCTCGGCGCGCCGCCTTTACGTCCAAACGCTCGCCGCCGGCCAGACGACAATTTTCGCCTTCGCCGCGGATGGCGTGGAGGGCCGCAAGCGCAAGATCCTCACGCTGGAAATTTCCGTCGGGCGCGATGTCGGGAGCCTGAAGGAATTGCTCGACGCTGCGATCCCGGGCAACGACATTCACCCTAAGACGGTGGCCCTATCGATCATTCTCACCGGTTCTGTCGCCTCGGCCGGGGATGCGGCGAAGGCGGTGGATATCGCCTGGGGCTACCTCAGCCAGGCCAACGAAGCGGGCGACATGACTTTCTCGGGGTCGTCGGCGTCGACTGGCGCGATGACGGCGGTGCCGAATGGCGCGCTGACGGTGCCGACGTCGGCCGCATTGGGCTCGACCAACCAGGCCACGGGCACGAGCCCCGGGGCCAACCGTCCGCAAGGCAGGGTCATCAACGCGCTGACCATCCGCGGCCTCGATCAGGTCAGCCTTCGCGTGACCATCACCGAAATTCGCCGCGAAATCGTCAAGCAACTCGGCGTCAACATGACCGGCATCGGCTCGGGTTCGAACGGCTTCATCGTCAGCAATCCCTTCTCCGTCAACGGCACGATGAGCCCGACGGAGGCGACCTTGGGCTGGGTCACGGCGGGGCTGAACATGACGGCGACGCTGGCGGCGTTCGAACGCCAGGGCGTCGCGCGCACGCTCGCCGAACCGACGGTCACCGCCGTCTCCGGCGAAAGCGCCAAGTTCCTCGCCGGCGGCACGGTCCCGATCCTCAATGGTGAAACCTGCAGCCAAGGCGTCTGCACTCCCACTATCGTTCAGCAGCCCTATGGCGTGACGCTGAACTTCACGCCCGTGGTTCTTTCGCCGGGCCGCATCCAATTGCGCGTCGGCACCGAAGTCACGGACATCGACACGTCGACGCAAATCACCATCGACGGCGCGCCGATTCCCGGCTTTCGCACGCGCAAGAACGAAACCACCGTCGAGTTGCCCTCGGGGGGGTCGATCGCTTCGGCCGGCCTCATCTCCACCAAGACGCAGCAGGCGATCAACGGCGTGCCCGGCTTGATGAACCTGCCGATCCTCGGGGCTCTGTTCCGCTCGCGCGACTACCTGCGCGACGAAACCGAGCTGCTGATCGTCGTCACGCCCTACATCGTGCACGCGATCAATCCCAGCGACGTGGTGCGGTCCGACGCCAATTTCGCCGAAGCGAGCGATCCGCAAACCTGGCTGCTGGGGCGTGTCAATCGAATCTATTCGAGCGCCGGCGCCCTGCAGCCGATGCCCGGCTACTCCGGCAAGGTAGGATTCATCACCGATTGAGCGAAGACGAAAACCGCGCCGCGGCCCCGATCAACGAAGGTCCCATCATGTCGACGAACCCGACCCGACCTCTTTCACGAACCCTGCCTTTCGGCTGGTTGCTCATCGCCGGCCTAGCGGCCTCGCCGCTGGCGGGCTGTGGCGTCGATTACGCCTCCAACGATTCGGTCGAGCCTGGCGATTATCACCAGCGTCATCCGATCGTTCTGGCTCAGGCGCCCACGACCCTCGACGTTTATCCCGTCGGCGTCGGCCTCGATAAGCAGTCGAAGGACGAAATCCGCGCCTTCGCCGAGCGCTATCGCGCCTTGGGCGCGGGCAGGATCACCATTCTTGCGCCGGCGGGCCAACCCGACAGCAATCGCCGGATCGTCGACGACATCCGGCGAACCTTGGCTGCGACGGGTTTGCGCGGCTATGTCGGCGTCGGCGTCTATCCGGTCGCCGACGCGACGCGCGCCTCGCCGGTGCGGCTGACATTCCAAGGCCTGAAGGCCGGCGTGCCGACGCCGTGCGGCCAGTGGCCGAGCGATATCGCGTCGGGCGGCTCGATCGAGGGCTGGAAGAACGATTACTACGCGAACTTCGGCTGCGCGACCCAGTCCGTGCTCGCCGCCCAGGTCGCCGATCCGCGCGATCTTGCGCAGACGCGCGCCAGCGACCCCCCGGACGTCGTCATGCGGATGCGGGCGATCGGCGACGTGCGCTACGGCCAGGATCCCGGAACCAACTGGAAGATCCAGATCACGCCGATCGGTACGGTCGGTCAGGCCGGAGGGGGGAGCTGAGCCATGCGCGTCCAGGCTGCCGAGCAAACGGAGCGGCTCGCCGCCCCGCGGGCGACCACCATCCCGCAAATCGATCCGGTTCCTCGCGTATCCATTCAAGCCTTTTGCGAGACCCCGGAAACCGCCGCCATCGTCCAGGCGGCGGTCGGCGACCGCCGCATGAGCAAGACGCACGTCAAGCAGAACATGGGCGGAGCGACCGCCGCGCTCGAGGCCTACCGCAACGCGCCGACGCCGAACGTCATCGTGCTCGAGGCGACGGCGAACCGCGACGCGCTGATCGAGCAACTCGACGAACTCTCGCAATATTGTGACGCGGGAACGAAGGTCGTCGTTCTCGGCAGAGTCAACGACATCGTGCTCTACCGGCAGTTGATGGCGCGCGGGGTCAGCGAGTACCTGGTCGCCCCGTTCAGCGAGGTCGAGTTCGTCCAGACGATCTCGCATCTCTTTCGCGCGCCGGGCGCCAAACCGCTCGGGCGCGTGATCTCGGTGATCGGCGCCAAGGGCGGCGTCGGATCCTCGACCGTCGCCCATAATCTTTCCTGGGCGCTCGCCACGGGCCTTGAAACGGCGACGATCATCGCGGACTTCGATCTGGGTTTCGGCACGGCGGGCCTCGACTACAATCAGGATCCGCCGCAGGGCGTCGCAGAGGCGGTGTTCGCGCCCGAACGCGTCGACGCGACGCTGATCGACCGTCTCCTATCCAAGTGCGGCGACAATTTGAACCTGCTGGCGGCGCCCGCGACGCTCGATCGCCTCTATGATTTTCCCGAGACGTCGTTCGATTCGGTGGTCGATACGATGCGCGCCTCGACGCCGTGGGTCGTTCTGGACCTGCCTCACGTCTGGACCGCTTGGACGCGGCGCATGCTCGTCGGCTCGGACGAAGTGGTCGTCGTCGCCGGGCCGGACTTGGCCAACTTGCGCAACGCCAAGAACATCATCGACAACGTGCGCGGCTCGCGTCCTCACGACTATCCGCCCCGCCTCATCATCAACGGCGTCGGCATGCCCAGGCGCCCGGAGATCTCGGTGGCGGATTTCGCCAAGACCGTGGAAATGGAGCCTTTCGCCGTCATCCCCCACGACGCCAAACTGTTCGGCGCGGCCGCCAACAACGGGCAGATGATCGCCGAAATCGAACCCAGGGGAAAAACCGCCGAACTCTTCGCCGATCTGGCCAACGAAGTCACGGGCCGCGGCGAAACGCGCAAAGCCAAGCAGCAGGGCCTTCTCGATCCGCTGATCGCCAAACTGGTGGGAAAGAAAGCCTGAGAACCGCGCGTGACGGCGTAAGGCGGCGTCGGTAAGAGGCAGGGAAACAAAGCATGTTCGGCAAGCGTTCCAACCCCGGATTGAGCGTCGAACCGCCGCCGCTGGCGGGCGCGCCCGCGCCCAGGCCGGAGGCGCCGAAGTCGACGGCCGGCGCCGAGCCGTCGTCTCTGGGGCAGGCGGAACGCCGGCCCGACAGTTATTTTCAAACCAAGTCGATGATTTTCGGCGCGCTGATCGAGGCGATCGATCTGGCGGCGCTGGCCAAGCTCGATCCGGAGAGCGCGCGCGAGGAAATTCGCGACATCGTCCACGAAATCGTGACGATCAAGAATCTCGTCCTGTCGATCTCCGAGCAGGAGGACCTGCTCGACGACATCTGCAACGACGTGCTCGGCTTCGGGCCGCTCGAGCCGCTGTTGTCGCGCGACGACATCTCCGACATCATGGTCAACGGGCCGACGCGCTGCTTCATCGAAGTCGGCGGCAGGATTCAATTGACCAACGTCCGCTTTCGCGACGGCGCCCAGTTGATGAACGTATGCCAGCGCATCGTCAGTCAGGTCGGCCGGCGCGTCGACGAGGCCTCGCCGATCTGCGACGCGCGCCTGATGGACGGCTCGCGCGTCAACGTCATCGCGCCGCCGTTGGCGATCGACGGCGCGGCGCTGACGATCCGCAAATTCAAGAAGGACAAGCTGACGCTCGACCAGATCATGCGTTTCGGCGCGATTTCGCCCGCCGGCGCCGAAATCCTCAAGATCATCAGTCGCGTCCGCTGCAACGTCATCATTTCCGGCGGCACCGGCTCGGGCAAGACCACGCTGCTCAATTGCATGACCCACTATATCGATGCCGACGAGCGGGTCATCACCTGCGAGGACGCGGCGGAATTGCAGTTGCAGCAACCGCACGTCGTGCGTTTGGAGACGCGTCCGCCCAATCTCGAAGGCGCCGGGCAGGTCACCATGCGCGATCTCGTCAGGAACTGCCTGCGCATGCGGCCCGAACGGATCATCGTGGGCGAAGTGCGCGGACCGGAAGCGTTCGATCTGCTGCAGGCGATGAACACCGGCCACGACGGCTCGATGGGCACGCTGCACGCCAATTCGCCGCGCGAGGCGCTCAGCCGCATCGAATCGATGATCACGATGGGCGGCTATTCCCTGCCTTCGCGCACCATTCGCGAGATGATCACCGCTTCGGTCGACGTGATCATTCAGGCCGCGCGGCTGCGCGACGGATCGCGGCGCATAACCCATATCACCGAGGTGATGGGGATGGAGGGCGACATCATCACCACCCAGGACCTGTTCGTCTACGAATTCCTCGGCGAGGACGCGCAGGGCAAGCTCAAGGGCCGCCATCGTTCGACCGGCATCGGCCGGCCGCGCTTCTGGGACCGCGCGCACTATTTCGGCGAAGAGCAGCGCCTCTCGGCCGCGCTCGACGCCTCGGAAATCCGTGAAGCGCCGTGACGCTTCGACAGGCAAAGGCGCAAAGCGATGGTCAATAACCTGACTTTGGCGGCGGGCTGCGCGATCGTCGCGTGCGGGGGTCTGGCGTTTGCGCTCGCCAGCGGCGATTCGCGGGCCGGTAAGCGGCGCGCGGCGCTCAAGAAGAGCGAAGCCAAGTCCAGCGCCGACGCGACCGACAAGGCGGCGAAGAAGAAGCAGATGCTCGAAAACATCAAGGATCTGGAAAAGAGGTCGAAGCGCGTCCGCCCCAACCTGCAAGCGCGCATCGAGCAAGCCGGGTTGTCGATTTCCAGCCGGCAGTTCATGACGCTCTTCGCGGCCGTCGCCGTCGCGGTCGGCGGCTTAACCTACCTCAAGTCGGAGAGCCTGCTGCTGGCGGGACTGGTGGCGGCGATGAGCGCCCTCGGCCTTCCCAATCTCGTCCTCGCCCGGCTCCGCAAGCGCCGAATCAACAAGTTCATCGCCATATTTCCCAACGCGCTGGACATCGTGGTGCGCGGCGTCAAGGCCGGCCTGCCGCTCGCCGACACCTTGCGAATCATCGCCAACGAATCGCCCGAGCCGGTGCGCTCGGAATTTCGCAAGATCGTCGAGGCGCAGACGCTCGGCCTGCCGCTGCCGGAGGCGGTCGAGAAAATGGCGCACCGCGTGCCGGTCAGCGAGACGAATTTCTTTTCGATCGTCATCGGCATTCAGTCCAAGGCGGGCGGCAACCTCTCCGAGGCGATCGGCAATTTGTCGCGAACCTTGCGCGAGAGAAAGAAAATGAAGGGAAAAATCAACGCAATGGCGATGGAAGCGAAGGCTTCCTCGGTGATCATCGGCGGCGTTCCCTTCATCGTCACCGGCCTGCTCTACCTATCGTCGCCGAAATACATCAGCCTGCTGTGGACGACCCAGCACGGCCGGATCGTGGCGGCGATCGCCATCTTCTGGATGAGCATCGGCGTCGCGATGATGAAGAAAATGGTCAGCTTCGATTTCTGATCGGACGAGCGTGATGTTGGACACTGTTCTCAAAAACGTGGGCGATCCGCACTTCATTGCGTTGCTGCTCGCCGCGCTCGGCTGCGCGGCGACCGCCTTGACGGTGGTCGTGCCGTTGCTGCAGACCGACAATCTCGGCCGCCGAATCAAGGCGGTCGGCTCCGAGCGCGAACGCATCCGCGTGCGCGAGCGCGAGAAGCTGGCGGCCAGCCAAAATAAGACGACATTGCGCGTCAAGCCGAGCACGACGTTGAAGAATCTCGTCGACGCGCTCAATTTGACGAGCTGGCTGAGCACGCAGACAGCCAAGGCGACGCTGGCGAAGGCCGGGTTCCGCGGCGCCGGCGCCGAATACGCTTTCGTCACCTTTCGACTTTTTGCGCCGATCGCGTTCGCCGTGGTGGCGATCGTCTATATCTTCATCATCGCCCGATGGACGCAGCCGCTGCCGATGCGGATCGGCTTCGTCATGTTTGCGATGTATCTGGGCGTCAAGGCGCCGGAAATCTATCTGCGCAATTCGACCTCCAAGCGGCAGAAGTCGTTGGAGCGCGCCTATCCGAACACGCTCGATCTGATGTTGATCTGCGCCGAATCGGGCATGTCGATCGAACACACGGTGCGCAAGGTGAGCGCCGAAGTCGGCGTCGAAAGCATCGACATGGCCGAGGAACTGACCCTGCTGGCGGCGGAAATGTCCTATCTCGAGGATCGGCGCACCGCCTTCGAGAACTTCAGCGCCCGCACCGGGCTCGAATCGATTCGTTCTCTGACCACCGTCTTGATCCAGGCCGAGCGCTACGGCACGCCGCTGGGCGCGGGGCTGCGGGTGCTCAGCCAGGAAAGCCGCGATCAGCGTATGAACGCCGCCGAAAAGAAGGCGGCGTCGCTGCCGCCGACGCTGACGGTGCCGATGATCCTGTTTTTTCTGCCCGGCCTGTTCGCCGCCATCCTCACGCCGGCGGCCATTCAGATCAACCAGTGGAATTGACCGGCCGCGCGCCGGGATTCGCCGATTTCCGTTGCGCGACGCGGCGCGCCGACGCATGATTCGTCATGCGCCGCCAGACTTCCCCATCATCGTCCGTCGGTCTCGATCCGATCGCCCCCGAAGCGGCCGAAGCCGCTGCGGCGCACAGCCTTTCGAGGCGCGCCGCGGCCGGCGCCGGGCCGCGTTATCTCAAGGACTTGAACGAGGAACAACGCCGCGCGGTCGAAGCGCTCGATGGGCCGGTGCTGGTGCTCGCCGGGGCCGGCGTCGGCAAGACGCGGGTTCTGACCACGCGCGTCGCCCACCTCATCGCCAGCGGCCGCGCCAGGCCGCACGAGATTTTGGCGGTCACCTTCACCAACAAGGCGGCGCGCGAAATGCGCGAACGCGTCGCCGCCCTGACCGGCGTCGTCGAGGGCATGCCCTGGATGGGCACGTTCCATTCGATCGGCGCCAAGGTGTTGCGCCGTCACGCCGAAATGGTGGGCCTGAAGCCGAATTTCACCATCCTCGACGCCGACGACCAGATCCGCCTGATCAAGCAGATCCTGCACGCGGAGAATATTGACGAGAAGCGCTGGCCGGCGCGTGCGCTGGCGAGCCAAATCGACGCGTGGAAGAATCGCGGCCTCGATCCCGCGCATGTTCCGCCGGGCGAGGCGAGCGCCTTCGCGGGCGGTCGCGGCGGCGCGCTCTACAGCGCCTATCAGCAGCGCCTGAAGGAGCTCAACGCCGTCGATTTCGGCGACTTGCTGCTCGAATCCTTACGCCTCTTTCGCGAACGCGCGGAGGTTCTGGCGCAGTATCAGCGGCGCTGGCGCTACATTCTGGTCGACGAATATCAGGACACCAACGTCGTGCAATATCTGTGGTTGCGGCTGCTCGCGCAGGCGCATCGCAATCTTTGCTGCGTCGGCGACGACGACCAGTCGATCTACGGCTGGCGCGGCGCCGACGTCGACAACATCCTTCGCTTCGAGCGCGATTTTCCCGGCGCCGCGGTCATCCGCCTCGAGCGCAATTACCGGTCGGGCGGCCATATCCTCGCCGTCGCCGCGGGGCTGATCGCCCACAACGCCAATCGTCTGGGCAAGACGCTCTACACCAGCGCCGAGGCCGGGGAGAAGCCGACGGTCAGCGGCCTGTGGGACAGCGAGGAGGAGGCGCGGGTCGTCGGCGAGGAGATCGAAGCGGCGCAGCGCGCCGGCGTTTCGCTCGACGAGATCGCCATTCTGGTGCGCGCCTCGTTCCAAATGCGCGAGTTCGAGGAGCGCTTCATCGCGCTCGGCCTTCCCTATAAGGTGATCGGCGGACCGCGGTTCTACGAGCGGGCGGAAATCCGCGACGCGCTGGCGTATCTACGCTGCGTCGCCCAGCCGGACGACGATCTCGCGTTCGAGCGCATCTACAATCTGCCCCGGCGGGGCCTCGGCGAAGCCACGCTCAATCTGTTGCACGCCTATCGTCGCAGCGCCGGCGTTTCGCTGATGCGCGCGGCGGCCGCGCTGATCGAAAGCGAGGAGCTGAAGGCGCGGCCGCGCCAGATCCTGCGCGATCTGCTGGCCGGCTTCGCGCGCTGGTCGGCTCGAGTCGACGTCGCGCCGCATGAAGAACTCGCCCAGACGATCCTCGAAGAGAGCGGCCTGATCGACATGTGGAAGGCCGACGGCGCCGCCGACGCCGCAGGAAGGCTGGAAAACCTGAAGGAATTGGTGCGCTCGATGGGCGATTTCCCGACGCTGGCGGCGTTTCTCGAACACGTCTCGCTGGTGATGGACGTCGAGAGCGGCGAAGGCGGCGCGCGCGTTTCGATCATGACTCTGCACGCCGCCAAGGGCCTCGAATTCGACATGGTGTTCCTGCCCGGCTGGGAGGAGGGTCTGTTTCCCCATCAGCGCGCGCTCGACGAGAACGGACGCGCCGGGCTCGAGGAGGAGCGCCGGCTCGCCTATGTCGGGATCACCCGCGCGCGCCGCAACGTGAAAATCTACTTCGCCGCCAATCGGCGCATGCGCGGGCTGTGGCAGAGTTCGCTTCCCTCGCGTTTCATCGACGAACTGCCAGAGGATCACGTCGACGCGGTCGATGCTTCCGGCGCGCCCGCCGGTTACGGCGTCGCGCGCTTCGAGCGCGAACCTGCGTTCTCGTCGCGTTACGAAACGCCGGGCTGGCGGCGCGCGCGGGAGAGCGCGGCGCGCGAGGGCGCCGGTTCGCCCGCGGCGGCGCGGCTGATCGAAGGCCAGGCGGTCTCGCGGGCCAACGCGGCGTCCGTTTTCGCCGCGGGCGAGCGCGTGTTCCACCTCAAGTTCGGCGCCGGAAGCGTCGTCGCGGTCGACGGCGCCAAGCTGATGGTCGATTTCGATCGGGCCGGCCGCAAGATGGTGCTCGACAGTTTCGTCAGCGCGGCGGGGTGAGGCGGCGCTCGGGCCCAGGGCCGCGAACTCCCGTCAACGCAGGCGCTCCCCGGCGATCCCCGCCGTCGACCTCTTGGAAGCAAAAATTCCGACCGTGAGGACCTGTCAAGGACGGTCCTTCGGACCGCCGCGCAGCGCGCTAGAGCGTATCCCCTTTAGCCGGAACCATATCCGGCATTTTTCAAGCAGTTGGAGCATTCGGTTGGCGGGAAATCGTCGATGGCGATGCCGATCGCGTCCCATAGGGCGTCGACCGTTCGGC
>Ga0326728_10018542_pt1 | contig 13695 bp, 14 predicted proteins | sample MB3enrmetagenome_FD_207602 | JGI IMG/M metagenome (GOLD analysis project Ga0326728, IMG submission 207602) | Lab enriched peat soil microbial communities from McLean, Ithaca, NY, United States - MB31MN | ecosystem: Environmental > Terrestrial > Soil > Wetlands > Peat | place: USA: New York... | reverse complement strand
GGGCGAAGAGCTAGATGATTTGCCAGATGGTTATCAAGCGCAGAAAACTGAATCTTTGGGAGCGGCTTTACCTGCCGGCTATTATCGGCGGGTTTAAGGTCACGGTGCGCCATTTCTTCAAGAAGAAGGTGACGATGCAGTATCCCGAGGAGAAGTGGGTCGTGCCCGCGGGTTATCGTGGCGCGCCTTACCTGGTCAAGGACCAGGACGGCCGCACCAAATGCGTCTCCTGCCAATTGTGCGAATTCGTGTGCCCCCCCAAAGCCATCCGCATCACGCCGCCCGGACCGGGAGGCGTTCCGGAAGCCGGGAACGTCGAGAAGGCGCCGAAGGAATTCGAGATCAACATGCTCCGCTGTATCTTCTGCGGCTACTGCCAGGAAGTCTGCCCGGAGGAAGCCATCTTCCTGATGAAAGACTATTCGCTCACCGGCACGAGCCGGGCGGAGATGATCTACGACAAAGAGAAATTGCTCGCCCTAGGGGGCGTGCACCAGGACAAGATAGGAAAGTGGAAGCACAAGGCCCTGGAAGCGCGCGCCCAGGGTATGGAGCCATGAGATGGTGGTTGAAGCGTCAGAGGGTTAAAGCGTTAAATCGTCAAATGAGTTGGACAGGTTAAACCGCTAAATGAACTACGGTATGGCAAACTAGCAAATGCAGGACGCTCTCTTTTACATCTTTGCGTTCCTGACATTGGTGTTCGGCTTTCTGGTCATAGCCAATCCCTTTAGCCGCAACCCCGTGACGAGCGCGATGTTTCTGGTGCTGGCCATTGTCGCGCTAGCCGGCCTGTTCGTCCTGCTGCACGCCTTCTTCCTCGCGGCGGTGCAGGTGCTGGTTTATGCGGGCGCGGTGATGGTGCTCTTCCTGTTTGTCATCATGCTGCTGGATTTGAAGGCGGAGGAGCGGCGGAAGATCAAGGTGCTGGGTATCGTCGGCGGGCTGGTTTCGGTTGGGGCCATCCTGGCCATTTTCCTCAGCAGCCTGCTGAACGCTCCCCTTGGGGCCGCCGAATCGCCGGTGCTCGACGGCAGCACGGACCGGCTCGGCAAATTACTATTCACCGAGTACCTGCTGCCCTTCGAGATTGTATCAGTGCTGCTGCTGGTCGCGATGGTGGGCGTGGTTTTGCTCAGCAAGAAGGATCTGAAATGACTGTCGGCCTGGAACATTATCTGGTGGTAAGCGCGCTGCTTTTCGCGCTGGGGTTGATCGGCGTGATCGTGCGCCGCAACCTGCTCATCATTTACATGTCGCTGGAACTGATGCTCAACGCCGCCAACCTGGCGCTGGTTGCGTTCTCACGTTTCACCAACAACCTCGATGGCCAAGTGTTTGTGTTCTTCACCATAACGGTGGCGGCGGCGGAAGTGGCCGTCGGGCTGGCGCTGATCGTGGCGCTTTATCGCAAACGACAGACCACGCACGTCGAAGATTTGACCACGATGAAGCTCTAGCTGATGCACCTGGACTCAATACCCTGGATCATCCTCTTTCTCCCGTTGGCGGCGGCGGCCCACATCACGCTCTTCACCCAGCATGACCGCAAGCTGAGCGCCGGCCTTTCCGTCGGGGCCGTGGTGGCCGGGTTCGTTCTGAGTTTCATCTTCGTCAAACTGAACGGCTGGGCGCCGGCCCGGGAATCTTCCGTCACCTGGCTGACGATTGGCGATCTGCAGGTGGACTTCGGGTTGCGGTTTGACCCGCTGAGCCTGCTGATGATGCTCATCGTCACCGGCGTCGCGAGCGCGATTCACATTTACTCGTGGGGCTATATGAGCGAGGACCGCGGGTTCCCGCGCTATTTCGCCTGCTTGAGCCTGTTCACCTTTTCGATGCTCGGCATCGTGCTCGCGAACAACTTCCTGGAGCTCTTTATCTTCTGGGAACTGGTCGGGGTGTCCAGTTACGTGCTCATCGGTTACTGGTTTGAGCGGCCGGCGGCGGCAGATGCAGGGAAGAAAGCGTTTATTACGACTCGACTGGGGGACTTTGGGTTCCTGCTCGGCATCTTGACGGTCTGGGCGACCTTTGGCTCCCTGAGGTTTGACCTGATCGAGAAGGCCCTGGCTGCCAACCCGCAAGCCCTGGGGGCGATGGCCACGACCGTCGGCTTGCTGATCTTTTGTGGCGCGATGGGCAAGAGCGCGCAATTTCCGCTGCACGTTTGGTTGCCCGATGCGATGGAGGGCCCGACGCCCGTCAGCGCGCTGATTCATGCCGCGACGATGGTGGCCGCGGGCGTGTACATGCTTTGCCGTGTGTTCTTCATGCTCGATGTCCCTGGCTCCCAGGCGCTGGAGGTCGTCGCGTGGATTGGCGGAATCACCGCTTTGCTCTCCGCGGTTATTGCCATTCAGCAGAACGACATCAAGCGCATCCTGGCCTATTCGACGCTTTCGCAGCTCGGTTACATGGTGATGGCGGTTGGGCTCCACAGCCCCCCGGCGGCCATGTTTCACCTGACGACCCATGCGTTTTTCAAGGCACTCTTGTTTCTGGGCGCGGGCTCGGTCATCATCGCGCTGCATCACGAGCAAGACATCTGGAACATGGGCGGGCTGCGCACAAAGATGCCCGTCACATTCTGGACGTTCATGGCGGGCACGCTGGCGCTGGCAGGTGTGCCACCGTTTAGCGGGTTCTACAGCAAGGACAGCATTCTCGCGCAAGCCGCTCAACATAACCTCGCGCTGTTCGTTCTGGGCACGGCAGTGGCCGCGCTGACGACGTTCTACATGTTCCGGCTGGTGTTCGTTGTGTTCCTGGGCGCGCCGAAGTCCGACGCCGCCGGCCACGCGCAAGAGTCGCCGCCGGTCATGGCCTGGCCGCTGCGAATCCTGGCCTGCTTCAGCGTGATCGGTGGGCTGATCGGCATCGAGCAGCTCTACGCGACACAGTTTCCTGCCGAACACGTTGAGCAGGGCGTCTCGTTTGCGCGGCAGTTGATCGCTCCAATACTCGACGCGCCTTTGGTGGCCTCCGCGGGTCTGCTGGCTGTGCTCGTTGGATTTGCTGCCGCTTACGCCCTTTACGCTGGAGCGGCCAAAGACCCGCTGCCAGAAAAGCTGGGTGTGCTGTCGCGCGCGATGCGCAACCGCTTCTACTTCGACGAAATTTACCAGGCTACAGTCATTCGGCTGCACGACTTCCTGGCTGCAGTCGCCGACTGGTTCGATCGTTGGATCATCGCCGGCATCGCCGTGCGCGGGACGCACGGCACGACTGAGTTGGTGGGGCGGGCATTGCGCCTGCTCCAAACGGGCAACTTGCAGACGTATGCGTTCCTGTTCGCACTCGGCGTGGCGCTGGTCTTATATCTCGCCCTGAAATAGCCATGTCCCCGCTCACTTACATCATCGGCTGGCCGTTCTGCGCAGCGATTCTCCTGCTGCTGGTGCCGCGCACTTTCCGACCGGTGGTGCGCGGCATAGCAGTTTTGGCCACCCTTGTTTCCGCGCTGCTGGCGCTGAAGGTGTTCCTGCAGTTCAACGCCAGCGCCGCCGGCTACCAGCTTGAGCAGCAGGTCTCTTGGGTGAAGACACTCGGTATCAGCTACCACGTCGGCGTGGACGGCATCAATGTCGGCCTGATTCTGATGGGTGCCATCGTCGCGTTCGCTGCAGCGTGCGTTTCCTGGGAAATCAAAGAGCGCGAAAAGGAGTTCTACATACTGCTGCTGGTCATGGCGGGAGGCATCCTCGGGGCTTTCGCCTCGCTCGACTTGTTCTTCTTCTACTTCTTTCACGAACTGGCGCTGGTGCCGACCTTCATTATGATCGGCGTCTGGGGCCGCGGCGAGCAGAAGAACTACGCAACGTTCCAGATCACCTTGTACCTTAGCGTCGGCGCGTTCGTGGCGCTGGTGGGACTTATCGCGCTTTACCTCCAAGCGGGTGCCGGCACCTTCGACATCCCGGAGCTGGCAAAGCGCCTCCGAGAGAATCCCCTTTCCTTGGGAGCGCAGAATTTCATCTTCCCCTTGCTGCTGTTTGGCTTCGGCATCCTGGTCTCGCTGTGGCCGTTTCACACCTGGGCGCCGCTGGGCTACAGCTCGGCGCCGACCGCCACCGCCATGCTCCATGCCGGCGTGTTAAAGAAGTTCGGCCTCTACGGCCTGATCCGCATTGCCCTGCCGCTGCTCCCGGATGCGGCTCGGGACTGGATGCAGTTCCTCGCCTGGCTCTGCCTGGGCAATCTCGTCTATTGCGGCTGGGTGGCCATGCGCCAGAAGGACTTCAACCGGCTCATCGGCTATTCCAGCGTCGCCCACATGGGCTTCGTCTTCCTGGGCATTGCAACTTTGAATCTCATCGGGGTGAGCGGCGCGGTGCTGGTCATGATCGCCCACGGCTTTCTCGCGGCGCTCACGTTCGGCCTGAGCGGTTATCTCTACCAGCAAACCGGCACGCTGCAAATGAACCGGCTCGGCGGCCTGCTCCGGCGCCTGCCGTTCATTGGCGCCGCCCTGATGATGGCGGCGTTCGCCGGGTGCGGCCTGCCGGGCTTTGCCAACTTTGCGGGCGAAATCACGGTCTTCTTCGGAGCCTGGAAGGCCTTCCGGCTCGTGACCATCTTCGCCTGCTGGGGGGCCCTGATTATTGGCGCGGTGTACATGCTGCGAGCGGTTCGTGCGATGTTGCACGGACCGTTGCCGGAGCAATGGGCCACCGTGGCCGATGCACCCCATCTCTGGCGCAAGACGCCCTTTGTCCTGCTGCTCGCCAGCCTCCTGGTTTTCGGCTGCTTCCCCAGGCTGCTCACGGACAAGATAGAGAAGAGCGTGAGCGAGAAGGTTATCTCTGGCTTCGCGCCCAAGGTGTCCTTGGGTTCAGCTTGGAAATTTCACACGCCTGAAAGCCTGGGGCACAGCACGCCTCGCGAAAGCTCCGTTAGGAGCGCCATGTCTATAGCCAAGTTGCGCTGTTGGACCCAAGCTCCGTTAGGAGCGGCACGTCCTCCTGCCCCGTCACGCGAACCGAATGTGCCGCTCCTGACGGAGCTTGAAGACCGCCTGGTGGAGCAGCCGGCCTACAAGCATGGCGATCCTACCGGAGCTAACCGGTTTGCTGTCGCTCCAGTTCGAGAGGAGAGCAAAACCTTCCTCCGGCCAGTTGGCGGGACAAAGGTTGCTGGGGAGGATAACTAATGAATCTCCCGCTGCTCAGTCACGAACTGCTGGTGTCGGTCTTGGGGCTGGCACTGCTGCTGGTGGATTTATGGCTCCCGCTACCCGCCAAACGCAAGCTCGGTTACGCCGCTGCCATTGGTGTGGGTTTGATTCTGTTCTACAGCCTGTTTTGCATCAGGCTGCCCCCCGGCCAACCGGTGCAGTATGCCTTTGGCCGGATGTATGCGCTCGACGGCCTGGCGCTGTTCTTTAAGCGCTTCTTCCTGCTGGCGGCACTCATCGTCCTGCTCATGTCGGTCGAATTCGCTGACCGCATCGAAGCGGGCATTGCCGAGTTCTATGCGCTGACCTTATTTGCCCTGTCGGGAATGCTGTTTGCCTCGTCGGCAAATGATTTTGCCCTGCTGTTCGTGTCGCTGGAACTTATCACCGTCACCTTCTACGTGCTGGCCAGCTTCCAACGCGCCCGGATTACCTCGCTGGAGTCCGGTGTGAAGTATCTAATCATCGGCGCCCTCTCCACCTCTTTCACTGTATTCGGCATCGCCCTGGTGTTTGGCATCTCGCACACGCTCAGCTTCACCGCCTTGTCGGGGGTGGCGGCGCAGTTCGGCGACAACAAGATCTTCCTCTTCGGCCTGGTGCTGGTGCTGGTAGGGCTCGGGTTCAAGATCGCCGCGTTCCCCTTCCAAATCTGGGCCCCGGATGTCTATCAGGGCGCGCCCACGCCGGTGACCGCCTTTCTGGCAGTGGGTTCCAAGGCGGCAGGCTTTGCCCTGCTGCTCCGTGTGCTGTTCATTGCGGTGCCGGACATCACGGCCCGGTGGTCCAACCTGTTAATCATTATTTCGGGCGTGTCCATTCTCTACGGCAACCTGTGCGCGATTCCGCAGCGCAACCTGAAGCGTTTGTTCGGCTATTCAAGCATCGCGCACGCCGGGTATATGCTCCTGGGCATCGCCGCCTTGAGCGCGGCGGGCCGATCGGCCGTGCTCTACTACCTGAGCGGCTACCTCTTTACTGTGCTCGGCGCGTTCACGGTCATTTGCGTAGCGTTGCGGCAGGTGGGCGATGAAGACGTGGGTGCCCTGGCTGGCCTGCACCGGCGCTCCCCCTTGCTGGCGGCCACGATGACGCTGGCGATGGCCTCGCTGGCGGGCATTCCTCCGCTGGCCGGGTTCTTCGGGAAGTTCCTCCTTCTGAAAGCCGTCATCCAGCAAAGCGCCACGCAGCCGGGTTATTATTGCCTCACTTTTACCGCCCTGGCGGGGGTGGTCATTTCGCTGTATTACTACTTCGGTGTTGTGCGCGCCATATACTGGGGCGAGGAGGCAAAGGACTTGTCCCCCATTGAAGTCTCCTGGCCCATTCGCATCACCATCTACGGCTGCATCGCCGGGATGCTCTACCTTGGCTTGTTCCCCAATGCAATCGTGGGAGCAGCCACCCGGGCCGTAACACTGCTGCGCTAATCGTAGTACCGTTCGGGGAGTCGCAAGCTGGTAATTCAGTGCGAAACGCGAAGGAGTCGCCGCGATCCGTTACAGATAAAAAACGCATCTTGGTCGGGCCCCTGCGGCCAGATGTTGGCATGGACAGGGCCGATGGGGAATTGTTTCAGGGAGGTTAACCATTGCGCCAGCGCTCCTTGCCTTGCCGAAGCACGGCGAAGCTAGGCGCACTCAACATTTCAGCGTGGTTCTCAGCCATTCCGCACTCTCCACCCCACACTCCGCATTTTAGAGTCGCCCCTCAGTTGCATGGGCGCTTTTTCCGCCCTCCTCCAGGCGGTGGAACTGCGAGCCTGCGGTTTGCCCCCGCCTTCTGTCCCTCGCCGTTCTCGGTGGAATCGCGGCGCTCTTCCCTGCCGCGTGCTAATACCTCCGTAGTCCCCCGGGAGTCCCGCCGTAGCCTCGCCGTAGTACCTCTTATCGCAAATAAGAGGTACTACGGCGAGGCTACGGCGAGGCTACGGGGAGGAGACGGGCGTGTAAGCGGGAATGGACCGCCAGAATGGAGGGGGCTGCGGGACGAGTGGCTTGGCTTTTCGGAGAGCGAGGCCGGGGAGTGGAGGATCACCGAGACGCGGAAAATCGGCAAACGGCGAAGGCGGATGGGCGGTGCGACGCCTGTTCATTCAGGTAGGGACCCTTTCCACAGGGTCCCTGACTGCGGCGGTCGAGGCTGCGATTACAGGGCGGCGGCGGCGGGCGCCGCTATGCGGCTGCAGCGGGGACGCGGGCGCGGGTCACTTTTGGCACATCAGTCCATCCGTCAATGTGCTGGCAGGTGCGAATCCAGATGGCCGTGCCTGCTTTCGGCACGCCATACCGGGCAACGTAAAGCCCGGTGATGTCGCTCCAGCCGTCAGTCGGGGGTGGCAGCAGCCCCAGGAAGGGGAAGTGCTGCACGCAGCGGACGCCAGTCCGGACCGGGGCGGCGCCTTGCACCAACGTGTACTGGGCCGGCGGGCTGGGGACGCGGAGCTTGAGCGTAATCTTGCCACCGGTGTTGGTAACTACCAACTCGGCAACGGGGTTGGGACTGAAGACCGGGTCGGCCGGCGGGAGGTCGAACTGGGGCAGGTCGAGGTCGGCGCGCCGGGTGTTCAAACTCGTAAAGAAGTTGTAGCCGTTAAGGCGCACCTGGCGGCCCGTTTCGGTTAAAAACCACTTGTTGGCCGCGGCAACGCACCAAGCGGCGCGCTGTCCGGCGCTAAGAGTGCGCCAGCGGCGGAGGACATCGCCGAGGTTGCTGCGATGGCCCTGTTGCTCCGGAGTACGAGGATTCCGGGGGCGCACGTACTGGCGCACGACCTTGCCGTGACGGCTGTTGACATAGATGACGGAGCCCTTCCGGCCCGACTTTGGAATGGAGCTGGTTTTCATGTTTCTTCAGGCACCCGCCTTCCGCGGCGGTGGCCCACTTGCGCGCGATTGGTCGGGTGTTTGAACCCTAGCAAGACCCGGACCCGCTACGCCAGCAGGATTAGTTTTTCTTGGTTGGAACGGGCGCAGGACAGAATTCTTCCATGCCAACCCGAGGCCGCTCTGCGGACGCGGTTAGGACGCCGAAGGCGTCATTCATACCAGCCCAGGGCAAACGCCCTGGGTTCATTGCCCCAACGGCTGCCTCCAGCGCTGAAGGCGCAATTCATCCTTCCTCGGCTTCAAGAGCCACAGCCTCAAACCGATGAAGCAGGCCTTTGGCTTGCGATGGGACCACGGGGCCGCGAACCCAGGGCGTTTGCCCTGGGCTGGTATGAAACAGGCCTTTGGCCAGAACGCGAAGGCACCTTCTCCTACGCCCAGATTGGGAAGCGGCGTGGGCACTATATACGGATATATATAGTTCCCATCTACGGCAGGGACTTCGGTGCTCTTCTATCGTGGCTATTGAAGAATTCCGGCCTGCTCCCCGGTAGAACGCTGGGCCAGCCCGATGAGAATAGCCGGAATCCCCAAAATCCGATTTGCGCCCCAGAGGCAGGCTGGCAGCCGGCAGTCGCGGAAGGTCAAAATGCTTCGCCCGGTGGGCTCTGGCCCAGTAACCTTTCCATCAAATGCAGTGACGAACCTGGCTTTGTCCCGTCCAGCGGCAGGTTCTTGGCCAGAATGAAGTTCTCCTCACCAGGGATGCTCACTGCCGAACGAGAGCCGACGGAGGATATGACCATTTCATTGCCCGATTTCTTTGTGGACACGTCCAGTTGCTGACTGGCATCGGGGTACTAAGCGGGGATCCAGTTCTCGGAGGCGGGGCGATTTCAGGGGATGGGGATGCGCTCGGGGCGGAACATCCGCCGCTTCCGCTAGTCCCGGGCGGCGTGGGCGTTGGCGGTTTGAGCTGGCCGCATCGGAGAGAACGTGGTTACTCTCAACGCTGTGAACCTGGAAGAGTATTTCGAACGATTAGCGAACTGGGAGGAGTTGCCTGTGGTTCCACTTGTTGGGCAATGGAACCGTGGAGATATTGACGCCATCATGGATGACTTTCGAGCGGCTTACGAAGGAGCCGGGTTGGGGGATGGGACGCTTCAGGTGCCGACCGATGTCACCAACCAATCTATCGGGAACAGGGTTGCCGAGTTTTTTGTAGAGGCTGTTGGCCCGCATTTGGGGGCGTACCGGATTGACGCGTGCCGAGGGCCGGGGTATCCGGATAAGAGGCTCGTGAGTCTGGCTGACGACCGGGTTTTCGCGTTTGAGATGAAGGCGACCAGCCACTTTAGTGAAAATGATGGGAATCGGATCGTGCTGACCTGCTCCTCGCGGAAGTTAAGGGAGCAATTCGAGGCACCAATAGGCCACCTGTTGGGGACGGTCTGCTATGTAAGGCGGGGCAACGACATTGCGGTCGAGAATCTTCGGCTGGATTTCCTGGAGCCAGACTCACTGGTGGATGTGCGGCTAGAGGGCTCGGTCAGCCAGAAGAGACTGGCTCGCGGCACGCACACGAGCGTGACTTTCTAGGAGCCTCTCCATGACCCCGACGAGAACATTGAGGTGGGATATCAAAGAGGTAGCGGGGGCTTTGAAAATCGACGCTAGCAGCGTCCGTGAATATTTCACGGATGGCAGACGTGTGGCGTTTCTGATAGAACGGCGTATCGCTCGTGAGGAGGGTTTCACGCTAGCAGTGAGTGAGGGGGCTGCATTCGACCTGGTAGGCGGGAGCGGTGGGAGTTGGGAGGTCAGGAATATCACCCGGAGCGGGATCTACTTTTGCCCGAGTTACATGGTTGGCTCGGGAAGGTCCTTTGACACTCCGGGATTTCTGAGGAAGCTCCGCGGGGTTTCGGGGTATATTGTTTCGGACATTGAGTTGTTCCCGACGGTCCCGTACTGGATTCTGGGCCGGGCTGTGGTTGAGGACTGGTGGCGCGGCAATCGGCTCGGCTCGAACACTAAGATTTCTCGCGAGAGGATGCTGGAGTTGGTTAGATTGCTTCCGTGACGTTGCTGCAAGAGAATTTGGAGTTTGGATTTACGACAGAGCGTGGGGATATCTCGCACCTGAAGGCTCCCCTGGCCGGCCAGTTGGCGGCGTTTAAGGAATTTGGCCAGAGCACTCGGACGATCAAGACTGCGGCGACGGGCTTCGGCGGGGAGCGGGTGCTCGTGCCGACTTACGTTAACGAGTTTTGGACCTCCAAACAGCGTGCAGCGAACAGGTTGCACGAGGTGTCCTATCGTGCCTGCTTCAAACCACAACTGCCGAGGTTCTTCGTTGAGTGGCTAACGGAGCCTGGTGATGCCGTGTATGACCCATTCATGGGCCGTGGGACGACCCTTGTCGAAGCCGCTTTGTTAGGCAGGGTGCCGCTTGGGTGTGACATAAACCCCTTGAGCGTCGTCCTCACCCGGCCGAGGCTGCGACCGCCTGAACTTGAGCAAGTGGTTCGCCGGCTGAGGGATGTGGATTATTCGTACGCCGGGGAATTGCCGGAGGATTTGCTGGTATTTTATCACCGGGAGACCTTGAGGGAGATTTGCACACTCAGGAGCTACCTCATCGACCGGGGGGCGAGCGGCCAGAGCGATTGTGTGGATGACTGGATCAGAATGGTTGCGGTGAACCGGCTGACTGGACACTCGCCGGGGTTTTTCTCCGTTTACACGCTGCCGCCGAACCAGGCGGTATCGGTCAAAGCTCAAAAGAAGATTAATGAGACTCGCGGCCAGGAGCCCCCTCGGAGAAACGTCGCCGAGATTATCGCGAGAAAGAGCCGGCAGCTGCTTGCGGACTGCGGCGGTGAGGTGAGGCGGAGGCTCTCTGGGGTTTGCGAGCGCGCTCAGTTGCTCACTCAGCATTCTGGAAATATTCCACAGATCGGGGCGGGGTCTGTTTCGCTGGCCGTAACGTCACCGCCGTTCTTGGATGTCGTGGATTATGCGGGAGATAACTGGTTGCGATGCTGGTTCATCGGCGTTGACCCGGCATCGGTGAGTTTGACGGTCCCGAAGAAGCTGGAGGAGTGGCAGCGCGTCATGACCGAAGTCTTTCGAGAGCTGGGTCGAATCTTGCGGCTTGGCGGCCACGTAGCCTTTGAGGTGGGAGAGGTTCGGGGCGGGAAAGTGAAACTGGAGGAGGCGGTGGTGCCTTGCGGTATGGCAGCGGGGTTGAAGCCTCTATTGATCCTAATCAACGATCAGAAGTTCACGAAGACGGCGAACTGCTGGGGAGTGGACAACAATGCGAAGGGGACGAATACCAACCGGATCGTGGTTTTTGAGAAGGCGTGACGCGGTCTCAGCGGGGATGCTGGCGTTGAGGGTCCCGCTTTGTCGCGTGGACTGACATAGACGCTCATGGCCACGCCAAAGGGGCTATTGAGGATATTGGCGGCCACGAGCGCGCCGTGCGATGTCAATACTGGTCTGTCGGTGCGGCAATCAGCCCCCGAACCATGATCCCTGCTTCTCCCAAACCAGCCTTTGCCGTGGGGTATATGGAAACAGCCACTCTCAAGGTTACTGCCTGCCTGGCCGGTGTCGGTCCTGACGCTTGGCACTTCCATTAGGGAACCCAGTTCCAGTCGGTTCAGCTATTTGCGCCTGCTTGCCATGAGGACGCCGCTAATTCCTGTGTGAGCCAGGCCGCCGAGATTTCCCTGTAGCCGGTCCGATTCTGGCCGGGCCATAAGGGGGGTGAAACCACCCGTGGACCGGTTTGAGGGCTGATAGTTGAGAGTTGATTGAGGGTGGGGCTGCCACCCGGGGAAGGAGGGCTTGCGCGCCATACCCAAAAGTGGTACAAGTGGACCCAATGTGGTTTCAGCGATGGACCACCATAGCATTGGCTCCGCCCTGTTTGGTCGAACGCGGCGGGAAGTGCTGGCGCTGTTTTACAGGCGCCCGGAGCGCTCGTTCTACCTGCGGCAGGTGATTCGCAGCCTGGGGATCGGGCAGGGGTCTGTCCAGCGGGAACTGGCGCGCCTTGCTGGAGCGGGGTTACTGGTGCGGACCCGGGTGGGCAGCCAGGTTCATTATCAGGCCAACGCTGCGTCGCCGGTGTTCAGTGAACTCAAGTCGCTGATGGTGAAGTCGGCGGGGGTAGGGGATGTGCTGCGCGAGGCGCTTGCTCCGCTGGCCGAGCAGATGCAGGTCGCATTTCTCTATGGGTCGCTGGCCCGGGGTGACGGCGGCGCGGAGAGCGACGTGGACGTGATGGTGATCGGTGACGCGAGCTTTGGCGACGTGGTGTCGGCGTTGCAACCGGCGCAAGAGGTGATCGGGCGGGAGGTCAACCCCTCGGTGTACTCGGCCAAGGAATTCAGCGCCAAGCTGCGAGCCAAACACCATTTCCTCAGTTCGGTAGTGGCCGCATCCAAGGTGTTCCTGGCAGGAAGCGAACATGAGCTTAAGCGATTGGCTAAAAGCCCAATGGCTCACCGAGCATAAGACCGCCCCGCAGGAGATCGCCGACCTGTTGGCGGTGGTGGATCGGGACCTCAATGCCAGCGCCGTCAAGGGATTGGACGACGACTGGCGCTTGGCGATTGCGTACAATGCGGCGTTACAATGCGCGACGGCTGCGCTGGCAGCATGCGGGTACCGGGCGTCACGCGAGGCGCACCACCACCGGGTCATTCAAAGCCTGACCTATACCATAGGCGCAGAGGCGCAACTGGTCGCGCAATTGGAGGCGTTCCGGAAGAAGCGCAACATCGGCGACTACGAGCGAGCCGGAGTTGTCTCAAGAGCTGAATCCGCCGCGATGGTGACTCTCGCCCAAAGCCTGCGGCAAGAGGTGGGAGACTGGCTCCGGGCGAACCACCCCGATCTGCTCTAGCCTCTTCGGCTGGCCTCCCGGCGCTGAGACGTTGGGCTACCGGCATCTGTTCTTCCGGGACACGCAAGGCGTGGCGTCCTCTCGGCCCTGCTTCACGTATTTGTCCTGGCGGCATTTGGCGAGGACCCTGCGCCACTCGCCGTGTTTTCTTCTTGTGCGGCGGCTTTGGCTGCACGAGGTTGGCCGCTGAAGGTTCATCACACGAGAACGCAGAGGAGACATGTATGAAACGGAAATTGAAGATTGGAATCATCGGTGCGGGCAACATCGGCGCGGCGCTCACTCGGCATTTCACCCGGCTGGGGCACGACGTGGTGGTCGCCAACTCGCGCGGCCCGGAAAGCCTCGCCGGCCTGGCCAAAGAGACCGGCGCCAAGCCGGTCACCGTCGCCGAAGTGCCGCGCGGACGCGACCTGGTGGTGGTCACCATTCCCCAGGGCAAAATCCCCAGCCTGCCGCCTGGGCTGTTCAAGGACCCGCCGGACGACCTGATTGTGATAGACACCGGCAACTACTATCCGCGCCAGCGGGACGGAAGGATCGAGAGGATTGAGAAAGGGCTGCCTGAAAGCCGCTGGGTGGAACAGCAACTCGGCCATCCGGTGATCAAAGTGTTCAACAACATCTACGCCGAACACCTAGCCAAGCTGGGCAAGCCGCCCGGCACCCCGGGCCGCATCGCTCTGCCGGTCGCAGGGGACAGTGCGAAAGCCAAGGCCGCGGTGATGGACTTGGTCAACGATATGGGTTTTGACGCCGTGGACGCG
>Ga0326728_10018541_pt1 | contig 13696 bp, 11 predicted proteins | sample MB3enrmetagenome_FD_207602 | JGI IMG/M metagenome (GOLD analysis project Ga0326728, IMG submission 207602) | Lab enriched peat soil microbial communities from McLean, Ithaca, NY, United States - MB31MN | ecosystem: Environmental > Terrestrial > Soil > Wetlands > Peat | place: USA: New York... | reverse complement strand
TACCGTTTTCGGGCAATATCGCCGGCTCCCGCGATTTCATCTCTTACTGGGCCACGGGTCAGCAACTGGTCCACCATGCGAATCCGTATGACCGGGAAGCCGTGGCCCGCATCGAGCACGATGCAGGCCTGGCTCCCAGGGCCGTCCTGCTGATGCGCAATCCGCCCTGGGCCTTGCCGCTTGCCTATTTCATGGGCTTTCTCGGTCTGCGGATGGCGGCTGCTCTCTGGTCGCTTCTGCTTCTCGCCTGCCTGATCCTTTCCGTGCTGCTGGTGCGACGGATGCATGGCAATCCCCGCAACCATCTTCATTGGCTCGGGCTTTCCTTTACCCCGGCCCTGATCTGCCTGATCATGGGCCAGACCTCGATTTTCGCGCTTTTGGGGGTGGCGATCTTCCTGCGCTGGCAGGATAGGCGGCCGTTTGCGGCCGGAGCTGCGCTGTGGCTCTGCGCGCTGAAACCGCATCTCCTTTTGCCGTTTGCAGCGGCCGTTCTTTTCTGGATCGTGGCGGGGCGCCGCTATCGTGTTCTTGCCGGGGCGATCAGCGCTCTTGCTGCCAGCCTGTCCGCTGCCTGGCTGATTGATCCCGCGGCGTGGACGGGGTATCTTGCCATGATGCAAGCGCCGGCTATCGAAAACGAATTCGTTCCCTGTCCCGCGGATGCCATCCGCATCTGGTTCTGGCCGCAGGCCACGTGGCTGCAATTCCTGCCTTGCGCTCTCGCATGCGCCTGGGCGCTCATTTACTTCGGTCGGCATCGCCAGCGGTGGGATTGGCTGCGAAACGGCAGCCCTTTGCTGCTGGTTTCCGTTCTCTTTGCTCCGTATTGTTACCTTTACGATCAGTGCTTGGTGATTCCAGCCCTGCTTGGGGGCGCCTATGCCACGCGTTCGCGGCGCCTGCTTCTGGCACTGGCCACGATGATTCTTGCGCTCGACGTTCAGCTTGCGTTCACCAAGGTGATTTCACCCTGGTTTATGTGGGCTGCTCCTGCGTGGCTGGTGTGGTACATTCTTGCGCGTACAGCGGGTGGAAATGCGGCGGTATGCTCAGAGCTTGCGAATGTCTCATCGGCCAATTCACTCCGATGACGCGGAAGCGGGGACGCCAAGTGCGGCTCCTGCTGCGATTGACAGAAAGGCAATACGGAGAGTGAAAAGACATCATGATTTCAGCACGCTTCTGATCGCCGTTGCGGGCGTACCGGCGGTCATCCTCACTGTTCTCTTTCTTTCCATCCTGCCGTTCAATCCGCAGATCGTCGCCCGGCGCGATTTCATCGTCTACTGGGCGACGGCCCAGCAGCTTGTCCATCACGGCAACCCTTACGACGCGTCCGCGATCAATGAGATCGAGAAGAATGCGGGTTTCCAAGGCGGCGCTTCCTACTACATGCGCAATACGCCCTGGACACTGCCGCTTGCGCTGCCGTTGAGCTGCGCCGGGCCCTCGGCTACTGCGCTTCCCTGGTCCCTGGCGATGCTGGGCCTTCTTGTCATTTCTGTGCGCTCGGTACGCACCGCCATTGGTTGCTCCGCAAGCTGGCTCGACTGGTTCGGCTATTGCTTTCCGCCGGCGCTCGACTGTGTGATCCTCGGCCAGACCTCCATTCTCCCCCTCCTGGGGTTCGCGCTGTTCATTCGCCTCCACCGAAGCAGACCGTTTGCTGCCGGCGCCGCGCTGTGGCTTTGCTCCATCAAGCCGCATCTTTTGCTTCCCTTCGCTGTTGTGCTGCTGGTCTGGATCGCCGTTACGCGCAGCGTACGCATTCTGGCCGGCGCGGCGACGGCTTTTGCGGCCGGAGCGCTCGTCACAACCTGGATCGACCCATCCGCCTGGAGCCAATACATCCATTACATGCGCACGTCGGTCATTACGCGCGAGTTTACCCCCTGCCTCGGGAACCTGTTGCGCGACTCCATCCGCCCATCAGCTGAGTGGCTTGCTTTTGTGCCTGCGGTGGTGGGCTCGGTCTGGGCGCTGGTCTGGTTCTGGCGCCGGCGCCATGCATGGCGGTGGGATGAGCAGGGTGGACTGCTGGTTCTGGTTTCGCTTCTAGCCGCTCCCTTCGGATGGATCTTCGACCACACGCTGGCCATACCGGCGATTCTGTTCGCGGTTTCCCGAAGCCGGTCCCAGGCCGTGCCCGCGGTTCTCGCTCTGCTCTATCTTCTTGTCGAGATACAGCTCGTCTCGCCGTTGGGCCTGCATTCGGCTGTTTATCTCTGGATTGCTCCCGCCTGGCTCGCTTGGTACCTTTGTGCCCGAACCGCTGGCAACACTCGGCGATTTGCCGAACCTGTTCTCGAAACCTGATGTGCCGCTGTTGCCGGTCCGCCACGGGCAATGATCGCCTGCTCTGTTCGAGTTGTTACCGGTCCTGGTTCGGCGCCGGAGCTAACCCGAGAGTTGGATACAAGGCAGAGAAACACCGGCCTATAGTTGAAGATGAAACAGCAGGCTTTATGCGCCGGCAAATGACAGCCAGCCTGAGGTGCCGGATGAGAATTGGAGCATGGATGAGTGAACAGTTGCGGGCGCGGCATAACCCGCGCCCCGAGCTTGCCCCTGAGATCCTGCAGGTCGTCAATTGCACGCGGCAAACCGTGCTGGCCGGCACTCTTGAAGTGGCCGCGAGCGGAAAGCAGCGCAGAAAAGGCCTGCTTGGCCGCGCCGCGCTAGCTGCGGATGAGGGGCTCTGGATTGTGCCCTGCGAGTCGGTGCACACATTTTTCATGCGCTTCGCCATTGACCTGGTCTACCTCGACCGGCGAAACCGGGTGCGAAAGGTGCGCAGCGCAGTGCTTCCCTGGCGATTGTCGGCCTGTCTCAGCGCCCATTCCGTGCTGGAGCTTGCCCCGGGCACGATTGAGAAGACAAGGACGGAAAAGGGAGACCAGCTGGAGTTCGAGCGTGTCAGAGCGCTCCCGCGATAGGCGCGAGCAATTCAGTATTATTCGCCCTGTCTGGCTTTCGTTACGGGGTCGTCGATCGGCCCTCTTGTTGCGCTCACCGCGGCGACGAAGAAATGTCGTTAAGGACCCGGGGTTGCTCTCATTCCAATGACGAAAATTTCTGCATTGACGGGCGCGGGTTTGTCGCGTCCAATCCGATACAGCTGCTTCGAGGCACGCCCGCAGCAAAGAGGGGGTCGATTTAAAACAGAAGAGCCGTCCCGAAGGGCGGCTCCCTGAATGGTTGGGTTGATTGATTGTTGACCGAGTAGCGATTCCAGCACCCAACGTCCTTTGAGGGACTTGGGAGACCTTAATTAAAGATGGCGCCCACGGCTACGTTGGAGACAGGCAATCCGGTAATCGGGTCGTCATAATTTCCAAGATAAATCGTGCAGGAGTTCGGCCCCGCCTCGGAGGAGGGGTCGGGGTCTATTGCATCACAGGTGGAGGACCATCCGCCGAAGTTGACGCCCGGTTCGGCCGGCGCGGTCAACGTCACTTCGGTGGGTACGAAGTCGGGGCCTTGTGCACTTATGGGATAGGTCGCCATGCAGACGGAGACGCCGGTGGTCGAGGCGGGGCCGCAATCGATGACATCCGGCGTACCGGTGGCAGAGGGAGCGGTTACTAGCCAGCCGGTTTGGTTCAAGCCTGCGTTATAGACGGTCAGCGTCACAAGCAGCCCCGATGCGATCGTCAACTCATTGCACGATCCGGCGTTGGTCAAGGTAGTGACACCATTGGTCGTGGTGTAGGTGGGCAGCACCAGCGGACAATTGAAGGTTACTGACGGGCTGTAAACAAGGGTGCCGTCCGGGTTCGCGGCGGTAACGTAGATGACCGCGTTTCCAGAGCCCTCGGCGGTGACCAGTCCGGCAGTGGCTCCCGCGGCTCCGGAGGAGTTCACGGGGAAGACGTCGGGCATGGCGGATATCCAATTGACCGGGACCATGGGGCATGGAAGCGCGGTGCAGCTGGCGGGGAAACCAACGTGGGAGAAGCCGTTGGTGATGTCCATGAGTGTTGGAGTGGTCGAGAAGGTTCCGTATGCCAGGAACTGCCCGGTGCCCTCCAGATTAGCGGTTGAAATTGAATTCGGCAGGATGGTGATCGAAACCAGAGGCTCGCCCGCCCCAGTAGTGCTTGAGGTGGCTGTTACGGTAAGTGAAGTTGAGGAGGTGACGGTGCCATTCCATCCCGCAGCCGAGGCAGTGATGGTTGCAGTGCCGGCCGCTACTCCAGTGGCCAGCCCCCCGGAGGTGATCGTGGCCACGCCGGTATTGCTCGACGTCCAGGTCACGCCGCTGCCGACAGACCCCGACGAAGAACTCTTGGCGCTGCCAAAGGTTCCCGCCACGGAATATTGCACGCTCGTACCGGCGGCAATGGTTTGAGGAGTCGCCGGACTGATGGAAATCGAGTCCAACCCCTGATTCTTTGTGCAGCCAGCGATCGGCAAAGCAAGTGCAAGCAGTAGCGATGCTTTTATGCAAACACGGTCGAACATCTTTCTTTCTCCTCGATTATCAGGGTGGCCTGGCTTATTGCGATGGTGTTGAAGTGGAGGTTGAAGAACCGGTGACCGGAATCATGGATGCGGTTCCGAAGACTCCGGTCCCGCTTTCGATGTACAGTGGCGACTCCGGCTTCAGACTGTCCTCCAGCGTTTCAATGGGAATGACTGTCGGCGCAGGAGCAGGCGTGTTCTCGGCCGTCTTGGCGTCCGGTTCATTCACGGGGATGTCGGTGCCGAACGGCAGATGCGCTATCGGGTACTTCAGTTCCGGCAGCGGCTGACCCGCTGGAATAGGCGCAACGATCTCCGGCGTCACGATCACGATCAGCTCGGTGTTGGTCTTGTTCACCGATTGCGATTGGAAGAATTTGCCCAGGATCGGAATGTCGCCCAGGAACGGAATTTTTTCGAAAGTCTTCTGCTCTTCCTGGTCCAGCAAACCGCCGATCACGAAGCTCTGTCCGTCCTTGAGTTCCAACTCGGTATTGACCTTGCGAGTGCTGAGGCCCGGAACGTTGAATCCCTCGACCTCAACCGCGTGGACGTAATCGAGAGTACTTACTTCAGGCGCCACCTGCAGCCGGATTGATCCTCTTGGAGTGATCGTAGGAATGAAGTTCAGGCGGATGCCATACTCCTTAAACATGATCGTGATAGCCGCGGCGCCGGTCGTGGCCTGCACCACCGGATAGGGGAACTCGCCGCCGGCCAAAAAGCTGGCCTCTTTGCCGTTCTCAGCCACAATGTTGGGTTGGGCCAATTCCTGCACCACGCCGTCGCTTTCCAGCGCCTGAATCGTCGCACCCAGGCCCAAGCCGGGATAAAACCCCAGGATGTTCAGATCGTTGCTGATAGTTGCCTCTCCCAAGCTACCGGAGAGTCCGCCCGAAACCTGGGAGTTTGAGAGCGTCGGCGGGGAGAATTGTCCGGTCGAAACTCCGCCCAGGAAGTTGCCTGCGCCCAGATTAAAGAGATTGATGCCCATCGCCTTCAGACGGCTGAGATCCACGCTGGCAAACCGCACCTTCAGCAGAATCTGTGGATCGGACGAAGGCACCTGCACATCCAGCAAGTTGATGACCTTGCCCGCCGCCGAGGCGATCTCCATGGCTCGCTTGGCGCTGTCCAGGTCCTTGACCGTTCCGCGCAAAAAAATGTTTCCGTTTGCGACGCTCAATTTGAGGGTCTGCCCTGGAAGCTCGGTACGCAGCTCCCGGCGCACGGCGTCGAGATTGTCGTTGTTTTGCGCCGATCCGGCCCGCACGTTCACGTTGAAGAACTGCCGGCCGCCTTTAACGTCCCAGAGGATGAGGCTGGTCTGCCCCGCCGCTTTGCCGTTGACCATGATTTCGGTGGGGCTTACAGCGCTGGCCTGGGCGATATCGCCGAGGCCCACCGCCAGGCGCTTGATGGGCTGCGCGGTGTCTACGAGCACGGTCTTGCCTACCCCCACATTCAGATCGTTGGAAGAATCCTCAATCGAGCTTCCGCCCGTCTGCGCCGCGGGAGCTGCTGCGGCCGAAGGATCCGCTTGCGCCCACGAGGACTGGCCCGCAAGAAGAACCAGCATGATTGCGATGCACGAAATAGCAATTCCAGCTCTTGTTCTCACTGCTGTCCTCCGGAAGAAGCAAATTTTTGTTCCGAGTGCGACGCCCCGTTGATCACCTCGATGGAGAACTCCGGGGCTTTCTGTACAGGGGCGGCCTTGCGCGGTTGCGGCGCGACGCTGTTCTGATCCGTAAACAGGTGATTCATGGCCGTGCTCGGCACCTGAGCGATTTGAGTGTCGAGCGGGTTACGCAGTACAAGTTGAATCTTCTGCTGACTGGCCAGGCTCAGAGTTTGGGCCTGATCGGGAGTGACCAGCAGGTTGACGACCTGCACCTGCTGCGGCTTGCCTTCGGCGTCCTTTTGAATGTCAGTGCCCGCCGAAAGCACCTCAATATTTTGCAAGATGGTTCTGCTCTCCGTTCCCTGGCTCGGGTTCGTAGTGCCTGGCGGTATGCCCGAGATTAGAACATCCACGCGCATGCCGGGAGTGACAAACCCCGCCACTCCTACGACCTCATCCACTCTGATCGCGCAGGCGCGCTTACCTATGGGAATGGTTGCGGCAAGCCCTCCGCCCGATCCGGGTGTGGCCAGCCTGCTTTCCAGGATCGGCTCACCCTTGTAGAGGTTCGCAATCACGCCCCGGTTGATGGCGTCTTTCTGATTCAGAATCGCTCCGCTGGGCAGAGTTCCAACGACCTCTACTGTCGTCAGGTCCGCAGCCGTCAGCAAGGTGCCGAGCTTGATATCCGAGGCTGCGGCTACGATCTTCGTTGACGCCGGAGGCTGCGATGCTGTCATGCGAGAGCTCGCCATGCGAAAGACAAGAAGAGCGCATAAGCCGGCGATCACGAATGCGGCCACCAGAATTGTTAGTACTCTTTGGTTCATTTCCAGGCCATTAGGACCCGGCCCGCCGGCCGGTCCGCCTTTCTGTGCTCCCGTTTGAGCACGCTGTTCTTACAATGGTGGGGAGCCCTTGCACTGGTCTGGACTCCGTTGAGTGTAATGGGTGTAATTAGAAGGAAATGCTGCGGTCTCAAATTCCTATGCTTAATTTTCATGCTCGATTCCCGAGGGAGCACCCACGAATCGAGGTAAGGTATCAAGATAGCTATGTTTCGGGCCCTGCCAATGAGCGATGCTGAGAGCAGCGGCCGCGCCCCGCAGGCGTGTGCGCGAGCACTGTGTCGTACCCGGAGACCGGTTCCAGGGTTCCCCCGGCGAAGAAATGGGTCTTCTCGATGAGCGTTTCTCCTTCGACCACGCTCTTCACGCAGCAGCTGGATATGAACCAGCAGCCTGCCTCCTTCTTGTTCTCTGTCCTTCTGCACTTTCTGGCGGCAGCTTTGATCTCGTGGGGCCTCTTCAATTCTCCGCGCATCGACGCGCGCGCCGCCGGCGAGCGTCTCCTGGTGCGCAGCATCGAGTTGAACGCGATCGAGCAGACGAGGCGCAGCGAATCGCCCCAAAAGTACTACCCGGCCGCCAGTGCTCGGGCCCTCACTCCAGGCAGCGGACCGGCGCCGCTGAGAGAAGCGCTTCGCAAGCTGTCTGCCGAGGCCGGCCCGCAGACCATCATCCAGCCGGATCTCACCAGGCACATTACGCTTCCTGAAAAGCTGCAGGTTCCGCAGGTGATTCTCTGGTCGCCGAGCAGCGTGGTGGTGAAGAAACTCGTTCCGCCGCCGCAAAAGCCCGCTGCCGCTCAAGTGAAACCCGCAATCGACCTTCCCACGGAAGAGGCAAATCTGGGCGACCTGAGCATCTCGTCCAGTCCGGTCCCCTCGCAGAAACAGATGCCGCTTCCCAGTTCCTCCTCTCCGGTCGCGGTGCAGGCGCCCGAGAAGGCGCAAAGTATCCCCACGTCGCAGGCGCAGACCAATGCTCAGCCGACGCCCGCCGCGGTAGTGGTCCTCTCCGACGAACGAATGTCGGGAACCGTCACTCTTCCGCCGGTGAATGAATCCTCCGGCCTCGATGCGGGCGCCGATCTCAAGCCCGGCGATGCAACTGCTCTCTCGCAGGCGTCGAACGGCAGTTCCACAGACGCCGAAGGAGCCAAAACGCCAGGCAGCGGCGCGGGGAAGTCTGCGGGAAACGGCGAAGCGAAGATCGCCGGTAATGGTGCGGGAAAGAGCTCTGGCGATGCGGAAAAATCCGCCGCCGGAAACGAAGCGGCGAAGCCCGGGGCCGGGAATCACGCCGGCGCGGCGCCGAATGGGAACACGGCGGAAGCCTCCGCCAGTGGATCGTCGCTCGGAAGCTCCGCAGGCAATACCGGATCCACTCGCATCAGCCTGGCTAGAGACGGTCAATTCAGCTCGGTGGTCGTCGGTGATCAGCTTTCCGAACGCTACCCGGAGACGGGCGAAGTCTGGAGCGGCCGGATCGCCTACACCGTTTACCTCCACGTGGGCCTTGCCCGGAGCTGGATCCTGCAGTACGCGCGCCCTCGCGCGGCCGATGCTGCCGCAGCCGGCGTCGTCGCCCGGCTCGATGCGCCCTGGCCCTACGAAATAGTCCGTCCCAATCTCGCGCCTGGAGCGGTCGACGCCGATGCCCTCATGGTTCACGGCTTCATCGATCCGTCCGGACGCTTCGATTCGCTTCATGTCATCTTCCCGCCGGATTTCCCCGACTCCGAGTTCGTGCTCAAATCTCTTGCCCAGTGGCAATTCCGCCCCGCTCAGCAAAACGGCCAGCCCGTGCGCGTGGAAGTGCTGCTTGTCATCCCCGGCGCGGAGGAATAGGAAGGGGGTTTATCCCGTACCCCCGCCCATCGGCGCCACGCGCCTGCTTCTCAAACCTGCTTCTTCCGCGCCTGTTAAACCTTGGACCGCTACGGGTGCAGGCAAGCTGCCGCACCCGTCCGGTTGTTCTCTTACCAAGTAGTCGTTACAACCGCGGTTGTGCCGGGCGGCAGCAAGCCCGCCGAATCGAAGGTCGTTCCGATGGTGTTGAAGATACCGGCGATGCTGCCGATGGCATCCACTGAGGCCGTACCGTTGGTGCAGGAGCCAGACGTCTGGCTCGACGTGTCGGCGTAGAAATACGCAACACCGGTCGTGCTGTTGGCTGGCGTCGCCATGTTCTTCATCACGATGCAAGGGCTAAGCGTTGCCAGGCTGAGCGCGGGCTGTCCTGTGGTTGCCGTGGCCGAAATCGAAGTGTCCGTTCCACCACTGCCGGTGCATCCGCCGGATTCGCTCTGGAAGGCCACGCTGTAGACGGCTGTATTCGGCGTGGCGCTTTGGGCGGCTTGCGCGGCAGTGATCGCCTGCTGGCATTCATTGGTCCCCGAAGGATATGTGGTACCCGAGGCCAGCTTGAGATAATCCGAAGCAGGCGCGCCGCCGGTGGTCGCTGTCGGCGCGCCGGAAGCCAGCTTGCTGGATTCGGTTACGTTCGCCTGGCCGTCGCTGAGGATGATCATGGCGTTCTTCGAATTCGGATACAAGGTGTGCTCGGCCTGCAATGCCGCCTGCGCGGCATAGATGACGCCTGCATAATAGGTGCTCTCGCCTCCCGGGTTCGTCAGGCAGCCGTTCAACTCTTTTACGAGGCTGGAGTTGGTGTTCAGGACCCCCTTAGACACATAGTAATTGACAACGAATCCGTTGGCGTCGCCGTCAACCGCGCCATTGCTGGAGTTGATGGGCGTGTCCTCGTAAGTTGTCGCAACCGTAGGCGAGGTGGCGTAGTGAAGGGGATCGGTTGTAGAAACAACCGGTGAATAGGATGTGAGATTGGTTGCCGGGAACGTGTAAGGCACGCTCGTCGGCGTCGAGCAGGTCGGCGTGCTCCAAAAATTGGAAACCGTGCTCGACGGCACATTGGGAAACGAGAACAGCGCCACGCGGAAATTCGAGTTTCCCGAGGAACCGGTGGTGCAGGTCGTTGAGCCTGCGCACGGGTTGACGGTTCCGAGCATGCCCGCGATCCCGTTCAGGGCGCAGGCAAACGGCGAGCTGAAGCCGGTGCAGCTTGACGGCGTCCCACTGCTCCCCCAACTACCCATGGACGAGGTGGCGTCCAGGATGATGGCCACGTTCCAGGCCTGCGGCGCGCCCTCCATGGTGGCGATGGACGTGGCCTTGACATTCAGTGTCTTGAATCCCAAGATGGGCATGAACCACGTCTTCACCGCTTGTGACTCTGTCACCTGGATGGCGTTGGGTAGGGAACTCGTTGAGCAAGTCGTCCCGGAGGGCGCAATCGCTTGCACACAAACGGGCGAGACGGAGTAGCAATTAGTAGTAACTTGCGCGGTACACTGCGAGAGAGCCCCCACCGAAGTGTTGCCATTGTAGGTTCCGCCGGCGTAGCTGTCCGCCGTACTCTGGGCGTAGTTCGTCGCAGACGAAAAAAGGACCTGCTGCGAAGCGGCCATAGCCGCTGCATTGGCAATATTCTGGAGTTGCTGGCGCACCACGAGTGCGTGCCCCAGGTCGATGGATACGCCTGCGATGCCGAGCGCGGAAATCGTCAGAACGGCTACCCATGGAAGAAACTGGCCTCGCTCCCAGCGTGGCGGCCTTTTGAATTGCAATTTGCTGTTCGTATGCATCTTTCTCTTACCTCGTTTCGTGCGATCAGTACACATACACAGTGACAGTTTGCGAAATGTTCGCGTTGGGCATGTAGTTTTTCCCGTAGACCAGCAGCGACACCGGGTAGCTTGCCGTCACCGAGGCAGGCTGGTTTTGCGCTAGCTGGGACTGGTCTCCTTTACAAAACCCCGAGCTTCCCGGCGGCCCCGTCTCGGTATAGGCGTCCGTGGTCCCGTTAGTGGTGTTGAGGTTGACCGTGACTTTGATGTTGCTCGCGGTGAGTAAGCTAGCCGCATTCGAGATGGCGGTAAATGTGGCTGCGCAAGGATCGGTGCCGATGGCATTGCTTGTTCGGAGCCCCTGCAGGTAGTTTGCTCCCTGGCTGACCGCATTCGTCAGCTCGAGGTAGTCGTTGAAGACAATCCCGGCCTGAAAGATTCCCAGAATCACCAAGGCCATAATGGGAAAGGTGAGGGCGGCTTCCGCCAGCGATTGGCCGTTTTCGCCCCTCCATAGCCGCAGGAACGCACCGCGGCGGCGTGCCCGCATCGCGGAGGGTTTTCGTCCGCGAGCTTGAATGGCCCGTTCTTCGAACCCAATCAGGTCCTTCATTGTCCGCCTCCTCGTGCCGCGGGCCGTCAATTCTGCACCGCTGCCGTACTAAAACTACTCATCGTGAAACGCCTTGCGCCAACCGCGGCGCTTTTCACTGGTTGTCCTTTCTGAGAGACTGCAGGAACTGCTCCAACTGCTTGCTATTGACTACCTCCGCAACGCCTGGTCCCGCGGCGTTCATCCTGTCCTCTTCCAGAACGAACTGCAGCCCGACGCCATCGGCGTCTGAGCGAATCACCAGCGAATGCACGGGGATGGCGCACCCATCGGCCTCGTCAACGCAGCCGGTGCGCTGCAAGTTCATCAGCAACACCGTTCCGGGATACCAGCGCGAGTCGGTGAGCAGGTACAAGCCTGTCGCGCTAATGTCGCGCACTTTATGCGGTTTTGGAGCGCCGCCGGTCCAGTAGTAGGCTTCCAATCCGTGCCCAGGTCCGCGCGGTGCGCGGCGCGCCTCTCGCTCCAGCGACCACCAGCGCTGGAACCATTTCTGCAGCCTGCGCGCAGCATTAAGGGCCGGTTGCGGGAGGCGCACCGTTTCTGCTGGCTGCGTTTCGCCGGAGCTCGCACCTTGGCTGTCCTTTTCCTCGGCCGGCTCCGGTTCGTCCCTGCGCGTCGATTTCTCCCGGCGCGGCGTTCCCGCCTGTCCCTTCGCGCTGGTCAGCTTCTGCAAGCAGTTCTGCATTTCCTCGGCCCCGCAGAGCATCAGTTGGTCGCCGCGTTGAGTTTGCGACCAGTAAATCGAATGCGCGGGCAGGGCCAGCACAGTCGCCGCGCGCGGGCTCATAGGGCTCGCCTGGAACGTTGGAAAGTTCTCCACGATCTCGATGACGCGGTGTTTCTCGTCGAGGTAAACCAGGTCCAGCGGGCCTCCGCTGTTCGGGGGAATCCCGCGGAACGGCTTGAGCCAAAGCCCCTCGCCCGATTTGAGGGAGAGATTTGCCAGGCGTAGTCCGAGCTGCACCGCTTCGATGTCGGCAATCAGGATGTGGAGGCTGAGAAAGCACTCCCTTGTCTCGTTGTAGGCGCAATGCCGCGATCCCATTTCAAACAACGGATTCAGATTCATTTCGCTGTCTAATTTCAAGGCAGCTTCACCTGTCGATTCGACATTTGGCCGGCATCGGCTTGTCGAATCCTCTTTCAAAGCAGCGCGATTCATGAGGACACGCCTCCCCTCCCCAGCTCCCGGGGACTTGCGCGCGGTATACTTCGCCTCGCACCGCCACCCGGTCAACGGAAAATCTTGATAAGCCGCGGCGCCCGCCCCTCAGTGGGCGCCGCAGACGTGCCAGTTCAGCTACTTCACGCGGGTGCGGCGGCGCTGGATCAGCAGCACCATCACGATCACAAACAAAACGCCGGCTACGATCCGGATTATTGCGGAACTATCCATAATGGGCTTCCCTCCTTTCCTCAGCGGTTCAGCATCTGTTTGAATGACTCCATCATCAGAATCCCCGCCGGTCCCAGGGTCACCAGGAACAGCGCCGGAAAAATAAAGAGCACCAAGGGAAATACCAGCTTGACGGAGGTCTTGGCAGCCTGCTCCTGCACTCTCTGCACACGCTGGGTGCGGAGCGTTTCAGAATGCACGCGCAGCGTCTTGGCCAGGCTGGTTCCAAACTGTTCGGCCTGCACCAGCATGGAAACGAGATTCCGTATCGAGTTTATGCCGGTGCGATCGGCAAGGTGCTTCCAGGCGTCCGCGCGGGGCTGTCCCGCACGTTGCTCGAGCACGACCAATGTAAGCTCGTCGCACAGATCCGGCTGCGCCCGCGTCAACTCCTCGGATGTTCGCTTTGTGGCCTGGTCCAGGCTTAGACCTGCCTCCATGCATATGACGAGCAGATCCAGGACATCGGGCAGGCCCCGCTCCATGCGCTTCTGCCGCCGGGCGATCCGGCGCCCGAGCCAAAAGTCCGGAATCAGAAAGCCAATTCCCACCGCGAACAAGTAAACGATGAAGGGGCTCAGCTTCGCTGCTCCCGATACTGTCACCAGGGCGGCCAACAGCAGCGGGATCAGTACCTTGGCGCCGTAAAAGACATTCAGCGCGGACTCATTGCGCATGCCGGCGCAGATCAGGCGCTGCCGCACGATTGACTTCTCTTTCTGACTCTTGGGCAGCACCTGCTCGAGTTGTCCCATCACTCCGCCCAGCGAAAACCCGGTTTCCTGGAGGGTGGTCTTGAGCGATCTTTTCTGTCTCGGCCGCAGGTCGATCGCATCGGAAAGGCGCCGGACCATCGTCTCCCGGTTGGACATGACCAGGAGCACACAGGCGACCAGAAGGAAGACGTCGAAGAAAATGAAGATCGCGATTCCCATGCTCTGTCTTCACACCTCCATGTTCACGATTCGGCGAATGATCAGCCCGCCAATTACCGTCATGATGCCGCTGGCCCACATCAGCTTGATGCCGAGCGGTCGCGTCCAAAGCACGCTCATCATGTCCGGATTAACGAAATAAATCATTATGCCGAGAACCACGGGCA
>Ga0326728_10018540_pt1 | contig 13696 bp, 11 predicted proteins | sample MB3enrmetagenome_FD_207602 | JGI IMG/M metagenome (GOLD analysis project Ga0326728, IMG submission 207602) | Lab enriched peat soil microbial communities from McLean, Ithaca, NY, United States - MB31MN | ecosystem: Environmental > Terrestrial > Soil > Wetlands > Peat | place: USA: New York... | reverse complement strand
CTGGCGCTCGACGGCTCGCCGTCGAACACGGTCCCAGCCACGATGAGAGTCGACTACGTCAGAGTCTGGCAACACTGAGCTACGACGTAGGCGCCCTACGCGTGTTGGCAAGTCACCACGGCAAACGGCGTTCAGTTCCAGCCCGGGGACGTCATCGTGGTGTCACTTCAACGCCAGAGCACCGACACGATCTCTGAATACCCGTAGGGGTAGCCAGCAGACGGGTCCACATACGCCTGGAAATACACCGGGTTGCCAACCTGAACGTAGCTATCGCGTACCCGGAACGTCGCAACGCCGTCAGGATCCGTGACCGCGAGGACAGGCGTCTGTCCCTCCGGGGCATTGTCGATCGTCGCCTCAGCTGGGATGAGCGCGTTCTGTGCGTAGATCACTTGCCCCAGCGCGACGCGAATCCCGCCCTCGTGGACCTGCGCACCGTAGGGAGAGCGCAATTCGACCTGCAGACTCACGCTTCGCCCGAGGGGCTCGACCTCATCGACATAGCTCGGTGTGATGTAGCAGTCGAAGGACTGAGGCGTGTACAGCGCAGTCGAGCTGATGGTGTCTGGTGCAGCGGTAACGGCTTGCAAGACGAACGGCTCGGTGATTCCGGGCATGGACCCGAGGTTCGGTGCGACCAAGGTGTAGCTCGCGGTCTGTCCTGGTCGAAGCCTTACCGGACCGGCGGTCACATGCCAGAAGGACGTCATCTGGCCCACGTAATTGGCTGCGAAGTGAGGCGTGAGCGTGTCTCGTGAGCGGTTCGTCGCTTGGACTGCCATTTGCCAGACGCTTTGCAGCTGGCCGTTGGTCACGATCGAGCGGATTTGCAGGAAGAGCGGCGCAGGCGTGACGACTGCTATCACGAGACAGACCGCTGCGGGTGAGAAGGCCCCGACGCCCAAGCCGGCCATCCACCGCCGCCGGGCTGTTGTGGAGCGACGGTGAAGGTGCACCGCCGGATCGTCCGCCGCCGTGAATCTAGGCCCGTTGCCGGCGCTGACGAAGGAGATCGTCCAGACCGCGATCAGTGTCATGAAGTACTCGGCCAGGGATCGTGTTGGGAAGAACAAGATGAGACTGGGGAGAACAAATGTTGCACGCCAAAGGGATGGAAAATACAACAGATAGACCACGATGAGCGCGCCGCAGATTGCGAAGGAAGCATAGTTGTATGCAGCGAGGTTGCCACCCCCGAAGTGGAAGAACACCGTCAAGTCCACGAGACCCTGACCGTAGGGAATGGCATGCTGGGTGAGAGGGGTGAGTACCCCATCCAGCCAGGCCTTGGGATGCCAAATGATGAACGGGCCGTTCACCAACAGAAATGACCCCAGGACGAGCCCCAGGTACCTTCCGGCGATTAGGAAGGCCCCGCGACGGCCCAGGCTCGGCCTACGCATCTTCCAGGTGGCGAGCAGGACGAAGGGCGCGATGAACCACGCGAGCTGTGAGACGCTTGCGGCGAGACCGAGACAGATCGCCTTTAGAGCTCCCGCTGGTCCGAGTGTGCCCTGCCGCCCTGTATCTGTCCATTTATACGCAACGACGATGAGAAACGGCGCTAGCAGGGTGTCATTAACCCCTGCAAGCGTGTACCCGAACAAGATCGGCAAGCCAACGGCCACGAGAACTGCCAGACCCCGATAATGCCGTGGGAGGAGGACGAAGAAGAGGACCATTTCAATCGCCAGAAAGAAGACGTTCGCAATGACAATTGCCTGCACCCCGTGGGTCATCTCGATTGCAGGAACGGCCAAGAGAAATGACAACGCGGGGTAGGCGAATACAGACGAGACGCTCCCACTGACCGTGAGTGTGGCGTACTGGATCGGAACTCGGAACTCGGTGAGTGCGGGAAGCATGTTTCGGATGTACGGGTCGTGCCCGTGAAGCAGTAGTTGGGCGGCGTACTGCTCGAAGGCCGCTTCGTCGGTGGCGTAGGCGGGAGAGAAGTACAGCTGCGAAGCGGACCAAGCTGCGATGAGAACCGCAGCGAGAGCAAGGACGACGATGTCGAGGCGTCGTAACGCTTGCTCGGTTTGACAGGTGGCGGCCACCAGTACCGCTATGAGGATCGCCCCGAACCCCACGACCGATGCGATACCGGCCAAGGGAATCTGGATGATTGCGCCCCAGACGGCAAAGGCCGCAGCGAACAGACCGACCGCAGCCAGCATCGTGAGGATCCGGTGCGTGTCGAGATGGGGCGATTTGCCGTCGCCGGGTTCGTGGTCGAACCCGGATGGTGAATCGGAGTCGGGGACCACTGATCCGTCGCTTGAAAGAGAGGGCAGCGTGAGGTCCACCGGCTTGCCCTCTATCTGCGCCTACCCGGGTACCGGGAGATGTCGCCGCTGTGTCGCTGCTTGCGGTCTCTCAACGCTAGGGCCCGCGCCGACTGACGGGCCATCGCCAGCCATCACCAGCTGCTGGGGATCTCGTCGCCGAGGACCGATGCCACCGATCCTGGCGTGACCCGTTGCGGGAAGACAGTCATTTCAGAGCCCAGCTCTTTGTGACACAGCCAGGTCGGCGTCGGTTGCCACTTGGACGGTGGCCGTGTGTCCTGAGATGCTGACATGGAGGACGGTCGAATGGCCGAAGTCAGCGACTGCGAAAGCTTGACAGTATCTTCCAATACTCGAGGCATGGAAGTGCACGACCAAGCGCTTGCGAAATGGCTCGTGTGTTAGCACACCACTCTGTTCGTAGACGGTAACGCCAACACCACAGAGGAAACGTGAGTCCAGCTTCTTCCAATTGACGCCCTGATTGTCAAACGCGCGAAGAACGAGCTCAATCGATTTGGGAAATGTCTTCGGCGTGACGTCGACCGAAACGACACACGGCGGAACCGAAGCAGTGACCTTCCCGCCCGACGGAGGGACCGTCTTGGCTTCGATGATTTTTCCAAATCCAGGAGGCCCACCCGGAGGAGGAGGGCTTGGCGGCCCATAGCCGGCGAACGCCGCGTTGATTGGCACCCCTAGCGCGAACGCACAGGCGATGAGCGTGGCGACGATAGACCTTCCAGGCCGCACTCTGCCCTCCCTGCTCCCAGGGGACGCTGGGAAAACTGTTCCCAAATGACGCCATCAATCTTTGCGAAGGCAGCCTACATACAACTGGACTGCCCCGACAAGGTGCAAAGTTCGCTCACCGCGGGTTGATGAGCTGACCGGCGCGGATGATGTTGTTGTCAGAGCGGATGGTGTTACAAGGCTGAAGCTCCGGAGTGGGTGGCCGATAAAGCCATCGGACATAGGAGGCTCACGGACTCCATTAGCCACCGGCACCGGCGGATCGCGGTCCGCAAACCAGCTCACGAATTGGCTACAGAGAGGTGGCGTCGACAACTCGGTGGGCGATTGGCATGCAACGTCGCGCTCGGTCCACAGCCGTTGTGGCAGCTGTTTGCGGAACTTTGTCGGGCTCGCACTGCGATGTCGTCTTCATTGGCAGCAGGCGGCTTGTCGCGGCGATCGTCCGACCCGTGTCTAGCTCAGCTACAGCCGCGACAAGGAATTCCTCTGCTTGGCGGACAGAGGCGACGACCTGATCCCCGCTCACGGGCAGCGTGCGCACTGCCTAGGCACGCCGTCGCCATTCACGCCTTTTGGCTTTGCAAAGAGCACGTCAAGGTCGCCCTCAGCTTCAGCCTCGCCTCGGGCGAATGAGCCGAACACGATGACACTGGCGGTGAAGGAGGGGTTCGTCGAGCTTGTTGGCGACGTCCAGATCGTCGGCCGGCGTCTGCCTCCGTAGCCCTGAGCTGGGGCGTTGTGCGTCGCGTCGTCCAAGTCGTCTCGCTGTGTCGAGCCCTCGGGCTGGCCACGTGATGATCGGTTCCTGGGAACCCGGACTCTTCAAAGCGTGCGCAGGAGCTCTCCGGGCTTCGATCGCGTCGCAGCGATGGCGGGTGCTAGGGCGATCAGGTTGGCGGCAACTACGACGCCTGCCATCACTGCACATACGAGCCAAATGGGCACGACCCCAACTGGGACAGCGCCGAGGTTCTCGGCGAACGCATCCCATATCGCCCGACCGGCTACCACCCCGAGAGGAACGCCGACAACGATTCCCATCATGGCAAGTGTCGTCGCCTGCCAGCCCACGGCCGAGGCAACCTGGTGGTTCACGAATCCCAGCACCTTCAGGAGACCTAGCTCTCGCCGTCGGCGCGAGACGGTCACGACGAGCAGGTGAGCCAATGTCGCAGCACCAAACAGAGCCAACATTGCGCCGAAGATCAGTGGGAAGTTGACGGCCTCCCCGAAGTTGACGAGAGACGTCGGGGTAAGGGCCAGTGCGACGACCGATTGGTACGTATCGAGATAGTGGTTGATCGCCGCCTGCCCAGACGGGCCGGACACGAAACTGACCAGGAGCCCCGCACCGTTGGTCTCCGCTAGGAGGGCGCTTCGACATGCCACTTGCCCGACGACGGCTGCGCAGAGGGCGCTTTGGTAGCCAGCGATCGTGAATACGGCGCCGCTGCCAAGGCTGACTACTCCGCCGAGTACGGGGAACGACACCTGAGAGACCACTCGGAACGGCACGGTTCGTCGAAGACCTGAGGGCAACGACACGGTGACCCGGACGACGGAGCCCAAATGGGCGCCAACTTGGCGCATTGTCGTTGCACCGAGGCCAATCTGGCCGTCGCCGTTCGGAAGATGCCCGGCGACGGTCGAAAGGAGGAGCCGGCCACGGATCGCAGTTCCCGCGATTGCCCCCACTGTCACCTTGTTGACGGAGATCTCGGTGGCAAGACCGCGGGTGATCGCTGTGACGGCGTTGTCGTGCTCGAGGCTCGTGAGGAGGCCAGCCGCCGGACCTCTCGTCCCACCGGAGGCGTCGGTGAAGTTGAGCTGAAACGGAGCACCATACAAGCGCGGCGTAGCCGTGAGATAGGCCAGACTGGCTCCAAAGACGGCCGTTCCGCACAGCGCTGTCACCGCGAGCACCGTTCCGATCAGAGCGCTTCCCACGGGAACGCTCGCCCCACCAGTTCGTCGCTGCAAGGCGTTGTGGACACCGACGACCGCGCTCGGCGGGGCGCCGGTCGACGCGAGAAGAGCCACTGCCGCGGAACGACGCGAGGCAACCCACCGGTCATTGGGAACCAACATGCGCGCCACCCTGACGGCGGGCCAGATTCCGAGGACGATGACAACCACCACCATGGCGAACGCCCCGAGTGGCAGGACGAGGGGGTCGAAAGCGAGGCCAGCGGAGGTCTCCGCGATGCGCGCCTCGCCGAGGGGTGCAACCCAGGACAAGGCTGTGGCGATCAACACGGCGCCCGCCGCACCGGCAAGAGCCACGACGAGATTCCGCGCCATTCCGAGCGTGACGAGTTGTCGGCGATCCGTTCCGAGGGCGGCCAGCGTGGGATAGTCCTCGCCCTCGACGATGCTTTGACGCGCAAGGGCCTGGCCCACCACCGCCAGTCCGACGAGGGCAGCCAGCAGCGCCAGGATCCACCACCCGATGGCTTGAGGATGGATCGACGCCTCGACGGACGCGGCTTGCTGGTCCTGGCCCCCGACTCCCTCAGCCCCAGCCGCGCTCAGGGCGTGGGCAGCTATCTCGAATCGCGCGAGGTCGGCAGCGCCGCCGCGCAGGCGAACCAAGTACACATAGCCAACTGCTGTTTGTGGAAGCACGGTGCGCGCGAACGCCGATGTGACATAGAGGTCGTACGAAGGAGTCGTCCCAGAAGGGAACTCGAATTCGCTGGCTTCGAAGCCGACCACGCGGAGGGCGACCGTGGGACCCGTGGGTTTCGGGGGTGCTCCAGTGGCGTTGTTGAAAGCCGATGCTTGCGACCGAGAGTAAAACGGCACGTTGATCACGGTGCCGAGGTGCACTCCGTCGTCCTGCTGGAGAGTGAAGGATGCCAGCACCTGGTCCGGAGCTGACGGATCGGGCACATGGCCGGAGACGAGCTTGAAAACCGTCGTCGCGCTGGGCGATGCGAAGAGGACGCCGAAGTCGGTCGGATTCAGCGGGTGCGTGCAACTGCACCTAGGTTGACCATTATCGGGGCCGCGTAGCTCGGCGACCGAGCTGACTCCGGGAAGCGTGGCGAGCGTGGGCAAAGGTCGGGCAGCGTAAACGTCGGCGTCAAAGCCATGCGCGGCGACAAATTGGGGAAACGCCGACTCGGTACGGCGACCGGCTGCGGTGGCGGCGAGCACGATCCCGCCCACGACGCTGATCAGTACCGCGATAGCAGCCCAGGATCGCCATCGCCGGCGCAAGCTGGCGCGGAACATCACCGCGATGGTCCCCACAAGCCCCCTCCCGAACTCAGAACGGCTGCACTTCACCGTCATTCTCCGACGGCAGGCCTTGCCGGGCAAGGTGGGCAGTACGCGAGCTCCTTTAGTGCTAGCACCCCGGCGCGCCCAAGACAGCTCTGTTGAGTGCGGTGACATCGTCGCCAACGACACCGCGTGACGCGGGGACTCAGTCATGAGCGGATCGTCTCGCAAGTCTTCAGGTCATCTTCACGCTCAGGCGCGGCGCGAGGCTCGACCCACGCTTAAGATCCGCATGATTCTGTCCCGAGCGGGACAGACCAAAGGGGGGAATCGGAATGCCTACTTATGTGACCCTTCTCAACTGGACCGATCAAGGGATCAAGAACTTCCGTCAGAGCACAGAGCGTGCCAAAGACTTCACAAAGCTCGTAGAGGCGAGCGGTGGCAAGATGCGCGAGTTGGTCTGGACGGTTGGTGAGTACGACCTCGTCACAATCGCTGACTACCCAGATGAGGAGTCCGCCGTGGCGGCCTTGCTCAAGGTGGGCGCGGCGGGAAACATCCGTTCCAACAGCATGCGAGCCTTCTCAGCCTCGGAGATGGAAGGCATCGTCGCTCGAACGAGCTGAGGCTCCCCAACGAACGACGCCTTGACGGGGCCTCACACAGGTGGCTTCCCTGGCTCGTGAGGTCCAGGCGGTTCATAGAGTCGGTCTGCTCGGACGGATTCTCGTTCTGCAGTAACCAGCCCTGATGGACCAGTGGGCGACCTTGCCCGTCGTCCATCTGGGTTCCATCGACAAGCGTCTCCTGGTCAATCGCGACCAGGATGACGAGGTGCACGGCCCCTTCGCTTCCCTCGCAAGGCGAGTCGGGGTCGTGCGCCTTTTGTCAACCACGAGCTTCTCGTTGTCCGCCGGTCACATGAGCAAGTGCGTTCCCGCCGCCCGGGGGCCAATTCCGCGCTGGTTGCCCAGGGTTTGCCGCGAGCACCAGATCGAGTGTTCGGCGCGTACGGACAGTCTCGGGAGAAGGCTGTTGGCACTTCCATGGCGAGTGGGAGCTGTGCCCGATGTGACCGGGCAGGTGCAGCTCAGCGGGATAAGACCCGCCAACGGCGGCCGCTGAGCTCTTGGCGGTCCTGGCGTTAGCCTCAGTGGCGTTGCCGACCATCCCCAACCGCTAACCAGAGGTGCCGTCGAATGTCGTTGCCTACGATTCACTCGCTAGAGGTTCCGGGAGCGCGCCTGTATTACGAGGTACAAGGCTCAGGCCCTGTGATCATGCTGGTCGGGCATCCCATGGGCGTTTCGGGCTTTGCCGCGATAGCCCCACTACTCGCGGAGGACTACACGGTCGTGACCCACGATCCCCGAGGCTTCGCCCGTAGCACGATTGACGACCCCGACCAGGACGCCGAGCCGGATCTGCTGGCCGATGACGTGCGCCGGGTGCTGGAGGCGGTTGGCGGCGGGCCCGCGTGCGTGTTCGGCAGCAGCGGTGGCGCGGTCACGGGGCTCGCCTTGGTCGCCCGCTACCCCGGCCACGTGGAGACCCTCGTGGCCCACGAGCCCCCGCTCGCCTTGCTCCTGCCGGAAGCCGAGAAGGCACGCGCCGGGATGCATGATGTTTACGACACCTACCGCGAGAGCGGCATCAGCGCCGCGTGGCAGAGATTCTCCGGCTTTACCGGCATCAACATGCGCCCGCAGGCTGAGGCGGCCGCGCCACAGCCGCCGTCGGCCGAGGCGGTGGCGATGAGCGAGCGCTTCTTCGGCCACGGCCTGTTGCCCATCACGTTCTACCAACCGGACTTCTCCGCGCTGCAGGGCGCGCCGGCTCGGGTCGTGGTTGGGGGAGGGACCACCTCCAGGGGCCAGTTCGCCCAGCGCACTGCTGTCGCGCTGGCTGAACGCCTCGGCTCGCCGTTGATCGGCTTTCCTGGAGGCCATACCGGTTTCGCCAGCGACGCCAAGGACTTCGTCGGCGTCCTCCGACGAACCCTGGCATAGCTTGTGGGGATGGGCGCCTGGTAGGCGAGTCCCTACTGCATAGCCAGCCCGATCGCCGAGCCCGCCTACCAGACATCGGAGAGCACCTTGGGTCAGTCTTCGGGCGGCGTTGACACCCAGCATTGTCCAGGCTCATTCCGCTCGGAGTACGAGCGCCGTCGGCGTCCGGGCCGCCATGCGTCCCGGGATGGCTGCCACGAGGTTCGCCAATACCAGCGCTGCGAGGGCGACCACGACGACCTCGAGAACAGGCACAGAGGGCTCGGGGACGGCGTAGATCTCCCGGGCGAACAGGTCCCAGAGCCACCGCCCGAGGCCGATCCCGACCGGCACGCCGACGACGATCCCGGTGACCGCCGCGACAGACGCCTGCCAGGCAACCGTCACTGCCAGCTGGCGCCTGGTGAACCCGATGGTCTTGAGCAACGCAAGGTCGCGACGGCGGCGGCGAACCGAGGCGGCAAGGGTGATGGCCAGTGCCACGACCGCTCCTGCCGCGAGCCCCCCGGCCAGGATGGCCGGGGTGTCGCCGGTCGACTGGTAGTTCACGATCTCCGCGGGCCTTTGCACTCCCAGCACGCTGTAGGTGTCACCCGCACCTTCGGGATCCGCAGCCATCACCCTGTCCGCTGCGTCGGCTACCCGTTGCAGCGAGGCGAGGCCGATGGCGGCCGGGACACCGTTGCGGAGCCGCACGACCACGATGGCGGGCCCGTTCAGGTTCGGGTCGGGATTGGTTAGCACCCGCTGGAACCTCGCAGGCTCGATGCCTGTGGGGATCAAGGCTCCGGTCCCCATCGAGGGGTGCAGTGCACCGCTGGTTCCGATGGCCGGCATGGTTGCCGTGCCGGCCACCACCATCGGCGTCGGCGGCACATATACCGGCGCGTCCTGCGGGGTGCCGTAGCTGACCTCCACGGTGCCGCCGATCTTGGTGTGCAGCGCGGCGAGAGTCGCGGGGCCGAGCACTATCTGGTCATTCGCTTCGAGTCCGTGGCCGGACAGGATCGGGGGACCCACGGCCGCGTTCGGTTGGCCGAGGAGCACGGGGACTGTCTGGCCGTCCATCTGGACGTCGGCGAAGTTGTAGCCGGTCCAGTCGGCCACGTCGTGGTCGTGGTCGAGCGAGGCAAGGGCTTTGGGCGGGACGTCGCTGCCACCTGGCGAGTTGATGGCGTAGCTCCAATTCCACCCGTAGAGGGACGGGTGAGACACGAGTGTGCTGAGCCCGCTTCCGAACGTGATCGTTGCCACGACGACCATGACAGCCACCACCGCCCCGATCAACGCGGAGCGCACAGGCACCGCAGATCTGCCGTGTCCCCGTTCGAGCGAGAAACGAAGTCCGGCCACTGCCGGGGCGGGGAGCCCCGTCCGGGCTGCCGAGTTCACCACGATCGAGCCTCTCTCTAAAGGCTCGGGGCGTTTGCCCAGGCGCCGCCACGCTGCTCTGCGGTACGCGAACGCGAGTGTGAAAGTGCCAAGACCGGCGACCAGGACGCCGAAGCCGGCCGCGAGCACCGTCCAGTCGAAGGCGATTCCAGGTGCCGGATCGACCTGGCTCGCGGGCCCGATGGGGGCCAATGGCGAGAGGCCCACGCCCACGCCGACGGCCAGGAGAGCCCCGAGAACCACAGCGCCCAGGAGCCCGAGGGTCGCACCCCAGGTCAGTGTCGCCGGATCGGCGCCGAGCGCTCGCAGGACGTCGATGTCCTCACCGTCGGCCCATAGGCCCCGGCCGATGGCCAGGCCCGCGATGAGCAGGGTGACGAGAGCGGCGATTGCCCCGAACACCCCGAGTGCGATCGCTTCCGGCTTGCTCGCCCTCTCCACTTGCGCCTCGGTCACCGCGGTGACGTGGAACGTGTAGATGCTTCCACGAGGGAGGAGCTGGATGATCTCTCGTTCCACCGCCGCGACATCGGAGCTGCCGTGCTCGAGCCTGAGCCCATAAGACGCGTAGGCCGCGCTGGCGCTGAGTCGGCGAGTGAGCGCAGGCGTCATCAGGACCAAGGTCGGGAAGCGGTCGACGTCGTCGTCGACGACCTGGTTCGCGAATACGACGAGGCCGACGAGCTTTGCCGAGAAGCGCAGCGCCAACTCGGCCGTGTTCGGGTTGGCCCCAGCCTCGATCTGTGCCACAGTCAAGGCGCCGAAGGGGATGATCTCGCCAACGTGCCAGCCGGACAGCTTCGCCGCCTCGGCTGTCGTGACTATCTCGGCCGAGCTGCGCGGATTGGCCATGCGGCCCTGCGCCACTGTCACGCGGTCCTGGGAGAAGTACTCGCCGCCGACGCTGCCGACCGCCGAGATATCGTCGTTGTTCACGGCCGAGGCGAGCGGCCTGCCATTTGGTCCCACCGGGGTCACGAGAAGCGTGGGGGCGCTCGCTACAGCTGTCACCTGCGGCAGGTGCTCGAGTTTTTGGGTCAGGCTTCCGCCACCGAAGCCGTTCTCATTGGTGATGACGTAGGTCTGGAGCCGGAGATCCGAGGAATTGGTGGCAGCCAAGTAGGTCGGGAAGGCGGACTGGGTGCGCCGTGCCCCTGCGATCGCGCCCATCGCGAGACCGCCAACGAGCGCCATGAGGAGCACCACGGTGACGTAACCGGTCCACCGCTTGTGCAAGGTGGTCCGGAATCGGTACCACGAGACGCGAAACACCCGAGCTATCACCTCGAGTCGCCAGTTCTCCGCTGCATCACACCCCCCGGGTGACACCACGAGCTCCTGCAGTCCGAATTATGGACCTGGACGTTCCGAAACGAAGGTGGTCAGCCCGTGAACGCGGCCTCGTGCTAGCACCACCGGTCTGGACCCGACAGGATGTCACGTGCCCGGAACTGACGAAAGTAGTGCCAGACGAGGGCATAGACGCTCGATAGCAGCAAGCCAAGTCCTCAGTGCAGGCTGATCACGCCGCTGATCACGCCGCTGACCACGCCGAGCAGACACACCGAGCAGACACGCTGAGCAGGAACGCTGAGCAGGAGTTCGCGCGATCGCGCGGCGTTGAACAAAGTCACGCTGGAGACAGAGAGCGCGCTGTACGGTGACAACTTTCTCACCGACGCATGCTGATCTTCCGACTTTGAAATAGGTGACGGCTCGCGTTGGAGGTTCGACGTCGAGGATCTTCGACTGGCAACGGGGCGTGCATCATGGGTGAACAGCCTTCGCGCTTGGCCTGGAGCTGAGCGACGGTTCCTGCCGTTGCGGGATCTTCAGGTCGAACTCAACGTCGAGAACGCTGGCGACGCGCCGTAGCGTCTCGATCTCGGGATTGTGGATCGCCGCTTCAAGCCGGGCCACCTGGGGCTGCGACATGTGAAGCTTGTCTGCCAGAGCTCGCTGTGACAGACCATGCTTGACTCGATACGCGACCACCTGCGAAGCAAGGGCGCGCGCGACCGCAGTCCGCTCCCACTCTGCCCGGAACGCGGGATCGCGCAGAGCGCCCGCGCGAACCTCTTCGCTAGTTCCGAGATCGCTGAGCTTCATCATTCCGTCCTCGCACGTGGCTACGATACCACGCTTGTTATCGCGGGCAACGTAGCGCCGTCTAAATTTCCAGCTCCGCGAAACGCTCTAGAGCGTGCCTAACGGTGCGGTTGTACCCCGCCTGATCAGTCTGAACCTCAGGGGCGACGGCCAGGATCACAAAGGTTTCTGGGCCGATCTGCCGGTAAAGGGGACACCAACGACTCTTGCCACCGCCAGGGCGCAACTCCCTTTGGCCCCTACCTTCCTTGGCCTCAACCGCTCTGGGAGCAGAGCGCTCGGTCGGAGCGACGCGCGGGGCGGTGTCGTTCCCGTCGTCGTTGACGGCCCGGCGCACGGCCACGATCGCATCTGGCGTGGTGCCCGGACGCCCCTTGCTGTGAGGCCGATGCAAGCCGTCAGCGCAGGTCCTAGACGTGACCCGAGGTCGATCCTGCCGCTCACCCATGCCTCGTGCCTCTCTGACCTGAAACCTCTGAACTCAGCACGCGCGAGGTCGGGGAGCGGGGCGGAGCCCCGAGGTTCGGTTGGCTCAGGCGGCTTCGGTGAGCTCGACGCTCACGCTGTAACCGAGTGCCTCGATCTGGCGGGTGAGGCGACGAACGTGCGTTTCGGGCCGGCGCTTTTCGAGCCAGTCGACCCCGAGGTCCTCGTAGGGGACGCCGTTCGAGAGAACGTGCCAGGCAGCGCCGAGTAGGTGCTGTTCGCACGTCCGTTGGCAGCCGCCGACTCGGCGAGGATCGCCCCGAGCCATTTCGACCCCTTGCGGGTCTTGCCATAACGGCGCTTGCCAGCGGACTCGCTGTTGCCCGGAAACATCCCTGTCCAGCTCGCGAGGTGCGAGGCGATCGTGAATCGACCCATGTCGGCGCCGATCTCGGCGACGAGGGACTCCGCGGCACGCTGGTTGACGCCGGGGATCGTGTCGAGGAGGTCGACCTTGGCGGGAATCGTTGCGACGTCTTTGAGCAAGAAAGCCCGAGGCGCCCGCCTTGAGCGCGTCGTAGACGTACTCATCGAGGTCGCACGTCGTGAGCATGACAACTCGGCTCGTGCGAGGCGCTCCGGGCCCAGCGAGCAGCCGGCTAGCGGCGATGCCGTCGAGGCCAGGCATCGGATGTCCATCACCATGATCCGGGGAGCTCAAGCGCGTTTCTGGACCCGGCACCTTCCCGGACGACTTGACATCATCTGCACGTGCGAGTACAAGTGCGAGTGAATCGACTCAACAGCAACATTCAGTGGGTTGTCACGTTGCTATTGAATCGATTCAACAGCAAGCGAAGAAAGGAGGCCGGGTGCCCAGCACGACCATCGTCGAGGTGGCGAAGCGTGCCGGCGTTTCCCCAGCCACAGTCTCCTACGTTCTCAGTGGCAATCGGACGATCTCGCAAGGCACCCAGGTGCGCGTGAGGCGCGCCATCGAAGAACTCAACTACAAGCCCCATGCGGGCGCTCGGTCCCTTCGGGCGGGCAAGACAGACATGGTCGCGCTAGTAGTGCCCTTCTATGACTGGTCCTCCGAGCCAGTGTTGATGCCCTTTGTCTACGGCGTGGTTCAAGCGGCCCGCCAGCACGGTTGGAACGTCGTGCTCGTGACAAGCGACGGAGGGTCGGACGTCAACTCGGTGGTGCGGGGCAAGATGGTCGACGGCGTCGTGCTCATGGAGGTCCGGGTGGGCGACGAGCGCCTGGAGGTCGTGCAGCGATTGGGAGTCCCCTCCGTCGCTATCGGCATGCCCCTGGAGCCGGTCGATATCCCCTTTGTCGACCTGGACTTTGAGGCGGCCGGACGGGCCTGCGTCGAGCGCCTCATCGGTGCCGGCCACAAGCACATTGCCCTTCTTGCCTCCCCGCCAGGGACCTTCGAAAAGAAGCTCGGCTATGCCCGCCGATTCTGGCACGGCG
>Ga0326728_10018539_pt1 | contig 13696 bp, 9 predicted proteins | sample MB3enrmetagenome_FD_207602 | JGI IMG/M metagenome (GOLD analysis project Ga0326728, IMG submission 207602) | Lab enriched peat soil microbial communities from McLean, Ithaca, NY, United States - MB31MN | ecosystem: Environmental > Terrestrial > Soil > Wetlands > Peat | place: USA: New York... | reverse complement strand
GGATGATTTGCGCCAGCAATGTTTCCCGGCCCACCCGTTCCGCCCGCATCAGGAACGCGCCGGTTTGATTGAGCGTGGCCCCCGTGACCCAATCCCCGGCGGCCTTGGCGGAGGGCATCGCCTCCCCGGTGAGCATGGCCTCGTCCACGCTGCTGGCGCCTTCCAGCAAAACTCCATCCACCGGAATCTTTTCGCCGGGCCGCACCCGCAGCGTGTCTCCTTTGCGCACCAGCGTGATGGGGAGTTCGATTTCCTGTCCCTGGCGCACCACGCGCGCGCTGGGGGCCGCCTCCTGGAGCAGGGCTTGGATGGCCTGCCCGGTCCGGCGGCGGGCTTTGGCTTCCAGCATCTGGCCCAGCAAGGCCAGCAAGGTGATCATGGCCGCGCTGTCAAAATAGACCGGGATCGGCTCCAGGGTGTGCGAGGAAACTCTGGGCGAGAGGACGAAACTCGCCACACTGAACCCATAAGCCGCCATCACCCCCATCCCGATCAGGGTGAACATGTTCGCGCTGCGCAACACCACCGAGCGCCAGGCCCGTTCCAGGATCGGACGCCCCGCCCAAAACACCACCGCCGTGGCCAATCCCAATTGAATCAAGTAATTGGCCTCAAACCGCGCCTCCTCGAAAATGCGGTAGCCCATCATGTCGCGCATGGCCAGAATCATCACCGGAATTGAAAGCGCCAGCCCGGTCCAAAACCGCCGCGCCCAATCTCCGCCTCCGGCCATCTCCGCGCCGTCCCCGGCGCCGGGTGTCTTCGGCTCCAAATCCATCCCGCAGATCGGACAACTGCCCGGATGGTCCTGCTCCGCCTCCGGGTGCATCGGGCAGGTGAATCCGGGTGAATCTCCGGAATGCGCCGGTGACGAAGGGGAAGGGTAGGGCGAGACTCTGTCGAGCCGTGACTCTTGCCCAGGAAATCGAGTTTCGGCTCGACGGAGTCTCGCCCTACCGTCCAAGACTGACGCGCTACCGGGCCCGGCGCCGCCCTCGGCCGCCGCCGGAGGCGCAGCTGGAGGCCCGGCGAGGAATTTCTGGCGGCAGCCCTCGCAACAAAAGAACCACGTTTTTCCGTTGCGTTCGGCGCGCAGGCCGCGGGCTTCATCCACCGCCATCCCGCAGACAGGATCAACGGCCATGGGGCGCGGCCGGGGCGCCGGACAGCGCCGCCTGGCGTAATTTATATTTGACTAATTTGACGCGCTCCGGGTCGAGGATCTTTCCCCCCAGTCGCTCGGTGGCGTAGAAGCTGTCCACCGCCGCCCCTTTTTCGGTGAGGATTCTCGCCAGGGAGAGGTCCACCTGCAGGTCGGCCAGCGCGCGGGAAATGTCGTACAACAGGCCGACGCGGTCTTCGGCCTGCACGTCAATGACGCTGCGGGAATCGGAGGTTTCGTTGTCCACCTCGATGACCGCCGGGATGCGCTCGCCCTCGACAGATTTGTAAATGGAGGGCGCCGCCTTGGTGCGGGCGATCAGCGCCGGCAGGTCCACCGCGGCATTGGTCAGGACCTTGTGGGCCAGGCTCTCAAACTTCTCGCGCTCCTCCCGGCCGGGCAGCCGCCCGGTTTTCGCGTCGGTGACGAAGAAGGTGTCCAGAATAATGCCATCCTTGCGCGTCAGGATTTCCGCGCTGAGGATGTTGAAGCCGGCGGCGGTCAGGCAGCCGGTGATGTTGCTGAAGAGGCGCTCCCGGTCCCAGGTGCAAATCGTCACGGTGCTGTAGCCGCGGTCCGGCTCGTTGTGCCAGGTGACAATCGGCGCCAGCGCGTTCTCCTCTCCCGAGGCCAGTTGCAGGTGGATGAAACGATGCACCTGGGCGACGTCGCGCAAAATCTGCCGCGCGTCATTGACCTGGCAATAGCGGGACGGCAAATTTTGGAAATGGGCCTGGACTTCCGCCGGATCGAAGGTGGGAGGCGCCAACCGCTGCACCTCCTCCGCGAGCAATTCCCGCTGGCGCTCCTCCGCCACCCGAAACTCCGACGCCCCGGAGAGCAGCTCCACCGTCTTGCGGTAAAGCCGCCACAGCCCGGTGTCTTTGAATCCGTTCCAAAGCTGGTCGCTCGTCGCCATGGAATCGGCGAACGTGTGCAGCGCCAGCATCGTCAGATTCTCCGCCGTCTGAATCAGGCGCGCAAAATGGCGGATGACCGACGGGTCGTCCAGGTCGCGCCGCTGGGAAATCTGGGCCATGGCCAGATGGTTTTCGATGAGCAGGCTCAGGGTGTGCGTTTTGGCCCCGTCCAGTCCCAGGCGGCCCGCCACCCGCAAGGCCTGCTGGGCGCCGATGGCGGCGTGGCGCCCGGTGTGGAAGGCTTTGCCGGAATCATGGAGCAACAACGCCAGGTAGAGGAGGAAGGGCAGTTCCACCTCTCGAAAAATCTGCGCGTACTCGGCGAAGGGCGGGACCTTGGCGTCCCACACCTGATCCAGTTTTTCCAGGCAGACCAGCGTGTGTTCGTCGGCCGTGTATTGGTGATAGAACTCGTGTTGCACCAGGCAGGTCAGGCGGCCGAATTCGGGGAGGAATTTGCCCAGCAGGCCCACTTCGTGCATCCGGCGCAGCGTGGGCGCGACGTTGCCGCGCTGGTCCAGGATTTCCAAAAATGTTTCCCGCACATGGCCGTCCCGCAGGAACTCGTTGTCCACCAGGGGCAGATTCTGGCGGACCAGTTGGGCCAGATCGGGGTGCAATTTCAGGCCCCGCTGCTGGGCGTGCAAAAAAATCCGCATCAGCCGGCGCGGGCTGTCTCGAAAAATGCCGGACGAAAGCGGGAGCATCTCCCCGTCCACAAACTTCAAGCCGTCCGCCGCTTGTTCGGGGATTTCCTTGTGCCGGAGAAAACCGGGCAGCCGCAGCAGCCGCGGCTTGGGAGCGGGCACCAGCGCCAGGCGCTGCTCCGCCGTGCGGGTGATCAGGTCAATGTTCCGCGCGTGGGTGTAATAGACCTTCATGAATTTTTCCAGCCGCTCGCCGGGCGAACGGTCGCGCCAGCCCAGGTTGGCGGCCACCGCCGGCTGGACGCTCCGGCTCAGGACATCGGAGGCGCGGTCCAGGAGGTATTGCAGTTCATTGCGGGTGCGGAGCAGAAAGTCGTAGGCGCTTTCCAGTTGTTTGCGCTCGGCGGCGCTGATGACTTGCTGGTTCTCCAGTTCCCCCGGCGTCCGGGTGCGGTCCTTGAAATAGGCCATCCAGAGCAGGTTCTGGTAATCGCGCAGGCCGCCGCAGCCGTTCTTGATGTTCGGTTCCTGCATGCAGGCCAAATTGCCATATTTGTTGCGCCGCGCCTCCTGGTCCAGCAGGCGCGCCTGGATGTATTCCTGCTCATAACCCCGGACGCACTTGGCCAGCAGCGCCTTGCCAAACTGCCCGAACAACGCCGCCTCGCCCAGAATCAACCGCGCTTCGATCAGCGAAGTTTTCGACTGCATGTCGCCGTTGGCCACGCTGACGCAATCGTCAATCGAGCGCACGGAATGCCCGACCTTGAAGCCCAAATCCCACAACGTGTAGAGCAGCCCGTCCACCAGCGCCGCCAGGGCGGGCCGCGCCCGGCCCCTCGCCACCCCTTCTCCGTCGTGCAGGAACATGATGTCAATATCGCTGTGGGGATTCAACTCCGCCCGGCCATAGCCGCCGATGGCCACCAGCGCAAACACCGGCGGGGCCGCGCCCGCCAGTTGCGGCGCGCCATTTTTGACCCCCTCCAAAATGTATCTCAGCAGCAAATCGAGGATGGCGGACCGCGCCCGGCAAATTTCCCGTCCGGATCCCCCGGCGCGATGGAGCAATTTCAGGCGATGGGTTTCCACCTTGAGAAAAACCTTGTACCGTCCCAATTCCTGCCTGGGGAGCGCGCCCGGCGGCAGCGCCAGCCGCGCCTTTGCGTTCGCCTCAATTTTTTCCAGCAACGTCATGTTCCCGGAGAACTTAGGGCAGACCGCCCATCGAAGCAACCACAGGCACGATTTCTGTCGGCGAAAAAGGTTGCCAAAGCCGGGCTTTTGGTTTTCAGTTCCGGCCTGAAAACCGAGAACGGAACAACGCCGCGACACCGGCCAGCATGTCCATCACGCCCCGCCAATTCGAGCAACTCAAGGCGCGCCTGAGCGGTCCCAAGCCCGCCGCCCAGCCCGTTTTTGAGAGCAGCCTTCGTCCCAGGCCCGCCGGGACGCAAATTATTATTGGCATAGATCCTTCCCTGCGCGGCACCGGCTTTGGCGTGATCAAAATGGCCAGGCCCCATCCGGTGGCGCTGGCCTGCGGCGTCATCGCCTGTCCGCCGGGTTGGGAACATTCGCGGTGCCTCTTGAAAATCCTGCAAACCTTGCGGGAAATTTCCGCCCAATACCGTCCCGCGGTTTGCGCCATCGAAGGGCTGTTCTACGCCCAAAATTTGCAAACCGCCCTGATCCTGGGCGAAGCCCGCGGCGCGGCCCTGGCCGCGATGGCCGAAGCCGGCCTGGACATTTTTGAAATCGCCCCGCGCAAGGTCAAGCAAGCCATCGTGGGCTACGGCGCCGCCCACAAGGCGGCGGTGGCCAAAATGGTGCAGCGCCTCCTGCATTTGGCCGCCCTGCCCGCGCCCGACGCGGCCGACGCCCTGGCCATCGCGCTGGCCCACGCCCAGGACACCAGCCGCTACAGCCTCACCGCGCCCAAGAGAATCTAGTTTCACAGATCGGACAGATACAGGGCGCGATTGCGCCAAAGATAGCTCAGGCCGGAGGCCAAAGTCAGGATCACCGCCACCCAAAGGGAAATGGGCGCGAACCATTCCACCCACGGCTTGCCCAGCACGTCGAAACCGAAAATGAATTGGCCGGCCGGCCCCGTTTCCCCGTAGCAGTGCCGCACCAGGATGGCCAGGATGGCGACAATTTGCGAAATCGTTTTGTGTTTGCCGAATCGTTCCGCCGCCAGCACCAGGTTCTTCGATGCCGCCAGCAGGCGCAAGCCCGTGATGGCCAGTTCCCGCGCCACCACGATGACCGCCATCCACGCCGCCATCCAGCCCAGCCCCACAAACGCGATGAAGGCCGAGCACACCAGGATTTTGTCCGCCAGCGGGTCCATGAGAATTCCGAAATTGGTGATCAGTTTGTCGCGCCGGGCGATGCGGCCGTCAAAATAATCCGTCAGGCTGGCGGCGCTGAACAGCAGGAGGGAAACCGTCTCGTGCCAGCGAAAATCCACGAAGACCGCCACCAAAAAGGCGAGCGTCAGCGCGAAACGGGAGACGGTCAACTGGTTCGGCACGTTCATGGGCCGCTCCTATAAAGACAGGTTCGCCGCGCCAAGTAAATGTTTCTTCGCGCCGCCATCCCTTTTCCCTCATCCCGCCGGCACGGCCATCAAATCGTAATCCGTGTGGCCGATGATCTTGACGCGGGCGAACGCTCCCGCGGGCAATCTCCCGCGCACATAAACGCGCCCGTCAATGCCGGGGGCGTCGGCCTGGCTGCGCGCGATCCACACACGGCCCCGCCCGCCGGCGCGGTTCCATTCTTCGGGGGCGGACGGGGAACGGATCAGACCGTGCTCCCAGGAACTGATGGCGGCGGCGGGCCCGTCGCCGGGCCGGGCCTCGCCTTCGACCAGCACCGCCATCTCGCGCCCGACGAAGGAGGCGGAAATTTCCCGCGCCACCTGGAGTTGTTCGGCCATGGCCAGCTTCTGCCGCCGCGCCCTGACCCGGGCCGGAATCTGGCCCTCCATTTTGCCCGCGCGCGTGCCTTCCTGGGGCGAGAAGGTGAAGACGCCGAGGCGCTCGAACCTTGCCGACCGGATAAATTCGAGCAGCGATTGGAAGCAGGCCTCCGTCTCGCCGGGAAAGCCCACAATGAAGGTCGTGCGAATGGCGATGCCCGGGATGCCCGCGCGGATTTTCCCGATCAAGTCAACAATATGCTGCCGCGAGGTTTCGCGCCGCATCCGTTCCAGCATGTTTTCGTGGATGTGCTGGAGCGGCAGGTCCGCGTAGCGCGCCACTTTCGGGCATCGGGCGATGGTGTCAATCAATTCGTCCGTCCAATGGGCCGGATGCGTGTAGAGCAAACGGACCCAAAAATCGCCGGGCAGGGCGTTGAGGGCGCGCAGCAGGGTGCAGAGGGTGGCGGCCCGGGCCGGCAGGGCGCGCGCGGCCGCGCCAAACTTTTCCGGGGAGGAAATGGCGGGGCTGGGATGGGGCCGCAGGTCCAGGCCGTAATAGGTGGAGTCCTGGGAGATGAGGTTCAACTCCTTGACGCCGCCGGCCAGAAGCCGCCCGGCCTCCCGCACCACGTCCGCCTGCGGGCGGCTGCGATGGGCGCCGCGCATCCGCGGGATGATGCAAAAACTGCACGGATGATTGCAGCCTTCCGCGATTTTGACGTAGGCGAAATGCCGCGGGGTCAGCCGGAAGCGCGGCGTGGCGAAGTCGGGGATGTAGGCGGGGCGCCGATGCACCCGGAGGACCGGCCCGGCGGCGGGCGCGGGGGAGGCCGCCCCCGGGCCGGCCCGGGGCGTGGCAATGGTATTGACAGTATTGGCTCCGGGGACGGCCTTTCCGGCGCGGGCCAGTTTCTCGCGGCGTCCGGCCAGCGCCTGATGGACGATTTCCGCCACCTGCGCCACCTGGTCAATGCCCATGAACGCGTCCACTTCCGGCAGCAGTTTGGGCAGGGCGCCGCCAAACCGCTGCGGCAGGCAGCCGGAAACGATCAAGCCCTGCGCGGGATTGGTCCGGGCGCGCGCCTGGGCGGATTCCAGAATGGCCTCGATGCTCTCCTTCTGGGCCGCATCAATGAACGAACAAGTGTTGACAATGAGGACATCCGCCTGGCCCGCCTCATTGGTGATTTGCATCCCGCTCTGGAGGAGCGAACCGAGCATGATCTCCGCGTCCACCAGGTTTTTGGCGCAACCGAGGGAAATCAAGCCCACGCGAACCGGGCGATGGCTGGGTTTGGTCATGCGCGCCCGATGCGTCAGTGCCTGGGCAGGGGCAAAGTTTCCCCCGAATCTTCGGTGGACTGATACAGGCCCGGACTCAGCCCGTTCAGCGGGTTCCGGCTGGCCCGGCGGTTCAACAGCACCACGCCGCCCGCCACCCCGCCCACGACCAGCACCACCACCAGAATGGGCAGGAGCATCCGCCGGCCCGCGGTGGAGAGGTGAAACATGGCCGAGTCCACCATGCCGGATGCCGGGGGCTGAAAAGCCGGCAGCCCCTGGCTGCCGCTTTCGGCCAGTTCCTGGTTGAGTTGGGCCAGGATGACGGTCGTGTCCAGTTTCAGGGCCATGGCGTAGGTGCGCACAAATCCCCGGATATAAACCGGAGCGGAAAAAACATCATAATTGCCCTGATCAATGGCGCGGATATGGTCGCTGCGGATTTTGGTCATGTCCGCGACTTGTGTCACCGTGAGCCTTTGGGCTTCGCGCGCCGCTTTTAATTGTTCGCCAACCGTTGCCATGTCACCCAATGGATACCCCTTTTGCGCCTCCGTGGCAAGGGCGCATTCGCTTGGGCAATGTCCCGATTATGGCGCTGTGTATAAACCGCAAAGGACAATTATCAAAATCGTCTGATGATGGCTGGAAATCGCCGCCGCGCCGCCCTGCCGGATCCGCTCCAGTCCGCGGCGGCCGTTTCAGTTCATGTCTGCCGGGACCGTGGAAAATCATTCCTGCAACAGATCGGCCAGGATTTCCCCGGTTTTTCTCACCAGGCCGATGCGGGGAAATATCTTGGTGACGGTGAGCGAATGTTCTTCCGCCGAGAGGGCCGACATGGCGTCTTCCGCGAAGACCTGATGGTAGCCGTATTCGTAGGCGAACCGGGCGGTGCTTTCCACGCCGATGTTTGTCGAGATGCCGCACAGGACCATGGCCGTTAGGCCGCGCCTTCTCAATTCCAAGTCAAGCTCCGTCCCGTAGAAAGCGCCCCACTGGTGTTTGGTGATCACCAAATCGCCCGGTTTGGGCCCCATCGCCGGGACAATGTCCGCCCAGTCCGGCGGCGGGTTCTGAAACTGCATGGGGGCGTCGGCGACGGGATGCAAGGCGTTTTTTCCGTCCGGTGACAGAGCCACCCGCGCCAAAAAAACCGGCATCCCGTTTTTCCGGAACGCCTCGGCCAGAGCCGCCGCGTTTTTTACCACAGTGTCCGGCGCATGAGGGGCGGTTTGCCGCCCGGCAATGCCTTTCTGGAGGTCAATGACCACGAGCGCCGTCTTGGATCTGTCAATGAATGTGTTTTTCATAATCGTCATGTTACCACTTTTGGAGGGAACTGCGCACTCGGAATTGTTCAGTTCACCCGGCAGGGCGTTCGCCTTCGTCTCACTGCGGCGCGGCAGGTCGCTCGGCCCAGGCTATTGGCTTTCGACCGCGTGGGAAGGCGGTTTGCCGGTTTTCAACGGTTTACAGGAGTTCAGAGGCGTTTGCGCGGACAAATTGGCTCGCCTCGGCGCGGGGAATTGCTAATTCTGGGGACGTGCCGAAATGGGTGAAAATGTGCCTCGGGATTTTGCTGCTGCCGGTGTGCGCGGGAACCGCCAAGGCGGCCTGGCTGGCCGTGAGCCAAATGGGCGGCGCCGACCGGGTCTGGCTCCCCATGCTGGCCGGGGCGGCCTGCTGGATTGTGGTTTTTCTCCTGCTGCCCAAGCCGATGTGGGTCTATGTTTTCGGCCATGAGTTGACGCACGCGGTCTGGACATGGATTTTCGGCGGGAGCGTCAGGGGCTTCAAAACCGGCTCCGAGGGGGGCCATGTGGTGAGCACGAAGAGCAATTTTCTCATCGTGCTGGCGCCTTATTTTTTCCCGCTCTACGCCGTGCTGCTGGTGCTGGTGTTTGTGGTCTTCACTCTGTTTGGGGCATGGCATCAGGCTTACGTGCCGTGGTTTCATTTGCTGCTCGGCGCGGCCTATGCCTTTCATCTCACGCTCACCTGGCACATCTTGCGAACCCGCCAAACGGACATCACCAGTCAAGGCTATATTTTTTCCGCCGCCGTGATTTTCCTGGGCAACGCGCTGGTGCTGTTGATCGGCGTGCCGCTGCTGGCGAGGCACAGTTTGGTGGGGGCGCTGATTTCCTGGCTGGAATGCAACGAGCAGGTGTGGCGCCGCATCGTCCGGTGGTTTTGAGGCGGCGCTGCCTTCGCAAGGCCCCCGTCTCCTTATCCGGTCGCGCCGAAGGGAGTGTTTTGAGCGACGTCATAGACCGCCGCCACAGTGCGTCTCCTCGTCCGGCGCGGTCAAGGGAGTGTTTTCCGGCGCAGCAACATCGCGCTTCTTGGGCGGCCTGGAGGCGAGGCGACGAGACTATAGTTTTCCCAGAGCCAGGGCACGACCTTTTCTCCCAAATTACCCGGCGCTCCAAATTGGGCGATGCCGAATTCGCGCAGGTCCCGCGCGATCAAAATCACGTAATCCGGCGGCGACCGGCGCAACTGCTGGAGATACAAATTCTCATCGCTGAAGCCATCCGGCAGGGGACTTTCATGGCGCGAGAGGTAGTTGATCATGACGCCCCCCGGCAGCGCCAGGAGCGTGGCCCGCGGCGGAATGGTCCGCAGGCGCTCGACCGCCCAATTGACCAGGAGTCCCGTTTCATCCGCCGCCGGATCCAGCGCGTAAAAGCGGTCCCGGCCCGCGGCGACCGGCTGGGTTTGGCGCGCGCGGATCAGGGCGGATTGCGCGGCAATGGAAGCGCAGCCCATGCCCAGCATGACCAGGCCGGCCAGCGCGGACAGACGCCGGCCCCAAAGGCCCGCGCCGGTCCAGCGCGGGACCTCCGAAACCATCGCCGCCGCCGCCGCCATTCCCGCGAGGGCCGCCTGGAAAAACCCAAAATGATCAATGCGCGCCCGCAAGATCATGCGGGCCAGCATGGCGCCCGCCAGCAAAACCAGCGCCAGCGCCATGAGAGTGCGCGTTTGGGCGCGTCCGTTTTGCCGCAACTCGCGTCCGAGCCTGGCGGCCACGATTGCAAACAGAATGGCCATCAACCCCGGCAGGCACGGGCCGGCTTCTTTGTCAATATGAATGGAACAGACCGCGGCCAGCGCCGCCGCGGCCGTGGCCAGCCGCAACACGCGCGACCAGGAACGGTTGACAAACCAGCCGGCCGCCCAGATGGACGCGATCATGACGGAGGCGAGGAACGCGGCGCGCAATTCCAGCCCGGCATGGCGCCACGGATGGTCCAGGCCCAGGAACACCGGCTGGTACTCAAAGCCCGGTTCCCTTTGGTTGAACAGCACCAGCCACCAGGCCTGGCAGGAATCCACCAAGGCCGCTCCCCACGGTTCGCCGCGCGCCAGCCATGCGGCGCATCCCAGGGTGGGCAGCGCCGCTCCGGCCAGGAGGAGCGCCCATTCCGCCGCGCCCGCCGGTTGTCCCTGCCGGCGGCGCACCAGCAAGGCGGCGATTCCCAGGATTCCTCCCGCCAGCATGAACTCCGGTTTCAACACCGCCGCCACCCCGCCGCAGAGTCCCAGCAAGAACGCCAGAGGGCGCGACGGTTCCCGGCACCATCGCACCATGACGAACGCCGTCAGCAGCAGGAGCAGAATGCCGTGGGTGGCTTCATGGGTGTAAGGCGTGGCGAAATTATAATTGGCCACGCTGTTGAGAATGGAAAAGGAGAAAACCGAAATGAACACCGCCAAGGCGGCGAACGCCGCCAGCCGCCCCCAGGCCAGGCGAAAAGCCAGGTACGCCAGCGCCACGATCGCCCCATAAACCGCCAGGTTGGCCGTGACCAGCACCATCATCCCCGCCCCAAAGCAGTGGAAGAGAAGCCCGTTGAATAAAAGCGAGAGAGGCCCATAGTTCCAAAGAAAGTCGTGGTAGGGCGCCGCGCCCTGCGACACCCGCCAGATGCCATACCATTGCGCCCCGGCATCCACGATGGGGTCCGGCCACTTGCGCCAGGACAGATGGAGAAAGAAAGCCGCCAGGAGCGCCAGAGCCAGGAGGCCGGCAAACTCACAAACCCCCGCACGCGGGAACAAGGCCGGCGGGTCCGCGCTGTCATTCTGTTCCGGGCCTGTTGCCATATTTGGGTTTAAGATTAGGAGCAAGATTAAGATTAAGAACGCCAAACCGCCACCCCAAAAAATCAGACGCGCCCCTTGCGCTTTTCCCGCAAATTTTCTGCTGGCAATCGCGCCGGGAACCGGCCAGACTGCGCCCCTATGAAATCCAAACTCTTCATTCAAAACGACATGACCCTTCATGCCCGTGCTCTCGCGTTTCTGGCTGTCCTGGCCATGACTTCCTATTCCTCTTCCGCCCAGGCCCCCCCGCCTGCCGGGGCGGCTCCGCAAGAACGAATTGAAGGCTTCAAGGAACACATGATCGCCGGCACCAAGTGGTATCAGCATGACCCCGACCGCCCGCAACCGCCCATCGTTACCCCGGGGGCCGCATTCAGCCAGATGGCTCCCCCGCCCTCCGATGCCGAGGTGCTCTTTGACGGCAAGGACCTCTCCAAGTGGCAAAGCGCCCGCGGACAGGAAGCGAACTGGAAGGTTCAGGACGGGTACATGGAAGTCGTGCCCCCCAACGGCAACGACATCCGCACCAAGGGGAAGTGGTCGGATTTCCAGTTGCATGTGGAATTTGCGGAGCCAAATCCGCCCGGCAACCTGCACGGGCAGAGCCGCGGCAACAGCGGCATTCTGATCAACAATATGTACGAGGTCCAGGTGCTTGATTCTTACAACGACAAGACCTACGCTGACGGCCAGGCTGGCGGGATTTACGGCCAGATGCCCCCGCTGGTCAACGCCTGCAGGCCGCCGGGCGAATGGCAAACCTACGACATCATCTGGGAATCCCCGCGCTGGAGCGAGCAGCATGAACTGACCCAGAAAGCCTGCATCACCGTCCTGCACAACGGGGTGGTCATCCAGCACAAGACCGAGTTCATCGGCAGCACCGACGGCATCGGCGGCGGCGTGGGCTGGCGCGGGGTTTCCAAGTACACGGAACATGCCCCGGAGGTCTTCGTGCAATTGCAGAACCACAACGCCAACCCGGTCCGTTTCCGCAACATCTGGATTCGCGACCTCCACCTGGCCTCGCGGCAGTAATTATTGTTGACCTGCATATTTATGGGTTCCTGGGTGGCACGGGCGACTCGCCCGTGCCGCCGGGCCACTGGCCCGGCGGAAGCTTAAATACGACTTTTGGCAAAACCACTGAGTCACGATTACCGTCCGTCACTTTCGCTTCCGGTCGGCGAGTCGCCGACCGGCACAGGCGGGTCGCCTGTGCCACCCAGCCAAAAGGGTGGAGAGCATGAATTTTCCGGGTTTTCCCTAATCGGCCGTCAGCGGCGCGAAGATTTCCGTCCCGTTCTTTTCGGGGGGTGGAAACGGCGACTGGCAATGCTCGCACAATTCGCGGTCCACGGCGCGGAGCTGCCCGCAGTTGGGGCAAGGCTCCCGCGCCGGCCATTCCTGCGCGCACAACAGCGTGAGCAGCCCGGCGATTCCGAGCAGAAAGACGAAGAGTGTCCACCCCAGGCCCGCCGGGATGGAAGAATTGTGGCGTCGCGCCAGCAGCCAGGCGATCCCCGCGCTGATGAAAGCCAGGGCGAAACTGAGCGCGTTCCACGGACTGTAAAGGTTCTTGTCGAACTGCAAATGCGCCAGCGGCGGCAGCAGCGTCCCCGTCAGTTGATTCGGCCAGGAATTGATTTCCGATCCGCGCAAGAAGGGCAAATCGGCGCTCTTGGCCACGGTTTGCCCCGGCCCAAGCCAGAGCACATGAATCGGCAGTTTCCAGCCCGATTTCGAGTTCATCACGAAATCCGGCCAAAACCAAAGGGCGAAATTGGCCGTCGAACCGTTGGTCGCCTGGAGAAAGAAAAGCTGCACCTGCGGGTATTCCGCAGAGCCGGGCTGGTAAGGCAGGGCGAGGATCGTCCGGCCTTCGGAGTCCAACGCGCGGACGGTGGTCTTGGTCGTGAGTAAAATGAGTTTCTGTTGACCGAATTCCTCGCGATTTAGCGTCGGCCCGGCGTATCCGACGAATCCGGCAATCTCCTCCTCATTCGTCAGGGAAAACACCGGGTTCACTGTGCGCGCTTTGAAATCCGCCTGATAAAGGCCCTTGGCGGTCGCCATCAATTTCCGGTCGGAAGAATTGTAAAAGTTGCCCATCTCGCGCAGAAACAGGAATGGTTCGGGCCTCAACCCGCCTTCATGGCCTTGCGGATTCAAACTGCCGGCGTATTTGCGCGTGCGGGCGTCGTAGCCGCTTAACTTTCCGTGGCGGTCCAAATACCAGAGGGTTTTGTCCGCCGTGCTCCAGAGGATAAAAAAGCGCGTCTCCTCAATAAAGGAATCCCGGTACTTGAGGTTGGCGGAAACCATGGGGCCGTAGGCATTGCGCTTTTGGAATTCACTGAACTCCATTTTCTGGCCGGTTTTGGGGTCCAGGAGCGGATGCCCTTCCAAATCCACAATCTCCACCGGCACATTCGCCTGCTGCGTCACCTTGTAAAGGCTTCCATCCTGGGTCATTTGATAATTGCTCATGACATAGGAAGGATTCGACCACGGATTCAAAACCAAAAAGAACAGCAACCCCGCCCCGGCATACAACGCGCCCCCGCAGCCCGCCGTCATCGCCACAATCAGCGCCAGCCTCCCGGCCGCCGGCTGGCCGCGATAATAGCCGCCGCTC
>Ga0326728_10018537_pt1 | contig 13697 bp, 9 predicted proteins | sample MB3enrmetagenome_FD_207602 | JGI IMG/M metagenome (GOLD analysis project Ga0326728, IMG submission 207602) | Lab enriched peat soil microbial communities from McLean, Ithaca, NY, United States - MB31MN | ecosystem: Environmental > Terrestrial > Soil > Wetlands > Peat | place: USA: New York... | reverse complement strand
AGTCGCCTATCTCCACGTCATAGGTGATCTGGACGCGAGGGGCCCTTACCCTGTCGAGGGTATGCTGCAAACTCTCCTTTTTGGCCATATGTTACCCTCCTTTCTTATACGCAAGCGCCTTGGTTATGTCCAAAGAACACAGCTTTGGAAAAAGTTCATTCTCTGCTTTCGTACGGTCGTCTTCCGATGCGCCGGGGGCTATAAGACACTGGTAGTATGCCTCGATCACCTCTGCGATCCACAATGGTGATTCCCACTTCTCGAGATTGAGCTCGCTGATGAGCGCATAGAGCTCTTCCACAATGGGCCGTGCAATATCGGGCCGTTCGGCCATGAGGGCGAGCTTTGCCATCATGAGCCGGTAGCGGTTCTTCTGTCTGATGGAAGGCGCGCTGCCAGAAGCACCCAGCAACTGGGTAAGCGCAGGGTTGATTCCCTGTGCAGTCAAGGTGTCCTGTGCCGACTGCCAGATGGCATCCTCCAGGGACCCTTGATCGGTGTACCGCACTGAAGGGGCTCCGAACTGCCTGACCTGGGCGGGGGCCTGCTGGATGGATTCAGTTGCCATCTTCTCCTCCTGCTGTGCAGCCTTTGCGGCCTTACCTTTTTTTGGCTTTGCCGGCTCGGGTGCGGCTGCAGGTTCTGCTGCAGGGACAGGAGCCGGGATGTCGCGCCCCCCCCTGTCCTTCAGGATGGTGTTTACGAGACGCTGGCAATCCTCCGTGGCCTTCATCAGATCGGAGAGCCTCGGTGCATCACGGCCGAATTTCTCGTCCACCACGGCATCAAGCCGGCCATAGGTTGCGATGCATGCGTCTAGGTCATCTGCGAGTTTAATGTAGAACTCCTTTGATGTCTTGGCTACGGCCCCATCAAAGGTTTCTGCAGGGATCTTGCCTTCGTTTATCTGATCCTGTCTGGCACGCAGCTTGTTATCGTCGGTGTCTCCCCACTGGTTCTTGGTGTCCTTCTCGTAGCCCACCTGGCGCGATTCCTGCCACTTGTTCCAGGAAAAGCTGGATGCCTTCTCGTCCGTCAGGGGTATTTCCCGTATGGAAAGCGCTACCTTGTCATTGAGGAACTCCAAGGGGCCTGAGCGGTATTCCAAGTCACCGTCTTCGGCTAAGGGGTAGACACGGTCCCAGAAATCACGGATAAAGCTCTCGAGGATGGTCAGGCCTGCGTTCAAGCCTACAAACCCCTGTTTCTTGATGAGCCCCTCAATGAGCCAGACAGCTATCTGGATATCTTTGGTCCTGGTGCCCAGCGCCTCACCTGCAATATCGACCACGGCTGTCCAATTTGAGCGCTTGACCTCGTGCTGCCAGTCGCCCTGATTGAGCATGTCATCGGCGCGCCTGGCCTCCTTGATGCGCTCGTAGACGTCCGTGTAACGAAGGTCCTCGCCCGCCGGGTTATCCCCGGGGATGGGGGTCAGGATGGCATTGATGTCAAACTTCACCTTGCCCATATTCATGAACCTGCAAGTTCAAAAATGACTGATCGGATTTCGAGGATAGCCACATCCTTATCCCCTATGGCGTACACATGCTGCCCCACGCCTTTTGAGAGACCACTGCCGAGAGGTGCCCACTCCGTGTGCCTGCCGAGCTTGAGCTGATCGTCTTGTGCGAGAGAGGTCTCGGGGTAGATCACCGGCATGGAGCAGTTCATGGACAGACCTTCCCATGTGGTGATGCTTGCCGTGACCCAGATGAGATCCAAGGAGTTCTTAGGTTCATGGACAATAAGCTCCCTCACGGTCTCCAGGGGTATCCACACATAGCGCTCATGCACAAAGGTCTCAAGGAAGGCAAAGAGCCGGGCGTCGGTGTCGCTGAAGCCCTCGAAGGGTTTCCCGTTGAAGGTTCCTTGTACGGCCGGCCGTGCCTGGTCAATATGGGTAAGCTTAGCCCGGGCATCTTCGAACTTCCCTGATTTCAATGCATCAAGATAATCCAGATACTCTGGGAAATATTTCGGAAGCTCAGGCATTATGGAGGGCAGCTGGCCGCCCTGCAAAACCTTGAGCCTTTCCTGCTCTGCCTTCACGTTGTTCAGATACGCCTGGACCCCGATAGCGCGCTGCGGGTCCTGGGTGGAAATCATGTCGAGGTGGCGTAGTGCCTTGTCCCACTCGCCGAGCAAGAAAAGCACCTGGAACAGGACTGTCCTGGCGCCCACATCAGAGGGCTTCGATTTTACCTCCTCGATCAAGACCCTGCGGGCTTCGGAAAGACGGCCTGCCTTCATGAGATCCTTCGCCGTCATAATGCAAAACCTCTTCGATAACTTCGTTTCATCATATCAAACCTTCAAGGAGAAAGATAGTAGTCTGTAATAAAATAACAAAACTATCGGGATGTTGAATGTTAAAAGTGTAACCCTTCTCAACTTGGGGTTATGATGGGGCCGATTTCATGGTCCAGAGTTTCTCAAAGTCCTTAGGCCCTAAAGACCTGGTGAATGCAACCAAAAACGACTGATCCGGCAGCCCCCCCACAAACACCACTTCGGGAATCGACTGTATATGCGCCTTAAGAGACCGGAGCATCCCTACGACCTCTTTAAGGTGGTCCCGGACGTCTTTAAGGTCAAAGGAGAATACGCCTTCATGTCCTGGCGGCACCGAGAACCCTGCGGGGGTCTCTGCCGCCCTGTCAAGCCTTTCGGACAGCATGGGCGTAGGGAGGCCCTTGATGTCACCCTTGAGTTCATCCAGATCGAAGGCCCGCTTGGAACAGAGGAACTCGAGGCGCTCCCAGAGGCCGTCGAACACAACAGGGAGGTGCTCCCAGAGACTCTCCCACCCATCAAGCCTGCCATATCCCATGATGAGCAGGGGGAAAGACCTTCCGGCTCCGTCCTGGCTGTCCCGGATAAGGCCGCAAGATACCTCTTCCTTCTTCACCCCCCTGGCAAAGAAACGCCAGGAATGCCGGGGCGTATTGCCGATCACTTTCTGGCAACCCTCTTCCATCCAGTGCGAGAAGGTATTCATGAGCGGTGTGGCCTTTCCGACGGTAAAGTAGTCCTTCACCACGGGGTGCTTGCCCGACGCTGCCCAGCTCCATGGTGGTATCCTTTTCACTGGGCCTGGCATCTGGCGATCTTTAAGGGGACCGCAGTGGGCTGGCTCATGGCTGGCTTGGCCTGGTTGATGACGGCCTCTTGCCCGCTGAATCGGTACTGCACCTTTATGTACCTGATGCCCATGCCCCTGAGCAGGGAAGCCTCCTTTGGGAAGTCGTTGGGAGAGAAAGTGTGCTGCCCACCGGGGAATTCCATGAGGAACTTGGCAAAGGCCTCGGGCCCTGAATAACTCCTCGTCAATGTGAGATTGCCCACATCTATGGAGAAAATCACGCCCCCGCAGCGCCCAGAAGACCATGTGAGCACCTTGGAAACAGGATAGTTCATATTGACAATGCTCTGCTGCTGGTCCATGCACTGTAGGATGAGCTTCGTAGCGTGCGGCTGCACCCTGGCATTGTCATTGGCCTCGGTGGGTAGGCCGTTCACTGTTACGGCATTATCCGATGCGCCGGCGGCCATGGCAGCAACCGGGAGACCCACCTTGGCGCTGGAGAAAAATTTCAGGAACGCCGTCTCAAAGGGTATGGACCTGCCATAGACCTCTTTGGCATAATACCCCCGTTTCAAGTCCCTGCCTACAAAGGGGGCTGCAGTCCCCTTGATGAACTTTGTTGCAAGTCCGTCAGGTGCAAAGAGGAGCTGATTAAGTTGATTAGTATCGGAGATGCCCTGGACATCCACCAGGACCTCTTTCTCCCATACCCCTTGAAGATGACAGGCACTCTCCTGGCAGGTATATGCCCAGAGGAAATCAAAGGGCCCATAGACAAGCCGCCACAAACCCTCGCCAGGGATGCTGCTCGCTGCATTCAGCCTGCGCGAAGCGCTCTGTGCAGCCATGAAGGGGGATGTTGATGGGTCATCGCTGAATGCAGCAGATGCCGTCTGGAACGCTGAAACCCTCGATTTGGTAACGCTTGCAGCGATCCTGTTCAATGCACCCTGGTATTCATTGAGGACCCGGGCAGCATCGAACCCTGCTCCAGCATCATCCAGGGCCTTCTCCTTGCCGATCTTTTCCTGGATCTTCTCCTTGAGCTTGGATGCAGTCTCCGTGGCCTTTGCTAAGGCGTTGGTCTGTACCTGTGTTGCAACTACTTGGGTTTTTTCGAATTCATACACAAACCGCATCCATTCGGGCATGGGATCTGAAAAAGGCCTCAGCTCATTGGCCATGCGCTTGAGCAGGAGGAAATAGAGCCCATCCTTGGATGCAGCCTTTGCTGCAAGGCCCCGCCATTCCTGGCTGCCATTCAGGCACTCCATACCTCTGGAAAAGCTCAAGCTAAAGGCATGCCAAGCCTCGCAATAGGCATTGCGGTACCAGGTGTTGAACTCGGCCTTCCGGGACGAAATGACAGACGGGTTCGTGATGGCCGACTCGAGATCGAGCAGAAAGGCTTCTATCTGGCCCTTCCCTGCAAGGGTGAATGCCGGTTCTATTTTAATGTTTTCGGCCGCGTTTATACTGCCCCCCCAGAAGCCTTTCAGCGTAACGGCCGCCTCCGGAGCCCCGGTATTTATCCAGGCGGTTATCCACTGGAGGTTCTGGGCCTTGTCAATTGCTTCTGTGAGCATACCTTCAAGGTATGCAGACTCTTTTTTCAGGGTGTCTTCGTTCTCCTCCCATAAGAGCCGGTAGGAGTAGAGTTCCATGAACCTCTTCGCCTCTTCCTGACCCTGACTGGTTGATGAAAGCACGACCATGGGCCGCGACATGAGGGGTCCCATGTCTTGGCTGTTCAAGCGTGCCTTCAGGAGGTTGATGCGGTGCACGAGGTATACGATGTATTCCCCTATCCGCGGATCAGCATCCCCGACACCCTTGATATCCACGGCAAGCTGCTTGTCATAGAGCACCAAGAACCGTTCATCGAAGAGCGTGCAGTAGTTTCTCTTGAGCCGGGCTTCGGCGTCTCTGCTCTCGGTCAGCCCCAGTCTTGGTATCCACCATGCCCCGTTCTTTTCATGGACCTTCAGGACCGCACCCCGGTACCGGTCCATGGTATCGAGGTCGAGCCCCATGTCTCCCTTGAGGACGATGGGTCTTGTGAACTCTCCAGGGAATCCCCTCATGATCCCGAGGTTCTTCACAAACGAGAAGCTCAGCATGCCGCAGATCGCGATTCCGATGGCCACCCATGCCAGGAGCCCGAGGTTTATGGTCAGCCTGTCCCAGGCAAGGGCTTGCCTCGTGGGTGCGAAGAGAGTGCGCTCTTTTGGCAGGATCTTGGCAAAGAAATCATGCAGGAAGAGCCCCTTGCTCGTTCCCGGCAGCACCTCGCGGTCTTCGATGAGGCCCAGGGCCTTCAAAAAATGCGAATACGGGGTTCCCTCCTGTCGTCCGCTGCTGAAGAAGATACCGCGGAGCATGGGAGTCTCCTGGTATGGGTTCACCTGGAAGGCACCCTTCATGAAGGTTTCACATCCGGTCTTCAGCCGTGAGAATTCTTCAGGGAAGAGGAGCAGGGCCGGATCAAGGGCCTTGCTTTCCAGATTATGGAAGATGATCAGGCGTAGTTTGGTGAGACGTTCCTGGATAGTATGAAGGGAATGTGCAATAAAACCCGGGTAGTCAAACGACAAATCGTGGTTGACGGCGCCGAATGCCTGCTTGATGAGCTCATCGCCGAGCTGGCCGCTGAACTGCGTCATACCCTGGATAAGATCGCACTTGGTCACCAGCACATAGACCGGGAACTTGCTGCCGAGTACCCGCATGAGCTCGTCAACCCTGCGCCTGATCTGACGTCCGTCCTCTTCCAGCGCATCGGGACCCGCCTCAAGGAGCCTGTCTGCGGCGACCGTGACTACAAGGCCGTTGAGCGGCTCCTTTTTCCTATACTTGGCCAGCAGGTTCAGGAATCGCTGCCACTCATCCTTGTCACGGCCCTCGTCGACGGGGATGGCGTACCTGCCTGCGGTGTCGATGATGACGGCCTGCTCGAAAAACCACCAGTCGCAGTTCTTGGTCCCGGAAAATCCTGAGATCTGGGTCATCTCGGCAAAGGGGCTACTGAGCTTCGCGCTCTTGATGGCAGTGGTCTTACCCGAGGCGCTCTCGCCGATGACCATATACCACGGCAGCACATACAGAGGGTTCCCGAGTTTCTTCAGGTGGGAGCCCTTGAGCGCAGCCACGGCCTCGGTGAAACGGGCCTGAAGGTCGGTGACGTTCTTTTTCTCGTCTTCTTTCAGGGATTTTATATACACCTCGTCCTGTTCGACGATCTGGCTGACAAACTGCTGCTCTTTCTTCTTGATCCAGATCTGCCTGATGAGATATCCGGCAATCCCGATACCGGCCAGACCCAGAAGGAGGAAGAAACCCACCCACCAGGGCCAATTGAGGACCAGGACGACACCAAATACGAAAAGGCAGACGAGAAGAGCCAATAAAGCGATGACGGAATATTTCAGTATTTGTTTTATCATGGCACGAAGTTGAACAATGTATCGCTCACATTATTAAGGACAAAGACATAGATGAGATACAGGACACCGAACAACGCTACCGGAAAGGCCGCCATGAGGATGTTCACCGGATTAAACCTGCTCGTGGCCTTTGGGAGGATCCTTTCGGCTGATTCAACCGGGTAGGCCTCAGGAAACAACTCTGCCTTCTTGAGGGAAGGAATACCTATCGAGGCCCCGGTGAGGACCTTCAGGTTTGAGGTTTTAAGCTGGTCCAGTAGGAATTTGTCCTCCGCATTGCCGTAGCGGCCCTTGAACCCCATGGCCAGACAGAGGTAGTAAACCTCCCGCACATCATTCTGATGCACTGCAAGGTTGTTCAGCCGTTCGAAAAAGAGCTCGCCGGCATTCGTTGTCTGATAGAACTTCAGCTGGAGGGGTTCACGCTGCCAGGTGGTTATTTCGTTCCAGGAGGAATTCATGACAGCCTCGTCGATCCAGGCACAGATGGCGAAACGCGCCTGTTCATAATCTTCCGGCGGAAAATCGGCCGACCTCCTCTGGCTTTCCGAGAGGAGTTGAAGGATCTGAGCCCTCACCTGATCGTAGGGTGATTGCCTCTTGGAGGAGGTCTTTAAAAAGTAGACCACATAGGCAATAATATCCACGAACATTTCAGTGATGTGCATAACCTACCCCCTTCCCACCACCATAAGCTCAATTTTGAGGTCTTCAGGGACTGATTCCCAGAACAGGGTAATATTGCGGCCCTTGACGATGCTTGAGAACTGATCGCTGTTATGGTCGATCTGGAAATACAGCGCATTTGCGCGCCTCGGCAATTCCTGGGGCGGCCGGTCAAGGTGCTCTATCCCCGCGCCGGGAAGCGCGCGTACGATGAGGATCGGCAGATTCTCTCGGGAGCTCAACTTCGCCCCTGTAGCCAGTGCGTTCAAGACGACCTTTGGGTCCGCCGAGGTCTGGACCACCAGGAAGAACCGATTCCTGCCCTCGAAGATTGCAGGCGGCAGCTCAGATGAATAGTATGTGCCGTCATAGACCAGCGAGAACACATATTCCGGACCTGCAGTGATCTCGTCGAGCAGGGCCGTAATCACGCTTTGGGCCCGGGAGAAGCACTGCCAGAGGTTCAGATGATAGTACTTGGGGAGTTCGCTTGAGCCGTCAACAGCGTCACCCGAAACCGTGAACTGTTCGGAAAAGCTGGAAAGCTCTCCGATGAGCTGCCTGAGCAGGCCGTACACCGTCCAAGGATGGCTTAGGGATTCTGTCATGTGGAAAAGCTGGGGGATATAACGGTTGAGCGACCGCAGGGCCAGGAGATAGACCATGTCGCGGCTCCCGAACTCGGCGGTATGGATGCCTCGGTCGCGCTTGTACCCCTCGAGCTGGTATCCGCGCGAAGTGATCTGGTCACGAATCTCCTTAATTACTTTTTCCAGGGTTACTGAGGCGTTAATGCTCAAGCTTGGAGGGATAAAACTGCTCGACAACACAATCTCCTCACCTTGCCTTTCGATCTGGGCAATAGGAATTGTCTCAAAATCACCGAAAAGGTCCTTCTCTGTCTCCCAGAGAAGCTTCAGTGAATATTTCAACCTCCTGACCTGTGTGGAGGGCCCGTTCTCATGTAGATCCCTGGTCTCTTCTGCTGCGGTCGGCGAGATGAAACGCGTATTTATCCCTGTCATGTGTTCATTGCCCGAGACAGTGGTAACATTCTCACCCATGGGGTTGAACCTTCGTATGCCGAGGTAGATGGTGAACGGCTTGCCCCCATCGACCCAATCGCCCTCGAATTTGCGTGCCTCCACCGATGCATTGTCAGGGATGACTGCATAGGTCATGTCCGGGAAGACGAATTCACCGCTATCGAGCTGGAAACTCCCGGTCCCCAGCGCGGTCTGCCTGATCTCGAGCCTTGCTACACCCCAGAGGTGAGGGATGATATACTTCTGCAAGGGGGCCAGGAGCGAGGCATGATAGAGATCGGATAATTGGAAATGCTGGGGCTGGAGGAACAGTCCCTGATGCCACAAGAGAGGTCTTTCCATTATTTATCCTTTCCTTTGGTTTAGTTGGTCGAATGAGTATTCAGCGCCGACTTGGTTTCCTGTGCAGGCAAAGGATCCTGGATCTGTTTGGATCCCAGGATAAGGCTGATGAAGAGCTTGTCAGGCCTTGTGGTCTTATTCAACCAGAGGAAACCCGATCTCTCCGAGATCTCCGGTATCTGGTATAGCCTGGTGATCTTGTCCTTATCAATGGTATAGTATCCTGCGACCAGGGCTACATATTTCGCCCCTTCAGCCCTATCCAGCTTCATATCCATGTCCTTGCCCGGGTTCACGACGATCTGTTTGCTTACCGCCACCCCTGCGGGATCAAAGACAGAACATTCGAGCAGGCTGTAGAGACCATTTTTGCTGCCGGAGAGCTGGTTGAAGGCATTGGGGCTCATGAGCTGGTATACGCAGATCACGAGTGCGTGCGCCCTCTTATCCTTATAATTGAGCTGCTTATCGGCCTTGAGATGAAGCTCGATCGCATCTTTCTCGTACCCGTACTTCACGGGCTCTACGGGCGCAGAGGCGCATGACCAGATGAAGGGAGCAAGAAGAATACCGACCAGAACCGCCCTTTTCATTATCCACCCCCAATTCAAGTGAATGATCTCTGACAATTCTTCTCGAACTGTCCAAGAAAGTCCAGCAGGAATCGTTCCGATTCAAACCATTTTCTGACCCGTTCATACTTCTCCTCAAAGAGGTCGAAGGCATCGGCCTTCTTCAGTGCCCCGATCCTGAACGCTGACCCCGTCTGATCCATGCCCTTCGGGTCAAGCTCTGTAAGGATATACCCCGCCACGGTCCAGGCGGCCTCCTTGGATGACTGCTGGGAGGCAAGGAAGGCCTTCTTGATCTGGTTCAGGTATTCTTCAATGGATTGCATTTTTCCTTCACCCGAGAGGCTGGTGCCGATGATCTGCCTGATCGTCTCGTCGCCCGCAGGGCTCCCGCCGAATGTGGAATTGATCAGGTGGATAAGGTCGTTGAGCGTATTGAAGATGGTATCCAGTGCATGCGCCAGCCGCGAGACGAGTTCAGGGGTCGTGAGGTCAGCCGGGGAAATATCCTTTCCCAGGAGAAGGGGCACGAGACGATCCATGAGATCACCTCCCAGTCCATCAGGCGTACTCACATGCACGGCAGCAAATACATCCTGGAGCTGATTGAGGACCATGAGGCGTTCATCCGGGCCGATCCCCTGCAGTTCTTCTGCAAGATAGGTCTCAAAGGCAAGTTCCGGACTTTTAGGACCATGTACATAGATCTCCCTGAGGGCGCTTGCAAGATTTTCGATGGATGGTTTCATTGTCTGTTATGGGTGGTGAGTGCTAAGTCGAAGGAAATAAAAAGACCCTTTTCCCATACACTCATCGCTGAGCACTTATTTTTTCTTCTCCGGCTTCAGGATCACTGTCTGGGCCAATTCATCCTCGTCCGTCTGGGCGGACTTTTTCTGCGCCGGGGCCGGCGCACCCTGTGCAGGGGCGCCCATGATGAGAGTTTCTTCAAGATCCTTTTCTGCGGGCTTTTCAGAGGCCGCAATCTTTTCTTTCGGGCCTGTCTTGGCGGTCTTGGGGCTCACGACCACGGTCTGGTCCATGGCCTCGGGTCCCTTGGCGGCAGGGCCCGGCTGGTGCTGCATGATGATGGTCTCGGTGCTGAAATCCTCTTCCTCTGCAACCGCAGGGGCCTGTTGCTGCGGCTGTGCGGGCAGAACAGAGGTCTTCGAGTACTCTTCCCCTGACTCATCCCGGGCGGAAGGCCTTTCGGGTGTGATGATCATAGTAGCCTGGGCATCCTCGTGTGCATCGAGTGATGGGAGTGATTCGAGCACGTAAACGGCCTCTTTCGTAACATCCCTCTCCTGTGCCTGTCCTTCCTGAGCCCACTTTGACCTGATCCGTGCGAGGATATGTCCGATCTGGGCATCGTCCGCCTTATCTTCCCCTGCAACTTCAGGCAGTGCCTGGGCTAGCGGCGCCTCGCTGAACAGTTCTTTTCTGATCTCATCCCTGAGTGCGTGGTATGCCGCCCAGAACCCGTCTGGCAATGATCCTGTCTTCCCCGCCTCGACCAGGAGTGCCGTGCCCAGGCCAAGGGCCTTTTCCCACAGCGGCCTCCATCTCTTGGGCGCAGGCCTTGGTGCCCAGAAGATATTATCCGGTTTGAACATAATCCCGTTTATATCCGCCTGCTTTTTCTTCAGCACCCGTACGATTCCCGTGTTGATGGCACGGATATCCAGCTCCCGATTCTTCAACAGGGCATGGAACCAGAGCATGCCCATGCAATGGGCGGCATAGTCCGCCCCTGGAGACGGGAGTACCACCGGGATATCCGGATCCATACCCATCATCATAAGTCTGAAATTCCAAAATGTCGGTAGAAGGTCGCTCTGAAAAGGGATCTGGACCCACAATCTATCAAGGGAGGGTCCGAACTCAGGGTAGGCGAACTTCCTTTCGCCCGATAGTATGTATTGTGCAATCTCCCCAAGGATGGAGAGCTTGAGATAGAGTATCTCCAAGAACTGTCGCTCATCACCGACAAAAAGCACAGGTGTAACTGTGCGCTCTTTAAGGAGACTCACATACCCCTTTCGTGCAAATTGTCTCTTTTGAGCCAGGCCTTGTTCAAGCTCGTCAAACGGTTCCCCCGAGATCAGGGAAAGAAAATCCTGTGCATTGAGCGAAGGTGCTTCGAACATGATCAGGTAGAACGGATAGAAGGCAATAGGTATGATGAGGGATAGTACATGCCTATCCTTGTAACATGATGTGTGTTCAGGGCATCGGGTACAGGGGAGATCACCTTTCATGAGACCGCCGAACCCATTAATGAGGTCAGCAGGGCTTTTGACGCTACCAGGATCTGCAGCATCCGGTGCAAAGGAGTAAAATGTTTTTTCATTGTCCTTGAGAGCACATGAAGGGCAGGCAAGGTAACGCGCCAATGATTTCGAATAGGGCTTAAGGCCTGCTTCCTCAAGGACTTTGTCATCCCTGCATAATTCCAATTCAAAGCCGCACTGCGGGCAGGGAGGGTGGAAGAACTCTCCTGTCTTTGTGCAGGAGAAGAGGGACCGGAATGGAATGAGACTGCCGCTCTCATCTGTCTGTGCCGATAATGTGATGAGGGAACCACGCGCATGGTGATTCAGGAATGTTTTCTGCCAGATCGATTCTATATCGAGGTTGGTTAACGCTGTGAGAACGTTGACGGTCAATGAATAATCGTCTCTGGAAATCAGGAGTGACACCGGCTTTATGAGACTGCCGGTATCGCTTATAATCCGTGCGCCGATGATGCGCGTCAGGGCACTGGCATCACTAATGAGGTCAAAGGGAAACCGGGGGGCAGTCCCTGGGTTCAGATCATCCTGACCCGATGAGAACTGAATCGAAAACATTGTTTTCGAACCTGTGAGATACGGAAGGAATGAAGGATCAGCCATTGAAGACAGCTCCGCTAGAGTTGGTGAAAAGTCTTTTACCGTGGATTTTTCCTTGATGCTGATTTTGAATTTCATCCTCGCATTTCAACAATTTACATATGATTCATCTTTATATACATCCCCTCATATTGTCAAGGTAGCGTAGCGTGGTTGAGGGTTTTTTCTCGGATAAAATACCTGGCGAAATCGCACACCATTCTATCCGCAATTAGCCTGCACCAAAAGCTGGCGGGTGGTCATCTGACAAACACCTGATAGAGTGTCAGCAATATCTCTAAAATGATGAGGATGACGATATACCACTCAACGCGATGCGAGCGTTCGTTCCTGAGAATGTCCAGGAGTGTTCCCGCAGTTTAGGCGATAAGGCTCAGCTTGCGCTCAAGGGCCAGGTGCCGCGACCTTTATTGAGGTCAACCGCAAGGGGCTCGATAAGATCGAAGGCAGCGGCCACCCCTGCCTCGTAGTGCTCGATCACTACGGATTTCGTGAGTGCATCGGCAACGACCTGGATATAGTCCACGCTGAAATGCCACACGTGGAGGACACCATTCACATAGATTTTGTATGTGAGTGAGTTCTTGTAGGAGCGGCTTTAGCCTGGCAACAGAACCGACCGTGCCTGAAGCCACTCCTACGGTTCGCCGGGTTACGCTTTAACTTCACATAATCTACAAGGGGATAGGTACAATACCCGCCCCTCCATTCAATACAGAGGCATATACTCGTCTTTGGAACAATGGATAGAATCTATAAGCCCACGATCACCGTCCCTCCGATGGATACGCCCCTGAACGTCAAGTTTTCACCCGGGTGGTAGATGTTCTTCTCATCATCCATATAAAATCCCTTGAGGTCGAGTGAGCATTTGACATTCGAGCTCAAGGATCTGGTCAACCCGACCCCGAGCGTTTTCTTCTCCCTTTTGCCGATATAAAAAGGCGAGTCTGACGGATAGTCGTTCTTGCCTATCCAGAGCAGCTCGAACAGGGCATTGAGAGCTGTCTTCTCGTTCAGAGAGTAGGTGTATGAGAAATCCCCGACCACCTCATTGCCGTGGCTGTTGTGATCCTCAGCAGCAATCCTTTCGGCACTTTCTTCTTGCTGGACCTCGCTCTTACCCCTTAATATGCCCTGGATGGTGCCGTCCAGGGTCCATGCGGACTGCTTGTACTTGAGTCCCAAGCCGGCAAGCTCCACGTCGCCTTCCTGGTACACATCTTCTCCCTCCACCTTGTCTTTCGTGAATGTCATATACTCCCCAAACACCTTACCGTAGAGATTGGGAGTAAGATCATGCCCCACTTCTGCGTTGATGTTGAAGATGTCACCCGGTTTATAGTCGTGAAGGTCGAAGCTGTAGTCGTATTTCCCCCGTAAGGTGTATCCCAGGCCGATGCCTGCCACCCACTGGGCCCATTCCTTGGAGATGATGAGGGTGGGGTTGGTGTTGAAGCCCTCTCCAAAGGTGGTTATGTCCATGAGCTCCGGCGGTACGATGAACACGAGCTGGTCCTCCTTGAGGTCGGTGTAGCCGGTGGGCAGGTTGAACCCGAGGCCGAAGAGCATGTCAAAGGGGAGCTTGTTCAGAAGTTCGTAGGAGAGGTTGAGCTTGGTGTCGGTGAACTTGCTGAGAGACTCGG
>Ga0326728_10018535_pt1 | contig 13698 bp, 12 predicted proteins | sample MB3enrmetagenome_FD_207602 | JGI IMG/M metagenome (GOLD analysis project Ga0326728, IMG submission 207602) | Lab enriched peat soil microbial communities from McLean, Ithaca, NY, United States - MB31MN | ecosystem: Environmental > Terrestrial > Soil > Wetlands > Peat | place: USA: New York... | reverse complement strand
GCAAGATTGGGTACACTCTGTCATAGCAAAAGCCGCTTTCTCACTGGCCCTAACTGCTGTGTGGAAACTCAGTTATGCCATGAAAAGCGGCTTTTTGCCATAGTCCGGTGAGAAATCCGGGCTAGCGGGACAGTCGTCGCGTACTCGATCTCTGCATCCACGGACAGCGGAGGAGGATGGTTGCAGGTTCCCTCTACTGTCCAGAGCGCAACAGGGGGAACGAGCACCTTCCAGGCGTCTGCCTCAACCGCGACGAGCCAGACGGGCACCTTCACGGGAAAGATCACGATCAGTTCCCCTCAGATATCGAACAGCCCCGTCACGATTCCCGTGACTTTCACTGTTACAGCCGCGCCCAGCCTGATCGTTGGCGCACCGTCGCTCAGTTTTAGCTATTCCAGCGGCGCGACGGCGTCTCAGGAAGCAATAAGTGTCGGCAGTTCGCAAGGGGCGCTGGCGTATACGGCAACTGCCTCGACAACGTCGGGTGGCAATTGGCTTTCGGTGACGCCGCCCAGTGGAACTACTCCATCCAACCTCAGCGTATTGGCGAACCCAGCGGGTCTTCCCGTTGGGAATTACGCCGGAAGCATATCGATCAGCGCCAACACTACAACTCCCGGTGTCAGCCCATTTCCGGCGACGAACAGCCCTCAGACCGTGACGGTGACGATGACCGTCGCGCAATCTCCCACACTAGCTGTCAGCCCAACCGCCATGAGTTTTGCGTACCAGACTGGTGGGCCTGCGCCCGACGGACAAGCGCTCGCGATCAGCAGCAATGGGTCGGCTGCGTTGGGCTTCACAGCGGCGGCGAGCACCTATTCCGGCGGCAACTGGCTGCTCGTGGCCCCGACCACCGGCACCACACCCGCGAACCTCACCATTTCGGTCAATCCGGCAGGACTGGGGACGGGGATGTATTCCGGAAACGTCACAATCAGCTCGGCGGGAGTCTCCAACAGCCCGCAGTCCATCTCGGTCACGCTGGCGGTCTCGGCGTTGCCCGTGCTGACGATCAGCCAATCCACGCTCGGCTTCGCCTACCAGCCGGGCGGCGTCGTGCCAGGCGGGCAGAATGTGTCGGTGGTGAGCAGCGGGACGGCTCTGACTTTCAGCGCCTCGGCCACGACCACCTCCGGCGGCAACTGGCTGCTGGTGACCCCGACCAGCGGCACGGCACCGGCAAACCTCAGCATCTCGGTCAATCCGGCGGGACTGGGATCGGGAACGTACTCCGGAAGCGTCACGGTCAGTTCGACGGGAGCCTCCAACAGCCCGCAATCGATCTCGGTCACACTGACCCTGACCGGCGCACCAACCATCAGCATCAGCCCCAGTCTGCTCAACTACGCCTATCAGAGCGGAGGCACCCTGCCACAGGCTCAAACGGTCACCGTGTCGGCAACTTCGCCGGCGGCATTCACGGCGGCGGCATCCGGAGGCAGTTGGCTCTCGGTAAGTCCGGCCAGCGGCACCACACCCGCCAATCTGAGCGTGTCGGTGAACCCGGCTGGCCTGAGCCCCGCAACCTATAACGGCACAATCACGGTGACCGGCACGAACGGTGCGCAGGGGGCGCCCATCGTGAGCGTGACCCTCACGGTTACGGCGTCGCTACCCCCGCTGCCCACCATCAAGGGTGTGACGAACGCGGCGAGTTACGCCACCGGCTCGGTTTCCCCAGGCGAGTTGGTGACGATCTTTGGCACGAACATCGGACCTGTCACCGCGGCGTCCGCGACCACGGACCCGGCCACCAGCAAGCTGGCGACCACCATCGGCGGCGTGCAGGTGCTGTTCAATGGCACCGCCGCTCCCATGATCTACGCCAGCAGCACACAGGTGTCGGCGGTGGTGCCATATGAGATGGCTTCAGTTGTTAGCCCGTCCGTGTGGATCAAGTACCTGGGACAGACTTCCAACGTGTACCAGTTGACCACGGCGACGACGGCGCCGGGGCTGTTCACGCAGAACGCGTCGGGCAGCGGGCCGGGGGCTATCCTGAACCAGGACAACACCCTGAACGGGCCGAACAATCCAGCGGCCAAGGGCAGTATCGTGCAGGTGTACCTGACCGGCGAGGGCCAGACCAGCCCGCCGGGAATCACGGGCGCGATTACGACCGCCAGCTTGCCGCCTCCGCAGGTGACGCCCGCGCCGCTACTGGCAATAGGGGTGACGATCAACGGCCTGCCGGCTCTCTATGTATACGCCGGCGAGGCGCCCGGCTTGGTGGCGGGCATGATGCAACTGAATGTGCAGATCCCGGCGACCGCCCTGTCGGGGGACTTGCAGATCCTCGTCTCGATCGGCACGAACACCAGCCAGAGCGGCGTCACCGTGTCGGTGCAGTGAAATGGCAATCGCGGCTAAGCCATTGGGGGATGGGTAGCCCGCGAAACGCTCTACTCGGAACCACCAGCGCCCAGAAGGGCCACCACGGCATTGATGATCTGCCGGAACGGCTCCGGCTTCAACCTGCCAACCTGCACCACCATCAAGTCCCGACTGGCGGTGAAGAGCTTGCCAGGCCGTGCATAGCTGGTGGCACGCAGCGAACCCGCGGCGAAGCTGGCGTCCTCCAGCTTAATAGCCCGCGCGTCGCCATAGGGTTTGCTGGTCACTTGGCACAGAATCCAGTCCCCGCGGCCAGCGTCGCCAAGTACCACCGCCGGGCGCAGCTTCGTCTGCGATAGGTCGGAGAACGGGAACTGCACCAGGATTACTACACCCGTTGCAGGTGCGACCACGCCTCATCCTCCTCGGGGCGGTTCCAGTCCTCGGCAAGCGCGGCCTCGCTCAGCAGCGCACTCTCTGGCGCGCCGGCCACTTGCCGGTTCTCCAGGATCGTAACCAGGGCGCGACGCGCCGAAGGGAGATGCACGGGCTCGAGCAGGCGCACGTTGCCCTGCTCATCGATCACAGCTTCCACCGTCCGAATCATTGTCTCTCCCTCTGTCCGCAGTGTACACCACCTCGTCACTTCAGCGTATACGTCACCCGGTTCGCCGCTGGCCGCGCAACCGTCAGCGCCGCCCCACCGCGCTTTTCCGATTTCAATCCATCCGCCGGCAGCGCTGAGCTTTGTTCGATGGTCAGCGTGTTCTCCGCAAGCCTGGCCGTGCGCTTCCAGCCCTTTCCGGTGAACTCCAGGGCATCCTCCGCCGCGCGCACCTCCACCGGTCCCGGCCCCGCCAAAAGGCCCTGTTCCGGCAGGAAATTCTCGTTCGTGTCCTTCCACGTGAATTCCATCCATCGGCCGCCATCCTGCCCCGAGAAAACCGCGCGCACTTTCTGCGATTCCAGCACCCACTCCGGGTAGCCGTCCCCATCCAGGTCCGCCGACCACGCCACCGTGCGCCCGCGCGGCAGCAGCACCACTCGCATGGGAAGGTCCGTATCGGCGCCCGTCTCGGAAAGGTCCGTCACCCGAAGGCGCCAGTCGCGCACGCCCGCCAACCCCTCCGCGGCGAACACCCGCAGCGATACCCGCCGCTCATCCACCGCACCCACGCTGATCTCGGTCTTGGGCGGGAAGAATTCCAGGCCTTCGCCCGCGGCCTCCAGCCGGTAGGTCCGGATCTCCGCCCAGTTGTTGCGAATGGAAATCTCCAGGTTGCCGCCGGCCTTCGGCTCCATGGGCGCCGTGGGCGGATCGGGCGTCAGCTCGGTCTGCGCGCCGAAGTGAAGCTGCATAGCTTCAATCAGGCGAATCGTGGCGGGGCGGAAAAGCTGCACCCGCGCGCGCCCCAGCGGCATCCCGTCGGCTTCGAGCGCCAGGTTTACCCAATCGCCGTGCAGCGCATCGCCCGGCACGCTGATTTCGTAGTCGATTTCATCCGGCGATTTCACCGTGGGCGCGGCCGTGTAGCCTTCCGGCAGGCGCAGCCGCGAGCGCGCCGCCAACTCCGCCGACGAGTACGAAGTCGAGACCGCGTTCTTCCGCCCCACGATCAGCCGCCGCGCGTCGTTGAAGAATGCCGACGTCTCCGGGGCTTCGATGGCGATCCCGATGCGCACTCGGTTCCCGCGCTCGCTGCTGGCCGGAATGGGCAGCCGCGCGCGCAGCGTCACGTCGTCCCAATCGAACTCCGTTGGCTTGCCCCCAGCCAGGAACGGGCCCACCGGCTTGCGCGCCAGTTGCAGAACCACCTCGCCCGGCTCGGGTGCCGCAAACTCCATGGCCAGGATGCCGTTCTCGAATTCGATGGAGAGCAGTTCCGCCGTGGCGTAGACGATATGTTCCACCCCCGAGAAATTCGTGCACTCGCGGCACAGCCCGTCCGGACCGATGGAAACCCCCACCGGCAGCCACAGCGATTCGCCGGCGGGAACCGAGACGCCGGGGATCGTCAGCGTGCGCTTCGACTCCGGCTCCCGCACCCGCACATCGTCGTGAAACGGCTGCCCGCCGGCGTTGGTGATGCTGATGGCGGAGGCCGCCGGCGAAACCACTTCCGCCGCCGTCACGCCCGCGGGCAGCTTGCCGGCCGCCGGTTTTGGCATGGCCACCGGATGCAGGCCGGGAAACAGCCGCGCCCAGTTTCTGAGCAGCGCGGCGTTGCGCCGCAGCGCGCGGGTGGCGGGGTGCTCATCGCCGGCCAGCCCCACCGCGCCTCTCGAGAGCAGCGATTCCGGGTTGGCCGCCCACCCCGCCGGATAGAGCGCGTCTTCCACGCCCGTCCACAGCAGCGCGCGCGGCGTCCCCGCCATGGCCTGGCGGCTGCGCGCCAGAGCCGCTGGATCGGTGGCCGAAATCACGGCCACGGGCGCCGGAGGAGCGGCTGCGTCGATCCCCAGCGCTCTCCCTTCCACGTAAGCGATGGGACCGCCGTGGCTGACGGTCTGAGTGGCCAGCACGCTCTCCAGCGCCTTGAGCCAGGCGCGTTGCGCGCGCGCGTCCGGCGCCGCTCCCAAAGGCGCTCCGTTATTGATCCACCCGGGGACCGGCGGCAGCGGGCGCACCCACGCCCGCAGATCCAGCCTCCGCAGCAGCCGCACGAAGGCCACCAGGTCGCGCCGCGGGCTGGTGCGGCCCGTAAAATCGAATTCGCCCGGCTCCGTCTGGTGCCAGTTCCACGGAATCGAGAATTCCACCGTGCTCACGCCGATGGTCTTCAGCCACACCAGCTCACGCTCCCACAGCGTGCGCGGGTAAAGGTAGTAAGGGAACTCGACCGCCTGCACGTACCCCGCCGGCGCGGTCTCAGCCGGCGCCGGGGTGCCCACTGGGCCCGCCGCCGCGAACAGCACCAGGAGAGCGGCCAGGCGCATCAAAACTGCTTGCCCTTTCGGATGCGGTAATCCTCGATCAGCGGCATGCGGATCACCGTGCACATCTCGAACAGGCGCGACCGCGCGCGCGCCCCGATGCGCTCCGCCAGCGTGGTGCGGTATTCGTACTGTCCCGTCGGAGACTTATGCGTGGCCGCGCTGCCCGCATCCGGCTCCGGCAAATTGGTGGTTGCGATGAGCGGCTTCCGGTTGTCGCAACGGTAGGTGACGATCGACGTGATGGTGTCTTCCACCCAATCCGTGACGCGGTGCGCGCCTATGTCGTCCAGCAGCAGCACTTCGCTATCGAGCGCCATCCGGTAGGCCTCCCGGTCGGAGGAATTGGACGCCGGATCGTACCCGGATTTGATGCTGTTCAACAACGTCTGGTAGTTGCAGAAGAGGCACTCGAAGCCCTTCTCGACGATCTTGCGCAGCGCGGCCACCGCCAGGTGCGATTTCCCGGTCCCCGGCTCGCCGATCAGCAGCAGGCCGGGGCGCGTCTCGTTGGGGAAGTCGCGCACGTAATTCTTCACCGCCAGCAGCACGTTGGCGAGCTCTCTGCGGGCAATGGGGTTATCCGGTCCGGGCACCACGAAATTATCGAAGGAGGCATGGCGATAGAGCGGCGGAATCTGCGCCCGGTCCTCCAACCGTTCCGCGCGCCCCTGCGCCCGGCAATCGCACGGCTCCGCGCCCGAAACGTCGGCGCGCTCCACGATGATCCAACCGCTGCCTCCGCACTTCGGACAGGCCGATTCCGTAGTCATTGGTTCTATTATCAATCAGAGACGGCCTTACTGCGACTGCCCCAGCGAAAGCGTATAATTGCCGATCGCCGTGTAGTCGCCGTTGGCCGTGGCCACCGCGTAGTAGGTTCCCGCGCTCAGCCAATCCACGATCAGCGAATTGAGATTCCCTCCGCTGTCGTCGTCCTGCGCCACCAGGTTGCCCTTGGCGTCCAGCAGGTACAGGTAGGCGTCGAAATCGTTCGAGTCCAGCGCCAGGGCGATTTCGGTGTCGCTGGCCAGGGTGATCTGGTAGATGTCCGCGAAAGTGCCGTCCGTGTACTGGCAGCTCGTGAAACTCAGGTTGCCGGTGGCAGTGCCGCCCACCGCCAGCGTTCCCATCGGGTTGCAGAACGGAGGACGCGGCCCCGCGGCCGTGCGCAGATCCACTTCGTACAGTCCCCCCACAGTGCTCGAAGCGGCGCGCGCCGCCAGCGTGTACGTCCCCGCCGGCAGGAACTCGACGATCATCGGGTCGTTGGCTGCATAGCTGTCATTGTCGCTGCGCAGGTAGTTCCCGGCCGAATCGCTCAGCGTCAGGTAGCCGTCGATGTCGTTCGAAGTCATGATGGCGGCCACCACGCTGTCGGAAGGCAGCGTGAATGTGTAGTAATCCACCGGCTCGCCGTTCGAGCCGATGCACCCGAAGGATCCCAGGTTCTGAATGTAGCCGCCATTGATGTTCAGTGGCTGAGCGAACGTGCACGCGGGAACGCCGTTCGGCGTGAACGCGGGAATCACCTGGTAGTTTCCGGCCCCGGAGCTGGCCGCGGCCACCAGCGTATACGTCCCCGCCGGCAGATCGGCCGTGAGGTCGGTGACCGGCAAGCCCTCTAGGTTATCGCTTTCGAGGATGAGGTTGCCCTTGGCGTCGCGAAGCGCGAGCAGCGCATTGAAACTGCTCGAGCTCATGTCGATATCGACCGTGCCGTCCGCCGGCAGTGTGAGGCTGTAAACGTCCGCCAGTCCCAGCAACGTCCGGCAACTGGAATCCGACAGCGTGCCCGAGAGCGTAGCCCCGGGGACAGCCGGAACCGGCGCGCAAGGTTGCGGAGCACCCGCATTGAACGTGTATTCGAGCGTATAGTTGCCGCCCTGCAAAGCATCGCTGGCGAGCTGGATGGTGTAGCTGCCCGGCATCAGTTGCACGCGCAATTCCGATTCGCCGGGCGCACCCCCGCCTCCCGAGTCGCTCCACAGTACGTTGCCCCCGTCATCCAGCAGCGTCACAGTGGGATTGAAGTCGCCGCTCGAGGCGCTCAAGTCCGCCAGCCCCTTCGCGGAGACCGTCAGGTTGTAATAGTCGTAATACTCCAGGTCGCCGTTGTTGTCCATCGTCATGTAACAACTGTTGCCGGTGATCGAGCCGCTGAGCGAGCCCGAATTGGAAAGCGTATTCTGAGCCACGCAGGTTTCCGTGGCGGCTGGCTGAAAGCTGGTGGAAATCTGGTAGGCGCCGGTGGTATCGGCCGTCGCCACCACCACCTGGTATTGGCTCTCGCCGCTCACCACCGCGGAAATGCTGCCGCTGCCCCACGCCAGCTCGTCGCCATCGTCGTCGCGCAGGATCAGTGCCGTGGTGAAATCCGTGCTCGTAATCGACACCGTAAGAACACCCGATCCGGCCGTGGTCAGGCCGTATGCCTCATAGGGAGTGCCGTCCGGCAGGGTGCAGCCGGAGACGCCCAGCGCCCCCGTCACCGTCTGGTTCAAACCGATGGAAGGGAAATTGGAGCACAGAACTCCGGCTTCCGCGGTGAAAGCCGTGGCCACCGTGTACGGCCCGGCCTGGCCCGGTGTTCGCCCATTCACCAGCACTGTGTAGCTGCCCGCCTCGATGTGCTGCTGGATGCTGGTTCCCGAGCCGATCTGCGCTCCCGTGCCGTCCCGCAGGATCAGGATCAGGTCGGCATTGCCCGGATTGAGATTCAGTTGAATCTGCCCGTGTGCGCCCAGGTCGAGCCGGTACGCCGCATAAGCCGTGCCGTCGGAAATCAGGCAACTGGTATTGTCCAGGGTTCCGGAGATGCTCCCCGCGGGCAGCAGGCGTGCGGTGGGCGCGCACTCCTGGCCATGGAGCACGGAAAAAGCCATACCCAGAACCAGTCCGAGGCGCATCTCTCCTTATTGTAAACACCCCTGCGGAGCGAAAAGTTACGGCGCGTGATACTCTGTCCTTCGGAGCCTTATGTTCCTCACGCGCGAAAAAGCACAGCTCATGAGCGCGTCCGAAATCGATCGGACGCTGGTCCGCCTGGCTCATGAAATTCTCGAAAAGACCAAGGACCTGGATCTGCTCGCCTTCATCGGCATCAAGCGCCGCGGCATTCCCATGGCGCAGCGCCTGGCGCGCAAAATCGAGGCCCTCGAACACCGCCAGATCCCGGTCGGCATTCTGGATATCAAGCTCTACCGCGACGATCTGTCCACCGTGGATATCAAGCCCGTGGTCAGCGCCACTGAGATTCCGTTTTCGGTGCAAGGCAAGGACATCATCCTGATGGACGACGTGCTCTACACCGGCCGCACCGTCCGCGCCGCCCTCGACGCCCTGTTCGACCATGGCCGCCCCTCGCGCGTGCAGCTTCTGGTGCTCATCGACCGCGGCCACCGCGAGCTCCCCATCGAGGCCAAGTTCGTGGGCCGCGTGGTCCAGACCACCGACAACGAAATCATCGAAGTGAAGTTCCAGGAGGTGGATGGTATGGAAAAAGTGCTGCTGGTGGAAAAGGTCGCGGAAAGCGGAGCCGCATAGCCCGCATGCCCGCCGGACTGCTCGGAATCGAAGAGCTGGACCGCGCCGAGATTGAGGCCATCCTGGCGCGCGCGAAGGATTTCCAGCCCATTCAAAGTCAGACCGTCAAAAAGCTCGATACCCTCCGCGGGAAGATGATTGTCAACCTGTTTTACGAAGCTTCCACGCGCACCCGCACCAGCTTTGAGATCGCCGCCAAACGCCTGGGGGCGGACGCGGTTTCCATCACCGCCTCGGGTTCCAGCGTCACCAAAGGCGAATCCCTGGTCGATACCCTCAACACCCTCGCGGCCATGCGCCCGGATGCCATTGTCATGCGCCACTCGGCTTCCGGCGCGCCCCATTTCCTGGCGCGCCACCTCCCCACGCCCATCATCAACGCCGGTGACGGCACCCACGAGCACCCCACCCAGGCGCTGCTCGACGCGCGCACCATTCTCGACCGCCGTCCCACGCTGGAGGGCCTGCGCGTGGCCATCATCGGCGACATCGCCCACAGCCGCGTGGCGCGCTCCAACGTCCACCTGCTTTCGAAATTCGGCGCCGAAATCGTCCTCTGCGGCCCGGCTTCCCTCCTCCCGGTCGAGTTGGAGCAACTGGCGCCCGGCGTGCGCCTCACCACCGATATCCGCCAGGCCATCTGTGATGCGGATGTCATCATGATGCTGCGCGTGCAGCTCGAGCGCCAGCACGAGGCGTCATTTCCGGCCAGCGAGTATTTCCGCTTTTACGGATTGCAGCTCGAGCACCTGGACCTCGCCCGGCCGGACGCCATCGTCATGCATCCCGGCCCCATCAACCGCGGCCGCGAGCTCTCCTCCGAGGTGGCTGACTTCCAGCGTTCGGTGATTCTCAACCAGGTCGAGAACGGCATCGCCGTGCGCATGGCCGTGCTCGAAAAGGTGATTGGATAGGCCATGCCCATCGTCATCAGAAATGGTCGCGTCATCGACCCCGCTTCCCATACCGACCGCGTCGCCGACGTGCTGATCGTCGACGGCCGCATCGCCGGCGTCGCGCCCAACCTTTCATCCCCCAGGGCCGAGATTCTCGACGCCGAAGGCATGATCGTGGCGCCCGGCTTCATCGACATGCACGTCCACCTCCGCGAGCCCGGCTTCGAGCACGCCGAGACCATCGAAAGCGGATCGCGGGCCGCCGCCGCCGGCGGCTTCACCTCCATCTGCTCGATGCCCAATACCAAGCCCGTCAACGACAGCCCCATGGTCACCAGCTACATTGTCGAGCGCGGGCGCAGCCAGGCGGTGGTCAACGTGTTCCCCATCGGCGCCATCACCAAAGGCAGCGCGGGCGAGGAGCTGTCCGCCATCGGCGCTATGAAGGCCGCCGGCGCGGTGGCCATTTCCGACGACGGCCTGCCCGTGATGAACGCGCGCGTCATGCGCCGTGCCATGGAGTTCGCGCGCTCTTACGATTTGCCCGTCGTCCAGCACTGCGAAGACCTCAACCTCAGCGCCGGCGGCGACATGCACGAAGGGGTGCAATCCGTGCGCTGGGGCTTGCGCGGCATCCCCGCCGTGTCCGAAGACGCCATGGTGGCGCGCGACCTGTTGCTGGCCGAGCTGACCGGCGCGCGCTATCACGTCGCCCACATCTCCACGCGCCACGCGGTGGCCATGGTGGATCACGCGCGGCGCCACGGCCTGGCAGTGACCTGCGAGGCCACTCCGCACCACTTCTCGCTGGCCGACGAAGACATGGCGCCCTACGATAGCAACTACAAGATGAAGCCGCCCTTGCGCTCGGCCTCCGACCGCGCCGCCGTAGTGGAGGGCCTCGCCTCTGGAGCCGTTAGCGCGATTGCGACCGACCACGCCCCCCACCCCGGCAGCGAGAAGATGCAGGAGTTCGAACGCTGCCCCTTCGGCATCATCGGCCTGGAGACCGCCCTCGCGCTGGCTCTCGAAGAGCTGGTGCACCCCGGCAAGCTCACCCTCAGCCGCATGGTGGAGCTGTTCACCACCGGCCCCGACGCCGTATTGCGCTTGGGCCGCGGCACGCTGGCCCCCGGCGCTCCCGGCGACGTCACCGTTTTCAGCACCGATCTGAGCTGGACCTATGACGTGAACCAATCCTTCTCGCGCAGCCGCAATTCCCCCTTCCACGGGCGCACCTTCCGCGGAGGCCCGGTGGCCACCGTGGTCAACGGCCAGTTCGCATGGAAGCGCGAGTGACGGCCCACTATAATAAGACTGATGTTCTTTCGCCGGAAACCCCTCCACCATCCCACCTTCGCGGAACGCCTCGACAACCTTCGCCGCGCCGGCTTCACCATCGCGCCCATGGCCGGCGGCGTGGTGCGCGCCAGCCGCGGCGGTTGCGCCGTGGACCTGAAAGATGACAACGGCGCGGTCGCCATTGCCGGACGCGCCGGATTGGCGCAAGGCGCCGAAATCGCCGCCCTCCTGGATGGCGGGTTTCAGAAGTTTTTCGAGACCCCCTCCGGCCGCAGGAAGCCCGCGCTGGCCGAAGATCTGAAAGCCCTCCACGATTTCGAAGAAGACCTCCGAGAGGGGTTGGGCCAGGAGAGCTACTACAACCAGTCCCTGGGCACCGTCTCCGCGTTTTACTTGTATGACCGCCTGAAGGACCGCGACCGCGGCGTTCCCCAGCGCGTTTGGGAAAACTGAACGCCCCTCATTTCCTGGGCGGCGCCGGTTGCCGCACCTGCTCGAAATACTGCTCTACGTAAGTCTGAAGCGCCGCCGGAATCTCGTCGCGGTTGATTGCCGCGCCGCCCTGGGTGTGTTGCGCGCCGCGTTGCGCATATGGCGTCCGCAAGTGCTGGCTGGTGGATTGCGCTTCGGCCGTCGCCTCGCCCGTGACATTGGCCGAGCGCTTGCCGATGATCTCGCTGATCTTGCCCATGGCCGCCAGCCGCTCCGCCTCCAGGATGTTCTTGTCGCCATCCTCGCTGCCGATGCCGCTTCCCGGCTGCCTGCCGGTCTGCTCGGCGCCACGCGTCCCGGCGCTCTTTCCTTGGGAATCCTGCGAATTCGCGGTCTCCTCGCCGGGCCGGCCCTCTTGCGAATCGCCCGGCTGCCCGCCGCTCTGCTGCGCCTTGCTTTGCTGGCCGCTCCCCTCCTTGCCGGATTGCGGCCGGGCGCCCGGGAAGCTTCGCGGCGGCTTCAAGCTCGAGAGCAGGTTCTCGATCGCGTCCTCCACCTTGGTCAACAGGCTGGCGCTCTCACCGGATTCGCTCGCGCCCTGCCTGGCCGCGGATTGCCGGTTTTGGCCTTGGCCGGGCTGGCCGCCTCGCTCGCCGGAGCCGGCGTCCTCCGCATTGTCTTCGGCCTGCTCTTCGGGCGTGCTGTTGCTGGCTATAGTTGCGCCCGTTTCCTGCATGGGTCGGCTCGAAACACCCGGCTCCTGCTCCGCATCCGGGAGCGGCTCCGTCGCCCCATCCCGCCAATCGGCATCCTCCGCGGCCTTCGGGCGCGCGCTCCTGGCCCGCTCCATTGGCTCCATCCCGCCGAACTTCTGCCGCAGCATCCCGGCCAGGGGCGGCTTGAGGTCCAGCCCCAGGCTCAGGCCATAGCGCAGCGCGAACAAGCCGGCAGCCCCCGCCAGCAACGCGGCCATCAGGTACGCCGTGCGCGGCATGCTGTAGGGGACGGCCTTGCGCACATCCACGGTTTGCGAGAGCCGCTCGGCCTGCTCCCATTGGCATTGGCGGATTTCCCTGGAAACGCGCGCACGCCGCTCGTCTTCGCTGAAGTAGAGCGCCGTGGAAAGCGTGTCCGCCAGCCCCATGCGGTGGTCCACCATCTGGGCCACGGTGTAGGGCGAGGGTAGGCGCCGCCGCGCCGCGTACAGCCCCGCGCCGGCGGCCACCACCGGTATCGCCACCGCCCACCGCCAGTTTAGAACTTGCGTGCCCAGGAGCAACAGCAGGATTAAAGCGATGAGCGCGGCGCTCGACGCATTGACCCCCTGGGATAGCAGCTCGTTATGCAGCAGCCGTTGCCGTGCCCGGCCGACCAGAGTGAGCACCACCCCTCCTCGCGCGCTCAAACTCAGGGCTACCTTCCGATGTGCAGGTTGTTGTGGATGGCGTAAAGCGCCAGTTCCAGCCGGTCGGATACGCCCAGCTTGTCGAAGATGTTGTGCAGATGGTTCTTCACCGTCTGTTCGCTGATGAACATCTTCTCCGCCATCTCTTTGTTCTTGAAACCCTGCGCCACCAGCGCCACAATCTCGCGCTCCCGCTGGCTCAATGGCGACCGTTCCCGTTCCCGGCCCGGGCCGGCCGTGGCCGGCGCCTGGGGCGGTGTCTCGTCCGCCGCCACGAACTGGCGGATCACCGCTGCCGTGGTATGCGAATCCAGCCAGATCTCCCCCGCGTGGACCCTGCGAATGCTCTTGATCAGCAGCTCCGTGGCCGTCTGTTTCAGAACAATTCCGGAGGTCCCCAGCCGCATGGCCTGGACGAATTCATTCTTGTCGTCCGATGCCGTCAGAACAATCACCCGCGTCTTGTTCTTGGCCGCCTGTAGCCGCTGCAATGTCGCCAGGCCGTCGAGGCCGGGCATCTTCAGGTCCAGCAGCAGAATGTCCGGCTCGTGCTGTTGCAGCACTTCCAGCACCTGCCGTCCATCCTGGGCTTGGCCCACCACCTCGAAGTCTTCTTCCAAAGCCAGCAACTTGCACAGACCATCCCGAAAAATAGGATGGTCGTCGGCCACCACGATCTTGATCTTCGGCCCCGATCCCATCCCCGTTCCGGAAGGAGACCCGTTGGTTACGGCATTCTCAGACATACGATTTCCACTTTAGGCTCATTTTAAAGTTCTAATAGTACCAAGTCAATTCCTATCTCTCAAGATATCAGGTTTTTACCCGCCTCTTGCCCACCAC
>Ga0326728_10018534_pt1 | contig 13699 bp, 9 predicted proteins | sample MB3enrmetagenome_FD_207602 | JGI IMG/M metagenome (GOLD analysis project Ga0326728, IMG submission 207602) | Lab enriched peat soil microbial communities from McLean, Ithaca, NY, United States - MB31MN | ecosystem: Environmental > Terrestrial > Soil > Wetlands > Peat | place: USA: New York... | reverse complement strand
TCCGTCATGAAAAGCAGGGTCTTCACGAGCTTGTGCGCGGGGACGTGCAGGTATTCCGCCACTTCCTCCACCCGCCTCTTGTCCGGGGTGCTTACCCTCTTAGATGAGCCGCCCTTCCTGCCTTTAGTGTACGCCGGCCCGCCCACTTCGGCCCGCTCCAGATTAGCCGCGTACCCACAGGTGTCACAGGAGATGATTACGTCCTCGCCCGTATCGGCAAGGACCATGAATTCGTGGGAGAACTTCCCTCCGATCTCGCCCGTATCGGCCTCGACGGCCCTGAACTTCAGACCGCACCTCCTGAAAATGTTGTCGTATGCCTGAAACATGGCCATGTAGCTCTTCTCCGCGCCCTCTTCGTCCGCGTCGAAGCTGTAGCCGTCCTTCATGATGAACTCCCGGGATCTCATGACACCGAATCTCGGGCGGATCTCGTCCCGAAACTTCGTTTGTATCTGATAGAGGCTCAAGGGAAGCTCCCGGTAGGAGCGCACCTCCCTCCTCACGAGGTCGGTGATCACCTCTTCGTGCGTGGGGGCCAGACAGAGCTCCCTCTCATTCCGATCCTTGAAACGGAGCAGCTCCTTGCCGTAGAACTCCCATCGTCCGCTCTCGACCCACAACTCCTTAGGCTGGACCGCGGGCATCAAGATTTCCTGCGCCCCCGACCGGTCCATCTCTTCCCTGATGATCCTTTCCACTTTGCGCAAGGATTTCAGGCCCAGAGGAAGCCACGTGTAGATGCCCGACGAAAGCCTCCTGATGAAGCCGGCCCTGAGCATGAGCTTGTGGCTCACGACCTCCGCCTCCTTGGGCTCTTCCTTCATGGTGGGAATAAACATTCTGGAAAAAAGCATCGATACCCCCTTACTCGGAAAAGGATCTCTATTGGTCGGACTCGGCAGGGTAGCCTCTCGCGGCCCAAGCCGGATAGCCCCCGATGAAGACGTCCACGTTCCGGTATCCGATCTCAGTGGCGGCGACCGCCGCCTTTTTGCTTGGCTCTCACCCGGACCCTCTGCAGTAAAAAACAAGGTGCGCGCCCTTATCCGAAGGGAGGAGGCTGGCAAGGGAGTCGAACCTGTGCGGCGGGATGTTTACTGCCCCAGGTATGCGGCCCTTCTTGAATTCGTATTCGGTCCTCGTGTCAACGAGGAACAGCGCTGACTTGGCGTCCATGAGCTTCTTGAGCTGCTCCGCGCTCAAGGCCCCGACCGGACGCGTCGGCGCAATAGGGACCGGAGCGCACGACGAGACAAGGAAGGCTGCTACCAGCAGGGCAAAGATGTATGCGCGTCGACAATGCTGCATGCCATAAATGTAGCAAATGCGGCTCGAATTGTCACGGACTCCGCGTCAGCGAACTCACTTATATCGATTCCCTGTTGTACGTCATGGCGGGCTCAAGACTACTGTTTTCCCCAACTTCTTTGACTTTTCTAAAGAAGGACGGCCACGGAGGAATGGTTTACCGTCAATTTGAGCCGACGGCTGGTTTATAGCGTTTCAGCAGAATTCATTCCCCTTACCGACCGGCTCCATCTTTTCCTTCGCCACGCTGGGCTTTCGCTTTAGGAAAAGATTACGCCGGGGCAATCGTTGCTTTATTCTGCTGAAACGCTCTAGGTGAGGGAGGATATTCTGGGCTTCACGGTATGCGTTGAGCCTCCGGCCGCCGTTTCGGGCATGAACGCACTTTCCTAATCCCAGCCTGATTTCGAGCGCCTTATCGTATAGCGTGGAAAAGGCTGGCAGCCGGGAATGAAAAACCTCCCCGCTGCCAGCCCGTTGCCAATGCCTAAACAATAGTCAAACTCTCAGAGTCCCCGGGCAATGCCGGGGGCTTACCCGATTTGGTTATGGAATAAAGATCCCTCCTGAATATCCTGCCGAAACAACCTTTCCGTCCTTCACTATCTCGAAAGGCTCCGGATGAGCCACGACGTGATGCTTGATCCCGTATGTCTGGTCTCCGCACACCGTGCCCGGCCCGAAAAATGTTTCCACCTTATCCGTGGTCTCCCACTTCGCTTTTACCGCACCTGGTTCGAAGCTCTGGGCCGCCTCGATTATCTGTTTAAGGACCCATAGGGAGTTGGCGCTCTGGCCAAGCATGGTGGTATCCGATCCGTATTTAGTGGTGATCCTCTTGCTCAACTCGTTCAAGATTGGCGTGTTGCTGGGATCGTTCGGTGTGATGGCAAGCATCAGGACGTTCTTGGCTGCTTCCTTGCCGGCTATTTTCATCACGACATCGAGTGAGCAACCAATGGCGCCTGAGAAGAAAGGCTTCGTGTTGCCCAGCTCTCTCAAGCCCTTTATCAGTGCGGCGGCGTGCGGCGCGATGCCGTTGCCCAGCAGCACGGCGTCGGCCTTCCTGGCGTTGATCTTTTCCGCTATGGGACTGAGGTCCTGAGCTTCGTTTGCGTACATAACGACGTCGCCAACCTGGGTGAAACCCGCATCCTGCAACCCCTTTTTGAATATGGGCGCGGTATACGGCACTGAGCCGTCATCGGGGTGGACAACCACCATTGTTTTGACCGCCGGGTAGTGTTTCTTTACGTAGCTGATCGTGGCAAAGGTGTTGCCGACGGTGGCGTCATACGCCAGAAAGGTATAGGGCGTCGTGTTATCGAGCTCACCGGGCTGGTTCGTGCAGAAGCTTAACATGCTCAGCACCTTATTTGGAGTGGTTACCGGCGACGAGGCACCGGCAAAGAAGGCTGCGGGTCCGAGAATCAGCTTGAGCTTCTTGTCGAAGACCAGCTTATTGGCCGCGGCAGTGACGCCATCAAGCGTGCTTTTGGCATCCTCAACGACCACCTCGACCTCATATTTTTCCCCTTTTACGGTAATCCCACCCCGCTCGTTGATCATTTGCGCGGCCATAACAGCTTCATTCGCATCCAGTATGTCGTGAACGGCGAACCAGCCTGTGAGACACGCGATCATGCCAATCTGCAACTTCTTCGGCCCTGCCGCCGCATTCGCGTTTGTGATCAAAGCCCCCAAGAACATGGCGCAGACAACCAGCAGGAACAACGTGCCCCCAATACCCCGTGCTAACGGTCTCCTCTTTTTCATTCTGAACTCCTTTTCTGGTTAGTTTTTTGCAGCTCCTTAACCGGGACGACGCGATGTCGCCCGGTCAGTGTCACATCCCCCCTGACGCACCATACCACGGCCCCGCACCTCTTCTCAACACTCTTTCTGGCCTCCGCGCTTTACCTTTTCCCCATCTTCGCGGGCCGTTCACGTCCTTACTTGTCGGTCAAACTCCAGCGCGGGGGCGAAGAGACGCTCAGTCCCCACGTCAATACTTCATACCCCCGGCGAGAGACGGGGAGATATGTTTAGCGAGGGCTCTCACTTCGAAAAACATGATCGACCCCTGTTCCTTCCTTTCTCCTTCGGATGAATCTTGCTTTTACAAGCTTTGGTAAACTCACCAAACCCTTCGGCATGAGGTAGACCATAAGGACGAGGACCGCGACGGAAAGGTAGGGAGCATAGTACTTCAGGTCACGGAAGACTTCGGGGAGCAAGAAAAGAACGAGCGTTCCGACTATGGGGCCCGGGAAGCTGTCTATCCCTCCTACAAGCACATACATCACAAGCCACAGGGTTGCCAGGAAGTTGAAGCTCGTAGGGCCTATGACCAGATTGTAGTGGGCGTAACTGGCACCGGCCAGACCGGCGAAAAAACAGCCTACCCCGACGGCGAAAATTCTATAGAAACCTTCGTTGATGCCCACACTGGACGCGACGACGTGAGATTGGGCGATGGCCTTGAGGTTCGTTCCAACGCGGGAGAACTCCAACCTGTAGAGAGCAATACCGCTGGCTGTGCTCAATGCCAGAAAAAAGTAGTAGTAGGGGATCTTGGAGCCAGTGAAGATAGGATGGATTCCTGAAAGGCCTGAGTAACTGCCCGTATAAAAGCCAAAAGCGATAATGAGATTGAGGATGCCAACGCCAAGAAACATACTCCCCATTGCGTAGTACAGGGCCCTCAGCCTGGCGAAGGGGTAGCCTGTGATAACACCTATCGCCATCGAGCCGAGGGATGCCACCGGAATGGTGATCCAGCCAGGCCAGCCCAGGGATTTCGACGCCAGTGCGGCGATATAGGCCCCAATGCCCATGAAAGCGGCGTGCGCCATAGGGAATTGGCCCGAAATAGTTATCGTGCGGAGACTCATGGTGGCGATCACGTAGATAAAGCACAGGATGAGGATATGGATCGTATAGGGAGAGTCGGTGAGGGCCGGTATTAGAGCGAGAGCCGCCAGGAGAACGCCGTAAGTGGCAAGCCCGCCCCATCTCCTTCCCCTCACAGCTCCCGGAGCCGGCATTGACAGGGAAGTCGTGTTGTCACTCATAACGCGGTCCTTCGTACGCTGAAAAGCGTCATCACATTTGTCATCTTCGTCTCATGCCTCGTGTCCGAAGAAACCCTTCGGCCTTATAAGAAGGAGAACCACAACTAAGGCAACTCCTATGGCTTCACTTGCGGCACCGTTTAGCAGCAGGGGCAGAACGGAATCGAGGGCGCCGAGCAGCAAGCCTGCCACGAAAACGCCGCCGATGCTCCCCAGCCCTCCGAGGATGACCAGCATAAGAATCTTGACGAGCATCAGGTCACCCATAAAGGGGCCTATCCCCTTAAACGCACCCATCAGGCATCCCGCTACAGCGGCCAACCCGCAGCCCAAGGCGCTTGCGAGGGCAGAAATGCGCTGCACGTTGATCCCCTGGAGCTCGGCTCCCTCGATGTTTTGGGCGATGGCCTGCATCTGCTGGCCCCATTTCGTTCGGTTGACGAACAGGATGGTTGCAATGAGGAGGAGAGCCCCAATGCAGAAGGTCACGATCCTCTCATGGCTCACGGACACAGGCCCGGAGCTGAAAATGCCCTCCGCGAAAGGGGGTAGCGCGAGCGTCTTGGAGCCGGCCATAATATTGACGGTAGTCTGCAAGAATACGGTAATAGCCACACATATCATGACCGAGCGGTTGAAATCACCGACAAAAGGACGGAAGCAGAACTTCTGCAGGAAGACTCCGAACGCGGACACGCCGAGGGTAGCGAGCAGTAGGGCGAGCCAGTGGTTGACGCCCGCTGCCGTAATGAGTACATACCCGACATAGCTCCCTATCATGTATATGGCCCCGTGGGCGAAGTTGAGCAGGGCCAGCATGTTAAAGAGAAAGGCGAAGCCGAGAGCCACGAGTATGTACATCGAGGAGAGTATCAGGATGTTATTTACCGCTTGTATCACCTGTTCCATGGTACACTTATTCCTTCACACGGCATGGATTAAAGCTGACCGGCCGGGAATGAAGAATCTCGGCTGTGCAGCCGTTGGACTCAGATGCTCAGGCCGATTGAGCACCCGTCTGCTATCGCGTCATGCATGAAGCCCGGTCGTTTCGAATCGCCGACTTGGTAGATTTCCGGGGCAGTACCTTGCGCTATCCGCAGCAGATCGTCGTTCGGCATCAGGGGCAGGGCAGTCATGATGCTGTCGGCTTGAAGGGTTTCTCTTCGCCCCTCTTTCGTCGTGATGACCAACCCATCGTCGGTTATCAGCTCGTACTTTACCCCGCTCAGCATTGCTACGCCCTTCTTTTCGAACCACGGAAAGAGACGGAACGGGTCCTCTCCGAGAAGCCCTTCCCCCAGCTTCAGAGCCTCATCCACGATGGTAACCTGCTTGCCCCTTTTCACCAGGAACTCCGCGAGCTGGCAGCCTTGAACGCCGCCGCCCATAATGATCACCCTCTTCCCCACAGGCATCCACAGTTTGCTGAGCCGCTCCAAGGACTTCGGGCCAAGGAATTTCAAGGCTGTCTTCAGTTTGCCGTGCATCGCCGCGCCCTCGACTACCTTCCGATTGTCCATTCCCGGTACATTGAGGGCAGCCGAAGCGCCGCCAACGGCGATGATGACGACATCCGGCTTCATCTCTTTAAGGCCGGCCGCATCGACCTCCTTCCCCAGTGTGGTCGCAACGCCCGACTTGGTTATTTGGGTTTTGAAATAGCGGATCATGTCAAGGATGGCGTCCAATTCAGAATCCTTGATCATAGCCGCTAAGAGCATCAGTCCGCCTACCTGGTGTCCTTTTTCATAAATCATCACATCGTGCCCGCGTAATGCGGCTACCCTTGCCGCCTCGAGTCCCGCAGGTCCGCCGCCCACAATCGCCACCCGTTTTTTCTTGGGGGCCGGCCTTATCTGCCACCCCGCTTCCGCCTCTCTTCCGAGCGTCGCGTTGATCCGGCATCGAATCGGATCGCCAAGGTAAGCCCGCACATGCCAGCAGTAGAGGCAGCCGGAACACGGGGCGATCTCATCCAAACGTCCTTCGGCCATCTTGTTCGGATATTCGGGGTCCGCAAGGAGTCTCCTGGTCATGCCCACGAAATCGAGCTTCCCCTGTCGCAGGACCTCCTCCCCTATCTCCGCATCGAGCCGACCGGCAAGAAAGACGGGGACAGAGACGACTTCCTTGACTGCGGCGCCGATGGGCAGGGCAAATCCCCTTCCTTTCCTGCTCCAGTCGAGCTCTTTGACCTTCAAATGTTCCGGAAGTTCGGGGTGCATGAGTTTGTCCGCATGCAGCAGGTTCACCCCGAAGGCGCCGTAGCCCGCCATCCTCACATGGATGGCGTCGGCCCCCGCCTCCTGGACGAGCCGGGCGAAACCCCTGCCCTCTTCGAGCGTCGTTCCCCTGTCTAATCCTAACTCCACCGCATTGAAAAGGGCGCTGACAGGATACTCTTTTCCACAGCGCTTTTTGACCTCGCGGATGATGTCGCACATAAAACGCGACCTGTTCTCCAGGCTGTCGCACCCGTAGGCATCATGACGTTTGTTCCAGCCGCGTGAGAAAAAGCAGTTGATCAGGTGGTGGTGCGAGCCGTTTATCTCGATACCGTCAAACCCTGCCTTTTGGCCCCTTTCTGCGGCCCTGCCGAATTTGTCTATAAGCTCCTCTATCTGGCCCAAAGACAGCTCTTTGGGCAGCACCGGGTTCGGAGGGACCATCTCGCCGATTTCCCGGAACTCGGCTTCCGTCAGGGCGGACGAAGATACCCTCTCGCCCAGGTCCTCCGGCCGCTCCTCGGGCGAATACCAAGGTCCTGCGTGGAAGAGTTGGAGAAATATGGGACATCCGTGTTTGTGAACGGCCTTCGTCAGCTCGCTGTATCCTGGTATATATTTGTCGTCATGGATGCGCGCCTCCCCCGTCGTCGGCCGCCGGGCGCCTCTCGGATATTCCACGGCGGTGAATTCGAAGATAATGAGACCTACGCCTCCCTTTGCCATTCTTTCATACAGGCCGACGCTCGCAGCCCCGACAGACCCGTCCGCTTCCGCGAGCCCATACCCTGAGGCGGTCTTGATGATGCGGTTCCTCGTCCGTACCCGGCCGATGAAGCCGGGCTCAAGCAACTTCGCAAATTCCGTCTTACTCGTCATCTATTTTCCTCCTTCCTGTTTTCCACCGGAATAGGGAAGTCTCCAGACCGTCCTTCGGCTCAACTGTTCAGATCAGCCACTTCTATCCGAAGACTATGAGTTTCTGGAGGCAACGACCATGCAAGCCTCATGGTGAATCCGGGAAATAGTTGCGTCGTAGTTTCCTTGTACAAAGACCTCGGCAAAGCTCATCTTCTTCACAAGGATCGTCCCCTCATGGCTCGGTGTCATGCATTAATTGACACAGTCTCTCATGTCGTCATCCCTTATGCCCTAGCCTCATCGAGATTGCGCTGCTGACGCATGACAGGCTCGCCCGTATTTGTTCGATTTTGTCATAAGTGATCCGAAGAGTCGGACCGGCAATACTTATCGCCGCAACGCACCTTCCCGTGAAGTCGAAGATTGGAGAGGCAATGCAGCGAGTTCCCAAAGACAGCTCTTCGTCATCAACAGCGTACCCTTCTTCGCGGATTGTGCGGAGACATTGTAACAAATCATGGAGGCTAAGTATTGTTTTTGGTGTTCGATTTTCAAATTTCACTCCCCGGAAGAGCTTTTGGACTTCTGTCTCCGGCCGATTCGCAAGTATCGCTTTTCCCATTGCCGTGCAGTAGGCAGGAACGCGATGACCGATCGTAAAATCCATGCGCAACAGATGGGGGCTCTCTACTTTGTCCACATAGATCACGTCAGTATTGTCCATGATACCGAGATTGGCAGTATCTTCATGTCGGGAAGCAATATCTAAAAGGAAAGGATGGGCAACTCTCGTCACTTCCAGACGATTTGCACCTTTGGTTCCCAATTCGAAAAGCTTGAAGGATAATCTGTAACGAGAATGTTCTGATTGTTCGAGGAAAGCCAATTCTCGCAGAGTAGCCAAAAACCGATGGGTAGCACTTCTGTGCATCCCGAGCTTCTTCCCGATTTCTGATACCGAGAGCTCTCCGGTTTCAGCAAGAAGCTCGAGAATCTTTGTCGCTTTTGCCAGCGAGTTTATGAAGTAGTAGGACTGTTTTTCCTTACCCGCCAATTATTTCCTCGACATTGTCAATCATACATTGACGATGTAGCGTATTAATTGACATTTTTACGATGGTTTCCATTTCGTGTCAAGGAAAAACTTTCTATGCCACATAGCCACCCACCCTTTTTTTCGCCGAAATGGTTCTTCCTTCCCGGAAGACGTTGTCGAGGCATGGTCGTCTTTTTCTTGAAAAGGAGAAGCGGAGACGCCAGCGGCCAGGGCGGGGGCTCTCAAGGGCGAACAGGGGTCCCTTCGACGAGGCCCGAAGGCTGTTGTGTCAAATGGAAAACAGAGGCTTTGATGACCTGATACCCTTGTGCTATGCTTAAGGGCGATCGAGGTGCGTAACAATGACTCAACAGTCCAAGTGCCTGGCAAACAAATCGGGATCGAACAACGGATCCGCTAACACCCTCGGAGACTCTCCGGACAAAAAACTTCAAGGCCTCAAGAAATGCCTTTGCTTTGACGACTTAAGTGAAGATGCACTGAAGGAGGTCGCGGAATCGGCCGGCCTTCGATATTTCAAACGGGGCGCACACATTCTTCAGGAGGGCGATCCGCCCACTTTTTTTCAGGTGATCCAAGAAGGCCGTGTCAAAGTTTTTAAGCAGTCAACCTCGGGGAAGGATGTCATCCTTGGCGTGGTTTCTCCCGGTCAAGCCCTAAACGGCGTGGTTCTGTTTGAACCACGCCCTCATTCCATGTCGGCCCAAGCCCTCGATGACGTTACCATCATAAGGGTAAGGCGCGACGACTATTTGGCTCTGGTAAAGAGATATCCTTCGGTCGCCCTGAAAATCATAGGCATGCTGGACAAGATATTGGATACCGCATACAACAGGCTCGTCGATGTAGTTGGAGAGAGCGCTGAGCAGCGGGTTTGCAATGCCCTTTACATGCTCAATGAGAAGTTTGGGAACGAGCTGGAGTTTACCACCGAGAGTATTGGGGATCTTGCGGGGATTAGAACTGAAACGGCCATCAGAATCCTAGGGAAACTCAAGGAGCTGCGCGTAATCGACAGTCCGGGGAGAGGAAAACTCCGGATCCTGAACCAGGTAGGGCTTAGCAGCCTGAGCCGAGGCCCTTTCTACATCTGAAGCGGCAGAATCCCACTCGTATCTCTTTCATGAGACGATCGTTAAGGCCTGCCCCCGGGGGCGCGCCACCCGTCGTTGCTCGGGACGAGCAAAAGTGGCGTAGTTCACGCGGCAATCCTCAAGTGCCCAAACTCCTCGCCTTTCTCCTGAGACTCTAGTAAGATGAGAAAGCGACACCATTATCGGACAGCTTTTGGGGACGCTGCTCGATAGAGGTGGAGCCGCAAGGAGCGGACTAAGGGAGAGTGGCTGGAAAACAGGACATCCGCTTAGATTTGCACGACCCTCACCGCACAGCGGGACAGTCCCCTCCGTGGTTCATTTTTTCCGTGGTTCTCCTCGCCAGTATGGCAGGACCCGTCAATTACTACAAGGTCCCGCCGCTCATGCCCCTCATCATGGCCGCCTATCACCTTTCGGGAGCCGAGGGGGGAGTCCTCATGTCCATCTTCGCGGTCGTGGGCATCGCCCTCTCCATCCCGTCAGGGTTCATCGTCAACACCCTCGGCTACAGGAAGGCGGGAATTCTCGGTGTGGCCTGGATCGCGGTAGGGTCCGGTCTGGGCGCCGTAAGCACAGGGGCTATGGCCCTGCTGGCGACCCGTCTCATGGAAGGTGTGGGCCTCAATCTCATGGCCATAGTTGCGCCGACCGTTATTTCCGCCTATTTCCAGGGAAAGAAGCAATCGATAGCCGTGGGCATCTGGAGCGTCTGGTATCCCCTCGGGTCCACGATAACCTTTGCTGCCGCCCCTCTTATCGCCTCCCAATGGGGATGGCGGTCGGTCTGGTGGTTCGGTTGCTTCTACGCGGCAGCGGCGGGAATACTCTACTTCGCCTCGGTCAAAACCCTGCCGGCCCATAGGACGGAGCCTGACCAGGAGGGCCAGCCGGATGGCGGGGAGATGCCGGGGAGCAGACAGACTCTCCTCAACAGGGACGTGTGGAAGCTGAGCGTCATGTTCCTCGCCTTCGCCTTTGTCTACGTCTCCTTTGTTACATGGACGCCGACCTTCCTTCTTCAGACGAGGGGGGTCGCCCTTAGCCATGCGGCCTTCGCAATGAGCCTTTTTTCGCTTGTCTCCCTCCCCGCCACCCTGGCGAGCGGCTGGATTCTCGGGCGGGTGGCCTCGATCGGGCCAATATGTGCGGCCACGATGGCCCTCTTCTGTGCGCCTGCGATTGCCATCTGTTTTGTCGGAACCTCCCACGCCCTGCCCCTGCTCGTGATCATGGGGATAATTTCAAGCTTCCCGCCGGTTGCCATCGTCTCCAGGGCAGCCAAATTGATGCACGAAAGAAAGGTGAGCGCGCTGGCTGTTTCCATGGTTACAGTCGGCCAGAACACCGGCATATTCATCGGCCCGATCCTCTTCGGCAGTGTTATGGAATCCTCCGGTGGATGGACTCTTGCCTACACCATGTACGTGCCCATTGCTTTTCTGGGCATCGCTGCGGCGCTCCTACTGAACGGACGCCGCGAGACCCCGCCTGCGCAACGCTGGGATGGAAACAAGCTTTCCACACAGTGAAAGCAAAAAGGCTACCCCTCGCGCCTCTCGGATTTTTCTAGAAGACAGTGAGGGGTAGCCTTGTCAGACCATGGTTTGTCCAGAGCGTTCCGCAGAATAAAGTAACGATTGCCCCGGCGTAATCTTTTCCTAAAGCGAAAGCCTCGCGTAGCGAAGGAAAAGATGGAGCCGGTCGCCAGCGGGAATGAATTCTGCGGAACGCTATAAATCCGCACTGCCGGCATACGTTTCGCTCCTACCAGCTGGTGGGCGCCATCTTGATCGTCCATACTTTCGGCATTGAGGGGAAGACAGGCATCCTCTGTCCGTTCCACCACTGGAGACCAAGGAGTGGCTTGTAGCACAGGCCCTGCGCATTGTACTTGACGTCGCCCATCATGGTGCCCTTGAACTCCCCGCCGAAGATGGCGTCCCTCACCTTGGCCGATTCCAAGGACCCCGCCCTCTCAATGGCCATGGCGAGGATCTGGGGGTTCGCATAGGAGAGGCCGATGCTTACCGAGTCTCTGCCAAACTGCTTCCTGAACTTCTCGCCCAGCTCCTTTGCTCCGGGAAAGGGGAGCGTCTCCGCCCAGAATCCGTCATGGATGATGTAGTCCGCGTCCTTGCCCATGGCCTTGATAAACTCCGTGGGCCATAAGCCCCTCCATCCGTGCGTATAGGGAAATCGAACGTTCTGCTCCTTCATCTGGCGCAAGAGTGTGATGCCGTCAGTAGGGGAACCGAGCCAGAGGAGCGCGTCGACGCCTGAAGCTTTCCATTTCAGGATGTAACTGGAGAAGTCCTTGGTCCCCTGCGGGTAAGGCTCATCGACCGCAAACGTGTAACCGTACTGCTTGGCGAAGCCCCTGATGCCGTCCCCCAATCCCTGGCCGTCCTGATTGTCCGTGACCATAAGGGCGGGCTTTTTCGGTCTCTGCTCTTTTGGAAGCCCTTCCCAGACGAGGAATGGGGCGTGGCCCGCTTCGAAGGCGCTCGTGAACATGTCGGATGTCCACTTGAAATGCTGTTTTTCGACGAGGTCGAGCCAACTGGTGACGATACCGAAGTAGACTTTGTACTTCTCACAGACAACGGCTGCGCCGAGATTGATCCGGGTGACGTTGCTGGACAGGGCAAAGTCTATCTTGTCGAGTTTGATCAGCCTTTCCATCGCCGCAGAGCCTCCGTCGTCCATGCTCTTGTCATCGGCAAAGATGAGCTTGATAGGTAACTTCTTGTTGTACTCCTTAACGAAGACGCCGCCTTTTTCATTGATATCGGCAACCGACTGCTCGTACGCCCACTTCTGCTCCGCCCCTGTCATGGCGTTCATGCCTGTCAGGGAGTTTATTGCCCCTATGACGATTTCCTTCGGTGCAGAAGCAGCGGAAGCTCCAGCAAAGGGTGCGACAGAAACTGCGAGTACAAGAAGGATCAGCCCGAGCCACATAAGAGATTTCTTTCTTAACATCTTGTCCCCCTCTAGTTTTATTGAGACTTGTGCGTCCCCCAAAGATCCTGTCGGTGACAGCTTACGATCGGGGTATTGCCTTGATGTCCGCCCACTATGCCTTATCTGCCTTTCGTTTGTGGCATCCAGTTCCCTGGTCGGCGCAGGCTCTGACACTTCAACTGATTCCGTGCGGAAAAGGGTTTTCATTGTTCCCCATTCACGCAGGCTTAGACGAACCCGAAGCGTGTTATTCAACCGTCTTCTTGTACTCATGAATAAAGTCCACGATAGTCTCCGAGAGAGAGTACGTCGCCTTCCATCCCCACTCCTTCTCTGCCTCGTCGGACTTGATGATCTTGGGAATCGTGGCAAGGCCTATCTCGGCGGCCGGATCGACCTTGAAGGTAATCTGTGCGTCCGGGTAGTGTCTCTTCACCTCATCCACCACGTCCCGGGCAGTGGGGGGCGGTATTATCTGGCCAATGTTGTAAACTCTCGTGAAGAGACCCGCCTCGTCGGCGTCGTGGAGCATGATGAGGCTCCTTAACGCGTCCTTGATGTAGAGGAGGGGAAGCACGGTATCTTCAGGCGCCCAGACCGCAAATGGCTCGCCCTTGACCGCCGCTTCGATGAGCCATGGGTTATACTGGCCGAATCCGAAGGTCTTCACATTGGGCCCTATCAGTTGGGGGAGCCTGATGCCCCGGAAATCGATTCCGAACTTCCGGTGGTAATAGAGGCCGAGAAGCTCTCCGAAAACCTTTGTGACGCCGTAGATAAGCGTGGGGCTTTGCTTCGTTTCGTCGGTGACCACGATATCCTTGTTGACGGTGTAACTCCCCATCGAGCTGGTAAAGATAACCTTCCCTACGCCGAAGAGGCGCGCTGCCTCGAGCACATGGTACGTGCCCATGGCATTGATATCGATGCAGGCCCAGGGGTTGGCCTCAGATACGGCGGAGAGGATCCCCGCAAGATGAAAGATCGTGTGAACTTTATGATCCCTCACCACATTGAGGACTTCGTGGACGCTCGTGATGTCCCCCCGCACGAGACTCACGTTTTTCTCTCCCTCAAAGAGGCGATCGTGGACGGCCTTGTCGAAGA
>Ga0326728_10018533_pt1 | contig 13700 bp, 13 predicted proteins | sample MB3enrmetagenome_FD_207602 | JGI IMG/M metagenome (GOLD analysis project Ga0326728, IMG submission 207602) | Lab enriched peat soil microbial communities from McLean, Ithaca, NY, United States - MB31MN | ecosystem: Environmental > Terrestrial > Soil > Wetlands > Peat | place: USA: New York... | reverse complement strand
CCGGAGCAAGACCGAATAGGAGAGCGTTTGAGGGCTGCCCGTCCGATGCTCTCGGGTTGGTCGCTTGATCCCGCCGGTAACGGCGGGGCTAGAGGAATGATCACGCTCCGTTGATCCTCAGGGGTCTTCGGGGAACAGAACCCGGCTTATGCCCTGCTCCGGGTCCTTTTTTTGTTTTGCCCAACTGATGATAAGCATTATGTCCAAAACGTGTGCTATTGTGCCCGCCGCCGGAAGCGGGACCAGGATGGGGAGCGCCAAACCGAAGCAGTTCCTCGACCTTGCCGGCAAACCGATACTTGCTCATACTCTTAGCGCGCTCTCAAGTCCGGGCCTGATCGCGAAAATATTCGTGGTCGTCGCGGAAGAGCAGATTCCGGCTGCTCGGGAGATAGTCTCCGATTGGGCGGACGCACAGGCCTCCGATATCCCGGAGATCTCAGTGGTGCCGGGAGGGGCCGAGCGGCGAGACAGTGTTTGTAACGGCCTCAAAAAGCTGCCGGTCGACTGTGACTGGGTGATGATTCATGACGGAGTGAGGCCTTTCGCGTCACCGGAGCTTATCAGAGCAGTGTGGGAAGGCGCAGGGCAAACCGGCGCCTGTATTCCGGCAATCCCCTCCACCGATACCGTCAAGCGCGCGATCGGCGGAGTTGTGCGGGAGACTCTGTCGAGGGACGAAATCCTGCTCGTCCAGACGCCTCAGGTGTTTAGAAAGCAGATTATCGTTACGGCGTATGAGAAGGCTGTGGAGTCGGGGTGGACAGGAACCGACGACGCCTCTCTGGTCGAAAGAATGGGCGGAGACGTCTTTGTTGTAAGGGGCGAACGTTCGAACATAAAGGTGACCACGCCGGAAGACCTCGAGTGGGCGGATTGGTTCATGCGCAAAGCGCAAAGAGAGAAAGTCTCATGAGGGTTGGATTCGGATATGACGTGCACAGGTTTGTCGAGGGACGTCCTCTGGTGCTCGGCGGCGTTGAAATTCCGCATGAGCAGGGCCTGCTTGGCCACTCGGATGCGGACGTGCTCCTTCACGCTATTTGCGACGCCATGATCGGGGCTGCCGCTCTGGGCGATATCGGCACTCATTTTCCCGACACCAGCCCTGAATTCAAGGGTATTTCCAGCCTGATTCTATTGCGGAGGACGGCGGAACTGATCAGAGAGCGAGGTCTGCGCCTGGTAAACATTGACAGTACGATAGTGGCGCAGAGACCAAAGCTATCGATTTTTATCCCGCAAATGGTCGAGAAGATTTCGAACCAGGTCGGACTGGCCCCGGACTGTGTCAATGTTAAAGCCAAAACGACGGAAAAGCTTGGATTCGCGGGCCGAGAAGAAGGGGTTGCGGCCTATGCGGTCGTGCTTGTCGAGGCATGGTGATACCCTGATCCATGCCTGGAAAATGCTTTATATTTTGCAGGTCCTCCATAAACGATTTAAATTCATTGGGGCAAATGATAGATTAAGGGCTGACCGGAATTCTTTCGAAGGCGGCTGATTAGTTCATTGGGAGATTGCAGGGCTATGGGGTTGCAGGTCTATAACACTCTGACCAGGAAGAAGGAGGAGTTCGTTCCTCTCAAACCCGGCAGAGTACGTATGTACGTGTGCGGCATTACTGTATATGACCTGTGCCATATCGGGCATGCTCGTTCGGCAATCGTATTCGACGTCATCTACCGGTATTTGCTGAGCCTGGGCTATGACGTCGCCTATGTGCGCAATTTTACGGATATAGACGATAAAATCATCCGCCGGGCGGCTTCGGAGGGGACCGACTACCGCACAATTGCCGACCGTTATATTCGGGCCTTCTATGAAGATATGGACGCCCTGGGCCTCTTGCGTCCGAGCATCGAACCGCTGGCCACCGAGCACATTCAGGAGATGATCGAAATTGTGCGCAGGCTCGTTGAAAAAGGGGCCGCCTACCAGTCCGGGACCGATGTCTATTTCATGGTGGATCGCTTCGGGGAGTACGGGAAGCTGTCCGGGCGCGACACCGAAGACATGATTGCGGGGGCCAGGGTTGAGGTGGACGAAAACAAGAGAAATCCTCTGGATTTTGTGCTCTGGAAAGGGAGCAAACCCGGCGAACCCTCCTGGGACAGCCCCTGGGGGCCCGGCAGGCCTGGATGGCACATCGAGTGCTCCGCAATGGCTACCAGATACCTGGGGGCGGCCATCGACATCCACGGAGGAGGAAAGGATCTGGTCTTTCCACATCACGAAAACGAGATCGCACAAAGCGAGATGGCTTTCGGTGAGCCCTTCGTGCGCTACTGGGTTCACAACGGCTTCGTCAATATCAATGACGAAAAGATGTCCAAGTCGCTCGGAAATTTCTTTACAATCCGTGACGTGCTGGCGGACGTGCACCCCGAATCGTTGAGGCTGTTCGTAATCAGCAAGCATTACAGAAGCCCGGTTGACTTTTCGGACGAAACCGTGGCGGAAGCCGAACGCGGACTGGAACGCCTGTATGCCACGCTCGAAGCGGTCCAGCAAAGGGTAGCAGTCTCCGATGAGGCCCAATATTCAGGTGAAGCCCTGGGAAAGCAGGACTCCGAGCTGTATGAAAAGACCATGGCGCTGCCCGCATTGTTTGATGAAGCCATGGCGAACGACTTCAACACGGCCCAGGCAATAGGACATATTTTCGCCCTGCAAAGAAACCTTCAACGGTTTTTAGACAAGTTCGGAAGGAAGAATCTGAAGGGAGCTGCCGCTCAGTTGGCCAAAATGGCTGCAGACGCCCTTTTAAAGTATTGTAACATTTTGGGCCTCCTTACGCTCGCCCCTCAGACTTTTTTCGACGAGCAAAGAAAGCTCAAGCTCAAGACAACCGGCATCAGCGAAAAGGACCTGGAAGAACTTATCGCCCTTCGCCACAAAGCCCGTCAGGAGAAGAACTTTGCCGAAGCCGACCGGATTCGGCTGGAACTCGAGGCGAAGCATATTCAGCTTGAAGACTTTCCCGAAATGACGAAGTGGAGAGTTGTTTTTTAGATTCCAACAAACCCATTCTGAGAGTTTTTCTCTCACAATGTCATAACCTGCCAACGCTCGTGTTTTCACCACGGAGACCACTGAGACCACTGAGACCACAGAGAAAAGATGAGGGGGTGAAGGAGGCGGGAGCGTGCGCGCCGCACACTCAAACACGCGGCTCGCATGCGGCGCAGTTTTTTCCATAGCCACCATGATTAGAGATCACCCGTAGAGCCTTCGAGAGCACAGAGAAAAGCGTCCCTGCTCCCAGCTTCTCTCTCCGCGTCCCCGTGCCCGTCTTTCTCCTCGCTCCTCGCTCCCTGCTCCTTGCTCCGAGATTTCAAATATCTTTGGCTAGACTTTTATAAACAGTCGTTTTCGCCACATGATCCATGCGACCAGCAGCATACAGATGAGAATGCCGAGCGCATAGAGCAGGGAGGCAGTTTTTGCTTCCGCATATGGAATACAGAATTGGTGGAACAGGAAGTCCTGGCAGGTCATCCTATTGCCCTTGGAGATAATAAGGTCCATAGACCTGAGAGAGTTGTCGAGGATTTGCGAGAGCACATAGATGGTAATGGGATTCAGGCCCAGGATGATGAAAGGTTTGGCCCACCCGGAAATACCGACGACATCTATGAACAGGTGAAAGATTGCCAGGAAGACCAGCGCAAGCCCTGCCATGAATATGCTGAAACTGCTTGTCCAGATGCTTTTGTTTATCGGCATCCAGTAATCCAGGATAGAGCCTGCGGCCAGCAGGATCAGGCCGGCGCATATCAGGCCGGCCACTTTCTTGCCTTCAGAGGCTGAAGACATGAGCCATTGTCCCGTGAGCACCCCGAACAGGGTGGTGCTGATTGCCGGGATAGTGCTTATGATTCCCTCCGGGTCCCATGTGTTGTCATAGTATGACCACATATGCCCTTTCAGAAAAATCGAGTCGACCCAGGATGCGAAGTTTTCGCCTGGTTCCATCACCCCGGTCCCTATTCCAGGGACTGGAATGAACCGCATCATCAGCCAATATGAGGCCATGGTCGCGATTAGCCACAGGATTCGGCCTCTCAAACCCGCTTTCAACACGATCAGCGAAGTGAAAAAATAGCAGATCGCGATCCTTTGCAGGACTCCGGGTATCCGGATATTTGAGACATGGAAAGCCGGAAAAATGTTGAGAAACAGCCCCAGGGCAAACAGAACTAGTGTGCGTCTCAGGACCCGGAATTCGTTCTCCCAGATCGATGTATTGTTTGCCGCATCTCTTTTGGCGAATGAAAAAACGAGCGACACCCCGACTATGAAAATAAATGACGGAAAGACTGTGTCCGCAAAGGTCCAACCGTTCCAGGCCGAATGTCCCAGAAAGGAAAAGACCGAGTCGGGATCACCGGGGCAGTTCACCACTATCATTAAGGCAATTGTCAGTCCGCGGAAGGCGTCCAGGGAAGCCAGTCGTTTCTTTTTCGGGATAGCGCCGGGGCCGGGAGCACCATTGGGTGTCGCGGGGATATTCAAAGGCGGGGTCCTCACGAAGCTCGTCAAACGGTAAAGTCATCCAATCACTAATCGGTTACAGACGCAATGCCTTGCTTGAAATAATCGCACAAGATCAGGAGAGGGGCAAGCCATAAACCGGAATTGCAGGTCTGAATGCATCCAGGGCCGGCGATATGTTCGTGCTTTATCGCGGATTTAAGGTGGGAGCAGCCGCGAGGGCGGCATGAATGCGCAGATCGCCTTTTTTTTCGGGCGATGCGCGAACCAAGTGGTGTTGGATGGCCCGCAGCTTTTTTTGTTATTGAAAACTTTCGTTTGTCTCAAGCAGTCTGCAACGGCAAAGAAACCAGTCCACGCAGCGTTTGATAGGGAAAATAGCCAGGACGTAAAAAGTCACCAGGAACATAAGCGCGAATTCAATGTAGGAACCAAGAGGATCGGGTAACGTTTTTTGATAATTCCATAAAGCACGTAGGAGGAAGGCGCCGAAAACCCAGAAAGCGAACACGGTACACCACCCGAGAGGTTTACTAATCCTTTGCATGGTATCTACCTCGCTGAAGGGGTCGTCTTTGGCAAAGAATTCCACACCATTCCAACTTGAAATTCAATGGGGTGAAGACAGTATTTTTCCCGGCAGGATTTTGGGACACGGTATTTCGAAAAAACGGAATGCTTCAAATTCAAACATCCGCGGATGGGTTGTTATCGGAGACGAACGAATTATCATCTCTTCTAAAAGGAGAAAGGAGATGAGGATGCGGTTAACAGTGTTTTTGATGGTCTTTGTGGTCGGGCTTGCCTCGACGGTTGAGGCGAAAGTCGTCGGGAGCATGGTCCCCTATAAGCATGAAGGTGTTGAGTTGGAAGGATATGTCGCATACGACGATTCCATCGCCGGGAAGCGCCCAGGGGTTCTGGTTGTTCATGAATGGTGGGGGCTGAACGATTATGTGAAAAAGAGGGCCGATCAGCTTGCCGGACTTGGATACGTTGCTTTTGCAGCCGATATGTATGGGAAGGGAAAAGTGACCGCAAACCGGCAGGAAGCTGCCCAGTGGGCACAGGCGGTGAGGGGAAACACAGGGCTTATGAGGGGGCGGGCACTGGCTGGACTCGAAGTGCTGAAGGCAGACCCCAGGGTGGATGTCGCACGAATGGCTGCAATCGGATACTGTTTCGGTGGTGGAACGGTGCAGCAGCTTGCATACGCCGGAGCACCGGTAAAAGGGATCGTCAGTTTCCATGGAGGCTTTGCGATCCCGACCGGAGAAGATGCCAAAGCGGTCAAGGCCAAGATACTGATCTGCCATGGCGCCGCCGATACTTTTTCGACGCCTCAGGCAATGCAGGACTACATAGCGGCAATGGATCGGGCCGGACTTGACTGGCAGATGGCGATTTTTGGTGGCGCGAAGCATGCTTTCACCAATCCGAGAGCGGACAAAGAAGGCATTGAGGGAGTAGCCTACTCCAAATCGGCCGATGAGCGGTCGTGGAAATATATGAAAGATTTTTTCGATGAGATATTCCATTGAAAGAGCGGCGCCGGTTCAAACGACATGCCGATGACTTCATGAATCGCTTTAAACGGCGACCGGGCGAAAAAGGGTCTATTCCGAAAAGCCCGCATGCCCGCAAGCGGCGGATTCGATTGCCTATTCTGTTTTGCTGCTTATATTTGGAAGGTTAAGTATCGACTAAATTATGCAGAAGAGTTCGGAAGAGGGGGAAATATGGCGAACATAAATCAAGAGACTCAGCAGGATTCCATTTTGGGGAGTGATGTGGAGAGAAACCTCCAGCTTGCCTTCGACCAACTCCCCAACAAGGTAAGAATAATGCTTTTTACCGAAAAGGGCCGGAACGACGTCGTGAACCAGGCGGCACGGGACCTGCTCAATGCCTTCGCCAAGATCTCCAATAAAGTGGAGTTGAGCGAGTTCGACCTTGACGGGGCGGAGGCCATGAATCGCAAGGTGACCAGTTCGCCGACACTCGTTTTCGAGCCTGACCACTACTCTATCCGGTACCTGGGGGCTCCTTTTGGAGAAGAAGGCAGGACGCTTGTGGGGATGATCCTGCTGCTCGGGTTCCGGATGAGCAATCTGAGCGAGCAATCGCTGAAGGTCATGAGCAAGATCGACTCGAGAAGGGATGTAAAGGTTTTTGTCAGTCCCACCTGTCCCTATTGCCCGGAACAGGCGATCAATGCCGTGAAGGCGACTATAGAGAGACCGGAAACGATATCACTTGAAATAATCGATATTCAGTCAAACCAGGACATTGCAGAGCGATATTCGGCGTTCAGCGTTCCGCAGACTTTTGCGAACGAAATGCTCATCGCCCATGGAGCGCAATCGGAGGAGCTGTTCGTGTTGTCGCTTCAAAAACTCGAGCAGCAGACGATCTTTATCCCTGATGCGGAGGGCGAGCTGATCGAAAACGATGTGGTAATAGTAGGCGGTGGTCCAGCGGGACTTGCCACGGGCATCTACACGGTGCGAAGCGGGTTGAAGACGGCGCTGATCGAACGCGGTCCGCTGGGGGGACAGGTAGCGGCCACGCCGATCGTCGAGAACTATCCGGGTTTCGCGAGGGTGCCGGGGAAGACGCTTGTCGATATCCTGGTCAGCCATGCCCTGGAGTATGTGCAGATATTTCAGGGCGAAGAGGTCCTTGACATCAAACCTGGACCGAAGCTCGAGATTCAGACAAACAGGAGAAAGTTCCTGACCAGAGCGGTCATCCTGGCCACCGGCGCGAATTACAAGCATCTCGGGGTGCCCGGAGAGATTGCCTTCATGGGGCGGGGTGTAAGCTACTGCGCAACTTGCGACGGACCACTTTTCAAGGGTAAAAGGGTAATCGTGGTCGGGGGCGGCAACAGCGCAGTGACCGAGGCCATTTATCTTCACAACATAGGAGTTGACACGACTCTGGTGCACCGGCGAAACACTTTGAGGGCGCAGGAGCATCTGGCCAAGAATATTTTTACGAACAACATGGAAGTTCTCTGGGATACGGAAGTCCTCGAGATAAAAGGCAAGGAGAAGGTTAAAGAGGTCATCTTGCGAAACAACAGGACGGGCCTCATAACTCCTTTGCCCGTTGACGGAGTTTTCGTTGCCATCGGGTACGAACCCGCAGTGGGGCTTGCGAAGGACCTGGGCATCGAACTCACCGCAGATGGGTTCATTAAACACGATTCCAACCACCGCACCAATATCCCGGGTATATATTCCGCAGGAGACGTCGAGGGCGGCTACAAACAGATCGTGACCGCAATGGGGCAGGGGACCGAAGCCGCCCTCTCGGTTTTTGAAGACCTCATGCATCCATACTGGGCGGTAGATGCGGAAACGCTAAAAACAGCAAAACCCTGATACTCCGGATAGTCTCGACGGCTCTGTGGTTTTTCCACGCCGGAAAATGGAGCAAAAAGCGGGGGCATTGTGCCCCCGCGCCCACATGTTTGGGAACGACTTCACTACCAGCCCCGGCATTTTCCTTCCTCAAAGCCGGAAAAGATAAAGCCAGCGTGAAAGAATTTTTTTAACGAAGGAAGTGAGGCGGGTGCGGTTGTACCTGTCGGCGACCTGCCGGATGGCTTCAGCCTGGGTGGGATAAGGATGGATGACATTGGCGATGGTTTTCAGTCCCAACCCCGATGCCATGGCCAGGGTCAGTTCGCTCACCATCTCACCGGCGTGCCGGGCCACGATGGTGGCGCCCAAAATCGTGTCCGATCCCCGCTTCACATGCACTTTGACAAAGCCTTCTTCTTCTCCGTCGACGATAGCCCTGTCCACGTCACGGAAGTGACTGACGAAGGTGTCCACTTCAAATCCCCTCTGCCTGGCATCTTTTTCATACATACCCACGTGAGCGATCTCGGGGTCCGTGAAGGTGGTCCAGGGAACTGTCAGGGCACTCACTTTCCTGCGCCCGGCGAAAAGCGCGTTTTGGATCGCGATCCGAGCCGATGCATCGGCCATGTGGGTGAACTTTTGACGCAGACAGATGTCTCCGGCTGCATAAATGCGCCGGTTTGTGGTCTGAAGGAAATCGTTTACCTCGACTCCATCTTTCGGGTCGTACCGGACGCCGGCCGCTTCGAGGTTCAATCCTTCCACGTTGGGGGCACGCCCTACTCCCGTAAGGATATGATCGACGGCAAGACTCTCCCGCCCGCCCTCCTTTTCGTACAGAATCACCTTGCCCCGGTCCGTGACCGTAACTTCGATAGGCGCCGCCTTAAGAAGCACTTCAATGCCCTCGGCCCTGAAAGCGTCGTGGAGGACCCGCGCCGCGTCATTGTCTTCACGTTCAAGCAGTTGCGGTCCCCTCTGGAGGATCGTCACTCTGGAGCCGAGCCTGTGAAAAGCCTGCGCAAGTTCGGCGCCGATCGGGCCTCCGCCGATGACCGCGAGGCGCTCCGGGCGCTCCGTAAGAGAGAAAACGGTTTCATTGGTTAGGTAGCCGGCCTGCCTGATGCCGCTTATGAACGGCTCAACGGCCCTTGCGCCGGCCGCTATGACAGCCCTGGAGAAAAGAAGCCTTTTTCCGGCAACTTCGATGGAATCTTTTCCCACAAAACCGGCCGAGCCCAGGAAGAGATCAATTCCCATATCTTTGAAGCGTATCGCGGAGTCGTGAAAGCTGATCTTCGATCTCAGCGCGCGCATCCGCTCCATGACGGCTGAGAAATCAACCTCCACACCGTCCGGGACTTTGACACCGAAGCCGCCGGCAAGCTGCACGTCACGGACCGCGCGGGATGAGCGGATTAGCGATTTGGACGGAACACAACCATAATTGAGACAATCGCCCCCGAGCAGATGCTTTTCGATGAGCGCAACCCTCGCCCCCAGTCCGGCGGCCCCCGCGGCGGTCACGAGCCCGGCCGTGCCCGCCCCGATGACCACCAGGTTGTAGCGGCCCGAGGGCTGAGGGTTTTCCCATCCCGGCGGAAAGACGTTCGAAACCAGCAGCCTGTTGTACCGGTCATCCGGCAATATCTTTGAAGATGTGTCATTCATTACTATTCCGATTGATTTTCTTAATTAATTTTGGAATGAAGAATGAAAATACGAACAGGCAAACGGAGAAAACGGCTTTCGGGGATAAAAGCCGGGCCCAGTCGCCGGCCGCCCAGATCTCTGTCAGCGTTCCTATGAAAAATGTAAAGACAAAGGTGCCGACAATTATCCCGATGCCGGTGCCAAGGAGATAGTCCCAAAAACGGACCTTCGTGAGCCCCATACCGAAGTTCAGCAGCGTAAACGGAAAATAGATCAGGCGCAGATAAAGAACCGTGGCAAAACCGTTGCGCTCGATGGCGTCGTCATATTTTGCCAGTCTGTCGCCAACCAGAGATGCGGTAAAGTCTCTTCCCAACGTCCGGCTGATAAAAAAGGCGGCGCTTGCGCCCGCCATGGCCCCGATCCATACGTAGGCAAACCCCCGGTATGCTCCGAAGACCGCGGCGCCAAGGGCGGTCAGAAAAGCGCCCGGAACGAAAAGACAGATTCCCGCGGTGTAGATCAGAATGAAGAGAATCGGGGCCCACAGCCCCGCCTCATTCAGGAAGGCAGTCAGCACGGCCGGGTTCAAATATTTCCCCACCGGGGTAAAACGAACGAGCACAATTGCGGCAACGGTGAAGACACCCAGCAGGATTGCCTTCACGAGCGCCGCGCTATGTTTTATTCCTTCTCCAGACAGGGTATCCTCCGTTCAAACTTTGAAAGTAAGCTCCTATAAGCTAATGAGTGGGTGCAGACTCTGTCAACGCGATCCGGACTCACTCGTGGGTTGGGGCAAGTTTCTTCTTCGGATAAAGACGCGGTTCAGAATGTAATTACGTCATTTTGGCTATTTGCTGAATGCCAAGCACAAACAGCGCCCAAAATCCGATAAGGCTGTGCGAGATAAAAGGGCTCAAGAGTGAGCGGGTGCGTGAATACAACCATCCCCAGAATAATCCGGGCAAGAAAGCCATAAGGGCAAACATGATAGACATATGAAGATGTGACACGGTGAAAATAAGGTTGGAAAATAGAATCGCATTACGGCTGCTGTTAGGACCCGCAAAAAACTTGTGCATTGGGCTCTGCAATCCCCCCCGGCACAATATCTCCTGTATCAGAACGGAGACCGCATACAAGGCCGCGACCGTCGCGACGGAGAATGCTTTGTTTCCCGGCGCCGTAGACTTTACGGCGGCGGTGAAATTGAACAGCGGTTCATTTGCAAACAGGGGGACCGTCAAAATGAGCACCCATTTTGCTAATAACAATATTCCAAGAATGGGTAAGGTAAAGATTATTCCGTCCTTAACCGACCGTCGCCATTGATCCAAATTGAACCCAAACTCTTTGAGGGGCAAGCCCGCCGTCTTGACGATGCCGATAAAAAGCAGAATGAACATTGCGGCAATACTCAGAGACACAAAAGATCCGGAAGGCATCCTCTGAACCAGTTGCGCGGTCGTGCGCAAGAGAAAACTGTAGGTCGTGAGCCCCACGATCACGAGGCCGATGAAGTGGCCCATCGCCACACGCATCTTTTCCTGGCGGAGATCCTGTTCCAGGGCGTCGACGGTCAACCGGTTGGCCTGCCTGAGTTTCAGTCCCAACTCCCGTACTATGGTGAAGTATATGTTCATTAAATCGGGATCTCTGTCGACCAGTTCCTGCAGATCCCTGGTTGAGAGAACCAGAAGGCAAGCGGGTGTAACCGTTTTCACCGTTGCTGTGCGAGTGGACCTATCGACGATGGCCATTTCGCCCGCGGTGTCACCGGGCCCCAGTTGCGATATCGCGTATTCCGTCCGACCGTCTTCACTCAGCTTTAATACATCGGCTTTTCCCGATTCAATGACATAGATTTTGTCTGCCTCTTCGTTTTCCCGCAAAAGTACTTCGCCGGGACCGGCGCGTTGCTCCTGAAAACAGGGAAGCAGTTTGCACAGCGCATCGTCCGGCAAGCATCCGAATACACGCGTCCCCTTAAGCAGATCTAATCGAGAGTCCTCCATGGCGGCTTTGACCGGCGTTTTCTCATCATTCATCTCATCATTCTCTTTTTACCGGCTCCTGGGCGTAGAAGTCCTGCCCGTGCTCTCCGGCCTTTGCTTTAAGATGAGCAATCCACGCGTTGATACGATCCTCACCGTACGTCTTCTTCCATGCCTGAAGGATCAGATCCAGGGGAACATCGGGGTAGCTTCCCAAGTCTTCGAGGTATTCCATGTACTTCTGATTGTCCAGATTGTAGACGTGAAAAATCGAATCTTCCCGACCGTTAAATTCAAGCGGTGGAACCCGGTGCCTTAAACAGAGTTCCTTGTTAAAGGCCGGAGTGGCCTTGATCCATTTCCCCTTCAGGTAAAATTCCACAAACCCGTGGTAAACAAAAAGGTCCGTCCCGAGATAGTCGAGAAGCTGTTGGGAGGCCAAATGGTTTTTACCGTGGCAAAGCCTACCCTGGATGGGATTCCGCATGCTCGTCCGAGAGTGCAAAGCAGAGATGCTTTGGGGATGCAGAAGCTTTTCCCACGAGCCAGAACATAGCCGGCCCGGTAGTGTTCGGGAAGATAGAAGGGAGCATAAGGATCGTAGCGTATTCCGTCACGGACCGCGAGATAAAGTTTAACGCTCCTTTCCACATCGTCCCGGCATCCTTCCACCACCCGATGGGCGTAGTCACGGACCACCGGGTTGTCGCTGTCCATGATTAACGTGGGTCCAAGATAATCTTGCATTTGAGGCACTTTTCAAAAAACCGGTTAATTTCCCATGCGGATTCCTCTCCCCGTCATCTTGAGCGCCCGGCTGCAAAAAAAAAGATTCAGGGGGAGTTCCTGCCAACATATGCCCGGAGCCTTCAGATAACTGTGGCCCCGAGGATTAACAACCGCCAAGGACCGGGTATCTGCGATATGCCCATGGTTTGAAGAAATCCTCAAGCAAAAAGATAGGAGCAAGCAGCAAGAAGCAAGGAGCGGGAAGAAGAACTGATACGATGACACGGGGACGTTTGGGATGGGTGACGGAGGACGGAAAATGTGCGCTCCGTCCTCCGTCACCTGTTATCCGCCAGCCTCGAATCTTGCTGTAGATATCCTGTGCCTCCTTAAGATGATCGCGGAGCGTCGGGAGGGTCTGCACGGCGTAATTCCTGAGGTCCGGAGAGGGGCATCGCCCAGGGTTATGAAGGGAGGTCAAACCCTACGCCATAAGAATTACGCTGGATTCACGCTTTGAAAGGACTGCCGCGGGCGTCAACCCTCCGGCATATCGTGGTTTAAACCGTCAAATTCGATAAGTTCGCCGGTTACCGTAAAGATTACCCGTTCGCATATGTTTACGACCCGATCGGCGGAACGTTCAAGGTTGTGCGCCACCCACATCAGGTGGCTTACACCTTCGATGTTTCTGGGGTCGGAGAGCACATAAGTCATAAGTTCGCGATATACCTGGTCATAGAGATCGTCCATCTGCTTGTCTTCGGCCGGTATCGAGCGTGCTTTTTCAACATCTCTGTCGATAAATGACAAGAGGGCCCTATGCAGCATGTCAGATGCCTTGGAGGCCATCCTGGGTATATCCACCAGGGGTTTGATAAGAGGTTTTGAGCCAAGCAGCAGGGAAATTTTCGCTATCCCTTTAGAGTAGTCGGCTATTCTTTCCAATTCGGCAGCAATTTCGAGCACGGCCGCCAGCGTCCTGAGATCTTTGGCCATAGGCTGCTGTCTCGCTATCAGGACAAGCGCATCCGATTCGATCGCATATCTTCTCCGGTTGATTTCGGCGTCTGCCCGGATCAGGCCTTGTGCAGCTTCGGTATCCCTGTTCTTCAAAATCTCGACAGCATCCGTTATGGTGTGCTCGACTATTACTCCGAGATCTATCAGCTCATCCTGAATTCGTGTAATTTCTCTTTCAAACGCGGTTCTCACCCGGAAAGCCTCCCCTCCCTTAAGGCAAATCACTGCCGACAGGCACATTGCCATCGTGCCTGCTCTTGAGTTCATATCCGAAGTTTGCCTCATTATAGAAGCATATTTTGGTAAAAGACAATGACGAAAGAGAATGATGAATGATGAATGATGAATGATGAGAAAGCGCCGGTCAAAGCCGGCAAGGAGTAGTGGATGAAAGAGCCATACGGTGAAGGCCTAGCGAGCCACACCG
>Ga0326728_10018532_pt1 | contig 13700 bp, 14 predicted proteins | sample MB3enrmetagenome_FD_207602 | JGI IMG/M metagenome (GOLD analysis project Ga0326728, IMG submission 207602) | Lab enriched peat soil microbial communities from McLean, Ithaca, NY, United States - MB31MN | ecosystem: Environmental > Terrestrial > Soil > Wetlands > Peat | place: USA: New York... | reverse complement strand
CAAAATACCGGATCTCGCGCCGGAGACGAGGTGGTGCAGATGTACGTCGCGCACGTGAATTCACAAGTGGGACGGCCGGCTGAGGAACTGAAAGGATTCAAGCGCATCACGCTACAGCCCGGCGAGACAAAGACGGTCGCCTTGCCCCTCAAAGCTAGCGCCTTGGCATATTGGAACGCCGCCAAGGGAGATTTTGAAGTGGAGCCGGATCAGGTCGACGTCAGGGTGGGGAGCTCTTCGGCGGACATCAAGATGCAACAAGTGGTGAGTGTGAATCCTGAGTAGAGCGTTCGCCGAGTCTCGGATTCCGGGACGGACGTGGGTGAAGAATTTCCCAATCGGATTGACGAGCACAAAGAACATGCAGCGATGGATGAATTCTTCGATTCTGTTCTTCCCCTCACTGTTGACGATCCTTCGCTGGTTGAGGGATACAACACGATGGGATCATGGTCGTCGATAATGGCCAATTGGGATTTCACGTCACGTACGAAGTCAAACCGCCCTTTACTGGCGCACAACTGTATGCCACTACTCGTCATAAAAGGAGATGCTGACCACTGGCGCTACAACTCGCCGGCCAACATGACAGGACTTTCCTAGCGCAAGCGTCGTGCATATCGCCAGGGCTGGACATTTCATCTGGGTATCCAGTAAATATCCCGGCAACAATTCGGAGACATTGTCGCAGGCGTCTTCACTCCGGTGCTGGCGAAGCACTCGAATCCGAACCGGGGTCACTGGCCGTATCGTCGGCCACCCGGAACCGATCCTTCGGAACCGGGCACGAGATTGCAGTCATCCTTCATAGTCCTCGCATCCGTTGGCGCTCATCCCTGCGTTGCTTTTCTGCTATGCCGAGCTCAGAGCTTCCAAACCCAAACCCTCTCATTACCCCAAACTGCTCAACACCTTAGGCGACCACATCCACAGCCGTCGTCTCGACCTTGGCCTCTTCCAATCACGGGTTGCCGAGCAAATCGGCGTTGACGAAACCACTATTCACAACTGGGAAGGCAACAAATCCCTCCCCGCAATCCGATATATTCCTACCATCCTCCGCTTTTTGGAATACAACCCGTTTCCTCCGCCCCAAACACTTCCTGAGCGGCTCGCTGCCGTTAAAAAGATGCTGGGGTTATCACAGCGGAAGCTGGCCGAATCGCTTGGAGTAGACCCTGGAACCTTGCAAGGATGGGAAGCTGGACAGCACATTCCTATCGGAAGGAACATAGAGCTGGTCGAGCGTTTCTGAGAACCATCGCGACGGATATCCCCGTTGAAAGCGGTCGCTGTGGCTTTGCGCTGTGAGAAAGAGTTTGGCTGCCATTATAAATTTTACGCCCGTATTTGCGAAACACTCGAAGTCGTTCTCACTCGTCGACTGCATCTCAGGAGATCATCAAACCGAGAAAGGCTTTCGACTCCTTTCAATGTCTTTTCCCTTGTCCGTTTCCGGTGGCGAAACAGACCCGGTGCCGGGACGTAGTACGTCGGCTGGAAAGATGCAGTCTTGGGACTCGATCTTAGCGAGCGAGAGTTCGTCAATATTGTTGCGGGCAACCTGATCGCTGAGGCGGTTGAAGTTCAGCAGGTGGCCTTTTGTTCTCGCGTTCGCGTATTCGCTGGTGGTTCGTGCGCTGATCATGAAAGCCCAGTCGCTGGATTGGGCCAGCAACAATTCGCGCTTCGCCTGGTCTAGGGCGCGCAATTTCAACGCGTCGCCGCGTGAGTACTCTTGTTCGAGTTTCTCCATAACGCGAGTCGCCCGGTGCAAGTGGGGATAAATCCACTGGTTGTCGGGACTCAGCCACACTTCGTTGAATCCATTGCGCCCCCAACTGCACATGGGTGGCGCGGCGGGCTGAAGGGCAGGACATTCGGCCAGGTACTCAGAGAGCGTAACCAACTGGATTGAGCTTGGCCCTTTGGCGATCTTGCGGATCACATGGTTGAGCCAAAGCGGGCCCTCATACCACCAGTGGCCGAACAACTCCGCGTCGTAGGGTGTGACAATGATCGGCTTGCGGTCCATGACGGATGCCAGAGATTCGATCTGCTCTTCCCGACACCGCAGGAAGTGTTCCGCGTGGATCTCGGCTTTCTTTTCGGCTTCCTCGGGAACGTACACCTGCTTGCTCTCGGTCTTCCCGGTGATGCGGTAGTACTTTATGCCCGTGTCGATGCGCAAGCCATCGCGGTGAACGTAGCGTTGCAAGGAATCAAAATCGAGGTCGTGGGCGATGTCGCGATAGAACTCGCGGTAGTCGTAGTCGCCAGGATAGCCCTCCACTGCACTCCAAACCTGACGAGAGGAGTCCGGGTCGCGGCCAAATGCCGCAAGACCTGATGGGCAGCGGAGAGGGGCATGAACTCCGTAGCGGGGTCTGGGCTGCGCGCGAGTAATGCCGTGAGTCTCGAGTATTGTGAAACGAATCGCATGGCCGGTCAGCAGTTGGTCTACGCCAGGGTAGTAGCCACACTCCGGCAGCCAGAAACCATTCGGCTTTCGCCCGAAGGTCGCGGCGTAGTGCGCGACACCAACCTGGATCTGGGATCGAACCGCCGACGGGTTGATCGACAGCAGTGGCAAATAGCCATGGGTGGCGGCGCTGGCAATGATTTCCAGCTTGCCCAGTTCTTGCAGCCGCCGGAACGCTTCGACAAGATTCCGGTTGTAGCAGTGGAGAAATGCGCTGCGGACGCGGTTGAACTGCTCGCAGTACATCGCAGCCAGGGCTTGGAATTCGCGTTGGTAGTTGGTGCGCGCGACTTCCTTTTCCGACAGATCGATCAGCCGCTCAAGCCTTTGCAGATACCGGGATTGCAGGAAGGGATCCGTCAGCATGGAAACTAGTGTTGGGGTGAGCGAGAAGGTTAAGCGGAAATCCACCGCGTCATCGACTAGCGAGTCCAGCGCCAGCAGCAGGGGAACATAAACCTCTGTGATGGCCTGGTAGAGCCAGCTCTCTTCAAAGGAATCCTCGTGCTCGGGATGGCGCACAAAGGGAAGGTGCCCATGAAGTACGAGTGCTAAGTATCCTTTTGCCATGGTGGCGGTCGTGAGACTCTTTCGGTCGGCCCTTCGCAGGCTTGGCGGCTTTCACCGCGTCATTTCGTTCTGGAAGAGATCCCCAATGTAAAGATTCTTTCGTTCTGTTCGGTCAAGTCGGCTACGGCACTCGGTTTCATGCCAAGAAAGACGGCGTAGGACTCGCGAAAAACGCGCTCGATGAGCGTTTCCTCCATGAAGAGCGGGCTGCGATCCTGTGCCCATCGTTCCCCCTCCAGTTCCGGGTAGAGTTGGAGCGACAACTTTCTCATTTTCTCCCACATATCGATCGGCAGCGCCGACGGGCTCGGAAGGGGCGGCGCCGGTGTATCTCGTTCCCGTTCGCCGTAGAGAGCGGCCAGCTTACTGCGCACTTCCTCTCTCATGTCGATGGGAAGAAGAACGGTAGACTCCGCTGACTCGCTGGGCGCGCCCGAAGGCGGCTCCAGAGCGAGATTGATCGGAGAGCCCATGGGGGTTGCGCTCTCCGGTTGCCGTGGCTCCATGCGGATTGGCAACCACTGCTGATCTGCATAACTCGAAGGCGCGGATGGAGGCGTCTGGATAGTATTGGAGCTTGCTATCACCACGAAGCTGCCATCCTCACCCTTCAGTGCAAGATCGGCGCGGTAGGCACGATCCGAAGCGCACGAGCGCACGAACCAGTTGCCCGCTTGCAGTTGGACCTCGACTGCAAATGAAAGCACACACGGGGTTTTCTCCCGAGCAGCATTGGTCACATCGTAGAACTGAAGAACAGGCCAGAATTCCTGTTCGCCAACACCCAGATCCCGTCGAGCGCTTTCGATGTCGGCAGTTGCGACCTCCCACTGGCAGTGGACAACGTACGGGTCAACAGGGACCACGACCAGAGTCGTCTCCCCACCCGATCCCAGCAGGGCAGACAGATCCGCTGACTCGGAAGGCTCCGGTTCCGGCATGGGTACGAGCTGGTCTGGCGGTACCCTGGGATTTGTCTGTTCGCTTCGACCAGGATTCACGATTCATCCTTTCAGCTTAGTAAACGCTCGCTACCGGATGTTACTCTTCGCACGAGGCAGGGGACTAGCCGATTCAGGTCAGCTTCCGGGGCGGAAAGACTTCCATTCCAATCGGCAGTCCGAGCACTTCAGCGCTCCGTATACGTTGTAGTAGGTAGCATAGCCCGTACTCGTATCGGATTTGGCCAAGGTCATCTCATCATGGATGTGCGCATGTTGATGGCATAGGGCACGGCCGCAGGCGGCGCAGGTTCCTCTCGCCTCCTGGTCACAGAACCAGCACTTCATTAGGAACCCTCCTCTCTGGCAACACAACTTTGGAAGTATGATACTACCCCCGAAGGGAGATCTCCTGGAATTGACCTTTACACAACGTCGAGTGTTGCTGCAGTTCAAAAGTTGTTCGTCAGTATATCGGACGTGCGTCGGCATAACTCGCGCGCGTAGTCAGTCCAGCGGCCTTGCCCCCAATAGCGATAACAACTGGTCTGAGTTAACAGCAAATGAAAGAGGGCATTTCGGTAGCGCGGTTCCTGCGGAGAAACTTTCTCTAGCGCTTTCTGGGCAAACAAAGCGCTCACCGATTCGATGGGACCCAGCACATTCTCATAGCCCCGAACCCAGGAGAGGTTGTTGGTCCAACTGCCCCCCTCCATGTGGACTCGACTGTCGGCGCGCCCCAGTTCGGCGATGATCTCGTCGAGCAGCACTTGGCCTTCCCCGGGACGGAAGCGGTCCCAGATTCGCTTCTGATAGAGCGGCCGGATCTGGGGAAAATCCTTCTCCTTGATTCCTGATTGCTTTATGTACTCAAGGTACTCTGCAACATTGATTGGAGGAACGTCGCTGCCGGAAGCCTCTCGCATGACATCGAGAAACTTACTAGGGAACTCATTCATCATGACGCCGCCGTTTTCTCCGTCGCCAATCTGCACGGACAAGGGAGGAACCTGCTTCCCGGCAAGCGCCACACGGTTACGTGAGCGTGCCTCATAGCAAGGTTGCATCTGAGCCACGAGCTTGGTGTCGCTGCCCTGAGTCTTGATGATCGCCACGATGCTTTCCGTCTTGCCTTCCGAATTCATGGCCACGAGCCGGTGCGGAAGGTAAGGATGTTGCAGACCGTGGCCATCTTCCAATCGTTCCACGGTGTGCTCCTGAACCAAAACCCATCGATAACCGCAGTCTTTGAGGGTTTTGACGAACTCGTAGGCGATATCGGGGTGATTGGGCAAGGCCATCTCAGGCGGTGAGAAGCCTCGCACCCGGCTGATCGCTTCCAGGCCAAAGATGGCGGCAAAGTGGTGCTGCCAGACTTGCACATGGAGACGGAAATCCTGCACCGGAGTGCTCGGCGCCACCGCGTGCCCCCAAGTCGTACCCAGCCATTCGACGCAGTGCCGATAGGCGGGATCACAGGTGATGCGCTGCAGGTTCTCAAAAACGTCGTTGAGCCCCATGTGGCGCAAACCGTGCAACAAGCAGCCGGAATAATCGAGCATGACGCGCGGCTGCTTTCCCTCGTGCACAAGGGTAGGGATGAACTCTCCCATCCGTTTGTAGCACCAGTGAAAGACCGGGGCGTTATGGTTGTCGCCAACCTGCTGATTGTCCATCATGTACTTGAGGTTGCTGATCACTGGGGCAGTACGCAGATCTCCGGTTTCGGCCAAAATTAGCGGCTGATGCATATGCAGCGCGATGGCGAAGCAACTCCGCATTTTCGAGAAATCGATTCCACTCGCTGCCAGATCCAAGGGTGCCGGTTTCGCCATAACGGCTGAGACATGATCGTCCATTCCGCAGAGATTGGGCAGGCCATCCACGTATTCAGGAAATTCAGTCATTTGTATACCTCATTCTTTCCTTAACTCATTAGGTTGTGCCTTTCCGATTCCATTCGCAATATCAAATCCTTGGGACCGCTAACGTTCGTGTATCTCACTGCGCATACACCTGTGCCACGTGGCTGGCAACCGCGTCCCAGGAGAAAGCGGCCTCTGCGGCAATTCTGCCGTTGCGTCCCATCCATCGGGCCCATTCGAAGTTGCTGAACAGGGTGCCGATACCCCAGGCGACCGAGTCGGGAGTGGGATAGATCTTCAGCCCATTGACCTGGTGCCAGACGAACTCATCGGGGCCGCCGTTGCGAGTGACAACGACGGGCTTGCCCGCGCTCCAGGCTTCGAGGACGATGATCCCGAAAGGTTCGTTGCGACTGGGTATGCACACTGTATCGCAGGCTTTGTAGAGACTGGTGAGTTCGCTGCCATTCTTGAAGCCCAGGAACCGGGTCGCGTGCGCCACGCGGAGCTGGCGGACCCGGTCCTCGATGGATTGCCGCATTTCTCCGTCCCCGGCAAAGATGAACTTGGCGGATGGGTGGTGCCTCACAATGGCAGGAATCGCCTCGACCAGCACATCCGGCCCTTTCTGGCAGACGAGGCGGCCGGAGAAGAGAATGGTCGGATCCATGGAGCCGATGCCGTAGCGCACCTTGATTTCGCTGGGATTGATCCAGCCGTCGTAATCGTGAACGTTGACCCCATTGTAGATCGTGGAGATTTTCCATTCGGGAGTTTCGTACATCCACATGATCTCCTTCTTCAGTGAATGGGAAACGGTGATGACACGATCGGCCCAGTGAGTGGCGGCGCGCTCTTGGTCGCGCACGCGGCGAGAACGGCCATCCAAGAAGCGGTTCCCGCTGCGGCCGTACTCGGTGGAGTGAACGGTGAGAACCGTCTTCCGGCCACGGCCCTGCTTGATCCAGATCATGGCGTTGGAGGTCAGCCAATCATGCGCATGGATCACGTCGAACGGCCCGATGAAGTCCTCGGTCTGAAACACTTGATTCGCGAAAGACCGGCACATCTTGCTGATCTCTTCGACGAAGTCAGGATCGAGCGGGAAACCACAGCGGTGGTAGTGGACCCCGAAGATACGCTCGTAGGACGGCTGGCCGGTGCCAATGCGAGTGAAGATATGCACTTCATGTCCCCTCCGCTCGAGAGCGGCCGCCAGTTCGGTCACGTGAACCCCCACGCCACCAACCGTAATCGAGTGCAGCGACTCCCAGGCTAGCAACGCCACCTTCATAAGAACTCCAAGTCACTTGAAACGCTGGGCCGGTCACAATGAACGCACGCAACGTGGTTTCGACGTGCGGAACGAGGAGTCTCGATCAAGACCACGTCGCCATGGCGCCACATCAGTAATAAGCGCGGCAGACGTATTGCTGCAACATCCTCTGAGTGTTAAAGAACGATCCGTTGATGGCAATTGCGTGCCGCATGACGTCGACGAAGTGGTCGCGATGGCCATAAAACATGGGGAGGATCACCCTCTCCAACTTCTGATAGAGGGACAAAGCGTCGCGCTCCCGGCCGGGATTAGCCGGCGAATCACCTCTCTCATCTCCAATGGACCAGCCAGTTACCCCTTCGATGTGCCCCTCAATCCACCAACCGTCCAGAACGCTGAGGCTGGGAATCCCGTTTAGGGCCGCTTTCATGCCGCTGGTCCCAGAGGCCTCGAGCGGCGGTTGCGGGGTATTGAGCCAGAGATCGACGCCCGCAGTCATGCGTTTGGCGACATCCAGATCGTAGTTCGTGAGGAAAACCACGGCCAGGTCATTCTTCAGAACTTCCTTCATTCGGTGAATCTGCTGAATCATCAACTTGCCTTCATGATCGCGGGGGTGGGCTTTGCCGGCGCACAGGAGTTGAATACGGCCAGCCTCCCGCACAATTCTGCGGAGTTGTTCAATGTCGGTGAAGAGAAGGTCGGGACGCTTATAAGCGGTAATGCGGCGCGCAAAACCAATGGTGAAAACCTCCGGATCCAGATCGACCTGGCTCTGCGCGCTCGCGTAGCCGAGCAAATCCCGCTTCGCCTTCATGTGCGCGTCCCATAGTTCGTCTTTGGGAATGCTCTCGGCGTAGCGCAAACTGAAGTTATCCTGCCGCCAGTCGGAAAGGTACTGATCATACAGCGCTTGGAACGATTGACACGTCCAAGTCCCGACGTGGACTCCATTGGTAATGGCATCGATTTGATATCCGGCAAACATCAGCCGCGAGATTTCTCCATGCTTTTTGGCGACCCCGTTGACATAGCGGCTCATATTGAGGGCCAGATAGGTCATGTTGAGAACGGACGCAAGTTCCTTCGACTGACCGGACGGGCCGAATTGCCGCGGTCCGATGACCCGCGGAGCGATCTCAGGGTAGAACATATTGGAAAGGCCGTCCTTGCATCCCAGCACCCGACCCACAACCTCAAGCGGAAACTGGTCGTGACCGGCAGGAACCGGAGTATGGGTCGTAAAGATGCACCTTTGTCGGATCGCCGCCATATCACTGACGTTGATTTGCGTGCGTCCCGACTTTCGAGCTTCCCCCTGCAGGAGTGCCAAAATCAGAAAACTGGCGTGCCCCTCGTTCATGTGAAAGCGCTCGATCTGGTCGTGGCCGAGGGCGCGAAGCATCTGTACGCCTCCGATGCCCAGCACCACTTCTTGGCAAAGGCGCTGGTACCAGTCACCACCATAGAGAGCGCGCGTAATTCCCCGATCCCACTCGCTGTTTTCGGGAAGATCCGTGTCAAGCAGATACACGGGAACGACGTATCTGCTCGCGCCACGAACGGAATACCTCCAGGCACGCAGATGTACCGTGCGCTCCTCGATGCTGATTGTCGTCCGGGGGCGCATCTCCAGCAGGTGCGTCGCCACTTCCCAAGTGGCAGGCTCCTCGGTTTGCCAGCCATCAGCGTCGAGCCGCTGAATGAAGTAGCCGCTGCGGTGTAGAAGGGAAACGGCAACCATCGGTACCCGTAGGTCGGCGGCAGCGCGGATGGTGTCGCCGGCAAGGATGCCCAGGCCTCCGCTATAAGTTGGAATGGCCGACTCCAGAGCAATTTCCATCGACAGGTAAGCAATTTTTCCGGGCCCTTGGAGAGCACGGGTCACGGCCAGCCCAAGGTGGGAGAGGCGATCTTTGAGCACGCATTCGGTGGCGCCTTGCCTCATTGCTGCCACACTCGCGTCTTCGTCAATGGTGTCGGCGACTACGATGAAGGGGATGCTCAGGCCACTGCGCTGGAGCAACTGTAAGGCCCGCACGGCACTGAACTGTGCCAGGGCGCTGTCGGCGAGGATCAGATCAGGGGGGATCGCTTGCAGTTGCCGAAGATAGTCGGCTTCGGTTTCCACCCGCTCCCAACTCAACTGAAACTGGCTGCGAATCAGTTCCTGCGCCATCAACAAGGCGTCTTCAGGGCTAGCATCAACAACCAGCACTCGAAGCGATGGTGGGGCGGAGATCGAGTTGTTTGCGCTGTTCATTGAGGTTCTTCACCTGCGTAGGCCCTCTATGATTCAGTGCTGAACGATTATCTTGAACGTGACCAGTGTACGGGGCAAGTCGAGCAAGTACACTCCCCAAAGACCTTCCTATGCAGCATAGCTCATCGAGAGGAAGAAGGACAACAGCAGTGTCACCTTCCACCTTTTCAAAACAATCCTTGCATTTTCAATCCGGCATAGCAGTGACCCGGCTTACGATCCCGATCCTAAACGCTCCTGCCGCGCCGCCTCGACCTGCAGCCTTTCATCATGCTGGTTTTTCAGGTTCTGTTTTCCAGCGCCTTCAAAGTGTTCTCCGCGGCATTGCGTTCTTGATCGCATAATCCCGAAAAAGACGGGGAAGTTACGGACATGACCCATCAACGCACTGTTAGGACACTACCGAATTTCCGCCTATGTCATTGATAACCATAGGAGTCGGAGATTTTTCAGACGGTGTCTGAAAAATTCCTTTTGTGGGCCATGCGAGGAAGAATCGCCGCATTTGGCTAAGGTTGACAACCCCAAATCCGCGCCCAAATTGGGCGGACAGATCATTTGCCAGTTGCTTAATCAACTCGTCGCCGTAATTGGCGCGCGCCGCGCCACCTTGCTCCGATTTCACGATTCGTCGTCCGATCTCCCAGTACACGACGGTCATGATGGAATTGACATTCCGGGCAGCGGCAGAGCGGGCGGTTTTGAGCAGCTCAACGATTTCGGCGCGGATGTTGTTGTAGTTCTCTGGAATGATTGTCATCTTCGTCATCGCGATTCCTCCATCATAAATTGTTGTCACTGTTAGATCCCTATCCCAAGTCCTTGCGCGACGGATGGGGCTGGGCTGATTTCTAGGGCGGATGTTTTCGAGACTTCGGCTCCGAGTTGGGGGGCGAGTTTGTCCTTGTCGTCGGTAAAGAGCATGGCCTGGTGGCTGGCGCGGGAGAGGGAGACGTAGGCGAAGCGGGAGTTGAGCAGGTCGGGGTGGGTGCTGGTATCGGCGTGGACTAGGACGCGTTCGGCGGTGAGGCCCTGGGAGCTGTGACTGGTAACGGCGTAGCCGTGGTCGAAATGACGATGCTCGCTGGGGTTGAACTCGATCTGGCGATTGTTGTCGAGGCGGGCGGAAAGGCGTCCATCGGGATGGACGGCCTCGATGGCGGCCAGTTCGCGGTTGGCGACGCCGAGCGATTTATCGGGCGCGGTGAACTGGATGCGGTCGCCTGCAGAGAACTCGCGGGCGATCTCGCGGTAGACGCTGACGCCAGTCAGGCGGCGGGGATCGTAGGTGGCACGTTCTCCGTTGGCTTTCTCGACCGTAAGTTGGTTGGCGGATGGGTTGATGGCGACGACCGATGCGTAACTGGCAGTTTCGATTCCGATGGCTTTGCTACCGCGTGTGTAGCGGACAACATCGTCGATTTCATAGTGGCTCGCCCAGGAGCGTTCGGCTCCGGTCATGTCCTGACGTTGAACCAAGACGCGGAGAGTATGATCCTCCGGGGCAAGGATGCCAGTGGCCTTCAACTCCTGGCGAACGGCGACGTTTAGTTCGCGGCGGGAAGTATTGTCGGGGGAGACGATGAGAGTGTTGTCGGGCGATTCGACGTAGCTTTTGGCGATGGCGCGGACGCGCTCGTCTCGGTCGGGAATTTCCTGCACACGGCCCTGCTGCCCGAGCACGTTGAGCGCGGCGGAGACTCGGCCCGTTGCCAGCATTTCGACGGCGGATTTCAGCGCCGGGTCTTTCTGACGCACGATCTCATCGAGCTTGGCCGTGCGCATTCCGGCTTCCTGCAGTTGCTCGAACGGACGCCCGGCTTCGACGCCTTGATGCTGGCGAGTGTCGCCGATCAGAAGCACGCGGTCATTGGTGCCGAGCCGAGCAAGGAACTCGCGCATTTGGTTCGTGCTGGCAAGGCTGGATTCGTCAATCATAAAAAATCGTTTCTGTTCTGAATTGTGTTCCGCGTTCTGTCCACGGGCAAGAAAGCCTTGCAGTGTTCCGGCGTGGACACCAGCCTGCTCCAGTTGCTTCGCGGCACGGGAGGTCGGGGCAAAGCCCTCGACCTGATAGCCCTGTGATTCAGCGGCGCTGCGGATGACGGTGAGCGTGGTGGTCTTGCCGCTGCCAGTGTCGCCGATGATCTCGAAATGCTGGTCCTCGGCGCGCAGTGGAACACGCAACATCTCTCGGCAGTGGTTCACCTTGAGGCCGATGCCAGTGCCTTGAATGGCCTTGTTAAATTGATTCGGTGTCACGAAAACCGGCCCCTTCAGTCGTCGTCCGTACTTCATTTCCTTGCGGCGGCGAATGTCCTTGCCAATGGAGAACGGAAGCTGCGCCAGCAGCGCGATTACTCCGAAGATGAGAGGCCACTGAAACAGATCGGTGATGGTAGCTCTGTTGTAGATCTGTTGCTTGAAGTAGCTCACAAGCGAGCTGTTTTGGTAGACCGTAGGCGCGCTGCGATAGATATAGATCATGCCACGCTGCCGGGCGGAATCGGAACAATACCAGAGGGATGGGATGGGCATTAGCTTGCGGCGTCGATCCCGCCGCAACATCCACATCGCTGGCGTACAAGGTGTGGCCTTTCTTGTCGGCCATGAGCAGCAATTGATACTTGCTGGACTGGCGAATACTCGCCACGATGGTGGTCTTTATATAGATTGGGAGATCGAACTGTTGTAGCGGAGTGAGCACAAACGCGAAGTGAAGATAGACGAACAATCCTGTCAGAACCACAGCAAAAAAGACCGCGCCGAAAGTGTAAATCGGCTTGTGAGGTGGCCAAATGATGGTCTCTTTTCTTCCCCAGTTGGTTTCAGGCATGGCGTTTTTTCTCCTCGTTTTCGGCGGCGTACTGCGCGACGACCTCGCGCGCGGCGCGGTGCTTGTTGGTTTTCACGTTGCGCATCAATTCCTGGTATTGCTCGGCGCTCATCCGTTCGCCACTCGCGACCGGCGAAAGCGCGTTGGTCAAGAACAGTTGCAAGGCGACGATTTCGGTCATGAGCGGGTCGGCCCCGAGCGCGCCGGATGAAGAACGGGCCGCCTTCAATACGGTCTCGCGGGCCCATTCGCCTATCGCCCGTCCATCGGCTTGGGACGCGGCCTCAACTACGGCATATTCGGTCTTCGTCAACTTAGTATTGAGTGACTGGTCGCGGCTTTCCCGACCGCGTACCGCACCCTACTTCTTGGGTGTCTCGGAATGATTTAATGGCATCGAAGGCCCCCATTTTTCATTCGGAGGCAGGAAACTAATAGGTTCCCGCTTCCCGGTAAGTTCTTTGTTTTCTCAGGGAACCCATTAGTTTCCAAAGAACCTAATCGGTTCCCTAAAAGGGGTGGAGTGTCCAAATTCTTCCGGTGCGAAGCACCGTTCTTGCTCCGGCACGAAATTGAAGCGCGGATCATGCCTTCGCCGCCCGCACAGAAGCCGTGGACTCCACCCCGGCTGTAAGTTTCTTTGCTGGCAGCTCCGGCGTATCTTTCGCGTCCTTGTTCGGGCCTTTACGAACGCGCAGCGTCGAAGCTACCTGCTTGGCCTGGGGCGTCTTGAGAAAGTCCTGAAAGTCGCGGTCTTTCGAGAAGACATAGGTGAGCGCCTTATCCACAACGTCGTCGGCGGATGCGTGGACGAAAGCGGCGTACTGATCGACCTGCTCGGCGGTGGATTCGTCCAGCCGAATAGAAGCACTGATATAGCGGATTTGGCTGATTTCAAGTAGCGGCATATTGTTCTCCTTGTTGGTGTTGAATTAAGCAACTTTTCTCCGGGCAATCATCCTCTGCGCCGTCAGTGCAATCTCCCGCGCACGAGCGGAGCAAAGTGCGGTGGGAATCTCGAAGCGGCGGCGGACTTGGAGCATCGTAATAACGTCGTCTATCGGAACGCCTTCGATGAGCCAAAGCCTGGCCGATGCAACGTCAACCGTCCGCTGTGCGTAATACAATGGATTCGGCTTATCGGCGCGGCACGAAGCCAGCTTTCGCGTGAGCTTCGCGGCGTCCTTTCCAAGGGCGAGTTCGTGCAGAACCCAGGCCCAATCGTGTTCGGAATTGGTGTGGTTAGCGGGGTGCTTTCGCGGTGTGATTGACCGGGACGAAAAGATGGCATCCGCCGCAAGAATATCCAGCCGGAAGTCGTCGGAATTCCAAGTGGAATTGCCGGGGTATTCGACGGTCACAGGCCACGCCGGATCGTACTTGCAATTCAGAAACCCCGGCAGGCGAAGGACGCGGTTGCAGTCGGTGCAAGCGGGATCGCCGCCAAAGGTAATCGCAAGCAGT
>Ga0326728_10018531_pt1 | contig 13702 bp, 7 predicted proteins | sample MB3enrmetagenome_FD_207602 | JGI IMG/M metagenome (GOLD analysis project Ga0326728, IMG submission 207602) | Lab enriched peat soil microbial communities from McLean, Ithaca, NY, United States - MB31MN | ecosystem: Environmental > Terrestrial > Soil > Wetlands > Peat | place: USA: New York... | reverse complement strand
ACTTTCCCTTGTACCGTACCCCCAGCACCTCCTCCAGCAGAAACCGCGCCCCTCCCTTTTCAAACCGGTCGAGCGAAGAAGGTCCGCTCGCATAAAGAACCCCACCATGGTCCACGAATGCCCGAAACACCGCTGCCTGTTCTGCAGTCATTTCCAGCACATTGGGTACGATGACCGCCCGGTAGTCTCTCAGTTGATCTAGTGTGGCGTTCGTCACGACCCCGTACGGAATGTGCCCCTCCCGCAAGATCTGCGCCGCCCCCAGCACGCCTTCAAGGTGCGGAAACTTCCTGCCAGCCTTCAACTGATCAACCCGCACCCCTTTTTCATCTGGGTCATACATTGAATCCTTGTCGAAGTAGATTGCCACGTCCGCCAGCAGGCTCCCTCCCAGAAAAGGCTCGTACGGTGCGCGCTCCGCGTTGAGCTTTTGGAGATATTCGTACACTTGGTGGTTGATGGTGCCGTCGGGGTTAATCGCGTCGATGGTCAACGACGCTCCCGAGTGGATGGTCGGCACAAAGGACTCAATCCGCCATTCGTCCAATGGCTTGATGGTTACAAAGTCCAATAGGTCATTGGTGCGTGATGTCATAAACTCAAATGGGCGAACTCGGTTCAAACCGTTGAATGCCTTGCAGACCAGCGAGAATTGGCCAGGTCCTCCGTAAAAATCGCCCCCCACGGAGTCGCAGGCCTCTGTTCCCATTTTCAACGGAACTCCAGCTTCCCATCCCGAGAAGACCGTCGCAAATTGATGCTCGACAAGGATCGGGCGAACGCTCTTCACTGCCTTGGTGAATTCGGCGGCGAATTCAAACAGCCAACGTTCCCTCGCGGCTTGAAAAGATCTCCAGATGGAATCATCCCAGTCCACGATTCGGGGGGGCTCGGCGTTGTACTCCTTCCGAAAGCGGGTCGTGCAATACGGACAATAGCAAACACCCGGCCAGAGGATCATGTCGTTAAAGATCTCTTCAAAATCGTAGTTGCTGACCAATTCCCGGGCAAGGCTAATTGCATACTTACGATATGGCGTATTAGGGCATACATATCCATAGCGCCCCTGTAAATAGCTGTCCTCACCCTCCTCAGGCTGGAATCGCCATTCCGGATGTGTCTCGCAAGCGTGGTTGTCCCAGACGACGTGAAAGTATGCGACCCGGTGAAGCCCGTGACGCTTGCATTGCTCCATGACCTCACCGAAATAGTCCCGGCCCCTCATCCCGCGGTGCATCGTCCCGATCTTGGTTTGCCAAAGGCATAACCCTGCGCAGGAGATGGCGTACTGCATTAAGCTCTGAAATCCAGCGCCAGCGATGGTGGCAACATAATCAGCGGGATCAAAACGGCTCAGCAGTAAGGGGTCCCAGTCTGGCACATGGGTATCCACTAGCAGTCGGCGGTAGACTTGGTCAGGCCACTTGGCCGGTGGCGGGCCGTCCGCCGAAGCAGGCTGCGGCGTTGAGGACAAAGCAATCGGCGAAGCCGTCATCCCGATTACACTCGCGGTCATCAGCTTACTAAAGGTCCTTCTGTTCAAAGCAACCCTCCGTTCTTCGCCGGCGGGCAGCGCCTGGAAAATAGGTGGCTCTCAGTTCTGGCCCCTACTGCAAAGATACCGCCATAGGCTTGAAAGAGGTATGAGTGCTAAACTTTCAACCCCAAAGGGAAGGCTAGCAACAACTATGGGGCTTCTGGGAAACGATTCGCCCCTGGCGGCGCTACCCATTGCGCGGTGAGTGGCGGTCGGACTTGCACCGCCCATTTGCTCATCATTTCGCTCGACGCCATCCGTCTTTCGAATCCTATCCTTCCATCCTCGGCTGACCAGCCAGATAGGACTCGATCCAGGAGAGTCTTGCGGACCTCCGCATAGCCAACATCTTCGGCAAGATCGTTGAACTCATGAGGGTCATTTTGAAGATCAAACAGTTGGGGCCGCTCGCCGTCAAAGTGAACCAGTTTCCATCTTCCGCTCCGGATCATTCGGATTGCGGGCACGCTAAGTTCAGGACGGCATTCACTGAACGCCTCGTTGACCCATCCGACATTTCCATTCTCCAGGAGGGGCAGCAAACTACTTCCGATGGCTTCCGGCAATGGCATCGCCTGGGCCATGTCGAGGATTGTGGGCGCAACATCGATCAGGCTCGTCACTTCTCGTCTTTGGGCCGGCACCCATCTGTCCGCGAAGGACATGATTAGGGGAACGGTTACTGAACCCTCGTAAAAATTCTGCTTCCACCACATCCCGTTTTCCCCGGCCATTTCGCCGTGGTCGGAGGTATAGACAATGACCGTGTTTCGAGCCAACCCCTGCTTTTCAAGTTCCCCGAGAATTCGTCCAATCCGAATGTCCAACTCGGTTACGAGGCCGTAATAAGCAGCGCGCGCCCTGCGGAATTCTTCCGGCGTGATGTCTTCAATTCCCCGCATCTTTCGCCAGCGCTGTATGGCGGGATGGAGATGCTGGAAATAGGTTGAAGGAACTTCCGGAATGCTCACTCGATCGTGATAGTAGTCCCACTGGGTTTTGGAACACACAAAGGGCGGATGAGGGCGGACAAAACCGACCACCGCGCAAAATGGCTTATTCGTAACTTTGGCCTGCTCACGCAAGAACTGAATCGCGGCCTCGGTGACGTCCTCATCGTAAGCTTGATAGGCCGTTTTCCCGGGCCCCGCAAGATCGATCCCTTTTCGTGATCGTCCTTCAGCACCAGGCCACAAATCGGGGGAGAGCGGGGGTTTAAGGTAGGGGTATTGCGGTAATAAGCTTCCCACCAAACGTTTCCCGAACCCGTGCCATTGGTCCATCCCGTTGAAATGCATGCGGCCGATTAAAGCCGTGTCGTACCCGGCTGCTCCAAGCGAGTGTGCAAAGGTCGGAATATTGGAACAGAGAGTATCCTCATTCATCCATACGCGTGTCTTCGCTGGCTCTTGAGCGGTCAGAAAGGCCGTTCGCGAAGGGACGCAAAGCGGCGATGCACAATAGTTGTGTCGAAAGGTCACGCCCCGAGATGCAAGTGCATCAAGATTCGGAGTCTTTACGATGGGATCGCCATAACATCCGAGAACATGAGGATTATGTTGATCGGACATCATAATCAAGAAATTCGGCCGCTCCTTAGCCTCACTTTCAGCGTGGCTAGCAGGTTGGGTGCGACCCAATTGGACTGCCGCGTATCCGGAAGCTCCAACAGATTTAAGAAACTCCCTCCGCTTCATTTACTCTTGCCCCTTTTTCGTCGTCGCTGAAACTCAAGCCGGCGATAGCACGCGTCCCCCGCAGCAGGCGCGGGCGAGGCTATCATTCGCTGCGCCGTTGCTGCGGACAGCCGCCGAGGCGATCCGACGCGGCGGGTCGCCCAACCCTGTTTACCATAAACCGAACTTAAAATTTTAACTTCAACCCAAGCTGAATAATTCTTTGATTGCTTTTACCTGTAATCTGCCCAAAGATAAGATCGGTCACTCCCACGTCAGGATTACCCCAGTTTTGGTGGTTAAATATGCTGAAAAAGTCCCCACTAAAGTCCAAGTGGAACCTCTCCGCAAAACGGAATTCACGTGCTAGTGACATATCCCACAGTTGCGCACCAGGGCCTATGATCTCATTGCGCCCAGCGTTGCCGAAACTATAAGCTGGCGGTGCGACAAAACAGCTAGTGCTGAAGAACTGGGCCATGGTGGGGTGTGGCAGCTTGCCGTCGCAGATCCGGTTGGGACGGGCCGCGCTATATGCCGCCGCCACATTCGGCCAGGAGGCCGGCATGCTCGCCGTCAAGGGGACACCCGTCATGAACTGTGTAATACCGCTAAAATGCCAGTTCCCGATGATCTTGCCTTCCGACCCCTGGCTAAGCCACTTTCGGCCGGATCCGAAGGGAAGTTGCCAGTTATAACCTAATGTGAAGTACTGACTGTGATTAAAATCGGAAAGCCCATAATCGCATCTCCGGCATAGCGCGTTCTGGTTTGAAAAGCCGGAACTGGAACCGGAAAACATGTCCAGAGATTTACTCCAAGTATAACTCGCAATGAGGTCCAAACCGTGGCTATAGTGCTTTTCGAAGCGCAGGGACATGCCGTTATATGTAGAATTGCCCGAGTCGCTACGATTAAGCAGGTCGCTGAAAAAAGGGTAGGGGACCCGTTGAGCCAGAGTTAAAGGATTGTTGGGATTATAGAGGGCTGCCTGATTGACATTGTAAGGGGCCATGAGATGGTGCCCGAAAGTTCCGGTATACGCGACACTGACAAGCATGTTGGCTCCAAGTTGGTGCTCGACCGAGAATGCCGCCTGCTCCACGTACGACGGAGGTGCGTGAAGATCGTCGAACGCGGCAAGCGTCCCAGGCGTAAGACCGTTTACGACAGGCGCAGGGAAAAGTTGAGTAACGAGGGTACCGGGTGTAAGTTGATTCGTAGCGTTCGTAACGGCTGTGTTGTTTACAAACGGTGGTAACCCCTGCGCAGGAGGGGCCAACTGGAACCAGGACATACCTTCAGAAAAGTAGAGGCCATAACCTCCGCGGATAGTCGTGTTGGGAGTGACCAGATAGGCAAATCCGATTCGCGGCGAATAATCCGTTTTCGGAAAGTTTTTAAATAATCCCCGCGGCACCCCCGCAGCCAACGTTGTGTCGTTCGTCTCGAAATTCAGTGGGTTCGCCAGAACATAGACTAGCTGGCCGGTATCCTGATCAAACGATACCAAGCGGTTGTGCCTCTCGGTGGGAGGCTGCAAATAGTCCCAACGTACTCCATACGTCAGGGTGAACCTCCTTGAGATCTGGTACTTATCCTGAACGTACCATGCCCAGTAGATTGTATTCAAGACAGGGTTGAAGCCAGTGGCATTGCCGTTTGCGGCTGTAAAAGTGCCAAGCAGGAAATCCGCTAAAGCACTCGCCCCTTGGCCCCCTGGAAGCTGAGAGGTAAATGAGCCGCCAAAGGTGATATTACCGCGAACGGCGTTGCCATCTTCCGACGGCTGTTGCCAGGGTTCGAAAAGGAACCCCATGTTGACTGCGTGACGCTTCGCCATAAGAGCAAAATCCTCCGAGGCGCCTAAGCGGCTCGTTACACGATGTAGGCTGGTAACCAGCGAACTCGGGATGCTGAAACCGGTAACCCCGACCGTGGGCAAACCCCAGAGGGAGGGGTCGCTGTCAAGATTCTTTAGGCCGAAAACCTGTCCCGCGTAATTTTGGGAAGTCGGAACAGCCCCATAATCTGTTACCGACCGGTAAAAACCCAGCCGCAACTGGCTGACCTTATCCCCCCCTATGGGTTCGTCCCACTCCAGCGAAGCGGTCTGGCCTCTGAGTGGCTGAGCGGTCCCCGCGAAGCGCGACAGACTATACGCCACCGCATTGACATGGTCGCGGAAGTACTTGGCAAAAAGCTTGCCGCCATGAGGTAGCATCTGATCCACATGGATCAGGTATTGCGTGTCGTCGTTGAGTTCGCTCCCTAACATCGTCAGGTTTATCTGGCCATATGAAGCGCTGGGACTAGTAGGAAGAGGAACCAATGGCTCGAAGTTTAGTGCGAATGGACTCAGGAGGTTTGTGGGAATGATATTACCGCTGAATGGCAGGCGCGTTCCGGTCGTGGTGTTAACATTGAAGGGATTATACAATTGTGTCGTGTCGCTCGACATGTTGCCGGTCCATTCCGCGGCCGTAGGGACTATCCCGGCTACCGCATTGTCCGACCGCATGCGGCTGAACTGAAAGGACCCAAAAACAAATGTCTTGTTCCGAAGCTGGGGCAGGGCCGGGCCGCCAAAAGTAAAACCGCCCTGATTATATGTAAGCGGAGCAACCTTCGCGAGGGGCACTGCCCGAGCTTCCATGCCCGCATTCTGGTTATATTCGAAGATCGACCCGTGATAATCGTTGGTTCCGCTTTTAGTGGTCACATAAATGATCGACGGCTCGCCCCCATACTCTGCCGTGTCGTACCCGCGCACGACCCGGAAACTGGAAATAGCTTCAGCAGATGGTTGGTATATACTCCCTCCGTAAAGGGGCTCACGGGTATCAAACCCATCCTGGACGAACCCTGTCAAGTCTGGGGCGCCCCCTGAAACGTCAACGCTGATAGGCTTGAGATAAGCCCCGCCGGTTTGACTTTGGCCTACGACCACGACAAGGATGCTGCTTGCAACGGTCGGGACAACCCCCGGCGAAAGAATGGCCGTTTGGAGGTAAGAGTGACCGATAGTGGGAAGCTCCGTAATTTTCGCTTCATCGATGGTCACCGCATTCGAGGCTGTTTCGGTTTGAAGAAGAGGCGACGTGGCTTGGACACTAACGGTTTGTGTTACTGAGCCGACTTCCAACTTGAAGTCCGCGCGGTAAGCTAGCTGCTGCGTGATTATTTGTCCCACGCGCGCATCGGTCCGGAATCCGGTCTTTCTCACTGTAATGGTATACGTCCCGGCGGGAATGGCTGTTATGAGATAGAGACCTTCTTCATTCGTGGTCATTTCACGAGTGAATCCTGTTTCCACTTGCTTGATTGTTATTTGAGCCCCCGGAATGGCTGCTCCTGATGGATCCGTGACGAACCCGGTGACCGAACTAGTGGTAATCTGCGCAAGCGCTGCTGAAGCCACCGCGATCCAAATGGCCGAGATGACCCATAAGCGACCCCTGTAAAATGATGTTGATCCTTCTGAACGACGACGCCTCGGCCAGCCGATGGCAGGCGTTCGCCGCAAAATTGCTGAAAGAAGCGACCTCAGTTGTCGGTGCATCTTAATCCTCCATTTGAGTCAGACTCGACGTCTATCACAAGTGTAAACACACTAAATGTTACAGTGTTACAGGCAAGGACGACACGTATAGCACAATCAGAAACCAACTGTCAAGAAAAATGTGTTTATTAAAATCCAGAGTGCGCTAAGGGTATTGGGGGCGGCGATGGGTTGCTTACTAGAGTTGTTCACCCTAATTCTCGAGCCTTCGGACTTCCGTCTCCTGGGCCTCAAACAATATCCTTGACATGCGCGTAACATAGTATTATGTTACACCGTTTCTGAGAAGAGTTGGGGATGTCGTCAGGAAGGGGATCCATGCCCGCCGCCGTAGTGAAACCGAGTTTGGCCCATATCGCCAGGAAGTGTGGCGTGAGCAAGATGACCGTGAGCCGCGTCCTCCGAGATGAACCGCATGTTTCGTCTGCTACCCGTGGGCTCATTTTGCGGGTGGCGGAAAAGCTGGGGTATCAGCCCTCGAATTGTTACCTTGGAAGCAGACAGGACTCGACCCGGAACTACGCCATTCTTTTCCAGCCGGAATACTCACAGAAGGATGCTTTCTTTAGTGGCATCATTCTCAGCGTTCAGCAGGAGTTGTTTGGAAAGGGTTTTGACTGTTCTTTCGGCATCGTCAAGAACGATTACTCGGAGTTTCTCAAACTCAACCACATGCTTCGTTCCCGGCAGGTCCATGGGATTCTGGTGGTCGGTTACATCCCCCCACGCTACGCAGATGTGCTGCAGAGCAACTTCATCAATCTTGTCTTTATTGATTACCCCGGCGGTCCAGGAATTGAAAGCCCTTATAACGTTATCTGCGTCGAGAATGTCCATGGCGCTTACCTGGCGTTGAATCACCTGCTTAAATTGGACAGGAAGAGAATCCTTCTGATTTGTGGGCGGGAGGGGCATTACTTCTCGGATGACCTGCTCAAAGCTTATAAAGAGACTTTGGCGCAGCATAACATTGAATTAAACCCACACCTTATTGTAAATGGCGACTTCCATGCAAAGGGTGGCTTCAAGGCGACAAAGAGCGTACTGGAAGCGCGTATCAGTTTTGACGCGGTCTTTTCGAACGACGAGATGGCCTGCGGCGCCATCAAAGCTCTGAAATCGGCGGGGCGCAAGGTACCGACAGACGTGTCGGTGGTGGGCTTTGATGGGTTGCCCATCGGCGAGGTAATCAGCCCTGCCCTTACCACGGTGGTGGTGGACAGAGAAAAGATGGGGAGATTAGCGGTAGGGCGACTGCTCGCCCTCGACGAGCAGACAGGAGACGACGAAAAGTTCGAAAAGGTAGGCATTTTCCCCAAATTGCTTGTTCGCGAGTCCTGCGGTGCCAAAGCGAATGCCACGGCCTAACTCCAATCAATCTGCGGCGATTAACGATGGGAGAGGTTGTGTAGCAAGGTAGGGGCCCCCAGCAACTCATGGCCGCGAACGGCGGGAACCAGGCGAGGCGAGAGTAAATGGACAGAAACAAGTTCCAGCAGCTTCAGGCCATAAAAGAAGGGAGTTTGTTGGAATTCACACAGGATTCCTCTAACTGTGTTTTGTGTCCAGATATGGGGGGAAGGCTATTTGCCAGCGTGTGCGGGATGTCTGTTCACCGAATCGACCTTGAATGCGTTGCCAAGCCGGATCGGCCTTTCAACAACTATGGCGGAGGCAATTTCTGGCCGGCGCCGGAGGGCGGAAAGTTTGCCTTCAATTATCGCGGGAACGAATGGTACGTACAGGAATGCATCAACAGCCGGCCTTTTGAAGTCGTTTCCCACGACAGGGAATCAGCTGCCATTTTAAAGCGGGTTGTTCTAATCAATCGGGCAGGCACGGCGCTTGAATCAATCATGAGGCGGGAGCTGACGCTGCCCCGGTCCCTTCCCCCGTTATTGAGCGGGAGCCAGCTTCGTGGTTTTCTAACCTATCAAACTGTCGACTCCTTTGAAGTTCTGAACCCCGTGACTCAGGACCAAGCGCTAATTGGTGCCTGGTCGCTCGAGCAGTTTGAGACGTCGGAGTTCACTGTCTCGTTCTGCCCGGTCGAGAATCCTGAAGCAGCCATCAATTTCGACTTCTACGAACATCCCCGAAACAAGATTACTTACTTTAAGCATGGCTTCAGTTACAAAACAGATGGCCGGGGCAAGGGGCAGATCGGCATCAAGAAGGAGGCTGGCGCGCCGTTTGTTGGCTTCTACGACGTCTCGCGCCAGTTATTGTGCACGCGCGAGCACAGAAGAAGTGACAGCCTTTATTTCAACATCGCTGATAACGATCAACCGAACGGCCCCTATTCGGCCGCCGATAACTATAGCATCTTCAATTCTGATCCCGACATGCAGGCCTTCGAACTGGAAACCGTAGGCGGCGCCAGAATTCAGAACGGATTCTTAATGGGCTCCAACCTTGTTTCCGTGACGACGATTGCGGTATTCGAGAACTCCCGAGACCTGCATGATCTCGTTGGTCAATCCCTAGGAGGGTAAACATGGGTTATCTGCCTATAGAAGAAAGGAACATTCGACTGGAACGGCTTCAGGACGTCATGAAGACTAGGGCCTTGGACTTCGCCCTAGTCTATTACGACGAATTCAACATCGGTAATGGATGGTATCTCACCGGCTGGTGCCCACAGTTTGAGAGTGGTGCAGTGCTGGTGCCGCGTGAAGGTGAGCCAATGATCCTAGGCGGGCCGGAAAGCGAGCCCTTTGCCAAACTCGACAGCGCCATAACCGAAACGCGGAATTTTCCGGTTTTCATGGTTCCCGATGAAGAGTACCCGAACGCCACGATCACTGATTTCCCCTCACTTTTCGCCGAACTGAAATCCAAGCTGGGCCAGCCGAAGCGGGTGGGGCTAGTGGGCGCTGGGCGAATGCCCGCCGATTGTTATCGTCAGATAGTCGAGGGATTCAAAGGCGTCGAGCTGGTGGACGTCACTCGGGAGTATGTCGAACTACGCTACATGAAATCACCATGGGAGCGGGAACAAATTCGAGCGGCGTTCCATCTGGCGGATGAATCTTACAAGGCGATGAAGGCGAAGATCGCACCGGGTGTGTCGGAAATCGAAGTAGCTGCAGCAGGGGAATACGCGGCCCGCCAGCGAGGCGCGACAGGGTTTGGTTTCAGCGCCATTGTCGGCAGCGGCAAGAGGTCAAATGCGGTGGTGCCCACAGCAACTTCAAAGAAACTGGAGGCAGGGGAACTGGTCATGATCGGCATTGCTCCAAAGGTCCAAGGCTATGCCGGGGTCGTTGGCGATGCGCTCCCCGTGTCCGGCCATTACACAAGTAAACAGAAAGAATGCCTCAAGTATCTCAAGGAAGCTTTCTGCCTAACCAAGGAGCGACTGCTAGTGGGCAAGATCGGGAAAGAGATCGACGCCCCAGCCCGAGCGTATTTTACGAAGCACTGCTTTTCCAAGTATCTTGTGTGCCCCTTCGCGCATACCATTGGCTTGCACGAAGCTGAGTCACCCTTCTTCGGACCCAATAGCGAAGACATGTTGAAGCCCGGAATGACGGTGTGTGTTGATGTCAGCTTCTTCGGGCATCCGGAGTTCAATGGGGTGCGGATCGAAACAGGTTACGAGATCACCGAAAAAGGCCCGGTGCCCATGAGCCCATATATGGATCGTATTTGCACGGGGGAGATATGAATCCCCCTTTGGTAAACATTGGCCAGGAGCGATGTGCATCTGTGGAGCAGTCGGAGGCCACCTGGAAGCAAGGACTCGAATGACTCTAGTTTGGGCCTGCCTGATGTCCTGAATTTTACGTTGGGGTGGGCTCGACGAATATGATTCTCAAGCATGCTGGGGAGCTTGGCGGGCAAAAAGGTTCCGTGAAAGGGGCGCGCATTACGTTAGAGAATAATGGTAAGGTTCCGGGCCTCCACCTCTCGCTCCCAGGTGGAATACGACGTGTCTGTAAAACTCCATTTGCACGAGCAGCCTGACCCGTCGAGTGGTTTGGGGTTGGCTGCCAGCTTGTCGGGAAGCCACCATGGAGGTTCAGGTTCAAATACCACGTGAAAGGAGCCACCGCAAAGATGACTTCTCGTGAGCGCGTCAATCTAGCGCTGAACCACCACGAGCCAGATCAAATTCCCCTCGACTTGGGAGGGTTCGAGTGTTCAGGGATGCATGTGGCCACAGTCTATCGGCTTCGACAAGCGTTGAAGCTCGATCCTCCAGGCACGCCTGTCAAAGTCATTGAACCATTTCAGATGTTAGGAGAGATCGAACCAGACCTCATTGAGGTCCTGGGTGTTGATGTGGTTCCCCTGTGTTCAAACATGACCGTTTTCGGCTTCGAGAACGAGGGATGGAAGCCATGGACCTTGTTTGACGGGACGCCGGTTCTGGTCCCGGAGAGGTTTAATACAGAGCCAGAGCCTAACGGTGACGTTCTGATGTACCCGGAAGGAGACAAATCCGTCGCACCATGCGCGCGCATGCCCAAGAACGGTTTTTTCTTCGACGCGATGGTAAGGCAAGAGCCTATTGTCGACAGCAAACTGAACATCGAAGATAACCTTGAGGAATTCACCCTCATTTCGGACGCAGAACTGGAGTATCTTGGGCGCGAGGCCGAAAGGCTCTATAGAGAGACCGATAAGGCCATCCTGGCGAGTTTTGGCCTCCCGGATTTCGGCGATATCGCACGCGTTCCGGGGCTCTCGCTGAAGTGTCCTAAGGGGATCCGGGATGTAGAAGAATGGTACGTCAGCCTCTCGATGCGACGGGATCACGTTTACAAGATATTCGAGCGCCTGTGTGAGATTGGATTGCAGAACCTGGAAAAGATCTGGCCAGTTGTAGGGGATAGGATCGCTGCGGTTGTGGTAGCGGGGGCGGATTTCGGCGCGCAGAATGGTCCTTTCATTTCCTTACGTGCGTATCGAGACCTGTTCAAGCCCTTCCACAAGCAGTATAACGATTGGATTCACCAGAATACCCCGTGGAAGACCTTTTTCCACTCCTGCGGCTCCATGAGGGCCATGCTCCGGGATTTTATCGACGCGGGATTTGACATCTTCAACCCCGTTCAGTGCTCGGCGGCCGGCATGGACGCGGCGGGCCTTAAAGAAGATTTCGGGGACCGGCTCACCTTCTGGGGAGGAGGAGTCGATACCCAGCGCACCTTGCCTTTCGGAACGCCCGAGGAAGTCCGCAAAGAGGTGCGAGAGCGCATTAGGACATTCGGTCCCGGCGGCGGGTTCGTTTTCAATACTGTCCACAATGTTCAGGCGCTTGTGCCCATCGAGAATGTATTGGCATTTAACGAAACCGTGCGTGAATTTGGACGTTACCCGCTTCCGTGAGCAAGCGGAACGTCGAGCAATTGTCTATGCTGGAATCCCTCTAGGGGGCCAGCCGCGAATCGAAAAGGAGGATTAATATGCGTGTTGTTCTGGGTTTCGACTGCGAGACGGATGTGGGGAGCTTTACACCGTTTTACAATGGACTAGTCCACGGCACGCCAGCGATCCTGGATTTGCTGAAACAGCGTAGTATCACTGCGACTTTTTTCTTTACAGGGGAGGCAGCACGTAAGCATCCCGAGGTGGTTGGGCTCGTATGCGATAGTGGTCACGAGGTAGGGTGCCATAGCCTGTATCACGAAACGGTGGGTGACCCCATTTTTGAGATCCCAGGGGATTATCCCCTTCTCCCCGAGGAAGTGGAGAACCGCCTGCGCACGGCGACAGAGGTAGTGGAAAAGGCTGCTGGGTATCGTCCGTTGTCATTCCGCGCACCACGGCTGTGGAGCTCTACTGCGGTAACCAATGCATTGGAGAACTTGGGCTATGTGGCCGACGCGAGCTACCCGATGTACTACTTTCGCGAGCGCCTTGCCCCCTACCACCCGAGCCATGATGACTGGACGAAAGAGGGTACGCTGAAGATAGTGGAATTGCCAAACTTCGCTGACCTCTCGATGGAATCAAAAGATCCTTACGGTCGCGACATGGATCAATGGCCTCGCTTCCGAACCGAGGGGGCCGGGGCTTTGATGCAACACATTGACGGGTACGCGGGGTATTGCCAGCACCGGAGCGTTGAGCCCTTCCTTTGTTTCTACTTTCATCCCTGGGAGTTCCACCCCATGCCCGGCGAGATTCATTACGGAGAGTGCCTCGTGAAACCCGATCCTTACATTGTAAAAAACTGTGGAGCCTTTGCCCTGGAGCAACTGGACTGTCTGCTCGGACTACTACGCGACCGTGGAGCCGGGTTTTTCCAGGCGCGTGAGATAGCAAAGGTCTGAGATGAACAGCCCCGGCTCACAGGTGGACAGGTGAGAAGGTCCCGTCTTGTTGGTCTGAGGAGAAGCGTCGCGAGTGCCAAGTAAAGAGTTCCTCGGAGCGTGGAACGTACGATGAAGCCGGCGAGAAAAACAAAATGAACCGAAGAGTATTCTTAAGGGCTCTGGGGGGCTTGTCGCTCGCCGGATCTCAGGTCGAGATCCCGCTTAAGGGCGCTGCGCCGCAGCGATTTGAGCCGTATTTTCCATCCGCCGCTCACCAACTAATCTGGCGAAATTGGGATCTCGTGCCGGCCGAGCGGATTGCCGCCGCTTTGAGGTCAAGCCCAGCGACAGTGAATGCTCTGGCTAAGACGATGGCACTCGATCCACAGCACCTGCGCGAAGAATACTGGTCCCGCCTTCGCTTTAAGGCACTGCGCCGCAACTGGGATTTTGTGCCATACGACCAGTTGACAATCATTTTGGGAATATCGAAAGAAGAAATTGAGCAGCTTTTGGCGCAGGACGCCTTTTATATCGCTAACCTTGGGCCGAAGCCGGAGTGTGACACCATCCGCATAGAGGGGCGGCAGAGTTCACCCCGCATCTTGTCGTACTTCCGTCCGTCTGCCGAACGCGCCGCAGTCGAAGAACGTTTTGATTT
>Ga0326728_10018528_pt1 | contig 13703 bp, 11 predicted proteins | sample MB3enrmetagenome_FD_207602 | JGI IMG/M metagenome (GOLD analysis project Ga0326728, IMG submission 207602) | Lab enriched peat soil microbial communities from McLean, Ithaca, NY, United States - MB31MN | ecosystem: Environmental > Terrestrial > Soil > Wetlands > Peat | place: USA: New York... | reverse complement strand
GGCTAGAGCGAGCTTTTGTTATAATCGGACTTCGTCGCAATCCACCGGAGTGGCGCTATCGTCTAGGGGTTAGGACGGAAGATTCTCAATCTTCAAACCCGGGTTCGATTCCCGGTAGCGCTACCAACCTTTCTAAGCTGTTGAATCCAGCAAGGTTCCAGCCTGCCGAAACGCTTGTCCCAAAATTTGTCCCAAAAATCGAAGCTGTGCCCGGAAAGTGAGTATTACAGGGTATGGCAAACACCACGGTCAGCATCAGGGAACGGTTCAAGACTTCCGACAAGCGATGGCGGTGGTCTGGGAAGATTCCGATCCCTAAAGGGAAGTTAAGCACTGCTGAAGCGGAACGAAAGGGCATCTTCTACTTAGTCTGGACGGAGAAGGGGGAGAAGCACGAACAGCCCGTCGAAGAAAGACGCTTTGAGTCGGCGGTCAAAGCCGCCAAAACAAAAGAGCGGTATCTGGAGGACGTTGCGGATGGTTTCAATCGTCCCGACCCGCTGAAACCCGCTGAGCGTAAAACCATTGCGGACGCAATCGACCGTCGTGTTTACAGCATCGAAATTTCCCGTCACCCAGACACTTTGAAAGCTCACAGGCAAGCTCTTCGCCAGTTCGAGGGATGGAGCAAGCGACCCTACCCAGAGCGAAAGTTCGTTGATGAGATTGACCATGATCAGATCATGGAATTTCGAAATTGGGCTGTCAGGTACGGCAATGAGAAAAAGAATTCCAAGAAGAAGGGCAATGACTTGCTCACCGCGAACTGGAAAGCGATGCGCGTTAACCAATTCGTGAAGATCACGCTGGGTCTTCCTCAGGGCACGGGACCGATCAAGAAATCGGACTTGGGAAAGATGAAACCGAGCGGTCCTGTGAAAATCTACTCGAAAGCGCAACTCGAAGCACTGTTCAAAGCCTGCAAGCCTCATGAGGATTTGTGCTATCGAGCGCTGTATGAACCAGCATTCCGTAAAGAAGAGTTGATGTACCTCGAAAAGGTGGACGTGCTGGTGGATCGGCAGATGCTCCGCGTGCAATCGAAGACCCGCTACGATGAACGAGGCACTGTACTCTACGAGTACAAAGCGAAAGCAAACTCTGAACGCGAAGTGCCCATCAGCAAGGAATTGATGCAACGAATTGTCAATCACATGAACGATCCGGCACGACCGGACTCCAGACTGGTGTTCTGCACTTCCACCGGACGCCCGGACACCCATTTTTGGGACAAACTTCAGGCGATTGCGAAGCGAGTCGGAATGGGAGGTTTCGACCTAAAAACTTTTCGAGCTACAAGAGCAACTGATTGGCTCCGTCCAAAATGGCTGGGCGGATTCGAAGACGAGATCAAGTTGGCTGTCCAGACCAAACAGCCGAAGCCTGTAGTCACGGATGACGGTCCCATCTACGATATGCACACTAAGCGTGGACGCGAGGTGTTGGGACGTAAGCGGGGGACGAAAGTTGGGGAAGAACACTTCAAGAACGTTGCCGCACATCTTGAAAACAAGTCCGCCGTTGCCGATTTCCAAGCACCTGTTGTCGATCCCTCGAAGCCGTTCCATACGGAAGGCGGCTTGTAGCGATGAAAGACCTCGACTCGATTGCACAGCTTGGGCATCCCCGCATCGCCCTTGGTGACCACAAAGCTGTCGAAGTTCGCGGCTTTGGCGTAGCAGTCGTCTCCAAGGACGTTGTAGATGGTCTTATAGAATTTGGTTTTGCCGTTCCGCCCCGCACCCCAGAGGATGTCCAGACCTACGTCGAAAGCTGCTATGCGTTTGCTTCAACTGGTCTTGCCGCAGAACTGCACCGACAGCACGGATATAGAGTTCGGTTCAACGACAACCCGAAGTATCCGCAGATTTTAGAAATTGTTGAGGAAGTACCACTCTTGAAACGATCTGCACTGCCCGATCTGCCATAATCTCCCAATGCGCGGACGCTAAACGCTCCAACCACTGACGCTGTGCAGCAGCGGTCAGGCAATCTAGAATTCGAGCCGCAGTTGCAATGCGATCATCCGTGGGCTGCTGTCACCACCCAGTCCTACCCCCAGCAACCCTGTTGGAGGCGAAGTAGCATACGTCAGCGCCCCAAAACCAGTCTGGGTCGTCGGCTTACCGGGAATGCCAGCCAGCACGATGCTGGGAAGACCGAAGTTAGGATGGTTGAAGACATTGAAGAACTGTGCATCCAAACGCATCTTCATGTGTTCAGTCACCGGAAACCATTTGGTCAGGTAGAAGTCGTTCCACACGAAGCTGGGACCCCGCAAGGCATTGCGACCGAGATTCCCGAACTGGCAATTTTGCGGACTGTCGCCGCCGTGGCAAGCTCCGGTACTCGGATCGACTGCGGAGACAAACGCATCGGGGTTGAGCCACTGGATCGAACCGGGCTGCGTAACGCCCGCAAGTGCATGATGCTCGTAGAGCGGCACGCCGGGTACGACGTTCGCGAACTGCGGACCGCTGCCCTGCACGATCCCTCGACCATTCGCGGAGTAGGGCGTGCTCAGCACTGAAAATGGAATTCCGCTGTGCCAGAACATTGTGCCCGAAAGCTGCCAGCCGTTCGCTACGTACCCAAGCGAGTGGCTTCGCACCTTTATCGGAAGTTGGTAGACGTACTGTCCCGTGAGGTTGTGCCGGATGTCGTAATCGCACGGACCATAATCGCGAGCCAGTTTTCCCGGCAGCGGCGAGAGAATCCCACCCGCAGAAAATTGAAGAAACCCGCCGTTCGATACTGTGTCCAAGCAATGGCTCCAAGTGTAGTTGACCTGCCCTTGCAGCCCATGACTCAGGCGCTTCATCGCGGTCAGTTGTAGCCCGTTATAGTGGCTGTTTGCCCCGGTTGAAAGCTGAGTGACTGCACCAAAACGGGGGTCGCTCGGCTGCAAGTACGGGAAGGGCGCGAAGCATCCTTGGCACACGGTTTGATAGCCATTGACTTGCGTGAGATAGGGTTGGTTAACGGCACGGGTGCCGACGTATTGAGCTTGCATGCTGGCGGTCGTTCCGAACTGGTGCTCAATCCCTAGACTCCACTCCATGAAGTACGGCGCGTGAAGTGTGCCATTTGGCACGGCAGAGAGGGCGACTGGCGGCAGGCAGGTAGCGGCATTTGCGAGCGGAGATGCACAGGAAAGTTGTCCGTTCGCAAAGCCAGAACTAAATCGCTGGTCTGCGGCGACAGTCGCATCGACTGCGCTGTTGGGCACTCCCGGCGCAATCGCGGCACCGCCCACTGTGCCCAGAAGGCCTCCTTGAAACGTTCGCACGTAAGGTGGATTCATTCCCACGAGATCGGCAACCGTACCGGGCAAGATGTCGCTGAACAGTCCGAAACCAGTTCTCAGCACGGTTTTCGGCTCGAACTGCCACGCAATTGCTGTCCTCGGTTGCAGGATCGCCAGCGGAGTGGACGAGAAGAGACTTCCAAGGTGCGTCTGAATCGCAGCGCTGAGCGGCTGATTGACATCGTGCGAGATCGAATCGAATGAGCCTCGAAGACGCGCAACTTGGTCGTGGGGGTTCAGCGGATTGGAATTGAGCGTGTCGCGGAGACCGACCGTCCATGTAAGTTTGGACGTGACCTTCCACGTATCCTGCGCGTAGAGATCGAGATTTAGGAAGTTGAACGGTTCATTCTGGTTGGTCGGGAAAGTCCTCGTGGCGGTGGATGCCACACCGTAGACGAATTGCGGCAGGTCGGTATAAGTGACGAGGGACACCGTGCCTTCGCCGAAATCATAGTCGTTCAAGCGGAGGATTCGGACATTTGTTCCCACCCTGATCTCGTGTGATCCTCGACTCCAAGCGAGGTTGTCATTGATGAAGAACCGAGAAGCACGTCGTCCCTGAAGCCAAGTATTGTCGAGACCTCCGATAGTGGTGAATGGGGCATTTGCCCCGCTCCCCTGTAGCACGATTGGAAAGACTGAGAGAGTCTTCTGGAAGTCGCTCGGCGCAAATAGGCTCTCATACCATGAGAATGCCGGATTGAAGTAGTTCACCAGATTTTGCGAAAACACATGCGTATATCCAGCCGCGAACGAGTAGAGAGGCTGCGGAGAAATGGAGTTGAAGAGCGGGTTGATCGGGTCTGTGTAGGCAGCCTGCACGCCTGTATCGGCTTGAAAGCGAAACCATGCGGTGTTGTTTGTGTTGATGTTGTAGTCGATTCGGGCGGTCTTTTGCCGAGCAACCTCCGTGGCCGTGAGCAATTGTTGCATTCTCCTGGCATTCGTGTGGAGGTCCGGTCTGATTCCCGGTGCTTGTTCTCAAGGAGCCTAAAATCCATGAAACCCGCGCACTCCTCCTGTGTTCTCGTTTTTGCTTTGCACTGCACCGCAGCTCTAATCTGCGCTCTAATTTTAGGGATATCGGCCGAGGCGCAAATCGATCGCGCGGAACTCGAAGGCACGGTTAGAGATTCATCGGGAGCCGTGGTGGCCGGCGCCAGCGTAAAGGTTGTGGCCGTCGCAACTGGTATCAGCTCCGGACAGCCGACAAACACTGTTGGGTACTACCGCATCCCCGGCCTAGCGGTCGGGCGCTACACGGTGACGGTTTCGAGTACCGGCTTTAAGACTACCGTGGTTCGGAATGTCATTCTGGAAGTGGGAGAGACGCACACTCAGGATATCGAACTCGCAGGCGGCGCCGCAAGCCGAACCGGTGGAACTGCAACTGCAAGTGAGCACGCCCTTCCACTTTGTCGCCTATGGAGATTCTCGCTTCCACGATCCCAAGGACACGGAAGCGGCGAATCCGGCCGTGCGCCAGGCATTGGTACAAGCGATTGCCCAGACTAATCCTGCGTTTATCTCCTTCGGCGGCGACATCGTCTACAACGGTTATGACAAGGACGACTGGAAAGTGTGGGACAGCGAAACCGCGATTTGGCGCGAGAAGAAGATTCCAGTCTATCCGGCGCTCGGCAACCACGATCTCCACGGCAGTGAAAAAGTTGCGCTCGCGAATTATTTCGAGCGTTTTCCTGACCTGAAGAACAGCCGTTATTATTCCGTCCGCGCCGCCAACACGCTGTTACTCGTTCTGGATAGCTCGCAGGACGAGATCTCTGGCCCGCAAGGGCAGTGGCTCACTCGGAAACTCGACCGTCTTCCGGGCGATGTGGACTTCGTGTTCATTGTTCTCCACCATCCTCCCTACACCAGTTCGTCGGATATGAAAATGTTTGGCGGCGGACACTCCGCCCGCTCGCAGGAGAAAGATCTGGCCAAGACGCTGGAAGCGCGGCAGCAGAACCAGCGCGCCCGCATTGTCGTTTTCTCCGGACACGTGCACAACTACGAACGCCATGAGCACGGTGGTGTCACCTATTTCGTGACCGGCGGCGCAGGAGCGCACGCTTATCCGATTGAGCGTGCTAAAGACGATCCTTTCCAGAGTAAAGAAGTGAATTATCACTACCTGCAGGCGGATGTCGATCGCGGCAGCCTCAAGATTACGATGAACCGTCTCGAATTGACGGGCGGCAAAGAAGTTTGGACGCAACCTGACTCGGTCGTGATTTCGGTACCGGCAGCGAAGGCTGCGGCGCAAGGCAAATAATCGTTTTGGACGTCAAAAAGGAAGTTCCAACTATAGCCAACTGCGCTGTGCTGATCAGCGTAAAGGTCTCAGTCCGCATATTCGCAGCCCCGCTGCTGATCGTGATGCTGGCAGTCCTCTCGCTGCCGGCTGCGGCGCAGGGAGGGCCCCCTTATTACACCAACGACCCAGGCACACCCGGCAATCTCAATTGGGAAATCAATCTCGGCTACATGCCCTTTTTCTACGGCAATCAATCCGTCTCCCACGTCCCCGACCTCGACATTAATTTCGGGGTTGGCGACCGCATTCAAGTCACTTATGAGAATGCCTGGTTGCGAGTTCAAAATCCTGCGACTAAATTCGGCCTGGGTCAATCCAACCCGGGCCTCAAGTGGCGTTTCTACGACGCTGGGGAGTCGGGCCTGGCCATCTCAATTTTCCCGCAGCTCTTCCTCAACAACCCCAACGACGCTTCCCGCCGTGGAATTACCGCCGCCAGCGATGCCTTCCTCTTACCTTTCGAATTCTCCAAGAAGATTGGCCCGGTTGAAATGAATTACGAACTCGGCTATCAGTTTGTCCACAAGGGACCGGATGGCTGGATCACCGGCCTCGTCGTCGGCCACGATTTCACTCCCAAATTCGAAGGCGACGTGGAGTTTTATTCCCAAGGTACATTCCATCCTCTCTATACCCAGCCCACTATCGAACTTGGCGCTCGTTACAAAATCCATCGCCCCGTGATCCTCCTCTTGATGGCCGGACGCAGTCTTGAACCTACCCGTCCCAATCAGTCCTATTTCGTCGGTTACTTCGGGCTGCAATTCCAGCTACCCCCCAAATCCTACAAATCCGATTCTCCTCATCGTTAAGGAGGTGCTCTGTGGTAGAGTTTCGGGCATTCGATCTTCTTTCTCCAACCAGGAATCATGCCATGCTCCGAACCGAGCTCTTCCTCGCCGCACTTCTGACTATTTGCTCTCCCGCGTTCGGCCAACAAGATGTTGCTCCGCAGCCACCGCCGCAATCCCAGTCCCAGACCGCACCCACCACTCCCCAAAATCGCATCGCTCTCCCGCCGCAGGAATTGGCAAAGCTCACCGCCCGCACGGATTTGGTTCTAGTGCCCGTCATCGTGACTGATAGATCCGGCAAACACGTTTTGGGCCTGCAGAAAGATGCGTTCCGCATCGAAGAGAACGGCAATGTCCGCAGCGTCTCCGTCTTCGAAGAAACGAAGACCGAGAAACTGGTTGCCCGGGCCAGTGACACTGTTTTGGAGGGCTACGCCAACTTCATCCCCGGTGAGGAGGAACGTCCTTGGCGACTGACCACCATTGTCATCGACACAATCAATACGCCTTGGATGAGGCAGTTGGAAGCGAAGAGACAGCTCATCGACTACCTCCTGCGCAGTGCCTCACACGACGAACCCATGGCGCTTTTCGGCCTCAACGGCAGCGGCCTTCACCAACTGCATCCGTTCACCACTGACACCAAAGTATTGGTCGACGCTCTGCAAAAACTGAAGCTGTCGTTGAGTTCAGAGGAGGCAACTCAGCCCCCGGAAGTCTTCACCGACGACCCGTCAGAAGAACAAGAAGGCTCGGACGGGGAGCAACTCATCGGCACATTCATGCAGGATTTCACCGACTCGCTTTCCGCAAACTACCAGCGCATCGCGACCCGCCAAACCCTGCTTGCCATGACGCAACTTGCGCATGCGTTCCAGGCGATCCCCGGCCGAAAAACGCTGGTCTGGGCCAGCGCCGGCTTTCCGTTCACTATCGACGATCCGCAATCCTTCGCCCGCCAGGGCGACGAACTGCTAAGCGAATACGAAGAAGCGTGGCGCGCCCTCAATTCCGCCAACATCGCCGTCTACCCGGTCGACTTGAACGCGCTGGATTTCAGTACCAGAAATCTGTTTGTGGGCGTTTCCACATACTCGAATCTAGCCTTTAAGAATGAAAGAGTTGCGAAAGTTGATAGAGGGAGGGTTTTGGGCAAGGTTGTCACAACCCCTCCGATGGTTTCTTTCTGCTTGTGCGGGTCGTTGGAGCGTTTCTTTGGCCCCTCGCTCTCGAGCAAGGAGGCGCTGTTCCAATTGCTCAGTCGCCGTTGTTTGTGACGACCTGCTCCGCCTGCTTGTCGTGCTTCTTCAGAATTTCATCCACCAGAAACAAGTCGGTCAGGAGTGCCCGGAGATGAATAGAAGCGTTCAGATTATCGATCAACTGGGAACTGATGGCGGGCTGGGCCAGAACCAATTCAATGGCGGCCAGAGAGTCGCGAGAGTCGCGATCGAGCACCGCAAAAAACGCCTCGTATTTAGCGGCTGGCTCAAGGCCTTCCTCTTTGACTGCCAGCGCACAGGTCTCGGCAAGATCCGTTAAGGCTTTCACGGCGCGTTGCAGGAATTCACGGACTTGTCCGCCCGACTTGTTGCCTTGGTCGCTGGGAAGCCCCTGGGCGGCGTAGGCCAGCATAAACTCGTAGCACTCTTCGACAGCGTTGCAACGATTCGAAATCTCAGCCAGCATCGGTCAAACCTCGGCCTTCCATCCTGTTGGATATTGACGAAGAAGGCGAATTGGATGTCGACGAAGAAGGTGCCTCGACCACCCATCGCTGGGGGTCATGCTCTTGCAGATAAAAATCGCGATCCATCCAACCGAAGATCATCGACTTCGTGATCGGGAGCTTCTCCGGACGGAGTCCGAAATACACGTGCATCATTACCAGCGCAATCAGCCCCACGCCCGCCAATCCGTGCAGCACATACATCAGGCCCCAAGTCATGTCGCCGAATAGATAGGGATTCCGGGGGAAGAAGATCGTGCGAACGCGAAACATCATGAAGACGCCGGTAAGGATCACCGCGAGGCCGCACAGGATGATGACGCCGTGGAAAAGCTTGTTCTCCAGGGGATACTTGGCAAACTTTCGCGGCGGGGGCGCGGACCTTCCGAAAAATCGACGAACCCTTCTGCGCGCATCCTCCACATCCGTTCTGTCAGGCCAGATCGACCAAAAATCCAGCCAGAAGGAAGCGTGAATGACGTGGAAGAGAATTGAAATAGTTAGGACGGCGCCGGCGATCCAATGATAGGTGACCCAGTTGAACTGGATGCCCACCTTGGGCAGAAAGGCAGTGAATAGCAGCGTCAACATTGAGGCTGCCATGATCCAGTGAAACATCCGTGCCACCAACGAATGCCGGGGAACGTGCTTGGGTATTCTCGCAATGACTTCCGGGGAAGCATCGCTCGCAAATTCTTTTTCCTTGGCGAAATACCTCAGCCAAGTGGCGTGGACAACCAGAAAAAGCAACCCCGCGATCAGCGCAACCCAAATCAAGAACCAGGCAATATGGATCGGGACATTCCGTCCCCACGGATTCGTGGCCCAAGTTACGAAGTCCATGTTGCCTCCTCGACTCGCATTCCAACGACGGCGCGCTTCACCAGATTCCGCATCAGCGGGATCTTGTAGGCATTGAACTGCAATGGGACCGCGCCTTGCACGGCCAGTCTTCCCGCCATCTCACCCGTTGCCGCGTTGCGCGGCTGGCCGCGAACCGCATCTTCGACTGCCTTTAACCGTAACGGGCGCGCGGCAGCGCCGTTCACAGCGATTCGGATGCGGTCAATCGTGTCCCCCGATGTCACCGTGGCTGAGGCCACATTCAGGAGCGGGAAATCCCAAACGTTCCGGTCGCGCACTTTCTCAAAATAGAATTGCGAGCCTGCCCACGTGGATGGAATACGAACGGCCGTCAGCAGGTCTCCAGGTTGCAGGATGTGCAGCCGCGTGATGTCGATTTCAGGACCGATGAAGTAATCCTCCGCATCCACCACGCGCTCACCTTTGGGCTTCCGGATGACGAACTTGGCGTCCAACGCAATCAGGGCCGGCGCTGAGTCCGAGGGATTCACCGCTACGCAGCGGTCGGCGTGCAGAATCGCATGCTCGCGGTTGCGGCCCTCCGGCGTATCGGCGTAGCAGATGTTGCCGCCGGCACGGTAGCACGGCCAACCTCCGCGGTAATACCAGCAGCGCGTGTCCTGCGAAACATTTCCGCCGATGGTTCCCTGATTGCGGATTTGCGGCGAAGCCACGACTTCCGCGCTCTGCGCCAGCAGACCATACTTCTGCTTGACGATGGGATGATTCACTACTTCAGTGAGCGTGGTCATGGCGCCGATCTCGATACCGTCGCCGGTCGTTCGAATACCCCGCAGTTCCTCGATCCCGCTCAGATCGACCACAGCCTTGGGCTTCTTGATCCGATCTTTAAGCCAGTCGAGGCTGTCGAGCCCTCCGGCCAGCACCCAGGCATCCGGTCCATGCTGTTCGAGAAGCCTCTGTGCATCGGCCACCGAACTCGGCTGATACAGCTCGAAAGCGGCCATTACGTCTCGTATGACAGCCATAACGCTCCTTTAACTCTCCATCAAATGTGGGCCGTCAAATGTGGGCCATCAGTGGATGGTGCATGGGCCGGCCCGCTTCGAGCGACGTCAGAATCGTGTCAGCATTCACCGGCGCGCGCTGAAAAATCTCGTCCCCAAGCGCATCCGAGAGCGCGTTCAAGACGGAACCACACCCACCCGCAACCGGAGGCTCGCCCACACCGCGAGCGCCCACCGGCGTCTCTGGGTCCGGAATGTCCAGCGCCGTCCATTGCATGTCGACCGGTACATCCAGAATCGTTGGCGGTTTGCTGTGGTAGAAGCGCTTGGAAAGCATCTCGCCGTAATGCGGATCGAACACCCACTTCTGCCCGAGCGCATGGCCCATGCCGAGCGTCGAGCGGCCAAGCATTTGGCCACCCAGTGCGCGGGGATGAATCACCGTTCCGACGTCGCCGGAGGCGAGGAAATCCACAATGTAGTACTTGCCGGTTTCCACATCGACCTCCACCTCGGCGAAGCTGGCCACGTAGGAAAACGTCGCGCCGTTGCGCGGGTAGTTGTCCTTGGCTGCCGCCACCAGGCCCTGGCCCGCCAATGCCGCGACCGACGCCTTCGTCAATTTGTGAATATCGGCGGGCGCCTCGTGGCCATCGTAGACGCCACCCAATTCAATCGCATGTTTCGCCGCCTGCGCCAAAGTCATGCCGGCGCCACCGCCCTTACGGAAGACACGCTCGTTGGCGACCTCGTATTGCTCTGGGTTGCCGCCGAGTTTCCTGGCTGCGATTTCCTGAAGTTTCTTCTTAGCGTCCATTGCGGTCGCGTGCGCTGCCCGCGTCATCGCGTGGGTGGTTTGGCTGCCGCCGGACACGCAAGTGAAAGGAAGATTCTTTGTGGTGTTACCCCACACCACGTCGCATTTCTCCCACGGCACGCCGAGAACTTCCGCGCCCGCGCGATGAACGTCGATCACCGACTCCGTTCCAAGGTTGCCGATTCCGGACTGGAAGGTGATCCGGCCATCGGGCTTGATGACGAGAAGCCCGTCGAATCCGATGGTGCCGCCAACGTAACAGCTCAGCGATACGCCCACGCCGCGAACTTTCGTCCCAATCCTTTTCGGAGTGCGTGCCACCCTCTCGCTCCATTTGAATTGCTCCGCGCCGCGGTCGAGTGCTTCCTTTACGAATGCACTTGTCGCGTACTGCTGTTTCCCCTGCACCAGTGGTCCGAACTGCGCTTTGCCCTCCGGGCAGTTGATCCGGCGGATTGCCACCTGGTCAACTCCGAGCTTGCGCGCAGCTTTCGCGATGATCGGCTCGATGATGACAATCCCCTGTAACCCGCCCGGTGAACTTTGCGCACTGCGGGGCGGCGTATTCGTCAGCACCGTCACCCCGCGCCAGCGCATGGCTTGCGGCTGGTACAACAGGGAGACGATGCGGCCCGATGACGGAGCATCACCCACCGCGTCGTAGGGACCGTTGTCGCAGATAACGAACATGTCGAGAGCTGCGATCCGTCCTTCTTTGGAGAAGCCGACTTTCATCCGTCCCTGAAAGCTGGGACGCGCCCGCCCGATAAAGGTCTCCTCCTCGCGGCTGATGCGCATCATTACTGGAGCATTGGTTTTCTTGGACAGAAGCGCGGGGATGATCATCGTTACGCCGCCGGTAATCTTGCTGCCGAACCCGCCGCCGGTGTACTCGCTGATGAAAACAACTTTATCAGCATCGATGTTTAACCAGCGTGCGATCGCGGGCAGGGTTTGCGCCGTACTTTGCGTGCCAGTGTGAATGTAGACCTTGCCATTCTGCCAGTAGGCCATCGCGCTGCGAGTCTCAAGTGTCTGATGGCTGGTGTCGGGCGTGACGAATGTTTCATCGAGAACGAGCGCCGCATTCTTGAAGCCGGAATCGAGATCGCCATACGACCATTCATCGGGAGTCTTACCCAGCGGCAGACGGCCATGCTTCAGCTCCGCGAAATCGGCCTTGGTCCACTTAAGTTCTGTGACCACGGGCGCTCCCGGACCTTGTGGCGACGCTGGGCGGGTCCAGACATTGCCATCGGTTCGGGGGTTAGGGCCGCCCGGCCGCAACGTGTCGAGCGGATCGATCACGAACGGAAGCGGCTCAAAATCGATTTGAATCTTCTCGATGGCTTCCGCGGCGGCGAGTTCGTCGACTGCGGCCACGGCAAGAATCGGTTCGCCCTGATACAGCGGCTCCATGGTGAGACCGCGTTCGCCCCACTTGCTCGCCTTGATTACCGTGCCATTGTCAGTAAGAGTATCGGCCGGAGCGGGGAGATCGTCGGCGGTGAGCATGGCTTTGACGCCGGGCATGGCGAGCGCCGCTTTCGCATCGATGCGCCTCACGCGCGCATGCGGCATTGGGCTGAGCAGCAGCTTGCAGAACAGCATGCCTTCCGCGCGAAAATCTTCGGCGTACTTGGCATTGCCCGTGACTTTTGCATAGAGGTCGGCGGTCTGGTAGTTCTTGCCGATCAGCATGTGGCCAATGCCATACTCGCGCTCGGTAGTTTTAGCTTTGCTGGTCTCAACCGGCTTCGTCTTGTCCAATGTGTTATCCAAGGTTCGCCTTCCGCATATTCTCGGCGCCGCGCATCAGAGCGGTAAGAATCTTGTCGTAGTCCTGACAGCGGCACAGGCATCCCGAGATGCCGTTTGCCAACTCCTTGCGAGTGGGATTGGGATTCGTTTTCAGGTATCCCACGGTGGTCATAATGAATCCTGACATGCAGAACGCACATTGAAATCCTTGTTCGTCAATGACGCCCTGCTGGACGGGATGCAAGGTTCCGTCGGCGCTGGCCAAGCCTTCGATGGTCAGAACTTTCCGGCCACGCACCGTGTGGGTGAGCACCGAACAGGAATAGTGCGGGACATCGTCGATAAGGACGGTGCAAGATCCGCATTCGGCGCGGTCGCATCCGAGCTTCGAGCCGGTGAGGCCCAGCTTGTAGCGCAGCGTCGAGGCCAGGGTCTCTTGCTTCATGACGTCCACGCGACGCTGCTGACCGTTGACGTTGAGAGTAATCAGCCGCTCGCCTACGCCGACTGCCAACTGCTGGCCCTGCATAATCGACGAGGCGCGAAAAAGATAGCTCGCAGAAGAAACGGCCACGCCGCTGGTAATGACGCCTTTGATGAAGTTGCGCCTTGAGACAGCCTTCGGCACGTCTTCCTTCGGCATGTTTTGAATTGCCTTTGAGATTGCCTTTAAACTTGCCTTCTCTGTCACGCTTCTTCACCTCTGGGCCGCCGCTGTTTGGATCCCGCTTCTAAGATAGATGTACGGCGACACATTTAAGCTCTAATCCTGAACTTTTCTATGCAAAAAATACAGCTGATCGGCCCGTCCTCTCAGATACTCGATTGGTATTGTTCGTCGCTGACCTTCTCCATCCAGTCGGCGCTTTTGCCGTCGAGCTTTTCTACAATGGCGATATGTGTCATTGCTGTCGTGGGCGCAGCGCTGTGCCAATGCTTTTCAGCAGGCGGGATCCAGACCACGTCGCCCGGACGAATCTCCTCGATCGGGCCTCCCCAGCGCTGCACGCGGCCGACCAGAAGCACTGGAAACCGTCGGGGTTGAGCTTGGGCGCAAGATCCATGTGGCCCTTGCGTGCGTCGTAGCGAAAGCCGGAGAGCACTGGAATGGCGGCCCAGCTTGCCATCGCGCGGGCATAG
>Ga0326728_10018526_pt1 | contig 13703 bp, 10 predicted proteins | sample MB3enrmetagenome_FD_207602 | JGI IMG/M metagenome (GOLD analysis project Ga0326728, IMG submission 207602) | Lab enriched peat soil microbial communities from McLean, Ithaca, NY, United States - MB31MN | ecosystem: Environmental > Terrestrial > Soil > Wetlands > Peat | place: USA: New York... | reverse complement strand
CTCCAAACCCACCCCCATCACCTTGCCGTCCGGCGTCCATCCCAGCCCATGGTAGTCGGCCGTGTAGTCGACCGGAATCCGCGTGATCGCCCCCGTCCGCGGGTCGATGACCCCAGGCGGCCAATACCACGTAGAGGTGCCCAGCGGCGTCAATATGCGGCCATCGTTTCCGATGGCGTTCGGACCAATCATGAACGCCGGCCGCAAGGCGCCTGTCCGGGGGACCTCCCGTTCCGCACCGCCGCCCAAGGGCACGTGAATCAGCCGGATCACGGGGTTCTCCACCACCTCCACCAGCAGATTCTCTCCCGCCGGGTCCACCGCGACATGGTCGCCGGCTCGCACCTTTCGCGGTACGCCTCCGGCCACGGGTATGGACCAGATCATGCCGCCCGCCGCACAGTACAGCACCTTTCCGTCCGGTGAAGACGCCAGCGAAGTGATCGGCCCCTTGTCAAACGGAATCCGCCGGGTGATCCGTCCATTGGAGAGCGCAGCCATAGCGATGGTTCGTCGCGGCTCCTGCCCAATCAGAAACGCAATTTCGCCTGGACCAGCGGCGGTGACGGGCGCGGAATTCTCTTCCCCCGTGGCCACCAGCGGGACCGGATCTTTTCCCGCCGCCACCACCATCAAGCGCATGCGGCCGCCCGTGCCCTGGGTCAGTACGGCACGGCCATCCGGCAGCACGGCAAAACTCTCATCCGATCCCCAAGGCGCTCCCGGCTCCTCGTAGGCAGGCATGGTGGCGATCTTTTCCGCCGGTCCGCCCTGTGCGGCGAAGCGCACCAGGTCCACACGCCTCTCGATCTGATCCAGATAGATGCTGCCTTCCGGTCCGGCATCCAGGGAAAAGAGCATGTTTGTCAGGGTAAACAGGCCGCGAACGGCGGCGCCCCCACTCCGTGGAATGGCAGTGATTTGTTCGACATTCCCCGAGCTGATGGCGGCCAGAATGCTCTTTCCATCGCGTGCCACAGCCAGCCCCACAGTCTTCGAATCATCTCGCAATCCGGTTGTCAGGCGGCGCAGCTTGCCCGATTCCAGGTCGATCGCGTAAAGGTGCGCGCCGGTTTCGCGCCCCGGTCCGATCGGAGTGCCGATCGCCACCGCCTCCCGTCCGTCGGGAAAGCTCTTCGCTACGCCATTGCCCAGCGCGCTCATTTCCAGTGGGAAAGCTTGCCAGCGGCCCGTTTCCGGCCAATACCGGAACACCTGATACTGCCGGGCGGCGTTCAGCTTTCCCACCAGCAGACTGCCATCGGGCAGTGCCTCCGGCGAGCCCACGTCTTCCACCACCAACTGCTCTTCGCCTCCGAGTACCGGCACGCTGTAAATACCTCGCGGCACGTCAGTCTGGCGATCGTAGTAAATCTTCGTGCCGTCCGCCGACCAGCTCAATGATTCGACATAGCCCTTGTCGCTAGCGTGGGTGAGAATCGCCAGGTTGCCGGATTCCGGTTTCATCACGGCTACCTGCTGGATCTCGCCGGACACCGCAATGAAGGCCAGCCAATGGCCGTCTGGCGAAGGCCGCGGATTCATCGATACCTCTGGCCCTCCCAGCAGCACGCCCGTCCAAACCGGGGATGGCGGGGCACGCCACAACAGCAGCGTGCCTGCCACACCCGCCGCGATCAATACCGCGGCTGCCAGCACGCGGCGGCCCCAAGCGTTCGGAGCGGCCGGCGCTGTGGCAGGCGCACTGTGACTGCCAGTCTGCGCCATGGCGGACAACGCGAATCGGAGGTCCCGCGCCGATTGGAACCGGTTCCCCGCGTCTTTCTCCAAGCAATGCGCCACAATCTGCCGCACCCCGGCGGGCACGGTCTCCGGCAGTTCCGGCGTTTCCTGCCGCAGGATGGCGGTCATCGTCTCTACCGAGGTGTCTCCTTGGAACGCGCGCCGGCCCACGAGAAGCTCGTAAAGAATCAATCCGAGGCTGAAGATGTCCGACCGGTGATCCACCGCCTCGGCGCGCACCTGTTCCGGAGACATGTACCCGCTGGTCCCCATCACCACGCCCGGTTCCGTGTGCACGGTAAGCGTCTCGGTTGCGCCGGCCGCGGAGGCGGCGCCCTTGCCGCTGGCCACTTTCGCCAGCCCGAAATCCAGGATCTTCACGCGCCCATCGCGCGTGAGCAGCACGTTGTCCGGCTTGAGATCGCGGTGGACGATGCCCGCATCGTGCGCGGCGGCCAGGCCCCCGGCAATCTGCGCGGCGATATCGAGGGTCTTGTTGAGCCCCAGCTTCGCGCCACGCAGCGGCTCCCCATCCACCAGCTCGCTGACAATGTAGAACACGCCGTCTTCGTTCCCCACGTCATAGACGGCCACGATGTTTGGATGATTCAGCGCCGCTACCGCGCGCGCTTCCAGTTCGAACCGCTGCCGCCGCAACGAATCGTTCGCCACGTCCGCGGGCAGAATCTTCAACGCCACTTCACGGCCCAAACGCGTGTCGCGGGCCCGATAGACCGCGCCCATGCCACCCGCGCCGATCAGCGCGAGGATTTCGTAGGGGCCAAGACGGTCACCTGTTGCGAGAGCCATGTGGGCGATTAGACGATTTTACCCGATCGGGAAGCGGGTCTGTCCTGGATGACGGGGCGCTCTTCCAGAGCGGCCCGGTCTTCAACAACCGAGTCTCACCTATCCTCAATTGTGAAGTTGGTGGTCGCCGCGAGGGACTTGGCCTCGCCGGCGGTTATCGTCCAGCCGGGCGGCCGTCTCTGGCCGGCCTGGGGTCTGCCGATGCGGATGTAGGCGGTGTCGCCGGGTTTCAGTCCAAGCGACGAATCAGCCAATCCGCAGTAGTCGCCATTGGCGACGCAGATATGCGTCAGCCCGCCGCCGATCGGCAATATGCTCGAAACGCGTCCCTTCACAATGCGGTGGCTGTCTACATATTCAAACATGGGCATTCGGTTTAGCTCGCGGCTGGTGGCGAAAAATTCGCGGAGAGTTTCACCGCCGCTCGTGGCGGGTCCGCCGGTGAGGTAGAACGCGGCGCGTCTTTCGCCGCCAACGCCCACAAACATCAGGGCATAAAATATCGCCACAAAAACCACCAGGCACGCCAAGGCCGACGCCAGGCCCGATAGCCCTTTTACGACATCCAGCTTCCTGCTGTTTGCCGCCCAATAACTGAAATGACCTCGCCGGCTATCGGCGTCGGCCGTCTGCCACATTGAGGCGAAGTGGTCAATGGCGAAAGTGGCCGCGAATATGGCCGTAAATAAGGCAAAACAAGCCAACGAGATGAACAGGAACAGCATGGTTCCTCCTCTCAACCGGAATTCCCACCTCGGGACTTTCAGACCCTATTCAGTCTACACCCAGACGCCATCCCTTGATCGATACGGTTCGCGCACCAGCCATCCCAAGCCGCACTTGCCCCACAGCGATATTTTCGAGGCTGGCCGTTTGCCAAGTCAATTCTCGGACGGCCGTTCCACGTGATCGATCACCAACGTATCCACCTGGCCCTTCGCCGGCTCCAGCCGCAACCCCAACGCCTCCAGCGCCGCGAAGATCGATTCATCTTCTAGTGGTGGGGATGGTGCATCCAGCGGCTGCGACGCCACGGGAGGAGGGGGCGGCGGCGGTGGCTGCAGGGCCGACGATGGCAGCGCAAGGTCGTAATACCCGGTCAAGCCCGTCTTGTCTACCACTGGTCTGTCTACAACGCTCGGTAGTATAGTGTTCGCCAGGATCGCCATCGGGATGGCATAGAACTGTGTCCTATTTGGGCCTTGCACAGCCATCGTGCCGCTCCCCCTCATCATCCCTCCCTCGGGGTGCTTCTGCCTCAGTTCAGCCGTATCCGCAGTCTCCGCCCGTTTGAACTTCGGCCCGCCCTTCGCTATCACCAAGTCATAGACCGGCGCCTCTTTGCTCCCATAGTGCACCACTACTTTGCACCGTTCGGCCAACATCGCCTGCAGCATCGCGCGGAGCATTGTCTGCCTCATCTCCGGCTTCTGCCAGTCGGCAAGGTCTGCCTGGTCAACCTTCGCCACCACGTCATAGAGTTCGCCGGTCAACCAGCCCGGATCTCCCACGATCTGGTCTCCACGTAGCAACCCACGCTGGTTCGGAAGCGCATACGCGAACTGAAAAATGGCGAACATGGGCAGACCGATCGAACGAAACCCGGTCGGCGTCGGCCCAGTCTGTACCGGCCCACTCTCTGCAGTGTGTCGCCTGATCGAAATCACCTCAAACGCCGGATGTTTTTCGCTGGCGCTGGCGCCTCCGGCAGAAGCAGGCGCCACGGGGACCTGAGCCAAGCCTGCCTGAGCCATTCCAGCCACCCCCGCGTACAAAAGAGTAGCCGCAGTCGCCAACCACAAAACCCCGCGAAAGCAAGGTTTCACCTTGGATCGTACGCGAACTCGACAGTCCGTCATGATGCCAGCCTTCATGGTCAGATTCCGTTATATCAGATTCCGATAGTCATGGATTCTTGACACCCCACCAGTGGTCGACAGGTGCTGGGCACCCACAGATTTTCCCGATGAGGCTGAAAAATCAGGGGCTTCCGACACCATGAATTACAATTCCGCACACCCGGCACAGATGCGGCACCCGGAATCCTCGAACTTGTAACGCACCCCGCCAGAACTTAACCGTGCTGAACGTGTTACAACAGAACATCGGTGGATTTTGTCCGGTATCGGTGTGTGCGCCTGAGGATTGAATGGATCGTCGGAAAAAACTCCTGATTTTCGGCGTCGCCTGGCTCTCGGCCCTGGGATTGACCTGGTTCCTGTACGCCAACGCCGTGGCCCCGAAAGTCGAGCCGCAGGTGCGCGTGGTAGTGGCGGCGCGCGACATGCCGCTAGGCACGCTGCTGCATCAGAGCGACATTAAGCTGGTGGAATACCTGGAGCGCAATCTCCCCAAAGGCGCTGTGTTCCAGGCGGCCAGCGCGGTGAACCGCGTGCTCCTGGTGGCGGTGAGCGCCGGCGAGCCGGTGCTCAGCTCGATGCTTTCCGTCCCCACCTCCATGGAAGGCATCTCTTCCACCATTGAAACCGGTTATCGCGCCGTATCGGTGCAGATCACGGACGTCAGCGGAGTGGCCGGGCTGATCCAGCCGGGATCGCGCGTGGACGTGCTTTTCACCCGTCCCGGCTCGATGGCCGAAGCCACCACCGCCACCATCCTGCAGAACGTGAAGGTGCTTTCCACCGGCCGCCTGACGCCGGCCGGCCAGACCGCGGACCCGCGCGCCCCCAAGTCGCCGGTGGTGACGCTGGTGTTGGCGCCGGAAGACGCCCAGAAGCTGGAACTCGCCAAGAACGAAGGCAAGATCAGCCTGTCGCTGCGCAATCCGCTGGACGCCTCCCAGTCGCCCTCGACCGGCCCGGTCACCACCGAGGTGCTGGACCCCATGATCAGCGCCCGCCTGGCCCGCGCCAGGATGGGGCGAACCACCAACATCGCCAAGGCCAACCTGGAGGACCCGCGGGTCTGGGCAGAGCTGACCGGCCAGAACCAGAAGAAGACGGACGACGCCCAGAAGGAGAAGGAACGGCAAGCGGAAGAAGCCCGCCGCAAACAGGAAGCGGAAAAGCCCCGCGTGGTGGTGGACGTTTACCGCGGCGACAAACACGTCCAGGAACTCTTTCGATGAAGATTGCGGACAAGCTGCTATGGGCCGCCGTGCTCGCCGTCTGGTGCTGGAGGGGGATCCCTTTGGCTCCGGCGCAGACCGGTGGGGCTCGGGACATCACGCTGGTGGAAGGCCGCGGCGAGTTGCTTCAGTTCCAGAGGGACGTTCAGAAAGTGGCCCTCGCCGAGCCCAAGATCGCCGATGCGGTGGTGATCTCGCCTCGCGAAGTCATGGTCAACGCCAAAACCCCCGGCCACACCACGCTGCTGATCTGGGAGACCGGCTCCGACCCGGTGCGTTATGAAATCGAGGTCGCCAAGGACAACTCCGACTGGGACAGCTTCCGCAAGCTGATCCAGGACAGCGCCAATGGCGACGCCGTGACCGTTACCGGCTCGGGCGATACCATCGTGCTGGCCGGATCGGTCAAGAGCGCGGAGGATTCCAAACGTCTGGCCGGCATGGCGCAGACGCGCGCCAAAACGGTGATCAACCTGTTGAAGGCGCCGCCGCCGCCCGACCCGCGCCAGATCCTGCTGCAAGTGAAGTTCGCGGCCGTGGACCGCGTGGCGCTGACACAGGTGGGTTTCAACCTCTTCAGCCTCAACGGCACAATGATTGGCGGCACCGGCACCGAGCAGTTCACACCGCCGCGGTTCACCGCCATATCCGGCAGCACGCCAACCAGTAACACGGTCAATTTTTCCGATCTCTTGAATCTGTTCGCGTTCCGGCCCGATCTCAACATCGGCGCCACCATCAAGGCGTTGGAGGAGCACGATCTGCTTCAGATTCTGGCTGAACCGAACCTGATTTGCGAGGAAGGCAAGGATGCCAGCTTCCTGGCGGGCGGCTCGTTCCCCTTCCCGACCATTACCACCACCCCTACCGGCGGCGCCACCGCTCCCGTAATCACCGTGCAGTTCAAGCCCTTCGGCGTCAAGCTGGATTTCACCCCGACCATCACGCCGCAGGGCGCCATCAACCTGAAAGTGGCGCCGGAGGTCAGCTCGCTGGACTTTACCAACGCGGTCACGCTACAGGGCTTCACCATCCCCTCGCTGGCGCAGCGCCGCGCCGAAACCGAAGTGCTCCTCAAAGACGGCGAGAGCTTCGCGATTGCCGGCCTGATCAACAACCAGGTGACCGAGACCATCGAAAAAGTGCCGGGGCTTGGCGACATCCCCATTCTGGGAAAGCTGTTTCGCAGCCGCAGCACGCAGAAGTCGGATGACGAGCTGCTGGTGGTGATCACCCCGCACCTGGTGCGCCCGCTGAGCCCCGAAGAGAAGGCCAAGCTGCCGGACATGCCCGCGGCCTTCCTCCCCGCGGTGGCCGATCAGAAGGGGAAGCAATCGAAGAGCAAGGGCACGACGCCGCCCGCGACCCCCGCCAACCAGCCGGAGTTTGTAGGACCCCGTGGCCAGCAGATACCCAAGCAGTAGGAGACAGATCCGGACCCAGAGGGCACCCCGTAAGAGAGCGGTAGTTCCCCGCGGCTCCATGTCCCTGCAACTCGCGGTCGTCATGGTGCCCGTGCTGTTTGGCATGATGGGCTTCGCCATCGACCTGGGCCGTCTCTATCTCGTCCGCGGCGAGCTCAACCAGGCCGCCACCGCCATGGCCCTGGCCGCCGCCGCCCAACTCGTGGGCACTTCGGCATCGCTCGATAACGCCACCGCCGTGGCGCAACAATCGCTGGATAACACCAATAACCTCGGGAACAAGTACAATTTCGGCTCGCTCGTGATCGGCCAGAGCGCCGGCAACCTCACCAGCACGGTCAACGCCCCCGCCTTTTTCGCCACCATCGCCGACGCCACCGGCTCGTCCGGCAGCACCGGGACGCAGGCTGACGGCACCACCGCCCGCCACGTCGAGATTAGCGTGACGGCCGACGCGCCGCTGCTGTTCTGGGGCATCCTCCCGCTAGGGCAGTCCCTCAAAACCTCCATCGCCGGCCAGGCCCTGGCGGGGATCAGCGCGCCGCTTTGCACGGCCTGCGGGATCGCGCCGTTCGCCGTGGCCGCGCTGGATTCTACCGACACCGTGAACTTCGGCTTCGGAGACCCCACCGCCGGCACGCTCTACACCTTCGCCTTCGATTGCATCCGCAGCGGCACCACTACCGCGCCGACAGCGCTGATCGGCTCGGTGGTCGAGTACGTCCTCATTAACCGCTACGACACCGCCAACGCTACCCTGGACGAGACTCAACAGTTGTATAAGGACGGCGCGCAGGGCCTCTTGGCGTCGTTCGATCCCAACCCTACCGGATCTCCCGTCCCCCTGGCCTGCGCCGGCATCAACGACGCTTCCGAGGCCATCTGGACCAGCGCCGTTCCCACCAGTTGCACCGCCGTGACGCTCAACGCCAGCGTGTCGGAGGCGCTCTGCGGCCTTTACTCACGCTTCGATAACACCGCACCACCGGCAGTATGCAGCACCGACGTGACCGATTTCGCCGACCTCTCGGCGATCTATCAGCCCGACACCGACATCGTCACGGGCGAGACCGATCTGTACATCTCTTACACCGGCAATGGGCGGCGCATCATCACCGTTCCCATCGTGAGCACGCTGGCGACAACGGCCAGCGCCACCATGACGGTGCTGGGCTTCCGCCAGTTCTTTCTGGAACCGAATCCGGACGGATCGTACCTGAACCCTGCCGACGCCAACGGGCGTTTCGTGGTCCAGTACATCGGCAGCCCCGCGCCGGTCCAGCAGGGTTGGTTCGACGACCACTTCGGGCTCGGCTGCCCCATCCCCGTGGCCTCCGGCCCGGGAAAGGTGGTGCTGCACCAATGAAGCGCGGGCGCAGAGGCAACATGGTTCTGGAAGCGGCGATGTGGATGCCGGTGTTTTTCCTCCTCATTTCCGGCATCATCCAGTTCGGCAAGATCACTTACCTGTACTACACGCTCCGCAAAATCGAGTACACCATCGCGCGCTCGGTGTCGATCGAGAGCGGCGTCAACTTCTGCCCCGACGCCAGCGACCCCATCATCCAGGGGGCCATTGAATTCGCGCTCACGGGCACCACCGACGGCTCCGGACCGCCGCTGGTAGAGAATCTAACGGCCGGCATGATCTCGGTGACCACCGAATGCGTGGACCCCGCCACCGGTCTTCCGGGAGCGTGCGACACCAGCGGCTGCGATGGCGCGGTGGGCGCCCAGCGGCCCGATTACGTGGTGGTGGCCATCCCCGACGGCTACCAGGTGCAGTTGCGCATTCCGTACATCCTGCTGAGTCCGTTCCAATTCAAGCCCACGGTCGCCGTCCCGTTCGGAGGCGTTTCATGAGAGGGATGCCCGACGTGGCGCACGCACTCCTGCGTGCCGTGTCGGCACTCGTGCCGACACGCTGTGCGGCCGCCAAGCGTCGAGAAGAGTCTCGACGCAGCACGCAGGAGTGCGTGCGCCACAATGCCGGGCAGGCGCTCGGCGAATTCGCAGTGCTCTACGCCGGCGTCGTTCTGCCGCTCACCTTCATGATCGTCTTCGTTTCGGAGATGCTGTGGGTGTGGCACAGCGTGGCCGATTTTACGCGCGACGGCGCGCGCTACGCCGCCACCCACTGCTGGATGGCCGATGGCAGCAATGTCGCCGGGCCCGGCGGCTATATGCCCACGCACGTGCCGCTCATGATCGATATGGACCAGTTCCAGAACGGCACCGCGGCAATCCAGGTGCAGTATTGGCAGGCCGACATGACCACCGGGGCCCTGGTGCCTTTCACTTGTAGCGCCGGCGACTGCAGCGCCGGCTGCGTGCCGGACGCGGTGAGCGTGAGCATTACCAGCTACCAGTTCACGCGCTTCTCGGGTTTTTTCAAGCTGCCCGCGGTGACCATCCCGGCCTTTACCACCAGCGTGCCGATGGAAAGCGCCGGATGCGACGAATCGGGGAACTGCCTGCCATGAGAACATGTAGGGGCGAGGTATGCCTCGCCCGGAGATTTTGTGCCTAACACCGCATTGATGATCGCTTCGAGCGACGAACATTTCCGGGAGATGGTTCGCGACAACCTCCTCAACATTCCCAACGCCAAAGTGGCCGCGGAGTATCAGGAGATCGCCGCCAACCTCTATATCCGGGTGTTGCAGGACCTGGAGCGGAGTCCCAGCGCCGGCCTTATCGTCGATATCTCCGGGGATCCCGAAGGAGCCATTAAGGCCATCGAGAGGGTCAAGCAGGCCGCCCCCGACCTGTTCGTGATCGCCTCCCACTTCCACGCCGACGGCGAAACCGTGATTGCCTGCATGCGGGCGGGCGCCAACGAGTTTCTGTTGCAGCCCATCAAGCGCACCGACTTCCGCGATGCCATCGCGCGTCTGGAGCGCGCGCCCCGCCACGCCGTCGCCGGCGAGAGCAAGCTCGGCCGGCTCTACACTTTCATTGGCACCAAGGGCGGCGTCGGCTCGACCACGCTGGCCGTGAACTTCGCCGCGGTGCTGGCCCAGCGCCGGCTCTCCACTGTTTTGATCGACCTCGACTGGATCGGCAACGACGCCGCCATGCAGATTGGCGCATCCCCGCAGTACACCCTCATGGAAGTGGCGGAGAACCTGGAGCGCATGGACCAGGCGTTGTTTGAAGGCTTCGTCACGCGCGACCCGCTGGGCTTCTTCCTGGTGGGCCCGCCGGATGCGCTGGAGCAGCACGGCCATTTCAGCGACCACATGTTCCGCGAGTTCGCCACCTTTCTGGTGGAGAAGTACGACGCCATCGTGATCGATGGCGGCCGCGCGGTTTCCGACGAAGTGGTGCTGGCGGCGGCCCAGATTTCGGCTTCGGTCTTCCTCGTCATCGACCAGGAATTCCCGTCCATCCGCAACGCGCAGCGCTACATCAGCTTTCTGATGCGGATGGGCTTCAATCAGGACCAGATCAAGATCGTGGTGAACCGGTACAACAGGAAGGCCGGCCCCAACATGGCCGCGCTCGAGCAGATCCAGTCCACGCTGAACCAGCCCGTGTTCTATGGAATTCCCGCATCGCCAGCGGTGATCGCCTCCATCAACAAGGCCCGCCCGTTTGTGGCCAACCGCGAACAGGCGCCCGATTTGGACCGGATCTTCCGCGCGTTTGTGGACAAGGCCACTGGCGGAAAGAAGAACTCCCTCGCCACGGGCTCCGGAGGCTCCCTTGGATAGCCGCAGCCTCGCCCGGGCCAGTTCGGGGGCCGACCGCTGGTTCGAAATCAAGAGCCAGGTCCATCACAAGCTGGTTAATTCGCTGACCTCCGATCAGCTCCGAGACCTGAACAAGGAAAGCGTCCGCGGGGAGGTCGGCGCCGTGGTAGAGAGGCTCATCCTGGATGAAGCGCTCCCTATGACCATGGGCGAGCGCGAGAAACTCATCGAGGAGATCCTCGACGAGGTCTTCGGCCTCGGCCCTCTGGAGCCGCTGCTCAAGGACCCCTCCATCTCCGACATCATGGTCAATGGTTTCGACAACGTTTACATCGAGCGCGGCGGACGGGTGGTGGAAACCAACGTCCGGTTCAAGGACCAGGCCCACGTCCGCATGATCATCGAGCGCATCGTTTCGGCGGTGGGCCGCCGCATCGACGATTCCTCGCCCATCGTGGATGCGCGCCTGATGGACGGTTCGCGCGTCTGCGCGGTGATTCCACCTCTCTCGCTCATCGGGCCGGTGCTCTCCATCCGGCGCTACGGCAAGAAGATCCTGTCCACCGAAGACCTGCTCAAGAACGAGACTTTCACCACCGGCATGCTCGATTTTATGAGCGGCTGCGTGGAGGCGCGGCTCAACATCGTGATTTCGGGCGGTTCCGGCTCGGGCAAGACCACCATGCTGAACACGCTCTCGCGCTTCATCCCCGAGGAAGAGCGCATCGTCACCATCGAAGACACCGCCGAGCTGCAAATGCAGCAGAGCCACGTGGTGCGCCTGGAAACGCGCCCTCCCAACATCGAAGGCGCCGGCGCCATCACCCAGCGCGACCTGGTGATCAATACCCTCCGTATGCGCCCCGACCGCATCATCGTGGGCGAATCGCGCGGCCCCGAAGCGCTCGACATGCTGCAGGCCATGAACACCGGCCACGACGGGTCCATGACCACGGTGCACGCCAATTCGCCGCGCGACGCCTTCTCGCGTCTCGAAACCATGGTCATGATGGCCAGCCAGCACGTGCCCGATAAAGTCATCCGGCAGCAGCTCGCCAGCGCCATCAACATCGTGGTGCACACCGCCCGCATGGCCGACGGCACCCGCAAAGCCACCGGCATCTCCGAAGTGGTGGGCGTGGAAAACGACCTGGTGGAGATGCAGGACATTTTCGAGTTCGAGCGTAGCGGCATCAGCGCGCGGGGCAAGGTGGTAGGCCGTTTCCACGCCACCGGCGCGCGGCCCATCTGCCTGGACCGGCTGAAGGCCTACGGCATTCATCTATCGGCCTCCATCTTCGAGGAAGAACACGTGGTGAAGGAAAAGTAGGGTATGCCGAAAGAATTATGGCCGCCGATGAACACCGATAAACACCGATTGAATACAAGATTCTTATCTGCGTTCATCGGTGTTCATCTGTGGCCCAAAATGTTTTTTTGCAGTTTTTCTGGGAGGGGTTGGTGAAAGAGAAATAGATGTTCCTTCTGGCCGCGTTCCTGATCTTCTCGGTGGCGCTGTTCGGCGCCGGCTATTACGTCTGGTCGGTTCCCGAACAGGAAGCCTCGAACATGCTGGGGACTCGCTTGCGCGAGCTGCGCGCCCACATGCGCGGCCGGTCGAAGGGCGCGTCGGAGCTGCTGCGGCGCGAGCAGCGCGGCACGTTCGCGTTTTTGGGCGACCTGGTCGCCTGGGTGGCCATGCTGCGCCGTTTGCAGGAGATCATCGACCAGGCCAACCTGAAATACCGGGCGGCCGACGTTTTCGGCTTCAGCCTGCTGCTGGCGGTCGCGAGCTTCATGGTCATGGGAATCGCCAGTTCCAGCCTGCTCCTGGTGCGGCTGCTGGCGGCCGCCGCCATCGGAAGCTTGCCGATCGTCTATATTGTTCGCGTGCGCTCGCGGCGGCTGCGCAAATTCGAGGAGCAACTGCCGGACGCCATCGACCTGTTCACCCGCACTATGCGCGCCGGCCACAACATCCACAGCGGCCTGGAGACCATCGCCAACGAGACCACCGACCCGGTGAAGATGGAGTTCAAGAAGCTCATGGAAGAGCTGGCGCTGGGCTCGCCGCTAGAGGCCGCGCTGCACAGCCTGGGCAAGCGCGTGCCGCTCATCGACCTCAAGTTCTTCATCACCAGCCTGATCCTACAGCGGCAGACCGGCGCCAACATGGTGGCCGTGCTGGAAAACCTCTCGACACTGGTGCGCGAGCGCCTGACCATGGCCGCCAAGCTCAAGTCGCACACCGCGCAGCAGCGATTTTCCGCCGGCCTGCTGTGCGTGCTGCCCATCGTGGTAGGGCTGGTCTCCTACATCTTCAACCCGGAATACGTCCGGCTGCTGTGGACCGACCCGATCGGCGAAAAGTTTTTCACCGGCGCCATTATCCTTGAGATCGTGGGGATTCTGATCATTCGGAAGATCTCCAACATCCGCGTATGAGGACTACATGCTGACCGACCTGCTCTTTTTCCTGTTCACTGGCGCGACGCTGAGCCTGCTGATCTGGACCGGCATGGAGCTGTTCCGCAACCAGGAAGACCCGTTGGGCGATCGTCTGGAAGGGTTGCAATCGCAGGCCATGGTGGTGGCCGCGCGAGCCGCGCGACGCAAGCGAGCCGGCCGCGGCCTGGACCGCTTCCTCTACTTGGTAAGCCTGTTCCCCGGCGGCGACGACTGGATGCGCTCGACCGAGAAGCTGCTGAACCAGGCCGGCGTGCGCAGCAAGCAGGCGTTGGCGGTATACACCATCCTGGTGATCCTGTTTACGCTCTCGCTGGCAGCCGGCGTGATCTACTTCCAGCGAAACAACCCTCCCACCTCGCTGATCGGCGGCCTGGCGGCGGCGTTCATCCTCGGATTCATCCTGCCCAAGCAGGTTCTCTACCGCATGGTGAGGCGTTACCGCCGCAAGCTCCAGGAGGCTCTGCCCGATACGGT
>Ga0326728_10018525_pt1 | contig 13704 bp, 8 predicted proteins | sample MB3enrmetagenome_FD_207602 | JGI IMG/M metagenome (GOLD analysis project Ga0326728, IMG submission 207602) | Lab enriched peat soil microbial communities from McLean, Ithaca, NY, United States - MB31MN | ecosystem: Environmental > Terrestrial > Soil > Wetlands > Peat | place: USA: New York... | reverse complement strand
CTTTAATGACCAGAATCAGGTCGGCATTGGTGATAATCGGCAGGCGGTGGCTGATAATAAACGTAGTGCGTCCCTTGATGAGTTCATCGACGGCTTTCCGGATGAGACGTTCGGTTTCGGCGTCGACACTGGATGTAATTTCATCCAGAATCAGCACGCTGGGATTTTTAAGAATGGCGCGGGCGATGGTGACGCGCTGCTTTTCCCCGCCGGAAAGGGTGTGGCCGCGTTCGCCAACCCAGGTCTCGTAACCGTCCGGCAGGCTCATGATGAAATCGTGGATTTGCGCAGCTTTGGCGGCGGCGGTGACCTGTTCGATGGTGGCATCCGGCATGCCGTAGGCGATGTTATTGCGGATAGTGGTGGAGAACAGGAAAACGTCCTGCTGCGCGGTGCCGATGTTTTTCCGCAGTGAGGAGAGGGCGATATCCCGGATATCGATGCCGTCCATGGTAATGCGTCCGCCTGAAACATCATAGAATCGGAGGATGAGGTTAATAATTGTGCTCTTGCCGCTGCCGGAAGCGCCGACTAGCGCCACCAGCTGTCCCGGCTCGACACTGAAATTAATCGAGTGCAGCGCCGGTGCATTTTCCGCGTAACTGAAACTGACATCTTCGAAGGCGACCTTACCTTGCAGTTTATCCAGCACAATGGCATCCGGTTTATCTTTAACCTGTGATTTGGTATCGAGGATTTCGAATATACGCTCACCGGCGGACATTGAGCGGGAGTACATGTTGGTGACCATCCCCAAAGCCCGGATGGGCATGGCCAGCATTCCGAGATACATGATGAACTGGACGATACCGCCCACCGTCAGGTTGCCGGCAATGACTTGGCGGCCGCCGTACCACAGCACCAGCGCCGTCGGCGCGCCGATGAGGAAAACCATCAGCGGGGTGTTAAATGCGACGATGCGCGCGGCATTAATTTGAACGTCATAGAGCCTGCGGGAATCATCAGCAAATTTCTCGTCTTCCGCCTTTTCCTGTGCGAAACTCTTTACGATTCTGATGCCGGTCAGGTTTTCCTGCAGCGTAGTGCCGAGGGATGCGATTAGCTGCTGAACTTTCAGCCAGACCGGGCGGAGCCGGCGGCTGGTCGTGACTGCACGGTACGCCATTAGAGGCACAAAAGCCAGCGTCATCAACGCCAAACGCCAGTCCAGGGAAATCAGCAGCCAGGAAATACCGACGGTCAAGAAAGTTGTCTGCAGGATTTGCAGCAGGCCCATACTGATAAAGGTCCGCACTGCTTCGATATCAACGGTGGCCCGGGACATCAGCTGGCCGGTTTGCGCCTTATCGAAATAAGCAAAACTAAGGCTCTGCAGGTGGTCGTAGAGTTTATTTCTGATATCGTAAGCCACTCGCTGCGAAATGACCTGGGTAAAATAGCGGTTGCCGTAGCCGGTGATTCCGCGGAGGGCACTGGAACCGATAATGATACAGGCCGCAATAATCAATGTGGCGGCGCGCCCTGAATTGAGCACGGTGTCGATGCCGTTGCCCAGCATTTTCGGAATTACCAGACTAAAAACGGTACTGGCCGTAAGGCACAAGAAAGCTAACAGCCACATCGCCCAGTACTTCTTCAGAAAATCCATTAAACGGAGGATATTTTTCATGATTAGTGAATATTACCTTAACTATTATCGTAGCATAGTATCTAATATCATCGCAGAAAAACCAACCTACCGCAACCTGCCGCATATCCCGCTTTTTAAAATTAGTTAATGCCGCCTTAATGAACATATTGACAAAGCCTAAAAAACGCAATATAATTCAGTTCCTCCCTCAGAAACGCGTATATTGGTGGCGTTAATCTGCCATCTGTATTTGGACACTTGGATGGCAGGGAGCTAATAGTGAAACCGACCGAAGGTCGGTTTTTTTGTTTTGTCTGGAGTCGCGGCGGTCATCCGCAGGTGATGCGGGAAGGAGGCGCCGATGGGAAGACCAGGTGTTGAAAAACCGCGCAACAGCGCGGGATGCCAACATAGAAAAATAATTAACAACCAAGGGGTACCGGAAAAGGCTGACCTGGCGGGAACAGTGCATCAATTGGCATTCCCCCACGAAGACCTGGAGTTGCGCAGCGAGAAACCCCACGAATCTTCGGTCCCGGCCAAAACTGTCCGGGATCATTATCTGGAACTCTTTAACCTGGCGCCCGTAGGCTATTTCATCCTGGATGACCATAACCTGATTGTTGATGCTAACCCTGCCGGGTGCCGGTTGCTGCAAACCGACAAATACCAAATCAAGAACCAGCCCTTTACCAAATTTATCACCGAACGCAGTATTGAGAGTTTTTACACGCACCGCCAAAAAACGCTGGTGGGTGACAGCGACCAAACTGTGGAACTGACCATGTTGAAAACTGACGGCAGTCTATTCATTGCTAATCTTGAGAGTAAAAAAATTGCCTCTGAAAGACTGCAGGTGGCAGTGACCGATATATCGAAGCGGAAGAAAACCGAAAGGGAATTACTGCGTGTAAACCGCCAGATTGAGGCCATCATGGAATGCGATGAGGCTATTATTCATTCTGTTGACGAAACGAAACTGTTGTCTGACATCTGCCGGATTTTATGCACTTCGGTTGGCTATCAACTGGCGGTGGTGGGAATGGTAGAGAAGGACGTAAATAAATCTATCCGCCCGCTGGTCTGGTACGGCGCCGAGGAGTATGTCCTCAAAGCCAAAGAGTCTTGGTCTCAAACGGAACGGGGGTTGGGTCCGGCGGGGACAGCGGTCAGGACCGGCAAAGCTCAATTTTTTAAAGATTTAACCGCGGAACCGGTCATGGCCCCATGGCGGGAATCTGCCGCCGTCCGGGATTATCGCGCCTGCATCGCCTTGCCTTTAACTGATCGCAAGGGCGAGGTCACTGCGGTATTATCGCTATATTCCCGTTCGTCCAAGAGCTTCGACCCTGATGAAGTCAGGTTGCTGGAGATGTTAGCCGATGACATCTCGTTTGCCGTCGGCGCGATGCAGGAAAGGATAAAGCGGCAGAAGGCGGAAGCGGTAATTTCCCGTCTGGCGACCTTCCCTGAATTTAATCCGAATCCGATTCTGGAATTGGATGGCGAAGGTAATATTAAATATGCCAATCCGGCCGCCAGGATGTATTTCCCCCTGATGGCACAGGGCTTGGAACACGATACTGTGTTGGAGTTGATTAATGCAGTCCGTAAAGCTGAGGGGCACGCAATTAATCGGGATGTGCATCTGGGCACATCCTGGTTTGAGCAGACTCTCACCTATGTGCCGTCCACTCGGAGTTATCTGCTTTTTGCGCGGGATGTAACCGTGCGGGAGGAGTACGAGGAAAAGTTGCGGCAGCGGTCGGCGGAACTGCAGGCTTCCAACCTGCAGCTGGAATCTTTCAGCTACTCAGTGTCCCATGATTTAAGGGCGCCGTTACGCAGCCTATCCGGTTTCAGCACGATCTTATTGGAAGATTACGCCGGAAAGCTGGACGACACGGGGAAAATGTATCTGGAGAAAATAAAAGAGTCCAGCAATCACATGGAATTATTAATCGAAGATTTGTTGAAGCTGGCGCAAATATCCCGCGATGAAATGAATTACGAAAAAGTGGACTTGAGCGACATTGCCCGAAAAATTATCGGTGCTCTGCAAAATTATGAGCCGTCACGCAAAATGAATGTCAATATTTCCCGGGATATCATTGCCTACGGCGACCGTGTTTTACTGGGACAGGTACTTGAAAACCTGCTGGGCAACGCTTGGAAATTCACCAGTAAAATTCCGGAACCGCGAATTGAAATGGGTGTAATTGAGAAAGAGGGAAAGCAGACTTACTACGTACGTGATAACGGCGCCGGTTTTAATATGGAACATGCCGGGCGGCTATTTAAACCTTTCCAGCGTCTGCACGCAGCGTCTGATTTCCCGGGGACCGGCATCGGCCTGGCGATTGTGCAGCAAATTGTGCGACGTCATGGCGGCGATGTTCGCGCAGAGGGTAAGGTTGGCGAAGGGGCAGCTTTTTATTTTACCTTGAGTTGATAAAAACCCGGATTTGCAACAGGCAAATTGTTAGCTAATCTGCAGAATATTCGTTCAGTTTTACCAACAACCGGGTTAAGAGCCCTTGCAGCTGTTCCCGCTCCCTAGCGTTGAGTACGGACATGATTTCTTCCATCGCCTTGCTTCTCCGGTCCACTTTAGTCAGAGCAAGACCTTTCTCCGTTAATTTCATGCTTAACAGTCTTGACCGCGGGGTGGCTTTAACCCTGTTAATCAAGCCGTATTTTTCCATATTCTTGGTTTGCTGGGAAATTACACTGACTTTCCGCTCTACTTTTGCGGCGATAGCGGCCAGAGTGGCTTTGTCGCCTAATTCCTTGATAATTGACAACATCCGCAACTGGCGGGTCGGAATGTTATACGGGCTTAATTCGTGCTGGCGCACTAGCATCCTTTTATGATGGATTTTGCCCATTAACAACCACAGCTGGTCCGCATCAATATTTTTGTTGATATTAGTTTTAATTTTCACGGCGGTCTCCGCATCGGTGAAATTTCCTAAATTGTAGTCTTCATTGTCGGTGCTGTCAAAGTTTCGCTAATGCAGATAAGAAAATTAGCAACGAAAGGTTAGCATAACAATATTTTAGTGTCAATAAGAAAAAGTGTGATTATTGCCACACAACTGATATTAAATTGTAACTTTTTACGGCGGAGTTTTATAACTTTTCCAGCATCTGACTATGGTAGTTAAGAGATAATGCGTGTGCCCGGATACAGTGATAACCGATAATGTTTATTCAATAATATTAACCGGTTTTTGCTGAAGGCCAAGCCCGCGCCAGAAATTTCACGAGTTCCCTGTTAAAGATTTTGGGAGAATCCTGGTGCGGACTGTGCCCGGTATTCTTAATTGTTGTTAGTATCGAGCCGTGAATTCCCTGTTCCAGAGTTTTGACTGCTGTTGCAAACCGCAGGTCTTCTTCTCCCCGGAAAATCAGCGTCGGCACCCTGATTTCCCCGAGACGGGGCGTAACCGGTGGCCACTTCGCCACCGTCTGGGAGCCCCAGATATAGGCATTGACCGACATCGCCAACATCGTTTGCCGGGCCGGTTCGATTAATTCCGGATGATGCATAAACTTTTCGATTCTTTCAGGGTTATGCGCTGCGTCGTACTCAAAAACGGCGTCCATTCCCTGGGAAACGGCTATTCCCACTAGTTTCTGGGTGAGTTCACCTGTTTTCGTATTTCCACCGCCGTACGGCCCGCTGGCGGTATCCACCAGAATTAACCCGGCCAATCTTTCCTGATGAGTGACGGCGAAATGCAGCGCGACAAATCCGCCGAAGGAATGCCCGACAAGGCAGCATTTGGCAATGCCCAGCCGGTCGAGCAGACCCAACACATCCTCCGCGATTAATGGTATGGAGTATTCCGCTTCTGTTTTCGGGGCTGCCGATTTACCGTGTCCGCGGATGTCCAACGCGATAGCCGTGTAATTTGGAGATAATATCGGGAACTGGTTGGCCCAGTCCTGCGCGCGGCCGTTACCCCCGTGAAGCAGGAACACCGCCGGACCCTGGCCGCTGATTTCATAGTTCAGGTCTATCCCGTTAATGTTAACAATCGGCATTGATTTCTCCTTTAACTGAAGCGGTACGCCGGCGTAACTGATTATATTCTTTCCGTCAATTGGCTATCAATACCGGTATTTGTAAACAGCAAAACGAAAGTTTATACTTAGAACGAGTTTGTGCCCAAGTTTTTTCAAACAGGTAATCAAGCAACTTCATGTCGTTAGCACATAAAAAGAGATAACCGCCGGATGAAATTAAAGCTGGATTATAAATGGGTGGCCCTCTCCGTGACGAATATCGGCACGTTTATGGGGACACTCGATTCCAGCATCGTGGTCATCGGGCTGCCGACTATCCTGAAAGATTTACATGCCGATATGGCCGAAAGTGTCTGGATTATCACCGGTTACAAGCTGATGATTACTATCCTTCTGGTCCTGTTCGGTCGCCTGGCCGATTTATACGGCCGGGTCAAACTTTATAACCTGGGCTTTGTCATCTTTACCATCGGTTCGTTATTGTGCGCGCTGTCGCGGACCGGCGAACAGCTGATTATCTTCCGCTTCCTGCAGGGCGCCGGGGCAGCTTTGCTGATATCTAACAGCACCGCGATTATTACCGATGCTTTCCCTAAAGAAGAGCTCGGCATGGGACTAGGAACAAACATGATGGCGGCCAACCTCGGGGTGATTTCCGGTTATACCCTCAGCGGCATCATGATGAACTTTTTCAGCTGGCGTTCGATATTCCTGGTGAACGTGCCCATCGGAATTATCGGTACCCTCTGGGGTTATTTCCGCCTGAAAGAAATCGGCCTTAAAACTACCGGGCAAAGACTGGATTACGCGGGTTCGATATTGTATTGCATTGGGCTGGCAACGATTTTACTGGCGTTGACCATCGGGAATCCGGATTCTGTACGGAATATTGTTATTCTAGCCTGTGGCGTGGCATTCTTTATCGCGGTAATCTTCGTCGAGCTGAAACAGAAATACCCGACGCTCGATGTGACGCTTTTCAAAATCAAGCAATTTGCCGCCGGGAATCTGGCCAATTTCCTGAACTCGGTGGCTTTTGCCTGCGGGCCGTTCCTGCGTTCGTTATACCTGCAGTTGATACTGGGTTACACCGCCCTGAAAACCGGCTTGCTGCTGATACCGATGGATATTATCATCCTGATATTAAGCCCCATCTGCGGTCGGCTCTCGGATCGGTACGGGAGCAATCTGTTAGGTACGGTCGGCCTGACTTTAAATGCCGCCGCCCTCATTTGGTTTTCGACATTAAGCACCAGATCCTCTTATTCCACAGTGCTGGTCAGCCTGGTATTGTTCGGTTTCGGACTGGCCCTGTTCGCGCCGGCGAATACCGCTTCCATTATGGGTTCGGTGCCGGCGGAAAAGCGCGGCGTGGCCAGCGGCATCAGGAATACCATCAACCAGACGGCGGGTGTTTTTAGCGTACCGTTCTCCCTGCTGCTGATGACGCTGGTGATACCTTACAACAAACTTTCGCAGATTGTCAGCGGGTCTCCGCTGGTCGATTCTAATGAAATTGCGCTGTTTCTGAAAGCGATAAACCGCGCCTGCCTCATATTGGGAGTCATCACCCTGTTGGCGATTATCCCTCTGGTGCTAGCCGGCTGGAAAAAGAAGAGCGAGAAAATTTAATACGAGAATTAAGTTGGAACTCGACTATTGGTTAATGGAATTTGGGTGGGGTAACGCGGTATGGAGAATATGGTGGGCAGTAGTGGATTTGAACCACTGACCCCTTGCGTGTGAAGCAAGTGCTCTAACCCCTGAGCCAACCGCCCTAAATCACTTCTATTTTAATCCAAAAACCGACCTTTGTAAAACTTGAGCTCTTGCTGGTGATTTCAACCGGGTTGCTGCTCTGCCCGTTGCTTCAACCGTGTAAAAAGAGTAAATTAGAAACTGAACAAACAACGGTATGAACACTTGAGTTATTAGGTGCGCTCCGCGGACCCGTGGAGATGCCATGCAAACGAATCAGCATATTTCCAAAGCGAAAATGCTGCTGCGACTGGAACAGCACCAGCGGGGGTTCGTTGTTGACCCCTTTTTAACTTTCACGGTCCGGGAATGGCGGAAATTTCCTCAAAAAGTATTGACCCGGATACAAAGCCGGAATCTGGGGCCGGTGATAATCATCAGAAGCGCCACCCTTACCGAAGACAGCGAGGACAGCATGCCGCCCGGCACTTTCCACACGGAACTTGATGTCCCTATTGTGTCCCTCAAAAAGTTAACCGCCGCCATCGAAAAAGTAATTATTTCCTATCAGCGCGATGTTCACGGCCACGGCAACGATGAACTCAACGAAGTCCTCGTCCAGCGCCAGGTAGTTGCGCCTGTAATGAGCGGCCTGATTACTTCTCATGAGCAGAATTCTGATTCCCCTTATTATCTGGTCGAATATGATGATGAAACCGGCCGCACGGATACGGTGACCGGCGGGTATTCCTGCAAAAAGGCCTATATTTTGCGGCAGGGGGTGAGGGTTTCGCCGCCGTGGAATGCGCTTGCCCGCGCGGTCCGGTCAATCGAACTTTTACTCGGTAACAATAATCTGGTGATTGAATTCGCTTTAACTCAGGACGGCCTGGTGCATGTCTTTCAGGCGCGCCGCATGCCGCTCCTTTATCAAATAGCGCCGCAGACTGCAACCGGCATTGCGTTGAAAATCCGCAAGGCGCGGGATTTTATCCGTAAAAACCCGGCGACTATCTGGTCTAACATGGCAGACTGGAACCCGGCGGAAATGCTCGGGGAACACCCCAAACCGCTGGATGCTTCGCTTTACTGCTACCTGATTGCCAACGGCACGTGGACGAAGGCAAGGGCGTCTTTGGGCTACCGGGACACTGCACCGAAGGCGTTGATCGACGATATTGCCGGTTACCCTTACATCAATGTTGCGGCGTCTTTTGCATCCCTTTGTCCGGCGGCGCTGCCGGATGCACTGGCGGCCCGGCTGGTGCAAAACCGCCTAGATGTTTTGAGGCAGCATCCGGAACTGCACGACAAAGTTGAGTTTGAAGTGATGTTTACCTGCGCGGATGTCGTCCGGCCGGCGCGGACGCAGGCGCTTTTAAACGACGGGTTCACAGCACGGGAAGTCGCTTCGATTGAAAAGTCACTAATCGATTTGACTTCGACACACCTGATGCACATCCGGACCGGCTTGGATGAAGATATGCTCCGCCGGAAAAGACTGATGAATTGGTTGCAGCGTTCCTCTCTTTACCCGGAAGACGTTCACGACCCTCTGGCGGAACTCGATTACATCACCGCCGCGCTCCAGCATTGCCGCGATTGGGGCACTTTCTCTTTTTCCAGATTGAGCCGCCTGGCGTTTATTGCCCGGGACCTGCTGGGACGGATGGTGACCGCCGGCGTATTTTCACATGAGGACTATGAGAACTTCTGGCGTTCTGTTGATACCACTGCCACCGGTGTTGTCGCCGCTATCCGCGACCTTGCTAACGGACGGATGAGCAAAGCCGATTTTAACAAAGTCTACGGCCATCTCCGCCCGCGAACCTACGACATTACCAGCCCGCGTTACGACCAATCCGAAATGATAAATACGGCTGAGGCCGGCCAACCGGCACATTCCCGCAAATATTTTCAGGAATTCCCGCCGGATGTCTTTCACCGCATTTCCGAATGCTTAGCTGCAGCCGGCTTGCCTGATGACCCCCTTCGTTTTCTCAATTTTGTCACCGTCTCGGTGCAGGCGCGGGAACAATCCAAATTTGAATTTTCGGCGCTGCTCTCAGCCTGTCTGGAAGAGATTGCGCATCTCGGCAAAATGCTGGAATTAGACCGTGCCGATTTGTCGTTTTTAACCGTGGAAGATATTATCGAAGCCAATGATTTACAGCCGGAGCTGCTTTATCTTAAACAATTCTGGACAGAAAATATCGCGTACCGCAAGGCAGAATGGGAGGAAGAGAAGCGTATCCGTCTCCCGGCCTTAATCACCGGGGCCGATGACCTGGCGGTAGTGCGGCCTACGGCGTCCAAACCCAATTTCATCACCACACAGGCAGTAACAGGCCCGGTAATCGTGCTGACAGACAACCGGCCTGTCCCATCCCGCGAACTGTCCGGAAAAATTGTCGTGCTGGAAGCCGCCGACCCCGGTTTTGATTGGATTTTTTCCGGTCGGATTGCCGCGTTGGTTACCAAATACGGTGGCGTGGCCTCGCACATGGCCATCCGGGCCGCGCAATTCGGCCTGCCCGCGGTCATCGGTTGCGGACCGGAGCTCTATCGCAAATTTAGCCTTCACGAACACGTGAGGATTGATTGCCGGCTGCGCAAAATAGAATTTACTAACTGATGTCGCCATTCACTTGAATCGGCCCCGGTAAGTCATGTATGGGTACTGGGTCCTGAGGCCGGTTTGGTTGCCAGCCATTCCCCGGTAAGCTCCAGCAGTGGCAGTTTAAATTCCAGGTTCTGGCGGCGTACCGGGACCATGTCCACCACATCGAAACCGCATTCCAGCAATAGTTTTTCCAGGATTTGACAGCAGTTGGTTGCCCCGCCCCCGCCGCTGCCTGCTAGGCATAGTCCGACGGCCGGGGTGGTGCCGGGTCTGGCGGCCCGCGGAATACCGCCCGGCAGCGGTTTTTGCGGTCCTTTAATGCGCCTCAGCCGCTCCATGAATGCCCGCAGACTCTCGCTCAGGTCCAGGAAATAGACCGGGCTGGCAAAAACGACCGCATCGGCGGCATTCAGCTTCATGACGATTGCATCGAAATCATCTTCGATGATGCAGCGGTGTTCGCGCATGCAAATCCCCGAACCGTCCGGGTCGCACTGGCGGCACCTTTCGATGTTCAGTTCGGGTAGGAAAATATAATCCGTGGTGCCGCCGGCTTTGGTGAAACCTTTACCGATAGCTTCTATCGCACGGGCAGTGCGTCCGGCGCGGTTCCGGCTGCCGGAGACCATTATCATGTACATTTCAATCTCCTTTGCATAAAGTTAACTATATATTGATTTCTTAAGTTATTTGGTAAAGAATACTATATAATATTATACTGAATACTATACCGATTATTGTTTGGGGGCAAGAGAAAAATAACGTAACAGACAGTGATTGGGACAGTGTTTTTGCAATACATAAAAAATATAAGGGAGCAGACTAACACATGAAAATTACCAGGATAGAACCGATTCTGTGTGACAGCGCCTGGGGCGTTTGGGTGTTCATTAAAGTCCAGACCGATGAAGGCATTACCGGGTGGGGTGAATGCAGTGACCACCGCGGCTGCACCTACGGCATGCTGGGTTGTGTGAAAGACCTCGAAATGGCGCTTATCGGCAAAGACCCCCGACCGGTGGAAAAATTATACGCGGATATGTACCGCCTGGCTCGGCAGGCCCTCGGCGGTGTGGCGCTGAAAGCCATTGCCGGCATTGATACCGCCCTCTGGGATATCAAAGCCAAAGCGCTTGGCGTGCCGGTCTACGAACTGTTCGGCGGCCCTTACCAGGAGAAAATCAGGGCGTACTGGGGGCATGCCGGCCTGTACCGCACGCGCATCGCCGACCTGATGAAGATTCCCCACATCCGCAACCTCGATGATGTCCATGTGATGGGTAAAGAGATCGTGAATAAAGGCTTTACCGCTTTAAAGACCAATATCATGCTCTCCGGGGAGCCGGACCAGACATCGTTGCAGGATAATGTTGCGATTCTGAAAAAAATCGTCAGCACTTTCCGGGATGCGGTCGGGGATAAAGTCGATATTGCTGTGGATATCAATGCTACGTTCAATAACAACGGCTTCAGCACGGTCGCCCGGGCAATGGAGCCTTTCGAACTGATGTGGCTCGAAGTGGATTCCAACGATCCGGCGGCGCTGCTGGAACTCAAGAAATCAACCCGGATTCCAATCTGTTCCGGCGGCATCCTTTCCACCAGCAAGGCCTTCGACCCGTTCCTGACGATGCGTTCCATGGACATTGCTAATGTCGAAGTGGCCGGCTGCGGGTTTACCGAAGCCCGGAGAATTGCCACCCTGGCCGAGACCCGCGAATTACTGATTACGCCCTATAACGCCGGCAGTCATTTACTGACCTTCATGACCTCGCACCTGTGCGCCTCTGTGCCGAACGTCAAAATCATGGGAATGGATATTGATGCCGCGCCGTGGAAGGATGATATTGTCACCGATGTCCCGGATATCAAAGACGGCTACATCCATATCCCTCGCAAACCGGGGTTGGGTGTCGAACTGAACGAGAAAGAAATTGCCAAGCACCCGTGGCAGGGGCATCGCGGCTGATTATTTCCTGGCTGAATATATTGTTCCGGCAGGATTTTAAGTATTCTACTAAAGTCTGGTACTCCGATACCCAAAATACCTATTGGCCTCTATCCGTCAAGATATACGTAAGTACTATTCGCGCAAGCATATCTAATACTGGATTCGAAAGACATTTAAAAACAACCGTAACAGGAATAAAATTTCTTATGAAATTTTGTTTGACTATGATATCATTGATGATATAATAGCACTAAGTTATATTTACAGCAGCCGGTGATGCCGGAGAATCCGTACGCAAAGTTGCTGCGAAGGATTTAGTTCGCATCAGAAGCTGCTTTTGCAAAGACAAGTAAATTGTTGCCGGGGGCGCAGAATCTTTTCGGCGTCACGGCTTAAAGAAACTCAGGAGGATTATGATAACGTCGATGAAAGGCAAATTATTTGCAATTTTGGGTGTGATTGCTGTTATAACGACGTTGGCCACTGCGCTCGTTGCCCCGGTTTCGGCACTTACCGGAGTCAGTCTGGCAGTGGGCAACACAACCATTAGCGTTGCCACTCCCTATATCGTTACCTTCACGCTAGGCTCTGCGCAACCCACGAATGCGGCTGCTATCGTGGTAACCTTCGGCACCGGCATTCTGGTCGGGACCCCGGCGGTAACAATTCAAACCGGCGTGGCAACTACTTTGAGCTTAACCACAATCACCGCCGATACGACGATAGCCGGGCAGGCTGCCACAATTAATACACTGAACGGTTCTGTCGCCATCCCCAGCCTTGCTGCCGGTACTGCGGTTACATTAACTTTTACCAATATTACTAACCCGGCCGCCATCGGTAATTATACTGTTTCCGTCAGCACTGCCGCTGAATCGACAGCGGTAACTTCCAATGTCATTACCACCACCGCGACTACTGCCACCGGGTTAACTGGTATTGCTTCGGTGTACAACAGCGCCGGAGCGTTGATAACCACAAGCAATGATTTAGCCACCGCGTTGACGGCGGTGCAATCCCAGTCTCTGGCCGGCGCCACCATCAAGTTAACTGCCGGCACTTACCACAGCTCTTATCCTGCCAGCATTACGGTTGCCTGCACGATTCAAGGCACGGATGCTGATGCCGGTAAAGTGATTTTACAATCAACCTCTCCTTGGTCTATGACCGGCGCCACTTCACTTATTGACAAAGTTACTATTGATGCTTCGGCGGGCGGTCTCCTCACCATGGGCGGCGGGGCCTCTACTGCGGCCTCGGTAACAAATTCTACCATCGCGAGCGGTGCTTTAACGATGAGCGCCGCGGGCGCCAGTGCCACCAATACACTGACGAATGACACCTTCGCCGTGGCCACCGGCGCCACCGGACTGGTCGCCAAAGCGGTCACTACTGTCAACGGTTCGACTTTTAACGTCGCCGGCACCGGTATCGGGATTACATCCACGGCAAATACCATTGTCAACGGTTCAACTTTCAACGGCACATCCGGCGCTGGTTTCGGGGTTACGCTGAACGGCGGCTCCTCATCCGTTATCAGCGCCTGCAATTTCGTTGGCTTAACCACCGCTTTAACGGTTGGTAACGCCGGCGCGGGTGTTTCCTTTACCCGCAACACGGTTACTTCATGCGGCGTCCTTTCCAGCCACGATGCGATTGTTATCACTGCCACCAGTGGTGTCAACATGTATAACAACGTGATCACCAAGAGTTTAAACAACATTATTAATGTTTCAGGTAACGATAATCTGGTCGTTGCGATGTTGAATTCATTCAGCAGTAATGCGAAAAACGCTGTCGATACCGCCG